>Ga0209488_10004474_pt1 | contig 10912 bp, 9 predicted proteins | sample Rivendell_Oct201_8_FD_188349 | JGI IMG/M metagenome (GOLD analysis project Ga0209488, IMG submission 188349) | Vadose zone soil microbial communities from the Eel River Critical Zone Observatory, Northern California, USA -... | ecosystem: Environmental > Terrestrial > Soil > Vadose zone >... | reverse complement strand
CTTCCGGCTTCGATGGCCCAGTTCTCAATCTTTCCATCGGCGCTCTTCACGTCCACATGGATCCAGCTATGAGGATTGATCAACTCGACTTTCGTGACCGTGGCTTCCTTGAATTGAACCGGCTTGGTCCCATCAAATTCGGCAGAGAACGCATGATGCGCCCAGACCTGCGATTGGGACAGAAGCAGTGCGATGCCAATGGCGACCGCTCCGACAGTAAGTTTGGTTCGCATAACGGACCTCCTGACTTTCATTTTCCGGGCGGGTTACCCGATATATATCGTTCATAAACGGCTTCGCCCGGCGGAATCGTCCGCTTGATGTCGACCGTCATGGTGTTGCCTTCCCAGTGTTTGACCAGCTGCTCCTTGCGCAGATGCCCGTACATGGTTTCTTCCACCATCTCGACACAACGGAATTCCATGACTTGTGCATTCGCATCGAGCCGGCGATAAAGGGGCATGCTGATCTTCCAGGTTTTGGAGAATACCTGCGGGTCCTCGATCGTCGCATCGTAGCGAATCACATCGTGACCCAGTGGCGTGTAACGTTCGACAACATGCATCGCGTCACTGTGGAAATCTCCAGCGCGGTCGAACCATGTCTTATCGGTGAAATCCGTGACGTCCACAACCAGTGTGTCTCCCTCCCAACGGCCGACGGAGTATCCCATGATGGAGTTCGTGGGGAACTCATCCATCTTGTTCAGGTGGATCGTGCGTTGGGTATTGGCGTATTCGAACACCATCATGACCTTGGTCGCGCTCTGGATAATCTGAAACGGATGCGGCATGTACATCGCGCGCGGCACGCCGGGCTGGAAGCATTTGATTTCCGGATCGCGGTCGAGCCAGTGTTCCTGGTTTTCCTTTTTTCGCGCGGCAGCCCAAGGTAGATAAGGAATCTGATCGCCCTCCACAATACCGGTGCCTGCGGGAACCCAGCCGAGAGCCCCAAGCGCAACGACCGGCGCGGCGAGAACAACGGAGTTGGCAGTCAGACCGGGTTGTCCCACCAACGCACGAGACTCGTGAGTCAGCAGGTCCCAATTCGCCGAATTGTTGGCTTCCCAGATTCCGCTGAAGTCCGGATGGCCTGCCGTGCGGACGGGCGCGCTTTGAACCGGAGCGGGCGGCGCGGCGGTCTGCGTCATGACGAAAAAAACAAGGCCTGCCGTGACGGCGAATGCCGTTCCCAGCATCGTCCAAAACTTACCCGAGATTCGCATTCGCAATTCCCCTCCGGTCGACCCGCGTTGGGAGACGACTCTATGCGGGGATAGGGGGAATGTCAATTGATGACAAATGACTATGGATTAATGACGAATGACAAATCCCCTCTCGTGTTTTCGCGGAAAGGGGATTTGTCATTCGTCATTAATCCATAGTCATTTGTCATTCTCGGAATACCCCAAATCCCTCGTCGTTGACTTAGGACCTCTCCCCTGACATAAGTATCCAGCAGAAATATGGAGGCTCCCATGAAGCACACGAAAAGCCGGATCGCCGTCATTGCGCTAACGTTTGGATTACTTCTGGTCTTTTCCAATCAATTGAGCAAGGCTCAGCGCGGCGCACAGACCGCGCCGGCAAGAAGTGCCGACGCCGATTGGCCCACGCACAATCGCGATCTCGCCGGCACCCGTTTTTCGCCACTGACTCAGATCAACACCGGCAATGTCTCGACACTGGTGAAGGCGTGGTCCTTCAAGCTGCAGCCCGAAACCGGAAACCTGACCGGCACGGAAGTGTTCCAGGAAGTCACCCCCATCGTTGTCAACGATGTGATGTACATGCCCGCCGGAAACCGCATCGTCGCCCTCGAACCGGAAAGCGGAAAAGTGATCTGGCAGCACGATCTGAAGGAAGGCCGCGCATCCTTCCGCGGTGTCGCTTACTGGCCCGGGGACGGAGCGATCGGGCCGCGCATTGTTTTCACCAGCGCGAAAAAACTCGTCGCCATCAATGCCAGTGACGGGAGCCCCGCCGCAGGATTCGGCACCAACGGCGAACTGGATATCCAGATCGGCTTTGCCGGAGTTCCCATCATCTATAAGAACATGATCTTCGTCGGCGCCACGATTTTCGGGCCAGGCGAACAGCACATCGATTCCGGAACCACGACGGCGCTGCATCCTGCGCTCAATCCGCGTGCCTACGATGCGCGGACAGGCGCGAAGATCTGGGAATTCCATGCCGTGCCGCAGCCCGGTGAATTCGGAAATGAAACCTGGGAGAACGGAAGCTGGAAGGACCGCACCGGAACCAATGTCTGGGCGATCACGTTGACGCTTGATGAACAGCGCGGCATCGTGTACCTGCCAATTGGCGGCGCCAACTACAACTACTATGGAGGAGACCGCCCGGGAAACAATCTCTATGCGAATACGCTGGTCGCCGTCGATGCGGCCACGGGAATTCGCAAGTGGCACTTCCAGACGGTTCATCACGAGCTGTGGGATTTTGATCTGCCGCCATCTCCGGTCCTGCTGGATGTCGTGCAGAATGGCCGGACCATTCCCGCGCTGGCGCAGACCGGCAAGCTGGGATACATGTTCATTCTGAATCGCGAGACTGGCGTTCCGGTGTTTCCGGTCGAGGAGAAGCCCGTTCCCAAAGGGAACGTCCCCGGCGAATGGTACTCGCCCACGCAGCCGATTCCGGTGAAGCCTCCTCCCATCGCGCGCGTGAGCATGTCGGCAGCGGATCTGGTCACGGCGGAAGACACCACGCCGGAACATGCCGCCGCATGCAAGCAACTCTGGGAAACGAACAAGTTTTACAACGAAGGCCCCTATTCGCCGTGGCAATACAAGGAAGGAAACAATCCGCCGTCCATCATATTTCCCGGCGCTACCGGCGGCCCGAACTGGGGCGCCACGGCTCTCGACAAGACAACGAACTTTGTCTTCGTCGCCACAAAGGACGCGCCGGCGACAGGATATATCCAGAAAAATCCGCAGTACAGCGACGCGACCAAGGCGACTCAGCTTCCATACATTCGTGGTAATGGTCCGAGCATTAACGCCATGGGACTGCCCTGCTATAAGCCACCATGGTCCAGCCTGGTTGCGGTGAATGCCAACACGGGCGATATTGCCTGGAGGTCTCCGCTCGGGCTCAACAACAATCTTCCGGAAGGCAAAAAGAACGTCGGGAGCGCCGGTTCGGGAGGACCCATCGCCACTGCCGGTGGTCTGGTATTCATTGCGGCCACCGGGGACAGCCGGTTCCGCGCGTTCGATTCCAAAACCGGCAAGGAGCTCTGGGCCATGCTGAGCGACAACGGCATGACCGCGACTCCCATGACCTATCAGGGAAAGAACGGAAAGCAGTATGTCGCGATCATTGCAGCGGGCGGCAATGCGGCGACGCAATCGCTGAACGTCTACTCGCTGCCGTAGTCCACTGTCAGAAGAAGTAAGCCATTCGGAAGTCGACGGCGGAACGGGTGATCTCACCCCAGGGCCTGCTTGCGAAATAAACGCGCACGCGGCCCAGGCGGACTTCGAAACCTCCGATCCAATCCCATTCACGACGCTTGAAACTCAACGAATCGGTGACGAAACTGTGCCCGACAAAGAATCGCGTGGATCCTTCGATCGGATAGGACATCAGGGACTGTGTGGAGAAATACCCTTTTCCCTTCTTCGTCACGATGCCGTCGGCCTCGAAAATAAGATCGGGAATGATCTTCTTGCCGTTCAGGAAGGAGTAACGGCCGCCAAGGAAGAACCCCGGATCCGGAAAGAGGTTGGTTCCGCCCACCATGAAGCCTCGCTCGGTGGATGAAAAGTTCTCGATGCCGACCGATCGACCGGCGATGCGAGGATTGCGCGGAACCAGCAATTTGTCGGAATTGCCATCGGACTTTCCCACGAATCGTTTGAACCATGACTTCGGAGTTTCGAAATCCTTTCTTCGCTCCGTGTCGGACAGACCCAATCGGAGAAACTCATTGGAAAGCTCGTCGACGGAAACGAGACGATAGGAAAATTGCTTTCCCGAATGCGCATCGGTCCCATTGTGGGAAAACACGGGAGATTCGGATTCCGAACGCAGGAGCATGTAGGATGGCTTGAACGTCATCCACGTTTTTCCTTTGTCCCGAATTCCCCATAGCATCTTGTAACCGGAGTCTCCGTCGATTCGAGGCGTGTACATTCCATCCTGATTGATGTCCGGCGCGTTGGCATGCGAGCCAAGTTCCACCAGGAATTGCGTACGCTCCGACCACTTCGGGTCGGAATAGTGGTAGCGATTGGCGGGCACCGTGCCCTCGTGCGCGCCGGCGTACACGCTGTCGACAGTCAGATGCGTTGTCGAGGCCAGAGGACTCCGGTCGGCCGGGTTGTCGTATTGGGCGCGCAGAACGATGTGGACGTGTTCCAGATCGTTGGGATGGCTGCCATCCACCCACAACGGGATGATTCCTCCGCGAACGCGATAGGTGTCCTGGACGTAATAGAACCAGTATTCGACCACGATCGCATCGCCGTAGGATCGCTTCGCCGGATACGCGCGATAGTAAACCGTCGCGATCGCCGCTTTCTCTTCGAGCGTCATGGACTGATAGCGAAGCGTGCGGGATTCCGGCGACCCGAGCTGCCGGTCCAGCGGACCGGCGAGTGAATCATTTAAGGTAAACAATGGACTGCACGGAAAATACTTTTCGGCGGGATGGAAAACCAGAATTGGCGCAAAGCGGTCCGCCAGGAACATCTGCTCGAGAGAGTTCAAAGTATTGGCGGCAGGTGCGGCTGCGGATTCGGATTGAAACAGGCTGAAAAGCAGGACGGCGAGGGAAAATGCTCTCGTCAAAACGCCGGTTGTCCTTTTTGAATCGCAGCGAGTATCACGCAGGAAGAATATCTGTTGTATTGGATAGGTGTCTACTCCAAGACTGAAAGCGCGGAGCGCAACCATACTGTAGGCGCGGTCTATGACCGCGCACAATCCATCATGCAAAGCTAAAGTAGACGACAAAGCGTGCGCGGTCATAGACCGCGCCTACAGTATGGTGGCGCTCCGCGCGATTTCGATACTCATGCAATGGCATCTTCACCGTGAACCACTCCCAATCTCCCGAAACGCGTCCCTCAACAAACGGAACTCGGTCGCGCGACCCGGCAGCGCGGTGACGGCCAAAACATCGAATCGATAACTGCGATCGCGATGGTGATACCGCGTCATGTACGAGTGCGCGGCGCGAATGACGCGTTGCTGCTTGCGAAATCCGACGGCATCTTCCGGCGGAGCCTCGGACCGGCGCGCCTTCACCTCCACGAAAACCAGCTGATCGCCCTCCCAGGCAACCAGGTCCACCTCGCCGGCGCGTGTACGATACCCTGAAGCGACAACACGGAATCCCAGCGAGCGCAGATAGCCGGCGCCATCGATTTCGGAACGACGTCCAAACGGAAGGATCCGATACCACCAGGTTGGAAACGGCATGGGGCTAAACCGCAGCGGCGGCCATGGCTTCGGCGAAGATGCGCACGGCGCATTCGGCCTGTTCTTCATCGATGATCAGCGGCGGCGACAGGCGAATGCTCGAAGCGCCGGCACCGAGCACCAGCAGTCCTCGATTGAAACATTCCTGGATGAGCGCATCGCGCAACACAGGATTCCATGCATGGCTTCCCGGCGCGTGAACAATCTGGACTCCCACCATGAGCCCCAGGCCGCGAACATCGCCAATCAGGGGATGGCGGGATTTCAACTCCATCAGGCGGGACTTCAGCAGTGCCCCGACTTTCGCGGAATTCGCCAGATACTTTTCCCGAATCAGGCGCACCGTTTCCAGAGCGGCCGCGAGGCATACCGGATTGCCGCCGAACGTGGATGCGTGCGCGCCCGGCTCCCATGTCATCAGGTCCGCGCGCGCCATCATCACGCCAAGCGGAAGACCCGATGCGATTCCCTTGGCAATCGCGATGATGTCCGGTCGGCAATTGAAATGTTCGAACGCAAACATCTTTCCCGTCCGGCCCATCCCGCTTTGCACTTCATCGACCACCAGGAGAATTCCGTAGTTGTGTGCGATGCGTTCCAGGCCTTTGAGAAAATGAACGGGAGGTATGACGTATCCGCCTTCTCCCTGAATCGCCTCGACAACAATCGCGGCGACTTCGTCGGGAGCAACGGTGGTTCGAAACACCACTTCTTCCAGATACTCGAGCACGGCCTCGCCAACGTGTTCCGCTTTGGCGCCGAGAGGCGGACGAAACGGATTCGGATATGGAATATGCGTCACGCCGGCAAGAAGCGGACCGAAGCCTTTCCGCTGAACCGGTTTCGATGCGGTCAGCGACAATGCGCCCATGGTCCGGCCATGAAACGAATTCTGAAACGCAATCAATTGCTGGCGCTTCGTGGCATAACGCGCGAGCTTGATCGACGCTTCGATGGCTTCCGCACCGGAGTTGCCGAAGAAACATCTCCAGTGCTTTCCGTCCGGCATCAGAGACTCGAGCTTCTGCGCCAGATCCGGCATCTGCCGATAATAGAAATCGGTGCCGGACATGTGGATCAGCGTGGCCGCCTGATCCTGTATGGCGCGAACCACAGCGGGATGGCAGTGTCCGGTGGAAACCACGGCGATGCCCGCGCTGAAGTCGAGAAAGCGATTTCCGTCGGGATCCTCGACGATGGCTCCGCTTGCGCGCTCCGCCACCAGCGGATACGAACGGGTGTAGGAAGGCGAGATGAATCGTTGATCGGCGTCAATCACCGCTTGCGCTTTAGGGCCGGGCAAAGCGGTAACAATGCGGGGAAGCTTTCCGAGGTCGGCTATTTCCTGCGCCACTTCATGCCCTCGCGTGTGTCTTCGACGATGACTCCGAAATCCAGAAGCTTCTGTCGAAGGCGGTCCGATGCGGCAAAATCCCGATTCCGGCGAGCCTCGACACGCTCTGCGACCAGCGCTTCAATCCTGCCGTCATTGTCCTGCGACTTCTCTTTATCGGAAGGAATGATCGCCAGCCGCTCGTCGACCATACGAAACCATTCGAGGATTTCGCTGCGGTTTCCTTCATGCAGGTTGCCGTCCGTCATGGCAATGTTGCATTCGCGAATCAATTCGAACACGGCCCCGAGTGCTTGTGCCGTATTGAGATCATCGTCCAGCCCGGCCTCGAACTGCGCCTTTGCCTTCGCTGTAGCTTCGGACATCTGCGGATTGATTCCCGTCGGCAACGACGACGACTTCATTCGGTAAATGCATTCGACAATGCGATCCAGCGAACGCTGTGCCGACATCAATCCGTCCAGCGTGAAGTTCAGTTGCTTTCGATACTGCACCGAGAGAAGCAGATATCGAATCGCCTGCGGGTCGTATCCTTTGTCGATCAGGTCGCGAAGCGTGTAGAAGTTTCCCTTGGACTTCGACATCTTCTCGCCTTCAACAAGAAGAAATTCCCCGTGAATCCAGAACCGTGCGAATGGCTTTCCCGTAACGGCCTCGCTCTGTGCAATTTCGTTTTCATGATGAGGAAATATGTTGTCGACACCGCCGCAGTGAATATCCAGCGTCTGGCCGAGATTCTTCATCGCCATTGCGGAGCACTCCAGATGCCAGCCGGGACGGCCCACGCCAAACGGCGCATCCCACCGCGGCTCCTTCTCGTCCTTTGGCGCCTTCCACAACACAAAATCGTTCGGTTGTTCCTTTTCGTATTCGTCCGCATCGATGCGCGCGCCAACCTTCAACTCGCGCGTGTCGAGGCGGGACAGTTTTCCGTATCCGGGGAAACTGGAGATGCGATAGTAAATGGAATCCCCTTCGCGATAGGCGTGACCGGTCTCCAGAAGTTGAACGACCAGCCGAATCATCTCCGGAATGTAATCCGTTGCGTGCGTGATGATGTCCGGCCGCTCGACACGGAGCCTGGCGCTGTCTTCGAAAAACGCAGCCGTGAGGGGCGCGGTAATGGTCTTGATATCGACGCCAAGTTCTCCCGACTTCCGGATGATCTTGTCGTCGATATCGGTGATGTTCATGACGTGAACAAGCTTCCAGGGCTTGCTCCGCAGGTGCCGGCGCAGCACATCTTCGAAGACGTACGTCCGAAAATTGCCGATGTGGGCAAAGTCGTACACGGTCGGCCCGCAGGCATACATCCGCACCGTGGTCCCGTCGGCGGGAGCGAATACGTCCGTCGTTCGAGTCAAAGTGTTCGTCAGTTTAAACATGAATAAATCAGGAGAGGAAAGCCCTTAAGTTGAGTCTAAATTCCAAAAACAGGGTCATGATAACATGCGAATAATGAAACGGTTTCCTGTAGTCGCCCTTCTCGGCGTTATCGCAATGTCCGCCCTGGCACAAGAGCCTCCGTTCACCATCAAACTCGACACCGCCCTCGTGAATGTTCTGTGCACCGTCACCGACCGCAGGGGCCGGCTGATTGCTGACCTCACCAAAGAAGATTTCACCATCGAAGAAGACGGAAGAAAGCAGGAGATCGTCAAGTTCGCGAAGGAAAACGAGCTGCCACTGACGATGGCTCTGTTGATGGATACCAGCGGCAGCGTGGTTCCGGTGCTTCCGGAAGAGAAAGACACGGCGTCGGCATTCATCAATTCGATCCTGACTCCCAAGGATCTCGCGATGGTCATCAAGTTCGACAAATACGCAAAGGTCATTGAGGATTTTACGGAAAGTAAACGGCGGGTCACCGCCGCGATCGACGAGGTCCGGAAAACCGGAGACGGAACGGCACTGTATGACGCGGTCGTTCTCGCATCGAAAGATCATCTCGCTCTGGAATCCGGGCGCAAGGCCATCATTCTCATGTCGGACGGCAAGGATGAAGGAAGTTCGCACAGCCTGAGAAGTGCGCTTTTCGCCGCACACGAGAGCGACTCCGTCATTTATTCCATTTCAAACGTCCCAGGCAACGACGGAGATCCCAAAACATTAAGAACCCTCTCCGAGGAGACCGGCGGCGCGGCATTTTTCCTCCACCGCAGCGGAGAATTCAGAGCCGTTTTCGATCAAATTGCCAGTGAACTGCGAAGCCAGTACAGCATTGCCTACAAATCCTCGAATACGAAACATGACGGAAAATTCCGCACCATCAAAATCCTCACCCGCGACACCACGCTGATGGTCCGGACCCGGAAAGGTTATTACGGCCCGACGGACTGAATCACGGACCGGAATTTCCTCTTCAGACAAAACCCTTACAATTCAGAAATTTGGCTTGACAGCTTTAATAATCACCCCAATACTAGGCGTCAACTAGATGGTGAACCTCTATATATAGGGAGGGCGCCACAATTTAAACCCTTAAGGAGGGAAGAATGAAGAAAGCTCCAGCAAAGAAAAAGAAAGCTGCAAAGAAAAAGAAGTAGTAGCTTTACAACAATTTAGGCGCGAAGACCGAGATAAGAAGGGGCCGCACACTGCGGCCCCTTCTTTTTGTGGAAAAGAAACCACTTCATGTGGCCTCAATGAATAGCTACAATCCCGCGATGGACGTTCACATCTCGGCCAACGCCTTTTGGGCTCTGCTCATTTCGGCGATCGAAGTCTACAAGAAGGAGTGCTATGGCATCCTTCTTGGGTATCGCGACAGCAGCAACAGTTATGTAATTGAGCACGCGATTTCGTACCAGACGGCGAAGCGACTTCATGGCAGCGTTGAGAAAAACGACCGTGCATCCAAACGCATCCATAAATTCCTCGACAACCTTCCGCATCTCTCGATGATCGGGGATTTTCATTCCCATACAGCATGGGGCAATCTCAAGAGCGTTGGGAACCTCAGCAGGGAAGATTTGTCCGATATGGCGCCGGACCAGCTGACGTTGATCATCGTCGCAAACGACAATCGCCGATCGAGTCCGTGGAAATACAACGGCGACGGGACGCTCTCCGGAACGGTCGATGATTATCACTTTCGAATTGGGGCGTATCACCTTGACGAAAACTCGCGTTCCAAGCGAGCCAACCTCTTTTGCCCTTACGCCATTGGCTTCAACGCCAAGGAGATTCCGCAAAAGGTTTTCATGCGCAGTGCGATATCGAGCCCCCGGTGGTTAAAGTCGAAGGCCTGACAAAGTCGTTTGCAGGCCGGCTGGTATTCCGCGACCTCAACCTGGAATTCCCTCCCGGAGAACTCAGCATCATCATGGGTCCGTCGGGGTGTGGGAAATCCACTCTGCTGCGCTGCATTAATTTTCTCGAGATGTTCGACTGCGGCCGGATTTCCATCGGCGATCTTTCCGTAGCCTGGAAGGAAGGAGAGTCGGCAACACTCTCGCTGGACCAACGCACCAGGCTGCGCAACATGCGCCTGATGACAGGAATGGTTTTTCAGAGCTTCAATCTGTTTCCTCACCTGACTGCTCTTGAGAATGTCACGCTGGCGCCGATTCAAGTCAAAGGCATGAATCCGATGGAAGCCACACAATTGGGTAAATCGCTGCTGGAACGCGTCGGGCTGCAGGACAAAACCGATCAGTACCCGGCAACACTGTCGGGCGGACAGCAACAGCGCGTTGCGATTGCTCGGAGTCTTGCCATGCAGCCCAAGGTGATGTTGTACGACGAGCCCACGTCTGCGCTGGATCCCCGCCTGGTGGACGAAGTGTTCAATGTGATGCGCGAACTGAACAACGAGAAGATGACGCAGATTGTGGTCACGCACGATTCGCGATTCGCGCGCGATGTCACGAGGCGGGCGCTGGTGTTTGAGAATGGGAATGCCAACTGGCAGGATGTGGAGCATCCGTAGGACGTTCCGGAAATCAGAAGAGAAAGTATTGTCCTGAATCAGGCCAGTAACATACCTGACTCACCGGAGCGATCGCCCCTGCTATGTAGATTTCGGTCAAGGACAATCTCGGTTTTTGTTTCAAACAATGACACCGCCGCATGCAAGAGGATAGACACGGGTGTTTTATCCGTG
>Ga0209488_10004472_pt1 | contig 10917 bp, 8 predicted proteins | sample Rivendell_Oct201_8_FD_188349 | JGI IMG/M metagenome (GOLD analysis project Ga0209488, IMG submission 188349) | Vadose zone soil microbial communities from the Eel River Critical Zone Observatory, Northern California, USA -... | ecosystem: Environmental > Terrestrial > Soil > Vadose zone >... | reverse complement strand
CGCGACCGCCGGTAGGCGACAACAATATTTCAATGGGCAGTGGGCGCACATCGTTCATGGTCTACAGCCGCGCTTTGCATTTCCGTTCGCTGCCGATGTCGCGCTGCTGGAGCACGATCTGCTCTGGGCGAACGAGCCAACCCAAAATACAGAACGCCCGACGGCGGCGTTGCGCAGCCAGTATCCGGACTTCACCGGTACGGCGATCGATCTCGCTCCGGGATTCGCCATCGAGAACGGAAATATTCTAAGCGACGTGCGGCGGCAACCGACTTCGCTGGAACAGATGCGCGGCGAGCTGGCTGGGCAAATTGAGCGGGCGAACCGCTACGGACAAGTTGAGTGGTCGGACGTGCAGGCGCTCTGCACACTAGTTGCAGCGAATGTCACGGCGCATCAGCAGTATTTTGCCGGCTTCGACGGGGACTACTTCATGCTCGTGCGATTCCGCAACAGCAACTCGGGGTTGGCAATCACGAAGACCGGCGCGCGAATCTCGGTCGACGCAATTGAGAATGTCGACGCACTTCCGGATCAGCCGCAAGTTGTTTTAACGACTCGACTGCCTTACCTGCGCTGGAGCCTTACTACGCCATACGGCTCGGAAATTATTTTTGTCGGTTCGGGTGGAATTTTCGACTATCGACGACCGAGCGATATTACGCGCACTCTGCACGCGGAACTTGGCATGATGATCCGCAAACAAGCGCGTCCGCCGCGGAGACCCGATCAACCTGCGAATAAGCTCATTGGCGCGGCGAAACAGCTGGTCAAAAAGATCTTGGGAAGGAAGCCTAGCGATCTGTACGACCTCGATCGCTGGACCGTGTACAACGACGCGGACGCGTCGACGCGAGCACGAGCCGATCACCGAATGTAACGAGCTAGTTCCCCGCGCGTAAACGATCGCTCGATAACGCCGGAACGATACGGGGGCCGAAGTTGCCGCTGCGCGTGCGTTCCTCGACGGCGAGCTGCAGCGACTTGGTCGCCATACTCACCAGCACCATCAGGATCGCCATGATCCAAATCCGCATTTCGAACGTTAAATAGTCCACGAACATGTCGCCGAGCGTCATGGCTACCGCAACCGCCGCGATCGCCGGCAGAAGTGTCGCCATGAAGCCCTCGGAGTTCCGAAACGCTTTTGAGAATTTGCGCAGACTGGAAAGTACCCACAATAGATACACGAAGTAGAACATTGCTCCGAAGATTCCGTGTTCCACCACCAGGCTCATGAAAGTGTTATGCGACGAACGCACGCGATCTTGACCCGCCGCGCCCGTCAACTGACTGTCGTCCAAATATCGCGGGCTGAGCACCGCGGTGCAGCGGTGGCCGCACCCGAACGGATAGTCTTTGAACATCAGCCACTGCGCTTTCACCAACACGATGCGGCCTTCACCCGTATCGACGCCTTCGACTTTTTCACCCGCATGCTCCAGCGAACGCATGCGCGCCCAATAAGCGTCGGTGGTGATCGCCAACATCGCGGCAATGCCGAGCACGGACAGCACTCTGATCAGCTTCTTGTAGCGCGGCGGCGAGAAAAAATTAAAAACCAGGCCGCCGAGGCCCAGTGACAGAAATCCGCTACGGCTCTGAGTCGTTATGATGGCGTTTGCGACAAACGCCAGCAATCCGGCCAACACGATCTTCGCTCGAGTGTTCGCGGCCAAGAATAGAGACGCGCCGAAAAACGCCGCTGTCACGAGCTGCATTGCGCCTGAGTTCGCTTCCGCCAACCCCGGCGCGTCGAAGCCTTCGAATCTTCCGCCGGTGTAGGATGTATACGCGATCCAACCCAACGTGAAGCAGCCGATGACGTGCGCCCAAAGAAACATTTTCAAGTGCAATTCGGTGTCGACACATTGATAGATCAGGAAAATGACAATCATGAATTTCAAATACATCGAAATCATTTCCTGGTGCATGTCCTGATCCAATGCCCAGACGGATTGAATCCCGATCCACAGCAGGAACGCGATCATGAGATACATGATGCCGTGGCGCATAATCGGAATGTTGTTGCACTTTTCCTTGCGCAGCAGAACGGCGGCCAGCGTCACCATCGATGCCACCACGGCCCAGCGGAGATCGGGCAACCCCGCCCCCCACCATCGCATGGGGGGATTCAAATAGAACACGCCGACATAAGTCATGAGCCCGTAAATGGGATGGCGAACGAACGCGAGAACGCTTCCTGCGAGATACAGGGTCATGAACAACACACCGGTGAGCGTCAAGTGCGTTCTCCCGAATGATTAGCGCGGAGCAGATTCCGTTGCCGGGATCGATGCAGCAGGTGAGAAATGCAGAATAGGCTCCTTAGTATACCTTCGTGATAGCGCTCGCTTGACGGTGAATACGCAGCCTCACGGGCTGCGCCGATGCACTGTTCGCATCTTATGCTGCCATGGGGCTCCAGTGCGCTAGTACCAAAGAACCAGTGCGCTAGTACCAAAGAACCAATGGACTAGTTCGCAGCTAAGAGGCTACTCTAACGGGATGTATTTTGAGACTCGGACCGTCATTGCGTTGTGCGCCAAGTCTTAATTAAGTGAAGTGCAACGGAGGTTAGGCACGGTCGCCTCCCCTCTCCTTAAATAAAGTCCAACTAGAGAAAGTCAAATGACGTTCAATCCGCGATTGCTCTTGGTCGTATCGGCAATGCTCGCAGCCAGTGGTCAAATATTTTTTAAACTGGGAGCGGCCGGAGCCACCGGATTGCTCGATTACCTCAACGTTCGCCTTGTTTCCGGATTGTTTCTGTACGCACTCAGCACTCTGCTTTGGATTCTTGCTCTCACTCAGTTGCCGCTGTCGAAGGCCTATCCGTTCACAGTGCTGACGTTCATTTTGGTGTACGCCGGATCGGCCGTGTTTCTCGGCGAGCAAATTACCGTTGGCTTGGTGATCGGAGCTCTATTGGTGCTGACCGGTTTGGTTGTCGTCACGCTCGGATAGGATCCGAACCAGCGTCGACTTCGAATGCGTTTCCAACCCCAGTTCGGCCGAGTGATTGCGTTCGTCGTGCTAGTCGGTTGCATCGCCGTTCTGGCGGGGCAATTGCTAGCGCTGCTCAGTCTTTTTGCGTTCGAGTATTCCCCGCTGACCGAACTGCTCGGCGTTCGCGGCGTTCTTATGATCGCCTGCCTTGACTTAGGCGTGCTCCTCGGCGGCGCGCGAATGATCTCTATATTGCGACGTCGGCCATTTCCATTCGTCAGATCGAGCAATGCGCTGCTCATCGTCGCTGCAGGGTTGTTTCTCTGGGCGCTGCAGTGGATGTTCCTGGCGATGCCGCTGACCGCACGAGTGGCTCTGCGGTTTGCAGACTCGGGACCGATCGTACTCGCGCCGACCGCGGCCGACGACTTCACCCATTTCTCGCTCGTCACTCGACTCAGCGACGACTCGTCGCGCGAAGCCCTGCGCACGATGTACGCGCGTATCCGCGTCAACAGCGTCGAAGTGTTCGAGCGCCATCCGCTTGCGGCGACGATCGATAAGTATGCAAGCAAGTATCAGATCGACCCGGCGTATCTCTTCTTTCGCAGCTACCTAAACAGTTGGTACGGCGAGGCCCCCTCCGGTCCGATTCCGTTTCTGCGCCAGATGACGCCGGAGACGGTTCGCGATGTCGTGCAAGTCCATCTACCCAGTTGGTTCGTCGAAAGCGGTCTGCGCACTGGAACGATTGCGTCGACCGATGCGCCTCGCCTCCTCGGTTCGCATCTAGGATTCGAGATCAGATATGCGCTGCACAAAGCGACGCTCGATGTGTCCTCGCAGCCTTACGACCTCAATACGTTCTCCGACATTTTCTTGATTCTCAAGGAGTACCCCGGCGAGTTCGCCGATATCTTGAGCGCGGCCCAAACGGACCCGCTGCGGGCGGCGCTGCGTGATGCATTTCTTGCGGTACGGGATTCGGCGCTGGTCCCGCCCTATTTGGACGCCTACAAAACGGCCCCGTACAATGCCGACTTTTATGCGAAATTTCGCACGGAGATGCGGCGTTTCAGCCGGGCCGCCTACTATCTCTGCGCCTTGGACTTCGATTTTGCGACGCGCGTGCAGTCACTGCTTTCCAAGTTCGAGCGAAACTACTATGTCGAACGCCTGGGTGCGGAACGCTGGTCGAGTCTCCCGGCTTGGCAACAAGTTGCTATGCTCGCAATGGTGCGTGACTTGTATCGTCCGAACGTCGGACATCTCGGCTACAACGTCTACGCGCTGCCGGAGCTGAATTGCGCGCCGCTCGAATTTGTCGCTTCGTCCGCGGCCGCCGCGACGAATCTCGGCAAGAATCAGGAGACGCTTTGGCGCCCGGACAATTACGACGTGTTGTGGGCTGGAGCCGGCTATCAGTTGAGTGTGCTGAATGAAGTGTGGACCGTGGTCTATGGCCACTCGATGCACGGTGTCGGCAAGACCTCGACAACCGACGCGGCTCACGAGATTGTCGTTCTGAATCGCTAGCGTTGCTAATCCTCGTTTAAGAAATCGAGTTTAAAATCGAAGTCGCGACAAAATGAATATGAACCCAGTCACCCCTCATACCGCACTACCGACCATCAGCGGCGGCAATAAGCTGACGATTGTGGTGCCCTGCTACAACGAGGAGGAAGTGTTGCCGGAAACGGTTGGACGGCTCACGACCTTCTTGGACCGGCTCGTTGCCGCTAAAAAAATTGCCGTCAACAGCGAAGTTGTACTAGTAGACGACGGCAGCCGCGACCGAACCTGGCCGCTCATTCGCGGGTATCACGAAAAAGATAGCCGCGTACGCGGCGTCAAGTTATCCGGCAATCGCGGACATCAAACCGCCTTGATCGCAGGTTTATTTGCAGCCGATGCAGACGCAATTGTCAGCATCGACGCCGACCTACAGGACGACATCAACGCAATCGAGGAAATGGTCGACGCCTACGCCAACGGCTTTGAAGTCGTTTACGGCGCGCGCAAGCAACGCACCACGGATACCGTTTTCAAGCGCGCCACGGCCACCTGGTATTACCGGCTGCTCGCGATGCTCGGGGTCCGCATCGTTTACAACCACGCGGACTTTCGCCTGCTCAGCCGTCGCGCATTGGAATCGTTGAAACAGTATTCCGAAGTGAATCTTTTTATTCGCGGCATCGTCCCGTTGATCGGCTATCGCGCGACGACGGTCTTTTACGATCGCGCCGAACGATTCGCGGGCGAATCGAAATATCCGCTGCGTAAAATGCTGGCGCTCGCCATCGATGGGGTCACGTCGTTTACGGCCTTTCCATTGCGGATGATTGCCTTCTTGGGCATGTTCGTTTCCGTGGTGAGTCTCGGCATGATCGTGTGGATTCTTTGGGTGCGATTCTTTACGTCCGCAGCCGTACCCGGCTGGGCATCTTCGGTCATTCCCGTTTACTTCCTCGGCGGCATTCAGTTGTTGAGCATCGGCGTCGTCGGCGAGTACGTCGCCAAATTGTATTTCGAAGCGAAACGACGGCCACGGTACTTCATCGAAGAAACGCTGTAGACGCAGAGTTCAATTCTTCCGACTTTTATCGATGACTGTGGCACTCATGAGTAACGACAAAATCCTCAGCACCTTGCAGCGCGTATTCGCCGATATTTTCGAGGATGCCGAATTCGAGTTTTCCCCCAATCTGGTACGCGAGGATGTCAAAGCATGGGATAGTCTCGGTCATATCCGGTTGATCGCCGCGATCGAAGAAGCGTTCGACATTCGGCTCTCCATCGAGGACATCGACAAACTCACCTCGGTGGCTCGCATCGCCGCAATCGTCGCGGCAAAACTCGCTTAGTTCTCGCCGGAATATGGCAGTGAATTCCTTCAGCATCGTCGATCTCCCGTGGCTGCCGCGCTTAAGCGAAACGTTCCGGGCACAAGTGCGTGCCGTCGAGCCGGATAGCGCGTCGGACTGGGGCGTGTTGTTGCGGCAGCTCGCTACACAACATATTGGCCTAACTCAAGCGATCAGTCTCTCGCAATCGCTGGTCCGCTTGAGCGCCAAGCAGCCGTCCAAGGCTTTGACGTCTTTTCGTCTAGGGTTGGTCAGCAACGCTACCACCGATTTTTTGCGCCCGATGCTGATTGCCACGGCGTTGCGCTTTGGCATCGCGCTGGAAATCATCGCGGCGGATTTCGGACAGATCATGCAGGAGGCGGTCGACCCGGATTCGCAACTCAACCGCGCCAAGCCCGATGCTGTGCTACTCGCAATCGATCACCGTGGGTGGCCGTTACGCAGTGGCGGCTCGACGTGGCCGCCATTTGACGCCGCGACCGCGAATGCGGACTTAAGTCTAATTTGCCAGTCCTTTCGCAAACACAGCGGCGCCATTTGTTTTGTGCAGACCTTGGCAGCGCCTCCGGAACTTCTGTTTGGCAGCTTGGATGCCGCCACTCCGGGCACACTGCGATCCGCGATAGCCGCTTTCAATGCGCGCCTCATTGAAGACACTCCGCGCGGCGGCGACGTCATCGTCGACATCGACTGGCTCGCGCAAAGTGTCGGACTCGATGCCTGGTATGACGATCGTCAGTGGTATTTGGCGCGCACGCCGTTCGCTCAGAAGGCGCTGCCGCTGTATGCCGACTTCATCTGCCGAATTATCGCCGCCCTGCGCGGCAAGGCACGCAAGTGCCTTATTTTGGATCTCGACAACACGCTCTGGGGCGGCATCATCGGCGACGATGGCATCGACAACATTGCATTGAGTCCGGGAGACCCGCGCGGCGAAGCGTTTCGGACGATTCAGTCCACTGCTGCCGACCTGCGGCGTCGCGGAGTCGTGCTTGCCGTCTGTTCAAAGAATGACGCGGCAACCGCCTTGGAGGTCTTTCGCACGCACCCTGAGATGATTCTTAAAGAGTCCGACATCGCGGTCTTCATGGCTAACTGGGACGACAAAGCGACCAACATCGAACGCATCGCAAGTCAGCTCGAACTCGGACTGGATGCGATGGTTCTCTTGGACGACAATCCCGCGGAGCGTGCGCAGGTCCGACAAGCGCTACCGCAAGTGGCGGTCCCGGAGCTCGATGAGGATCCGTCCTCCTATGCGCGCACTTTGCTGGCGGCCGGTTATTTCGAGTCAACGGCCTTTACACGGGAGGACTTGGCGCGCGCCGAGCAGTACCAGGGCAACGCCGACCGTGCGCGAGTCCTCGCCGGTTCGCGTAATTTGGACGATTTTCTGCACTCTTTGCAGATGCGGATGGACTGCTCGCCTTTCAACGCGGTCGGCAGAAAACGCATCGCGCAGCTCATCAACAAAACCAATCAGTTCAATGTGACCACGCGCCGCTACACGGAACAGGAGGTGGCGGAATTCGAATCTTCCGCACAGCACTACACGCTACAAATCTCCGTTAAAGATCGTTTCGGCGACAACGGTATGATCAGCGTGGTCATTTGCACGAAGCGCAATGTGGAATGGGACATCGACACTTGGCTCATGAGTTGTCGCGTTTTGAACCGCAAGGTCGAGGAAGCCGTGTGCAATCGCATCGCGCGCGATGCGAAAGCGGCGGGCGCCAAAAGACTGCTGGGCACTTTTGCACCGACCGACCGCAACTCAATCGTACGGGAGCTCTATTCAAAATTGGGCTTTAAACTGCTCGACGAACAGCCGACCGCCTCGCGGTGGGTGCTCGACCTCGAGAGTTTTACGCCGTTCACGGTGTTCTTTGGCGAATAAGAGCGTGGACCAGACGAACCGATCGTGACGACTTCGACAACAACGCATCAGTTTGCGATTACCGCAACGGAAAGCAGCCGGTTCGCTCAACTGTCCGGCGACTTCAATCCGTTGCACCTCGATGCCACGGTGGCCCGCCGAACGCAATTCGGCAGTACGGTGGTGCATGGCATCCACTTGCTGTTGCAGTCGCTCGATGCAGTCGCGGGCGATCTGCCGCCGCAACGGTTCACGATCGCCTCGCTTGCGGTCACTTTTAGCAACCCCATGCGTACCGGCGGCTTGCTGCAGATTCGCGTGCTCAATGACGACGCGACCGGAAAGATTCGCATCACCGGAGAGTCCGAGGGACGCACCGCCTTCACGGCCAAGCTGGAAGTGAAAACGGAGACCGCAATCGCAACTCATCCAATCCAGGATCTAGCTTACGAAGCGGCCGCGCCGCGAGCACTTGATTTTCCGCCCTCGATGACTCCAGCCCGCACCGCTCTTCGCCTCAATCGAATCATTTGTAGCGAGCTCTTCCCACGATTAGGCCGACTTGTCGACGACGCACTGGTTGCCGACTTGTTGGCCACCACGCGAATTGTCGGAATGGAGTGTCCTGGTCTCGATTCCATTTATTCGGCCGCGAAATTTCAACGCCGTCCGACTCCGATCGCGCCCACTCACGACACCATGGACTACCAGGTCAACAAGCTCGACGACCGCTTTCGCATGATTCGCGTGGCCGCCGCCGGCGCCGCGATGGAAGGCATTATCGAGGCGTTCTTTCGCCCGCGTCCCGTCCAGCAAAAGCCGCTGGCGGAATTGGTTGCGGTGATTGAGGAACGCTCTTTTTCCAAGCAGCTGGCGCTGATCATCGGAGGCTCGCGCGGTTTGGGAGAATTGACGGCAAAGATATTGTTGGCGGGCGGCGCCAAAGTTACGCTTACTTACAGCAGCGGACGCGACGACGCCAAGCGAATCGCGGACGAGGCGGGGCACTGCAAACGAGAGTGCGTAATCCAACAACTGGATATGCGTCAACTCACGATGGACTCCATGCCCTCCTGGTTGCAGGAATCGCCATTTACTCACGTCTATTATTTTGCCTCGCCGCACATTACGAAGAATCTTGCGGAGACCTGGAATCAGGATTTATTCGAACGCTACGCGGCCGTATATGTGCAGTCGTTCGCGGTGTTGGCCGAGTCGCTCGCGTCCGCCGCGATGGCAGCCGGGCGGCAGTTGCGTTTCTTTTACCCCTCGTCGGTCTTTGTCGATCAGCCGGAAAAAGGTTTCGCAGAATATGCGGCGGCAAAAAGTGCCGGCGAAGAACTGTGCCGCTATTTGGCGCATAGATATGGAGCTCAGATCGCGCTGCCGCGATTGCCCCGTGTGCGCACGGATCAGACCAGCGGGCTGACCGACGCCGGTGTCCAGGATGCGTTTCCGATCATGGCGGCGGCGCTACGCGCTTTGCACCTCTAATTCGTCCATGACGCAGACTCGCATCGAGCCGATCCAGGAATCCGATTTGCCGGAGATCGGTCGCTTTCTGCACGCCAATCTCAACAAAAGATTCTCGCCCGAAGCCTGGATTCAATCGCTCACTCACCCTTGGAGCGAATCGCGGCCCAACTTTGGCGTACAGATGCGCGCCGGCGATCGGCTCGTCGGCGTTTTTTGCGCCATCTATTCGGATCAATTCGTCGCCGGCACCCTGGAGAAGTTTTGTAATCCGCATAGCTGGTGTGTGCTCGAGGAGTATCGCGGCCAAAGTATTAATTTGGTGCTGGCACTGGTGCGTCAACGCGGTTATCACTTCAGCATGTTGACGCCCAATCCGAAAGTCGCGGAGATTTTTCGCCATTTCAAATTCAAGGATCTCGAGAAAACGATTGTCGTCCTGCCGCACTGGCGATGGCTGTTTGCGTGGCCGTTCAAGTGCGTCGCGGAGTCAGACCGACAAAAAATCGAGGGCCTATTGCCGCCGGAGACGCGGCGAACGTTTGTGCTCCACCGCGACATTCCGTGGTTGCGTTTTTTCGCGTTCGGACGCGGCGATCGAATCTGCCTGGTGGCATTCAAAGTCGGTCGCTGGAAACGCTTGCGCTGCGCCAACATCATCTACATAAGCGACGCGAAGGCTTTTCGACAGGATGCGGATATTTTGCAGCGTTATCTAGTGCTGCGACTGGCGATTCCGATTTCAAAAGTAGAGGCGAGATTTCTCGATCAGCCGCCCCTGCTTGCCTATCGCATGCTGCGAACACAGGGAAAACTCTTCCTTAGCGCGACTCTCAAAGACGCCCAAATTCAAGATCTGTTCACGGAGCTGGCGTCGCTCGATGTTTAACCGCCGCGGGCGCCGGTTCAAATACCGCTGCGAATAGGATAAAAATCACGACCATCGCAGGAATGTGGTATTTGCCGGAACTCTCGAACACCGAATGGAGCGTCCAAAAGTAAAGCACCGTCGCGGCGACTACTTGCACGCCTATTCTTTCGGCGGACTCCGCAAAGTAGTTGCGTTCTCGCACGGCGAGCAACAGGCGCTGCGCAATTAAGACCCACAGAATCCACCATAGGTATTGCACCGCGATTTTAGGTATCGCATAAGCGGGCCCCTCCAGTTTCATCCCTCTGCGCAAGGTATCGTAAATACCACCGCTATCGTCACCCAGAAACAGAATCTGTTTTTTTAGCGCCAACGCTGCGAAGGGACCTGGGTTCTCCCGGATCCACTCCAGTGCCCAACGCGTGCCGAGAGCGTTTCTTTGTACTTCCGTTATGTTGCCATAGTCACGCGCGCCGTGATCCGTGTATCCGCCGGTGGCAAGGGGATTGTTGGCACGATATAAATTGTCGCCGCCGTTGGTGCTCACCAACACAAACGAGCCGAGCACGTGATAGTTGCGAATCGTCCAAGGGGCGATCACCGCGCCGGCAGCGACCACGATGCAGGCGAGCGCGGCAAGCGTCTTTGTGACGGTGAAACTTAAAAGCACGGCAATGAGAATCAGGACGAACATAAACAATTGCAGCGAAGGTTGAACGAGGCACGCGCAACCCAACAGTAGCCCACAGCCGATCCAGCGAAGACACGACGACAGAGCCGAGGTTTCTCGTGCAGTGAAGAGATACAGAACGCCTAAGAGAAGCGGGATCAGCAACTGTTCCTTCTGCGCAATTCCCGAAGAAGTTATCAGTGACGGCCAC
>Ga0209488_10004471_pt1 | contig 10917 bp, 5 predicted proteins | sample Rivendell_Oct201_8_FD_188349 | JGI IMG/M metagenome (GOLD analysis project Ga0209488, IMG submission 188349) | Vadose zone soil microbial communities from the Eel River Critical Zone Observatory, Northern California, USA -... | ecosystem: Environmental > Terrestrial > Soil > Vadose zone >... | reverse complement strand
AGGTCACGCAAAAGGTCGTCTATGTCGGTGCGGGAGAATGGCAGTCGGGAACCGCGATTTGCCACCAGAATCTGAACTTTCGATTTGAATTGGTCGAAGTGAACAAGCTCCGTGCAAAGCCGCTCTTGGAAACAGGCGACCTCGGGGATGCGGTTGTTGCAGTTTTAACCGCTGACGGAACCAGCACCGATGTGATAAAAGCAATACTCGGTAAAATCATGCGGGCGCCAGCAAGCGAGCGCGCCGATGCCCTTGCGCAATTGGTTGCGCTTTCTCATTTGCGCGGCATACGCCCGCTGATCGAACAGGAGTGCAAAGCCATGCCGATCGTTGTCAGTGTTGAAGACAGCGCGATCCTGCGCCCGCCGATTGATCGCGCCTATGACTTGGGAATGGCCGAAGGAAAGGCTCAGGGGCAGGCCTTGGTGGCTAAGTCGATTGAGACTATTTTGCACCAACGGTTTCCGGGACAAGTGCCGTCCGGTCTGGCAGACCGCATATCGCACGTCGCTGCCGAAACTCTCGACGAAATCCTGCACAAGAGCCTGACTGCGGCCTCGGTCGCGGACGCGCTCGGCCCTGATCAGCCCGCCAATGGATCGCCCCCGTGACTAAAGGTCTGCCAACAGCCGCAGCCAACCCGCGAGCGCTGTGCGATGGCGCGGCCCGCCAACCGTTGTCGCTGTCGCTGTCGCCCGGAAAGCTCTTTCTGTGAGTTGACGAAACAACCCGGCCACCGGAATGTATTCGGCGCAATCGTTCGCAGTCACCGCGACAGCAGGAAAGCCAGCACGATATTGGTCAACAGCAAAACCAACGCCACCGCCCGCCAGAACCCGACCGGGTTGCGCTCGATAAGCGGCCGCGGGCGGTCGTAGCCAAGCGATGTATTGGGACGGCGCAAATCCGCGATCAGAGCCGAAAGTGCTTCGGTGCGCTCGGCTTGGCGCCTGCGGGTCGCCAATTCCAGCGCCGCATCGATCCACAGCGGCACATATTCGCGTACATCGTGCGCCGGAATGTAAGCGAGACGTTCCACCTCGCGCCGGCTCGTGAAACCCTTGCCGTAGGGGAGCCGCCCCGTCAAAAGCTCATAGGCAATCACGCCAAGGGAATAAATATCGGCCCGGTTCGTCGGCACTTCGCCGAGATGATATTCCGGAGCCGTATAGTCGATCGTACCGACAAGGCCTGGGCGTTCGATGGCGGACGCCATCTCGTCAAGGCCGGCCGCCCTCGCCGATCCGAAATCGATGATCTTCACAAGGCCCTGCCGGTCGATCATCACGTTTTCAGGTTTGACGTCCTGGTGGATGATATCCTTGCGGTGGAAGGCGCGCAGTCCCGTCGCGATCTGCTCGACGATCATGCGCATCGTCTCAAGATCAGGTCGCGGATTGTCGCGCATCCATTGACGCAAGGTCTGGCCGTCGAAAAACTCGGTGGTCATATAGAGATGGCGCCGCGCGCGTTGCGGCGGCAACACCTTGAGGACGTGCGGGCTGTCGATCAGCTTGCCCAGCCATTCCTCGCGCGCGAACATCTCGACATAGGCCGGGTCGTCCTCGAAATTGACCGAAGGCGTCTTGAGCACGACGGTGTCGCCCGAGGCCTCGTCGCGCGCAAGGTAGACCTGGGATCGCCTGCTCGTGTGCAGTTCGCGTAAGACCGCATAGCCGTCGAATGACTTGCCGGGTGCCAGTTCCGGCGGGAACGGGAGCGCCGCCAGGTTTTGCGCATGACCCGCTTCATCGACACGGCCCGGAACGTCGGCCCGGACGATCTGGCACGTCAGGTTATCCGGGCTGCCGTGCTTGTAGGCACGATCGACGATGGCTTTTGCCGCCGCATCAAGGTCATGCGCGAGACCTGTTATGATCTCGGCAATATCGGTTAGCATCACATGGTCGTGCACACCATCCGTGGTGAGCAGCAGGACGTCGCCCGGTTCCATGGCCTCGGCGCGATAATCGATCTCGATATGTTGATCTACTCCCAAGGCGCGTGAGAGATGCTCATAGCTCTTGCCCACGCGGACGCGGTGATCGCGCGTGAGCGTTTCGAGACGACCGTTGCGCAGAATACTGATGCGACAATCCCCGGCATGAAAAAGGTGTGCGGTTCCGGCCTTGAGGATCAGCCCGGAAAACGTGCACACCATGGCGCGCTCGGCCTGATACTCCCGTTGGCTTTGCGCATAGAGCCAGCTGTTGACCGCCTTGAGGACGACCCCGACGGACTTCTTCACGCTCCAGGAGGCATGCGTGCAGTAGTAGTCCTCCAGGAAGCTCTTGATCGCACACTCGCTCGCCTCCTTGGCGCCTTCGCTCGACGACATGCCGTCGGCAATCGCCATGGCGATGCCATGGGTGGCGACAAGCGCCGGGCTCGGGACCACGACGCCATAGGAATCGTCGTTACGTTCCTTGCGGCCGGCAATCGAATATTGGCCAATACTGATTTTTGGCGTCGATTTTCCCGACCCGGCGTTCGCATCGCTGTATGCCATGTGTCCAATGTTATCTCACATCAATCATGGCGATGCTTCCGTCCGGCATCTCTTCGGCCATCTGCCCGCGCGGCTCGTCGATGAACATCGCGGTCAGCCCCAACGCAAGCAGGGCCGCACACGATGCAACCATGAAGAACGTGCCGACGTCCACCGCCGAGTAGATGGTCAGGAAGAGAACGCCGCCGACATTTCCGAATGCACCGACCATGCCGGCGATCTGGCCGGTCAGACGCCGTTTGATCATCGGCAGCATGGCATAGACGGCACCGTTACCCGCGTTGACAAACAACGAACACATGAACGTCGCGATCACCGCAAAAGCAACGCCAGTCCTCAACCCCATGAAGCTCATCGCCCCATAGCCAAGTGTGGTTCCGGCAAGACACCAGATCAGCACACGCCGCCGCCCGAACCGGTCGCTGAGCCAGCCACCTGCTGGCCTCGCGAAGAACGTAGTCATGCCAAAGCTGGCACCGAGAAATCCCGCGACCGAAAGCGATAGCCCGAACACGTCTTTGAACAAGAGTGGAAGGATCGAAACGACCGCGAGTTCGGACCCGAAAGTAATCATATAGGCGACATCGAGGATGGCCACCTGGCGAAACCGGTAGCGGTGGATTTCCGCAACCGGCTTATCGAATATTCCCCGATTGATCCGCCACGCATCACCGAGCTGCACGCAGTAGAGCAGCGCGAGCGCCGCATAGATTGCCCATTCGGCGGTCCACGTAATGAGGTTGAGTTCGCCCGGTCCGAGCTTCCAGGCCAGCACGCCAAGTGCCATCACGAGCGGTCCCTGCATCACGCAGTACAACACGAAGTCGGCACGGCTCGTCACCTCCATGGCGCCTGCCTTCTTGGGACTGAAATAGGTCGACCCCTTCGGCACGTCCGTCACGCTTGCATAATAGATGGCGGAATACGCGATGGCGATTACGCCAGTCGTGGCAATCGCCCAACGCCAGCCCTCGGGCCCGCCAAAAGCGAGCGCCAAAGACGGAAGCGTCACTGCCCCCGCGGCCGATCCGAAATTGCCAAGACCCGCATAGATGCCTTGCGCATAACCGGTCTCCTTGGCGGGAAACCAGTCCGAGATGATGCGAATACCGATAACGAAGCCGGCGCCCACGAAGGCAAGAAGAAATCGCATAATGGCGAGGACGTCGTACGAAGGAGCGAATGCAAAGCCTATGCAAATCACGCCGGACACCGCGAGCAATATCGTATACATCAGGCGCGGCCCAAATTTGTCGACCAAAATGCCAACCGCAACACGCGCCGGGATGGTGAGCGCCACGTTCATGATCAAGAGGGCCGCAACCTGCTCCTTGCTGAGCGCGAATGTCTCGCGGATGGCAGCCATCAAAGGTGCGTGGTTGAACCACACAAAGAATGAGATGAAGAAAGCCACCCAGCTCAGGTGCAATACCTTGATCTTGGGCTCGCGGCCAAAGAGCCGCAGGTTGCCTACGTCCGTACCCGACATGAATTGATCCCGTTGTTTTCGCGTCACCAGCAGGACCAACCGCAATTGCCGTGCCAGTTAGCCCCATGTCTGCGAGAATGGGTGAAAGCCTTGTTTTTCGGCCGTTTTCTGCATTTGCATAAAAATTATACAGCCGCCAAATTGCTCAGCCTGTATGCAAAATAATCGTAGCGTGCACATTTTTGGTGCATCGCAACAAAACCAGCCGTCACCGGGATGCAAACTGAAACGGAAAATATCAATTTTATCAAATAGATATGGTGTTTTGAGGGAGCCATGTGGACTTGGTACGGGTCTTGCGAGGCGACAAGGCAGTGTCTGCTGCACCAGTGCGCTGTTGCGGCCAATCGAACATATCGAGGGTTTCCAGACTGTGAATCGTACGAAACAAAAACTGGTCGTCATCGGCAACGGCATGGCGCCCGGTCGGGTCCTTGAGAAACTTTTCGAGGCCGCGCCGGACGCCTACGAAGTGACGATTTTCAATGCCGAGCCGAGGGTCAACTACGACCGCATCATGCTCTCGCCCGTGCTTTCCGGCGAAAAGAGCTTCGACCAGATCATCATCCACGGCGACGGCTGGTACGTGAAGCACTGCGTCACGCTGCACAAGGGCGTCACCATCACGGCCATCGACCCCAAGGCGAAGACCGTCACATCGGCCCGTGGCCTGACGACGCCTTACGACAAACTCCTGATCGCGACCGGCTCGCAACCGATCATTATTCCGGTCCCGGGCCACAAGCTCGCGGGCGTCCTGAGCTACCGCGATCTCGACGACGTGCAAGCGATGCTGCTCGCCGCCAAGGCCGGCGGTTCCGCGGTCGTGATCGGCGGCGGGCTGCTCGGACTTGAAGCCGCGGTCGGCCTCAAGGAACAGGGCATGGACGTGACCGTGCTGCACTTGATGCCGACGCTGATGGAACGGCAACTTGATCCAGCGGCCGGACATCTGCTGCAGAGGGCAATCGAGGCGCGCGATATCCGGGTCATCACCAAGGCCAATACCAAAGCCATCCTGGGCGAGAAAAAAGTCGAGGCCGTATTGCTTGAAGACGGGACGCGGCTCGCCGCCGATCTCGTCGTCATGGCGGTCGGCATCAAGCCCAATGCGCCGATTGCAAAGGAGGCCGGCCTTAACGTCAATCGCGGCATCGTGGTCGACGCCATGATGCGCACCAGCGATCCCGACATTTTCGCCGTCGGCGAATGCGCAGAGGTTGAAAACCAGGTGTTCGGCCTGGTAGCGCCGCTTTATGAAATGGCCAGCGTGATTGCGGCGCAGCTCGCCGGCGAAATGACCACGACGTTCAAGTCCACGGCGCTTTCGACCAAGCTCAAGGTCACCGGCATCAATCTTTTTTCTGCCGGAGACTTTGCGGATGCCAAGGATCGCGAAGAGATCGTGCTGCGCGACGCGTCGCGCGGCTTCTACCGCCGTCTGGTCCTCAAGGACAATTGCATCATCGGCGCCGTGATGTACGGCGACACGTCCGACAGCGCTTGGTTTTTCGATCTTCTCAAGAAGGGCACCGACATCAGTTCGATGCGGGAGACGCTGATCTTCGGCCCGGCGTTCGTAGGAGGTGCGCCGCTCGACCCTACGGCGGCCGTTGCAGCATTGCCGGATGAGGCAGAGATCTGCGGTTGCAACGGCATTTGCAAGGGCAAGATCACGGGCGCCATCGGATCGATGGGCCTCAAGACGCTTGACGACGTGCGCAGTCACACCAAGGCCTCTGCTTCCTGCGGCTCCTGTACCGGGCTGGTCGAACAACTCCTGAAATTTACCCTCGGCGACGCTTACAATCCGGCCGCCGTACAACCCATGTGCGGATGTACGCATCTCGGCCATGACGACGTGCGCCGCCTCGTCGTCGCAAAGGGATTGAAAACTATACCCGATCTCATGCAATCCCTGGAATGGAAGGCATCGTGTGGCTGCGCCAAATGCCGGCCGGCTTTGAACTATTACATGCTCGCCACCTGGCCCGGCGAATACAAAGACGACAGCCAGTCGCGCTTCATCAATGAGCGTGTCCACGCCAACATCCAGAAGGACGGCACTTATTCGGTGGTTCCGCGCATGTGGGGCGGGCAAACGAGTGCCAAAGAACTGCGCGCCATCGCCGACGTGGTAGAAAAATTCAAGATTCCAACCGTCAAGGTTACGGGTGGCCAGCGCATCGACATGCTCGGCGTCAGGAAAGAAGACCTGCCGGCGGTTTGGTCCGACCTCAACGACGCCGGTCTCGTCTCGGGCCATGCCTATGCCAAGGGGTTGCGCACGGTGAAGACCTGCGTCGGAACGGATTGGTGCCGCTTCGGCACGCAGGATTCGACCGGCCTCGGCGTCAAGCTCGAAAAGTTCCTGTGGGGCTCCTGGACACCCGCAAAGGTCAAGATGGCGGTCTCGGGCTGCCCGCGCAATTGCGCTGAAGCCACATGCAAGGACATCGGCGTCGTTTGCGTCGACTCCGGATACGACGTGCACTTTGCGGGCGCGGCCGGCCTCGACATCAAGGGCACTGAAGTTCTCGGCCATGTCGACACGGAAGCCGAAACGATCGAAGTCATCGCCGCACTCGTGCAGCTTTATCGCGAGCAAGGACGTTACCTCGAGCGTATCTACAAATGGGCCAAGCGCGTTGGCCTCGAAACCATACGCAAGCAGGTCATGGAGGACCTTGAACGGCGAAAAGCGCTGCACGAACGCTTTGTCTTCAGCCAAAAATTCTCGCAGAGCGATCCATGGGCTGAGCGCGCGCGCGGCAAGGACGCCCACGAATTCCGGCCGCTGGCCGACCTCACCCTCTTGGAGGCCGCGGAGTGACCGGCACAGAACCCCGATGGGTCGATATCGGCCCACTCGACGCCATCCCGATGCAAGGCGCACGCGTCGTAAAATCGCCGAGAGGCTGCGTTGCGGTGTTCCGCACGGCCACCAACGAGGCCTTCGCGATCAATGATCGCTGCCCGCACAAGGGTGGTCCCTTGAGCCAGGGCATCGTCCACGGCAACACCGTCACCTGCCCGCTGCACAACTGGGTGATCAACCTGGAGACCGGCGCGGCGCAAGGCGCCGACAAGGGACAAGTTCGTACGATCGCGCTTCGGGTCGAAGCCGGACGCATCCTGCTCGATATTTCGACCCTTTCGGCAAAGCTCGCAGCATAAGCGAAGAACAATGACGAGTGTGCGCACCACCTGCCCGTATTGTGGCGTCGGCTGTGGCGTGGTTGCGACACGACGCGGGTCAGGCCAAGTTGACTCGGGCCAAGGTGACTCGGGCCAAGTTGATTCGGGCCAAGTTGATTCGGGCCAAGTTGGCTCAAACCAAGTCAACAACGACATCGAGATTGTGGGCGATCCCGAGCACCCGGCCAACAAGGGCCGCTTGTGCACCAAGGGCTCCGCGCTGGGAGAAACGCTGTCGCTCGACGATCGGCTCATCCATCCGCTCATCCAAGGCGAACGCGCGACCTGGGATACGGCGCTCGACCTCGTGGCCGCGCGTTTCAAGGAGACGATCGCGCAGCATGGACCCAACTCGGTCGCCTTCTACGTTTCAGGTCAATTGCTGACCGAAGACTACTACGTCGCCAACAAGCTGATGAAGGGATTCATTGGATCGGCGAATATCGACACCAATTCGCGGCTCTGCATGGCCTCGTCGGTTGCGGGCCACAAGCGAGCGTTCGGCTCCGACACCGTGCCGGGCACCTATGAAGACCTGGAATTGGCCGATCTCGTCGTGCTCGTCGGTTCAAACCTCGCCTGGTGCCATCCGGTCCTGTTCCAGCGCCTGGACGCGGCACGGCAAGCGCGTGGCACCAGGGTCGTCGTCATTGATCCGCGCCGTACCGATACTTGCGAGATTGCCGACCTCCACCTTGCGATCAAGCCGGGTTCCGACGTAGCGCTGTTCAATGGCCTGCTGGCTCATCTCGCAAATAGCGATGCGTTCAACGATCGCTTCGTTGCTGATCATACCAATGATTTTCCCGCCGCCGTCGCTACGGCATCATCCATGGGCCTGACGGAGATTGCAGACATTACCGGGATTGATCCCGGGCGGATCAATGAATTCTATTCGCTCTTTGCCGCCACGCCGCGCGTCGTCACCGTCTATAGCCAGGGCGTCAACCAATCGACCGCCGGGACCGACAAGGTCAACGCCATCATCAACTGCCACCTTGCCACTGGCCGCATCGGCCGGTCCGGCATGGGACCGTTCTCGGTTACGGGCCAGCCCAATGCAATGGGCGGGCGCGAAACCGGCGGGCTCGCCAATATGCTGGCCGCGCACATGGAAATCGACAATCCGGCGCACCAGCGGATCGTTCGGGACTTTTGGAAAGCACCGCGCCTCGCGCAAAAACCCGGCCTCAAAGCCGTCGACCTCTTTGGCGCCGTCGGCGACGGCCGCATCAAAGCGCTCTGGATCATGTCGACCAATCCGGTCGACAGCATGCCTGACGCCAACATGGTGCGCGCCGCAATCGAACGCTGCCCGTTCGTGGTCGTATCCGACATCGTCCGCCACACCGATACGACCGCGCTCGCGCATGTGCTCCTGCCGTCAAGTGCCTGGGGCGAGAAGGACGGCACGGTTACCAATTCGGAGCGACGCATTTCACGTCAGCGCGCGTTCCTCGCCCCTCCAGGCGATGCGCGCCCCGACTGGTGGCAGCTGGCACAGGTCGGCCGCCGCATGGGGTTTGCCGATGCCTTCGACTACGATGGTCCGACAGCCATCTTTGCGGAATATGCGCGGCTCACCGGAACCGAAAACGCCGGTACGCGCGATCTCGACATCAGCGCATGCGAGACGATCACCGAAGAAGGCTACGAACGCCTTGCACCCTTCCTATGGCCGCATCCGCGCGGCACAGCGTCCACCAGCGACACGCGGTTCTTTGGCGAGGGCGATTTCTACACACCGGATGGCCGCGCGCGTTTCGTTGCCACGCCGTTCCGGTCACTCCCCGTGACGACGTCCGCGCGTTTCCCGCTACTCCTCAATACCGGGCGCGTTCGCGATCAATGGCACACGATGACGCGCACGTCGAAGACCGCGCGCCTGATGAGCCACATCGCCGAGCCGTTTGTGGAAGTTCATCCCGTCGATGCCAACAGGCTGGGGATCAAGCCATCCGAACTTGTGACGATCGTCAGTCCGCAGGCCGCCACCGTCGTGGTTCGCGCCGCTATCACCGACCGCGTGCAAGCGGGCTCCGTCTTTGTTCCCATTCATTGGACCGACCAGGTCGCCAGCAGCGCGCGGATCGATACGCTCATCGGGTCTCACGTCGATCCCGTATCGGGCCAGCCCGAACTCAAATCCACGCCGGTGAGCGTCTCAACATTTGCGGCCGCCTGGTATGGCTTTGTGGTCGGCACCGCAAAACCAAGCCTGGAGGCGATCGACTATTGGGCGCTCGCACGTGCGAAGGCGGGGTGGAGCGCGGAGATTGCCGGGCTCACCCCGCGTGATGATTGGGCCGATCTGATGCAAAGCCTGATCGACAAAACCGATAACGACGGCGCACTTGATGTGCTGGCCTACCATGATCGTGCCGGCGGACAGCATCGCTTCGCGGCATTCAGCCGCAATCGCTTTATCGCCGCGCTCTTCGTCGCCCCGGACTCGGTTGCGGTCGCCCGGCGCTACCTCGCCGACCAGCTTGGTGCGACATTCGACGATGCTCCCGCCCGTTATCGCTTGCTGGCAGGACGTGTCCCCAATGACAGGCCGGACCCCGGTCCGATCGTCTGCAATTGCTTCGAAATCGGTCGCAACGAAATCCTCAGCGCCGTTGTTTCCGGAAAAGCCGCAAGCATTGAAGCAGTCGGGGCGGCGACACGCGCCGGCACCAATTGCGGCTCCTGCCGCACGGAAATTGGAAAACTCATCCATGCATCTCGTATCCAGAAAGCCGGCTGAGTCTGCGCCACCGCGCATCGGCAAGCTCGCGAAGCTGCCGGTGTTTTTCGATCTTGCGGGCAAGCGCGCCATCGTGGCCGGCGGCACAGCGGCCGCGGCATGGAAATGCGAACTGCTGGCGGCGGCCGGCGCCCACGTTGACGTCTATGCCGAAATCCCAGAACCCGAAATGACCGCGTGCCTTGCCACGGCGACGGAAAATCCAATCACTCATCATGCGCGGACTTGGAAGCCGGACATCTTTGCAGGCGCCGCGATTGCGATTGGCGATTTCGAAAATGATTCTGAAGCCGCGGCATTTGCCAATGCGGCGGAAGATGCAGGCGTGCCCTTCAATATCATCGACAGGCCGGCATTTTCCCAATTCCAATTCGGTTCGATCGTCAATCGCTCGCCGGTCGTCATCGGCATCTCTACCGATGGCGCGGCGCCGATCCTTGGCCAAACCATCCGCCGGCGTATCGAGACGCTGGTGCCGCCGTGGCTCGCCCAGTGGGGCGCGCTCGCTCGCGAATTGCGCGCAACCGTGATGGAACGATTGGCAAAAGGCGCGCCCCGCCGACGTTTCTGGGAACGCTTTGGAGAACGCGCATTCGCAGCCGCACCGGCCACCGATGACCGAAGCAATCTTATAAGCCTTGTCGATTCACTGGCGCTCGCGACACCCATCCAGGCCGGCCACGTCACGCTTGTCGGCGCCGGACCGGGCGATGCCGAACTGCTGACGCTCAAAGCCGTACGGGCGCTGCAAGCAGCCGATGTCGTCCTCTACGACGACCTTGTCTCCACGGATGTGATCGAGCTCGCGCGCCGCGAGGCCAAGCGCATGACGGTCGGTAAACGCGGCCAACGGGAGAGTTGTCGGCAGGAAGACATCAACCAACTCATGATCAAGCTCGCACGAGCGGGCAAGCATGTCGTTCGCCTCAAATCCGGAGATCCAATGATCTTCGGACGTGCGGGCGAAGAAAT
>Ga0209488_10004470_pt1 | contig 10918 bp, 10 predicted proteins | sample Rivendell_Oct201_8_FD_188349 | JGI IMG/M metagenome (GOLD analysis project Ga0209488, IMG submission 188349) | Vadose zone soil microbial communities from the Eel River Critical Zone Observatory, Northern California, USA -... | ecosystem: Environmental > Terrestrial > Soil > Vadose zone >... | reverse complement strand
GTAACTCAAAAAGTCCCACCCCGCTAAGACTTTGAATGGGGAGAGATTTACGGCCGAGGTTCGAGTCTCCCGTGCACCATATTAAATTCTCTTCTTATATTTTAGTCCCAAGTCACGGCTCCTACTGCGCTCCGCGAATCGTTGCTCGTAGTCTGGCGTCCCCTCCCGACTCTCCAGGTGGCGCCATGTTACTCACCTCTCGGATGGTGCGTGCCGCAAGACCTCGCGAGCGCCGTTACGTTCTCACAGACGAACACGGCATGAGTCTTGATGTGATGCCACGGGGTTCGAAATGGTGGCGGTTCCGTTATGGCTTCCAGCATTCCGAAAGGATGATATCCCTCGGTGTCTACCCAGGCGGCAATCTGGCCACTGCCCGTGTGTTGCACGCCGATGCCCGCGGGCTCCTCGCACGGGACATCGATCCCAGTGCCGATCGCAAAGAAAGGCGTGCGGGGAGCGCGCATACGTTCGAAGTCGTCGCACGCCAGTGGCTTAAACTCCTTCAGCCGCGCGTCGCGAAAGGTCAACTGGCGGCCGACACGCTCAAAGATGCAACTCGGATCCTGGAGCGCGACGTCTTCCCCTTTCAGCTCTTCAGTGCGATATGCACGCCGTCGGCTGATAAATTGAATTTCAGCCCTACCTCGGTCAAGACGAGCTTGATGACCACGCCGTGCTCATTTTTGAGGTAGACAGCAGTGCCCCCTCCAGCCACGGTGATACCAGCACTCGCGGCGACATAGTTCCCGGTGAAGTCGGAAAGGTCCCTCAGGTGATAGACACTCCCCGCGGCCGTGTAATTGGTCGCGCCCACATCGACGATGGAGACTCCCTTGATCGAGAACTGATGCAACCCGTCGCGGTACTTGAGCTCACCGTGACCCCAGGTATAGCCGATGCCGGCCGCTACGCTGCCGCCCTTCAGGGTCACGGCGCCGTCGGGTGTAGCATTGTCTGCGGCCGGGGCGGACGAATCAGCCTCGTGCCCATACGCAGCGGCGCCGAGCAGAGTGCACGCCGCCAAAGAAATGATCATGTTGCGCATCGAATAACGCCTCCACGAGAAAATTTGATCGTCACCCGCAAACGGCTAAATAGTGCCGCGCGTCTGCGAAGATGAGAGTGAAGCAAACGCACATTCTTTGTCTTCTCCCGAAAGGGTCACCGCACCACCCCCCGCCCGGAGATCGCACACACGCGCCGAGCCTGGCTGCGTGCAGACATTCGAAGCTGTCGCGATGAGCTACTTCGTTCCAGCGTCTGCGCAACAACAACCACCGGTACACCGGGGAGGGCATTAGTAGGGTGCCCACAGGTGCCCCGTAGGGTTAGGGGCACGCCGGTCAAACGAACGCGGCCTCACGGACCGTCCTCGCCTCTTGCTCCCCCACGACGGTCATGACCGGCAAATGTCACTCAGCTGATTGTCGGCGCGGTAGATCTCGCGGGCGGTCGTGCTCCTCCGCGGTGAGGCCTGCAATGATCGCGTCACGTTGGGCTGAACTCGGTGGCGTGAGGCCGAATTCCGTCATTATCCTGTAGGTGCCACAGATTATCGCAGTTGTTGATTTAGAAATTCGCTTGTTCGGCCGTTGGCAAGCGCTGCCGCCGCGGCGTTGTACTGTGCCCCATTATGCCGAGAGAAGGCGTGACGCTGACCCGGATAGGTGTAGATTGTCGCGCTGGATTTGCCGGCCAGTGCCGCCTTGATCTCGGCTTGTGCAGGCTTGGAAATAAACTCATCCTCCTCGGCCAGATGCATCAGCAGGGGCGGATGGAGGCCGTTCACCTCGCCCAGATACTTCTCAGTGTCCCCACCGTGAAAGACGACCGCAGCATCGACGCCGTAGCGCACGGCCGTCAAGAAGACGGCCCGGTAGCTCGGGGCGGTCCGCTTCGCTAGTCCTGGTTTGCTGCGACGTTTCACTCTCGTGAAACACGGTATCAACTATCAACTGAGCGCCGATTGTTTCCGTCGCCTGTGCCTTTTACACTGGACTCGTCAGTGAAATTCACGGCCGCACAGTCCAGTTCGAAGCGCCGGAGACAGACTGCTCAATCGGACGAACGGTCGGCGTGGAGTATCGCCCAACGTCTCGCCGCACCCCTTGGCACGTGGGACTCTCTCGTCGGCGGGCCCTGGAGGCCCACCGACGTTTTCGCCCTTCTCGCGAGTCGCACTTTGCAGGCAGCCTGCCCTCGCCCCCGACCGTGACTGGCCAGCCAGCCGGCGACTTTACGATCATGCGTCCCGACCACTAAGAAACCCGACCATTTCCATGACACCAAGGTTTCTGATGCTTCTATGCGCGCTGCTTGTCACGGCGGTCGGAGACTTAGCGCATGCCGCACTGCGGGATCCCGCGGCGATTCAGGTGCAGACCCTCACCAGTGCGCTGCTCAAGTCCATGCAAGCGGGCCGAGCTGAATCCATGGCGGAGCGGTACCGAAACCTTGAGCCGGTGATCCAGCAAGTTTTCGCCTTGCCGCTCGTGACGCGGCTCGCCGTAGGCCCGGATTGGGCAAACCTCTCGCCGGAACAGCAGAAGGCAGTGATCGTGGCTTTCACCCGCTTCACGATCGCCAATTATGCTTACAACTTTCGCGATTTTGACGGGCAGAAATTTGAAATCGACGACAACGTCCTAACACGAGGTACAGACAAAATCGTCCGCACGCGACTGATTCCCGCTCATGACACGCCCGTGAACTTGCTTTATCGGATGCACGAGGTGAACGGAACCTGGAAGATTGTCGACGTCTATTCCGACGGGATCAGTGAACTCACCTTGCGCCGGTCGGACTTCGCCGCAGCGCTCGCCGCTGGAGGGGCTCCCGTCCTGATAGCCCATCTGAACCAGTCCAGCGACCGTCTCATGAAGTAGTTTCGGCGGTCTCGTTCTTCACGCTCGCCGGGCCCATCAGCGCCGGTTGGAAGAGCAGTGCCGAGGCGAGCGTCCAGACCAGAGAGATCATCAGCAGCTTGCCCATGCTGGCTGTTCCAGGATGGCTCGAGGCCCAGAGGCAGCCGAAGCCGGTCGCGGTCGCGAGCGCGCTGAAAAATACCCCCCGAGCCAGGCTCGATGTCAGAAGGTGCGAGCCGCCCGAGCGCCAAGACATGACGAAGTAGATATGGAACGCCACCCCAATCCCAAAGAGCAGCGGCAGGGCGATGATGTTGGCAAAATTCAGCGGCTGCCCGATCAGTACGCAACTGCCCAGGGTCAAAAATCCGGTCAATACGATCGGCGCCATGGTGATCGCCACGTCGCGTACTCGCCGCAGCGCGATCAGGAGCAGGCCGCAAATGGCAACGAATGAGAGCACGCCCGCTTCGACGAAAGCACCGACCACGGCTTCACCGTACGCCTGAAGGTAGATCGCCGTACCCGTAGCGTCCGGCGCAATTTTCACTCCAGCGGCGACGAACCGGCGGAGCACCACATCATCGTTGGAGTCGCCCTTCGGTAAGACCGAGACCCGTGCCCGTCCGTCAGCGGTCTGCCAATGGCGTAGAATCTCGGGCGGAAGCGTTTCGATGCTGACGGGCGCGGGCTGCAATAGATTACGAATCTGCTCGAGAGTCGTCACAAAACCAGGGAGCAGCATCTCCTCGGCATGGGCTCGCGCTGATTTGCTGCCCCGGGCGAGCGCGTCGAACTCATCGGCAAGTCTGCGGGTGTCCGCCCGCAAAGATGAATCTTCAATTGAGGCTTGACGCAGCTTCGCGGCTGCCTGGTTCAGACTGTCGACGAGCTCCGCATCGGTGGGTGGCGTCGCAACCTCGAGCGGATTCAGTGTGAGGTCCACAAGGTTAGCCGCATCGGCGATCAGGGCGATCTTTTCCCGTTGCCCGGTAGGAATGAAACTAGAAAGAGTGTGTGCGCCGTAAACGTGCGGGTCGGTCCTGAAAATCGCGGCCAGCGAGTCCGCCGCGGCGAGGTTGGATCGGATGACCTCGAGCGTGTTGGGCGATCGGTCCGGATCGCGCATCAGATCAACCAGAGTCGCAACCGATTCGACCGCTGAGCTGCGCAGGCGGATGGGATTGAAATCAAAGTGCAACCGCGGCAGCAGCGCGGCGGAGATCAATGCCGCCAGCGCGCCTAGGCCAACCACCAGGCGGCGGTGGCCCAGCACATAGCTGTCGATCCGTGTCAACCGCGCCCCCGGGCGAAGAGGCGTGCCAGGGGGTCGACCAAGCGCGATCAGAGCGGGCAACAGCGTGAGGTTCAGCGCCAGCGCAGCGAGCAGGCCCAGCCCGGCTATCACCCCGAGTTGCGACACTCCGTAGTACGCTGTGGGTGTAAAGGCGAGAAAGCCCGCGCCGATCGCTGCGGCCGCCAAGGTCAGCGACTTGCCCAGGGTGCTTACCGTCGCGGTGAGAGCCTTGGCCACGTCCCCTCCGGCTCCGCGTTCTGCCCGGTAGCGCACGCTGAACTGGATACCGAGATCCATTCCCATCCCGACAAACAGAGGGATGAAGGCGACCGAGATGACGTTGAACCGCTGAAACAGAGCGAGACCGAGCGCAGTAGCCATCAGCAGACCCACCAGGGTCGTCGCCAGTATGGATGCGATCAGCCAGGGCGACCTGACCGCAAACCAAAGCATCAGAATGACTGCCCCGCTGGCCAGGCAAGCAATCAAACCCGCGCGTTGCGCCAAGGTTGCGAATTCCTCGTCCTGTAACGGCACGGGACCTGTGAGGCGAACGCGCACGCCATGGGCGGTGTCGAGCTGAAGCCGCTTCGCCGTGGCGCGGATCGCATCGATCGGCAATTTGCCCGCCTGCAGTTGGCCAAAGTCGAGCACTGCACCGACCAGAACGATGTGCCGCAGCTCGAGTGTGTCGGGGTCGTGCCGGGTGATGAGGCTCCGCCAGGAAAAGAAGGACGACTTGCCGACCGCCACGCCCTCGAGCGCGTCGGTCAGGGTCCGCATGGGAGTGCGAAGTTCCTCTGGTGAGGCTTGGCCGTTGCTCACGCCTTGAACTGCGAGCGATAGCGTCTTCGCGAGACCGCGTAATGATGGATCGGACGCCATGGATCCGAGGAACGGCTGGGCCTTGAGGAGTTGAGCGATGAACGTCTTCACGTCCTCGGCGGAGGCGAAGAGCAATTTGTTGCGTGCCCAAAAGGATCCGCTGTCCGGTCGCTGGATTGAGTGGAACAATCTCGTCTGAGCGCTGAGACTTGCGCCGAGGCTGGCGGCCGCCGCTTCGCTCAATTCCGGTGTTTGGCCGTCGACTACCACGACGATATTCGACTCGTCCTGTGAGAATGCCGCGTTGAACGCGGCCTGTCGCAGTCGCCAGGGAAGCTTGGGCGATAACAGCGCGTAGGTTTCGGTAGTCATGGCAAAGTGGCCTGTGACGTAGTGAGTTATCGCTACGCAAAGGAGGATCACCGCCGTCACGACGAGCCAGGCACGCGCGACGCACAGACCCACCAGGCGGACGATCAGCGAAGGCTTGAGACTCACCGGCGCCGACACGTCGCTCACTCGCCCATGGGCCGGCTGGGATGCCGAGACGCTCACGCAACTAATCTAGTGGTGAGTGTCTCGGCAGTGCAAAGTTGGTGTCGCCGACGGCGGCTATCCCCAGCGTCCCGACTCCGAGCACCAGATCCCGGGCGCGGCGCGCGAACGACGCAGCGATCGCTGCAGCGGGAGGGATCCCGAACACCGCGGCGGCTAGCATGCAGCTCGCCTCTTGTACCCCGGCGGCCGCGGGCACCATAAATCCGAAGATACGTAGCATCACGACAGTACCGTCAATAGCGAGCGCCTGGGATAAAGTCAGATCTACGCCAAGCAACCGGAAGGTGACCCAGGCCTCCCCGGCACCCAAACACGAGCAGCAGAGCTGAAGCGCGAAGCCCAACCCCAGGCGTCCGCGCTGCCTCAGGATGCGACCGAAGCACGCCTGAACGTCGCGACCGGTGAGGTCGTCGTTGAGGCCCAGCACGCCCGGCCAACGGACACTGATGGCCCGTGTCACCGCGTGCAGCCAAGCGCCCAGGGACCGGCGCGCGAACAGGAGAATGGCCACAAACACCCCGGTCGCGGCCAAAGCCAGGGATAACAGACGCGTGAGGCGGGGCTGCGGCGCCAGTGCGAGCAGCGCTAATAGTGCCGCACACGCGTACGGCAGCTTCGCAGTGAGCTCTATAATGCCATCGACGCTCGCGGAGACCGCCCCGACCATTGCCCGGCCCCGACCGAGGGCGCGCACTCCGAAGGCGATACCGCCGAACTGCAGGAAAGGCAAGATGTCACCCGCGGCGTCGCGAACGAATCGCGCCCACACGAATCTCCATTGCGAAGCCGGGGGATCGTCGCCAGAGGCGAGCCACCAGGCTAATCCCATCAGGACGACGATCGGGAGATGGAGGAGCACCAACACCGCGAGGCCGCTGATGCGCACGCTCGCGACGGCTTGGGCGACCGCGCCGGCACCTGCATAGACGACGGCTGCGGCCGCGGCGGCGACGCCGAGGATGAGCGCGATGGCCGTGCCGCGCCACATGTCAGGCCAGGGCGCCCGTCCCTGCCCTTCTTCCAAACTGCTCGATCTCGATACCGAAGGTATCGGTGTAGCGCGCAAACCGCTCGCGCAGAACATGTGGGTCGAGGCCGAATTCAGCCAGCTTGTAATCCCGCCCCGGTCGGTTGTCATGACCCGTCGTGCGCAGCCAGCTGCGCATGCGCCCCTCGGCTTCCTCGGTGAGCGTGAGACCGCAATGCCGATAGACCGCTCTGACCGCATCGAGTGGGCTAGAAGCAATCTGTCGATAGTAAAGGTGCAAGACCGAGTCGTCACCCGATGACAGCGCGCTCATTCGCTCCGCGCCGTTCAGCCAGGATGCGCTGACTTCGCGACCTATCTCGACCCGATCAATGCTGCGTGTGAAGGGCCGCCGCAACACCTCCGTCAATTTCACGACCGAGGCGAGGACGCGAACGGGATCGCGATGGACGAACACCAGGTGCGCATCCGGATAGACTTTCCTGACGTCGTCGAGGGCAAACAGATGATCCGGCGCCTTCAGGATCCACCTTCGCCCCGGGAGCTGGGCGTCGAGATGCTGGAGAAAGCGGCGATGGAACCGATAAGCATTGAGAAAGCCGTTGCGCTCCAGCCAGCTGTTGTAGGAAGGAACTCGGTACGTGGCGTCGAAGCGCAGGCTCTGGAACACGTGTGCGGTGATGTCCGTGCACTCCTCGGGCGCATCGACCCCGACAGGATGGAGGGCGTTGAGCTCGGGGGCGATCAGACGGAACAGAGCGAGCTGCAGACTGACCCACTTCTTGCGCAGCATGGTTCCGAAACGGCCGGCCCGCGACGGATACGGGTACACCAGCTGAAACAGCCGCGGTGCAATGGTGCTCGGGTCCTGCAGAATCAGCCGGTGAAGTAACGTCGTTCCGCTGCGCGGCATTCCGGTGATGAACACGGGGGCCCGGATTGGTCGCGATAGCACAGAAGGACAGGCCGCCTCGATCTCATCGAAGTGCAGCAAGCTCCTCAAGCAACGCAGAACGTCGATTCTCAACGCGCGGATACCGAACACGCTCAAATCCGCCTCCTCGTTGCAGGCTTCGAGCAAATGCGCGAGCGGGTGCACAAACGAACGCTCGGCAAAGTCGCGCCGCTTTCCGCGGCTCAAGGCGGACTCTAGTAGCTCATCAGCACTCAGCGGGCGTCGCCGGGTGTCTCGGACGAGCCTCGTGCGCACGCCCGCGTACTCGTTCTGCCTGTCTCGCATCTCCTCGTACCTCGAGTGTTTTCGGAAAGGCCCTACTCCCGAAGTCGACGACCACGGCACAACTGGACTGCGGCGGGGCCTACGTCGTGTGCCGGGTGCAGCGCACGGCCAGCAAGGGTCCAGCGCTCGATCGTCACGAGAGGATCTGGCTTGGGCTATCCTCCAGACACGTACGGTATTGACCGTAAGTACCTCGAACAATCGCTACCTGATTAACGCAGTATTTCCTGCGAGTACATGGAAGCGCTCGCGCGGCGGTCTACGACACCTAATCGCCAACTGCGCAACTTTCGAGCCAAGTTCGATCGCATCCTCGAGTGCTACGGCTCGACTGGCGCCCGTCGATTTATCTTGAAGTCCATGCTAGCGCGGTCGGCGAACAGCCGGATCTCTCCAAGGGAGCACCGGCAAATGCCTCGCCCGGGCGGCCTTCCGCGGCTTTTTGGCGGAACGCATTTCGCTGACGCCAGAGCCCCAGCCGCTCGCCCTCGCCGTTCACCCGTGAGCGCCCGCTCGAGCGCCCACTGCGCTGATCGGCCTGCAGGCCGCATCGGATCAACACCAACGGTGTCCGCGCATGCAGCACAGCGTTTACCGGGATGAAACGCTCTATGAATCAGACGCACGTTGTTCCAACCGCAACCGGCAAATACAGTGAGTGCGAGATCTCAAAACGATCCTTTGCGGTGTATCGAGCTGTTTGCAAACGCGCGAAGATCCGTCACAAAGGAAGTCAAGGTGCAGCGGTGCGCTTCGGCACAGACACCGTTGGAGGATGGAATGGACTTACGACTTGCCCAAATTCTCTTGCCCCTCTTGATCGCGCCCGCGTTCGCGGATATGACGCCTGCCACGTCGGATGCCCAAAAACAGCCGCGCACTCTTGGTCAAAAGGCCGTGCTGCATATCTACTATTACGCCCCGAAAACGCTGGAAATCACCTACGTGGATTCCTACCTCTTCAAGGACGAAGACGCCTGCAAGAATGCAATGGGTGCAGCTCTGCAGATTGCTATGCCACACGCTGCGGATGGCGATCTGGTGAACGTCAAGTGCGTCGGTCTAAGTCCTCCCGAGGCGATCACCAAGCCTGAACGGAAACGCGAGTCCGCCGAGAGCACTGAGCTTTAGGATCCAGGCGCCGCAGGCTACCTAACTGGCTTAATGAACAGTTTGGCAAACCAACTGCCTGGAGCTTCGTCAGGGTGCCGCGTTCGGGTCAACCTCTCGCTGTTCTGTTGTGCGCGTGGTGCACTCCGCCGTGGATCTCTACTGGCAGCTAAGAGAACCACAACGGCAGGCATGCACAGCATCCGGTGGTCGCGACTTAAGCCGCCGAGGTTGTGGGCATGCTCAAAACACCGAGGAGACGTAAAGGTGACAAGCCTTTTCGGGTCCGGGTTCGCTGGTGCTCGACAGGCTGATCGCCCGCTGCCGCAGCCGTGGACTGAGAGGGCCGACCGCGGTCGTGTTGCAGGAGAATACGCGCATGCTTCGCCTTGCAGAAAGGTACGGATTTCGCAGGGAGCCCGCTGAGCTCGGGGTTACACCCCTGGTTCTTGAACTGGACTCGCTCGCAGCCTAGTGACCGTACATACTTAACGCCTGAGTGCCCGGCGAATCGCCCGGCGATCATGGGAACATTGGACCAAAGGAGAGCTGTATGGACAGCATCAAGGCACTATTCACGGCGGTCGGCTCGGTGACCGGCGGGCGCAATGGTCACGGGGAAGCCGAGGACCATTCCGTTTCGGTCAATCTATCGGTGCCCAAGGCCATGGGCGGTCCCGGTCGACCCAACACGACCACACCCGAACATCTGTTCGCGGTCGGCTATGCCGCCTGCTTCGGTGGCGCACTCGATTTTGTTGCCGTCCAGAAGAAGAAGAACGCCAAGGGCGCAACCGTCACCTGCAGCGTGTCGATCGGGCCGCGCGACGCGGGCGGATTCGGCATCGCAGTGAAGCTGCACGTCAAGGACGCGACGCTCCCGCAGGCGGAGCTCGAGGCTCTCGCCCGCGAGGCGCACGAGAAAATCTGTCCCTACTCGCACGCTACGCGGAACAATGTTCCGGTCGAACTCTCTGTCGAGGGCGGGTAGTCGGCAATCATTGCCGTCTAGTGCGGCGATAGTGCGCTGATGCGCCGATCGCGGACATCTGCGTCGCGCGGACGGATGGAGCCAAGCAGACGAACGAAGCGGGCCTGACCTGACCTGGCGATTTTCGGACTCTGGGAAGATGGTTCGGGCGGCGACGGACGCGTTTGAACTGCAGCGGAGGATCTACACTCGTTACCCCCTGCACGCATCAAAAAGCTGCATTTAAAGCAGTCATCCGCACGTGGGTAATTTTAGTGGTAATTCAGACGCCCAGGTTTCGCAACTCATTGAATCTGTTTCTCCCGGGAATTCTGGGGCACGACAGGCCGGGGGGTCCGGGCCAACAAGAGACATCGGCAGGTATCGTTCATTCTTCCACTAACCGGACATTGAGCGGCGCGTCAGGATTTCACCCTCGATTCTCGTTTCTTGGCCTCCCGCATGCTCCGCCGGCTCCCGTGGCGGTCCTGCTCGCTGCAGCGCAACGAACAAGATCACAGCCAAGTGAACGACACCAACAGGAAAGCGCACGTAGCGGCTGCAGTCTGACCGACACGCTCTGACCCGAGCGTCACCGTTTTGCTGGTGCACGTGTGCCACGAACTCGTTGACCAGTGTTCCGAAATTGAGCCCTTTGTTGAGCTCGCGGATCTTGCTCGCTTCTGCCAAAATCTGGTTCGCATTCGTGCGTTTAGATGACCTGTAGAAAAGCAGAACATGAACTTCACCAACTTCGATCAACGCCAATACCCAACGGTTACGCCAAAGGTTGGCTATGCCGAGTGGGCGAACACCTATGAAGCGTCGGTGCCCAGTTTGTTGGACATGGGAATCCTCGAGCGAATCCAGTCGATACGGTGGTCAGAGACGCGGCAGTGTCTCGATCTCGCGTGCGGTGACTCGCGTGCGGCGAGGAGCCTACCCGGTCTGTACGCCGCGGGACTCACGCCAGGCGCGCGGTGGTTGCCCCGCGTAGCGTTTGAAAACGCTGGTGAAGTGTGACTGGGTTTGGAACCCGACCGAGAGCGCGACATCCACCAGC
>Ga0209488_10004469_pt1 | contig 10918 bp, 10 predicted proteins | sample Rivendell_Oct201_8_FD_188349 | JGI IMG/M metagenome (GOLD analysis project Ga0209488, IMG submission 188349) | Vadose zone soil microbial communities from the Eel River Critical Zone Observatory, Northern California, USA -... | ecosystem: Environmental > Terrestrial > Soil > Vadose zone >... | reverse complement strand
CGGATGGACGTGCAGGTCAGCATCCATACCGACACCCAGAACGAGGCCGGCTTCGTGGAGGACACGATCGCCGCCTTCGACGGCCGCACGATCCACACGTTCCACAGCGAGGGCGCTGGCGGCGGCCACGCCCCGGACATCCTGCGGGTCACCGGTGAGGACAACGTGCTGCCCAGCTCCACCAACCCGACACTGCCGTACGGGATCAACACGCCGGGCGAGCTGTTCGACATGATCATGGTGGTGCACAACCTGAACCCGAAGATCCCCTCCGACGTGGCCTTCACCGAGAGCCGGATCCGCGCGGAGACCATGGCTGCGGAGAACTTCCTGCACGATCTCGGCGCCATCTCCATGATCTCCAGCGATTCGCAGGCGATGGGGCGGGTCGGGGAGAACTGGCTGCGCGTCATGCAGCTCGCCGACACGATGAAGAAGGCGCGCGGCAAGCTGCTGGAGGATGCCGCGGGCCATGACAACTTCCGCGTTCTCCGGTACGTCGCAGCGTCTTCGCCGCCGGTCACTGACCCGGTGGCCCGGTCCCGCGGCGGATGGCGGCATACAGGAGTTGGGCCAACGTTATCTGTTGTGGAAGGTGGCGTGGCCGATGCCATCCCGCGCAAGGCTTGAGAGGCCGTCTTTCAGGTCCTCGCTCATCATAATGTTCGGTCCCTCGGCCCGGGTGACGGCGTCGGCCGCGGCCACTCCGCCTGAGCGCCAGGCGTGCAGCACGCGCTTGGTGACGGCGTGCGCACGCGTGGGACCGTTCGCGAGATTCTGGGCGAAAGCGCGGCCTTCTTCGGTGAGGCTGTCCGCTGGCACCACCCGGTTGATGAGGCCCCAGGACGCCAGCGTCTGCGGCGGCAGGACGGCTCCGGTGAATACCATCTCGGCAGCGCGCGAGGCGCCGATCCGCGATGCGATGCGTTGGGTTCCGCCGGCGTATGGGATGCCGCCGGCCACTGCCTCGATCTGGCCGATCTGGCTGGCCTCGGCAGCCCAGATGAGATCGCACCCGAGGCATACCTCAAGGGCGCCCGCGTAGCATTGGCCGTGTATCAACGCTAGTGCTGGGACCGGCAGAGCCTCGATCGCTGCGATCAGCGCCAGGACGGTTTCCTCCAGCTCGTCGGCGCCCGCCTGGTCTAGGTCTGTGAAGACCGAGATGTCAGCTCCGGCGGAGAAGTCGCTACCCTCGGCTCGCACCAGCAAGGCCCGTATGTCGCTGTGCGCTGCCTGGTCGACTGCCGATCGCAGGTCGGACAGCACGTCCGCGTTGAACAGGTTGAGCGGCGGGTTGTCGATCACGATTTCGCCGAGTTGATCTTCCTGTTTGAAGGTTACGAGTGGCATCGTGATTCCTCAGTGGCCGGAGTAGGCCGGGTAGTTCTTCGAGTTCGCGGACTCGAACCAGTCGCGGCGGGAAGCGGGGTCGACGTCGAGGAAGGTCTTGAGCGCGACCTTCGCGTCGTCGGACTGCATGACCTCGGTCCAGTTCATGTTCTCGATCTCGTACGCGGCTTGAAGGTTGGTGTCGGCTCCGAGGTAGAGGGCGCGCTTCGCGTTGGCCACCGACATCGGTGGGAGCATCGCGATTTCCTCCGCTAGTTCCAGCGCTCGGGCTGGGGCGTCGTCGACGACCTCATGGACGAGTCCGAGCTGCAAAGCGACCTGGGGGGGCACGATCCGGCCGCGCAGCACCCAGTCGAGCGCGCGGGCCAAACCGACAAGGCGGCTGATGCGTTGCGTGCCGCCGGCGCCGGGCATGACTCCTGCTCGTACTTCGGGGTTGCCGTAGCGGAAGTCGCCGTGCTGGCCGATCCGCAGATCGCAGGCGAGCGTCAGTTCGAATCCTCCGCCCAGCGCGTCGCCGTTCATGGCGGCAATGACGACCTTGGGCAGCGCCATCATGTCGTCGAACATCGCCTTGTAATCACGGACGACGGCTCCGGCGTATCGGGACAGGCCCGGGTCGCTGGCCATCCCGTAGAGCTCTTCGACGCTGTACTGGGTGAAGCCCGAGTTCTCACCTGTTCGTGACTGGATGACGACCGCGCGGATGGATGGGTCCCGCCACTGGGCCACGAGCTGTGCGAGCTCGTCGAGCTGAGGCTTGCCGATGTAATTGCGGGGCGGGTTCGAGAACGTGGCGATCTCCACCGCGCCGCGGCGCTCAGAAGTCCAAAATTCCATTGTTTCTTCCCTTGTCACGAGGCTGACGAAGCCTTGCTGCTAGAGACGTCGCTGGCGCGGAAGCATCCGTGGATGTGGTCGTTGACCACGCCGACGTTCTGCATGAACGCGTACACACTGGTAGGGCCGACGAAGCGATATCCCTGCGCCTTGAGCTGGCGCGAGAACGCTTCCGCTTGCGGGGTGGATGTCGGCACGGCGGCGATGGATCGCGGTGACCGTTGGCGAGTGGACTCGTAGGATCTCGCGAGTTCGGCGAGGCCCGGCGACGCCGACAGCATCGCGCGGGCGTTGTAGACGGTGGCCTGGATCTTGCCCCGGTTGCGGATGATCGACGCATCCTGCGTCAACCGGTCCGCGTCCTTGTCGGTCATGGCGGCGATCTTGACGATGTCGAAGTCGTGGAACGCGGTGCGGAAGGCGTCCCGCTTGTTGAACACGATTGACCAGCTCAGCCCGACCTGGAACACGCCGAGGGTCAGTGCCTCGAACATCGCGCGCTGGTCGTAGGTGCGGTGGCCCCAGACCTGGTCGTGGTAGCGGCCAAGTGGCGTACCGGCATCGTCGGCCCAGGCACAGCGGGGCCTGCCGTCGCTTCCAATTATCACATCGTGGCTCATCGAGTGCCTCCGTCAGGAGCGAGCCTGCAGTTTTGCGATCTCCGCCGTGGCCGCGGTCACAAGCTCCCCGGTCGCATTGTGAGGCCGTCAGCCGAAACTGCCCGATCGTGTTCGTTCAGGCTCGGTTGGCGACCGCGGCGCGGGCCGAGATCCATAGCGTGTGGGGGTTGTCGCGGTCGCCGTGCAGTTCCATCATTCCGGCGACGAGGTCCTCGACGGTGTCTCGCTGGTTGGCGATCCTGGTGAAGTCGCGCAGGTACTGCTGGCTCGCTGCGATGTGCTCCGGGAGATCAGGCGATCCTGCACGCTTGTGACCGGCGACAACGATCTTCGGTTCCAGTGCGGCGATGGCATCGAGGCTGGCGATCCAGGCTTTACGCTTCTCTTCGTTGGTTTCAAATTGCATCATGTGAACGTTGTTGTAGACGATGTCCCCAGCGACGACGGCCTCTGCCGACGGAATATGGAAGAACGTTGAATGCTCGGTGTCTCCTTGCCCAACCGAGACCGTGCGGACAAGGTGTCCGTCGAGCTCGAATTCGGGTTCTGCGAGCGCATTAGGCACTACGGGAGCCTCGGGCAGTTCGCCCGGGAACCGGGACGTCCAGTACTGGGTGGTCTTGTTCATCTCTGCTTCCCACGCGGCGCGGGCGGCTACTTCCGCGGTTGCGAAGCCGCGCGCCTCGGGAAAGTGTTCGAGAAGTCGCCCGAGACCGAGCCAGTGGTCCGAGTGCCCGTGGGTGATGTAGATGCCAGTGATGCGCTTGCCGAAACTCTTGGCCCACTCTGCCAAGGCGTCTGCCTGACCGTTGGTCATCAAGGCGTCAATAAGGATCGCCTCATTCTCGCCGGTGATCAGGGTGCTGCTCATCGGGGCCCAGGTCGGGTCGTCGCCGGGCCCTTGGGGTGGGTCGCCTGCGTAGGGGCGGATCGGGGTGACGAAGACGTCGACTGAAAGCGGACTGGTGCTCATTGTTCTTCTCCTGGTAGTGTTCACGCCTGCAGCTCGGCGACCTGCGCTCGGGCCGCGTTGACCAGCTCGTCGTTGGTGTGGGCGTGGCCCTTAAGGCCCCAGCCGCCGGGGATGGCTTCGGTGAGCAGCACCCAGGTCCGCTCGGCCAAAGTCAGGTCACCGGCCGCGGCGGCGACTATCTGGGTCAGCCGCTCAACGACGGCCAGCTGCTTGTCTCGGTCGAGGGCGCCGGCATTGGTGAGCACCTGTACCCGGACGTAGGTGTTGTCGCCATCGACGTTCGACAGGCTGTCGGCGGCAAGCTCATGGACGAACGCGGCGGTGTTCTGCCGGAACATCGGGATGTCCGGCACGCCCTCGACGACCATAACGGCGGTCGCCAGGTCGACGGCGAGCTGGTGTTTGTCAGCGAAGGTGCCGGCCGTTGCGTACACGTCAATCATGGGCATAGCTGCGGCTCCTGTCCTTGGTTCCCCAGGTCGCTCCGGTGGAGCGTGAGATCAGTAGATCGCGAGGCGGGACGCCGTTCCATCACGTGAATATGTGAAGGATCGCCGCTGGTGGCGGCGGCACCCTGGGCTTGTAGGCGACCCGACAGACGAGGGGTGGATGATCATGTCTGGTTCCATGCAGCCGACGGTCGTGCTGGTGCACGGCGCGTTCGCCGACGCTTCCGGGTTCGGCGGGGTGATTCGGGAGCTGACGACCTCCGGGTACGAGGTGGCGGCGCCTCCCAATCCGCTGCGCAGTCTTGCCTTCGACGCGAACGCGGTCGGCGCATACGTGCGGGCGATCGACGGGCCTGTTGTCCTGGTGGGGCATTCGTACGGCGGAGCGGTGATCACGCAGGCATCGGCCGATCTGGACAACGTGGTCGGATTGGTATATCTCGCCGCATTCGGTATCGATGTGGGTGAGAGCTGCGCCAGTGTGCAGGGCCCGTTCCCGCCATCGATGCTGGCCTCGACGTCCGCGCCTACCGCGTACGACGCCGCGGGCGCGCCCGGCGGCCCCGAGCTCTACATCGGCAAGGATCAGTTCCGGGAGACGTTCTGCGCGGATGTGCCGGTCGACCTCGCCGCGGTCATGTGGGCGACGCAGCGGCCGTTGTCGATCGCGGCGCTGACCGAGGACGCCACGGCCGCCGGATGGAAGACCAAACCATCCTGGTACCTGGTGTCCGACCACGACAACGCCATCCCGCCGGACGCCGAGCGGTTCATGGCCGAGCGGATGGGCGCGGCCACTGAGTCGATCGCCGGCTCGCACACGGCGTTCATCGCCCAGCCGGTGGCGGTGGCGTCCTTCATCAAAAAGGCGCTCGCCGGCTGAGCCGACGCTGAGCGGTCAAGCCCCGGTCGCTGAGGCTTGACCGCTGGCCAGCCCCGGCCATGCCGCCAGTGCGGCTCGTCCTGCCCACCGTGAAAGCGGTTCGTGAGAGCCCGTGACATGTCGGCGAATAGTGAGCTGAGCATCAATGTTCATGTCGCGCCGATGCGCGGCTTCGTGACCTCGGCCGCTCCGCCCGCCGGGATCCGGCCGATGTGGTCGCCGCTGTGCAGTACGCTCATCGCCGGCCAAAGCGACGCGATCCTGGTCGACACGACCATCACCTACGATCAGGTCGATCGGCTGGCGGACTGGGTAGAGCGGTTCGGCAAGCAGGTCGCCGGCGTCGTGATCACACGCGGGCATTCGGACCACTGGATCGGGCTCGCCCGGCTGCAGGAGCGCTTTCCGCACGCCCGGTTCGAGGCGACCGAGGAAGGGATGCGGGCCTATTGGCGCGGCCTGTTCCCCGGCGAGATCCCCGAGGTTCCGGTGCCGCCGGAACTGTTCGACGGGGACTCGATCGATCTCGACGGCCACGAGTTGCGCGTGATCGACATCGGTCAGGGCGACATCGAGCACTCGACGATCGTGCGCGTCCCGTCGCTGCGGGCCGTCGCCGCCGGTGATGTGGTCTACAACAAGGTGCACATGTTGACCGCTCTCACCGACGCGACCGCGCGCGAGGCGTGGATCGCTAGCATCGGCTCCATCGCCGCCCTCGATCCCGACATCGTCGTCGCGGGCCACAAGCGGGTCGGCGCCCCGGACTCGCGCGACGCTATCGAGCAGAGCGAGCAGTACCTGCGTGACTTCTCGCGCATCGCCGCCGAGAGCGACACCGCCGAGCAGACCGTCGCCGCGATGCTGGAACTGCATGGCGACCGGGACAACCCATACACGCTGTGGGCCTCCGCACAAGCCGCCGCACGACGCGACTAGGTGGTCTCGGGCGGTTATCGGCACAAGCTGGCGGCACCCGGGCGGGCAAACACGGTTAGCGTCGCGCGCCAGGCAGCCGCCAGACGTCGATGCCGGGCGATGGCGGACGCCCGCCCGGCGAAATCTCCGCCCATAAGTCCAATCACTGGACTTGATCGACCGGCTTGTGTTCTGCTGTTGGTGTGTTGCCCAAGACCTACGCCGGGCAGGGCGACTGCTCGATCGCCCGCGCCCTGGAGATCGTCGGCGAGCGCTGGACGCTGTTGATCCTGCGTGATGCGTTCTTCGGCGTGCGCCGGTTCAACGACTTCCACGCGCACCTGGACGCCCCGCGCACGGTGCTCAGCACCCGGCTACAAGGTTTGGTCGACACGGGCATGCTGGAGCGGCGGCCCGACCCGCAACATGCGGGCCGAATGCTGTACGAGCTCACCCCGGCCGGCCGGGCGCTGTGGCCCGCCTTGTACGCCCTCGGCGCCTGGGGCGCCCGGTATGCCTGCGGCGACGACGGGCCACGGGTGTTCTTCCGACACGAGGTGTGTGGGCAGCCGCTCGCCGACACCGCCCGGTGCGAGACCTGCGGACGGGTCCCCGACCCCAGCGAGTTGAGCATCAACCCGGTGAGCCCGGCGATACCACCAGCGCGGCGCGATCCCGTTGCCCGCGGGCTGGCGCGGCCGCACCGGCTGCTCGACCCGCTCCCACCAGTCGCGGCGGGCATCAGGTGAGCGGGCCGCAGCCGCTGCGGGGGCGGACCGAACCGCTCGGACGCGCACTGGCCGTGCTGCGCCGCGCCCGCCAGCACGGCTCAGGCGGCCTGCTGCTGATCACCGGGCCGGCCGGCATCGGCAAGACCGCCCTACTGGCCGAGACCATCCGCCAGGCGCGGGCGATGAGCTACCGGGTCGGCAGCAGCAAATGCGACGCCATCGAGCAGATCTGGCCGGCCGCACCCGTCGTGGCCGCTCTGCGGCAAGGCCGCGAACCCCTGCTGGCCGCCGCAGACTACGAACAGGTGCACCGGCTCACAGAGCAGCCGCTGCTGCTGGCCGAGCGGGTCGCCGCCCATCTGGAACAGGTAGCAGAACGTGGCCCGCTCATGATCGCCGTCGACGACGTGCAGTGGGCGGACCGGGTCAGCCGTTTCGTGTTGCGCACCGTCCTGGCACGGTCTGTCGGCCTGCCCATCGTGCTCGCGCTAGCGGGGCGCGATCCGGCGATCGCCAGCGAAATGGCGCTGCCCGAAACCGACGCCGTCGAGCACCTATCGCTGGATCCGCTCGGCTTCGCCGACGTCATCGCGGTGGCCCGCGACCGTCTGGGCCGGATGCCCGACGAGTCCACCTCATGCCTTCTGAGAACCGCAGACGGCAACCCGTTCTTGATCATGCAGCTCATCGAGGGGCCGCCCGGGACTGCGGCGGCCGCGGCCGGATTCGCTGTGACGGTCCACAACCGACTCCAGGCCCTCGACCAATCAGCCGCCGCTCTGGTCCGGCTGATCGCTGTGGCGGGGCGGCCGGTGCCGCTCGCGGACCTGCCGTCGCTTTGCGGCGGCGTCGACGCCGGGGCACTCAGCCAAGCCGTAGCATCGGGACTCGTCGACGCCCCCGACGGCACACTCACCTTCCGCCACGACCTGGTCCGCGAAGCCGTCTACACCGGCATCGTCGACGCCGAGCGGCGACGGCTGCATCAGCGGCTGGCCACGCACCTGATCACTGCCGGCTCCGATCTGCTGGCCGTCGCCGCCCACGCCCGCGCGGCGGCCTGCGCCGGCGATACCGCAAGCGCCCACGTCCTGCTGCAGGCGGCGGAGAAGCTCGCGACGGTCAGCGCCGAAGACGCCGGGGAGTTGGCCATGCTCGCGTTCCGGGTGCTGCGGCCCGCTCATCCGCGCTGGCTCGCCGTCGGCCGCCGGTGCCTTGCCCTTCTCGCTCGTACGCAGCGAGCGGCCGACGCCCTCGCCATCGCCGACGTGCTCCTGGCCCGAGTGGACGACGGCGAACTCGCCGGGCAGATCGAGACCGACATCGCCCGCGCGCTGTGGCTGGCCGGACGCCCGGATCAGCTGATCGAACGCATCGACGGCGGGTTGCGGCGGCGCACCGAACTGCAGCCCGCCGTCGCGGGCCGGCTGACGTCAGCACGAGCCCTCGCGCGTACCAGAACGACCTTGGGCGCCGTCGCGGCGGCCGAAGCGAGCGCGGCGCTGGACCACGCGCGGACCGTCGCCGACACGGAGGCATTGGAGCTGGCACTGCAGGCGGCCGGGGAGGCGGCCAAGAACGAGGGCCGCCACCATGACGCCCTGCGTCATTTCCGGGAGCTGCGCGCACGCAGCGGCGCGTCGTATCTCGCCGAGGAGATCATGGCCTTGCAGCTGGTGGACCGCTATGACCACGCGCAGGCGCTGCTTCAGCGCGCTCACGCCGACGACGCCGGACATATCGAAACCGCCCTGCCGTCGCTGCTGTACGCCCAGCTGTGGCAGGACTTCAACCTCGGCCGGCTTGACGAGGCCGAAGCCGGCGCGCAGACCTTGATCGACCTGGGCCAGCAGATCGGCACTAACATGCACGCCCTGGAAGCGATCATGATCCGAAGCGCGGTGTCGGTGCTGCGCGGCGATCCGACGACCGCCGCCCTGCGCCTGCAAGCGGCTGCCACCCTGACCAGCGCCGACGACAACATCCGCCTGCCCGGATTGACCCTGATGCGGGGCTGGCTCGCGGCCGTCGACGGCGATATCGAGACCGCCCTTTCCACACTGCGGCCGATGTTGTTCATGGCGCGCGAGTCGCGAACCTACTGGGCCTGGTGGCCTGGTTGGATGAGCGTGTTCTTCCAGATCGGACTCGCGGCCGGTGACGCCGATTTCGCCGCTGAAGCCGTCGCGATCGCCGAACTCGGCGCCGAACGCAATCCCGGCGTCGCAAGTTTCGAGGGACTCGCGCTGAACCTGCGCGCACGACTTGACGCAGATCTAGGACAACTCGCCGACGCCGCGAAGATACTCCAGACCAGCCCGCGCCCAGCGTTGCGCGCCCTCGGCGCGGAGACCTACGGGCACGCGCTGCTGGCCGCCGGGGACCGCAAGGCCGCGCTGCACCAGCTCGATCAGGCGTGGGACGAGTACGACCACATGGGCGCTTGGGCCGGGCGTGCCGGCGTTCAGCACGTCATCCGCGAAGCCGGCGCCCGGCCGGAGAAGTGGACAGCGAATTCAGAGGCGGCAAAGACCGGCTGGCCGTCGTTGAGCGAAGCGGAGCGGCGGGTGGCCGCGCTCATCGCCGCCGGGCACACGAACAAATCAGCTGCGAAAACGCTAGGCGTGTCCGTCAACACCGTCGGCACTCAGCTGCGCTCGATCTTCGCCAAGCTGGGCATCCAATCCCGTGTTCAGCTTGCCAATTCGCTCCACGAGAATTCGGCATCCCACCCGGTATGAACCAGCAGGCAGCGAACTGCTCGTGATTGGCTACCGCAGGCTCGCGATCGCATCGGCCAGCACCTGGTCCAGGTCCAGAGAGGGTCCCGTGACGGCATCGTGCCACAACTGATCCAGGACTCCTCCGTAGTAGGTGGTCGACTTGAGGCCGCGCAAGAGCCGGCCATCAGAGGCCTCGGCCCGACCACGACAGCAGCGATCGAGCGATTCCGCCGCGGCGACGAGATCGCCGACTCCCCCGAAAGAGCCACGAACGGGGCGGCGATGCGCGCCCTGCCCATCGGCTGGGTACTACCCCATGACCAGGCCAAACGGCGTCGGCAGGTGACGATCGCGATGTCCCGGGCCACCCATGCCGACCCTGCCACGCTGGTTGCGGCGTGCGTGATCGCAGCGTGCGCATCGTGGGCCCTGGAGAACGCCAGCCCGTCCATGCTCCTGGCGGCCGCCGCCGAGGAAGCCCGCCAGGCCGCCCAGGCGGTCACCACCGAGACGCGGCTGGCCGAGATGCTGACCCAGGTATCCGCGGGAACGTGGGAACCGCCCGCCAACGGCATCAGCCCGGACCCGTACGACACGGTGACCGCAGCGCTGTGGTGCGCGACACGGGCCACCTCCCTGCGCAGCGGGCTGGTAAGCGCGGTGCAGCTTGGCGGCGATACCGATACCGTCGCCGCGCTCGTGGGCGGCCTGATGGGATGCAAGCTGACCGCCGGGCAAGTACGCGCCGAGTTGCCGTGGCATCGGCTGGTCGTCCTGCCCGAACCAGAGAGCGTAATAGCGGAGACCGGCGTCGCGCTGGCAACTACCCGCGCGATCCAGTCAGTGTGAGGCCCGGCCGCCTGATGTTGCGTGGTCATTCGCCGCCAGTGCCGGACGTCACTCTCGGCGAACCGCGGTCGCTGGAATACCTCGACAATGAACGTCTCCGCCACGCTCACCCTAGTACGGCAGCCGCCATTCGCTAACTGACCAGGGCATTTTCGGTGTTTCTGGTGAGTCGTGCGCGCTGGTGATACCAACGTGAGCGAGCTTGGTGGCGGCGCCGCCAGTCCAGCCAGTGCCCGGCATGGGCGGGCGGGTTCGGGTGCAGGAGAGCTGCGGCGAGCAGGCGGCTGATCTCCGGGACGGTCAGCGGGATCACCCCGGGCTCGGCGGGCGGCGCCTGATCAGGCCTGACTGGCGGCGGCGCTTGGGTATCGGTGCGGTCTTTCAGCAGGGCGGCGGTAACGGCGCAGATCGCCAGGGCGGCCATGACCAGCACGACATGACGGGCGATCGCGGTATAGAGCCGGGCCTGGCACTGGTCTAGGCCGAAGCAGTCCTTTCCGAGCTCGAAATCCTCTTCCGCCGGCCAGCGCAGCCCCGCGGCGCGGATCAGCCGGGTCTTGGTGAGCAGCTGGCCTTGGG
>Ga0209488_10004468_pt1 | contig 10919 bp, 8 predicted proteins | sample Rivendell_Oct201_8_FD_188349 | JGI IMG/M metagenome (GOLD analysis project Ga0209488, IMG submission 188349) | Vadose zone soil microbial communities from the Eel River Critical Zone Observatory, Northern California, USA -... | ecosystem: Environmental > Terrestrial > Soil > Vadose zone >... | reverse complement strand
CCAAGGTCGAGGTGGGGTCGTAGAGATTTTCTGCCACGCGATTGCCCAACGCATCGAGTGTGTAAACAATACTATTGCCCGCGGCGTCGGCGATCGTCGTGAGGCGATGCGCACTATCATAGGAATACGCGAGAAAGGACCCGTCGGGCAACGTGACCTTTTTTAACAAGTCGATCGGATAATATTCAAACACGATTTGCTCGGTGCCCACGGTGCGCGAAATCAAGCGTTGTCTTGCATCGTAGGCGAGCGTGGTCACCACATTATTTTGATCGGTGACGGTCAGCGGTTGTCCCGCGGCGTTGTAGGTGTTGAAGGTGGTTACATGCCCGAGCGCATCGGTCACCGTTTGCACTTGGCCGCACTCAGACCCCGTGGTGCAGGTGTAGTAAGTTAGTGTCGTAATATCGCTGACGTCGGTGCGCGGACCATCCACCGTCAATACTTGACCGAAGTTGTTGTAGCTGTAAGTCCACGTTCGAGAGGTCGTCGTAACCGGATCGGTGATTGTCCTAGTAAAAAGATTACCGCTCGTGTCATACGTAAACGACATCGTCAAGACCGGCGTCCCGGTCGCCGAACCGCCGGCATAGAGCGAAATCAAGGTCGGTAATCGATACGTGGCGTGCCACTGGGTCGTGATCGTTCGGGCACGAGCAGTGCCGGAGGCTTCGGTGCGAGAGATTTCAAGGCCGCGAGCATCGTCATTCACGTAAGTCGTGACATTGTTGTTGTAATCGGTGCGACTCGTGACCCATCCAAAATTATTGTAAGTGGTTGCTTTGCCTTCGCGACACGTTGGGCACTGCGAACCGCTGATCCCCGCCGTGACATTTCGGTCGCCGACGCGAGTAAAAGTAAACGTGCGTACCGCGCCTAGGGCATCGGTGACCGTGACGCTATCGTCGCTGTTGTACACAAGCGAAGTGGCGCCCGCGCCGCCGGCCTCGTGTGTCTCCGTCGCGCGACCTTGTGTGTCGTACGTCCAGGTCGAATACCGGGAATTGCTCTCATCCATGACGCCTGTTAAGGCGTTGGGGAAAGACGTGTTCTCGTATAGATACGTATGAATCGAACCGTCCGCGTTTGTGACCGTCGACAACCGCCCTTGGGCGTCATAACCGTATTGAATTGTCTCCGGTGCGCTTTGGGCCAGCGCACTGACGGTGGCTAGGAGGCTCAACGCAATCCCGCACAGTAAATTGCGGACCGTCGCCTTGCTAACTGTCTCGAAACTCGTTGTGTCGTACATGTCCTAGATTCCTCAATTCTTAGCCGTGCTCGCAGGCATATCCGCCATCCCACTCGATGCGCCCAATCTCACAACAACCCACTCACCTCTTTGCCGATTCAACCCGCTCTCGTCATTCATCAAACTCATGTTCATTGCCGTGTCACCGTAGAAAGATGGCTCTGACTGTCATAGTCGAACATGAGACGGTGACCGAAGCTATCGGTGACGCTGCTCAATCGACTCGATGCGTCGTAGCTCATCGTTTGAGTGACGCCCGAGCGACTAGTGATCAATTGCAGAACGCCGTTGTTGTCGTAGGTCTCAATGTTGTCGTTATCATCAATGACTGTGAAGCCGTTCGATGTCTGTTGCAGTCGCAGCGATACGCCGGCAACACTCCGCAGCACACCGCTGTTCTGCCAAAAAAGTAATGTCCGACCATCGTCCCGAACCACGTTGTAGAAAATGGGCGTAGGCAATGGCACCGGAACACCGAGATTTGAATACACAGGGATTGATCCGATCACCACACCGTTCTTGATGAGCTCGCAGATACCGTTGACGTACTGCACCGTCGCACCCACCCAAGTCGAGACGCGGGACTGAATCTCGGCAAAGCCATTTGCACAAGCAATCGACGGATCGGAATACAACGACGAGTTACTTGGACTACCTATCGCATAGACCTGAACCGTCGTTGGTGTATAAATCGATGCGATTCTACGGCTGAAACTCTGTCTCCAACCTGCGCCGAGATTGCCATTACTTGCGTCGGCGCTGTTATAGAAACGACTCAGTCCGCCTATGCGCTGTTCCTTCAAATCAGGTTCCCTAACATAGACAGCGCCGCTGACGGGATTAATTGGATCGCTTACTCCATTACATGTTGCCCCGCATTGCGCGGATGTGGAAGGAATTACAGAAACGAAGAATTGCGATGGGCATGGATCAAAGGTAACAATTGAGTCATAGTCGCCATTCGAAACTGATTGCCATCTCAACTCAAGTGTTATATTACTCATCGCTGTTACGCCGAGATATGTCAGCGGTCCGAATAGAGAACGCAGCTGACTACTGTCGTACCATGCTTCACTACACGATTTCATCGAGTCGACGGAGCCCTCGGGACAACTCGCCACGCCGCACAAGCCGCCTTGACAGATGTAAACGGGAGGGTTGGTAACAACGCAGGTGGCAATCGCTTGTTTACTAAAGCCAGCGAGACTAAGTGCGCACAAGATTGCGACGCAACGGATCGCGGCTGCCGCACACTGTCGAGACGACTTTAGCCGCAATAGACTGTTCGTCACTTCAGAATTAGATACGACAGTACGATCCATTGATAATTGCAAAGATGGTCTAAAGCGCATATTCGAAATCCCTGTTTCTCAACTATTGTCTTATCACCGACAGTAGTCGGTTCTGAGCATCGTAACTAAACGTGAGGCGATGACCGAAACTGTCTGTGACACTGCTCAAGCGCCCAGATGCGTCGTAACTCGTCGTCTGAGTTACACCGACGCGACTTGTGATCGATTGCAGGATGCCGCTACTGCCGTAAGTCTCGACATTGTCGTTATCATCAGTCACCAGATACCCGTTACCTGTTTTTTGCAAGCGTAACGACACCCCTGCCGTGCTCCGCAGCACATTTCCTTGCGTCCAAAAGCGTATGACTTGGCCATCGTCGCGAACGGCGCTGTAGATAACGGGAATCGAAAACGGCGCCGGCATCCCGCCGGTGGAGTACACGGGGATCGAACCGATCACCAGTCCATTCTTAATTAGCTGACAAATCCCATCCACATACTGCGTCGTCGCACCCGCCCAATTCGGCACGCGCGATTGAATCTCGACAAACCCGCTGGAACAAGCTGTCGCCGGTTCAGGATAGACGGAAGAACTACTAGGGCTGCCAGCGGTATAGGTGCGATCCGGCGTTGCCCGCGAACTCGATGCAACATGCCGACTAAAGCTGCCGCGCCAACTCGGACCAAGACCCGTTACAGCAGAATCAGTGCTGTCGTAGTAACGACTGAACCAGGGCGAGCCACTCTCACGCGAGGGCGCACAATCCCCTTCTGCCTTCACCACGCTTCCGTTCGCGGGATTGATCGGCTCGCCCACCCATGAGCGACCGGGACTATGGCACTGCCCGCTTTCTGATTTGGGGGGTGTTTGGACGACAGTGAAGAATTGGCAGCCATTCGCACTGAACTGGTATTGAAGGCGCATCGAAGACGCGCCGGTGCCCGAACTCGAACCACCGGATACCTGCGTCCACGTGATCGTAATCCACCCAGGGTCGAAGACCGGATATCCCAGTGCTGAAGAAACCGTGGGAGCAGTTGTCATTACTCCCGAGCAGATGTAATCGGGATTTCCATTGCATTGACCAACATTCGCTGCGTAACACGCGGTCCAATTGGCCATTGAAGAATTACATGAAGCCACCGTTGTCGCTTCCGCGGTTTCAGGATCCGCAGACAAGACACCTGTAACTTGTCCGACGTTCGCGCGGAACTGATAGCACTGAGTGGTCGCTTGCGCGGTCGATCCGACGAAGAAGGCGAGCAGCAGCGCTGCTGCGACACAACGAATTGTGCTCGAACTGATGTCACAAGCGGATACAGCCGTGACTCCGTTCCGCGTTTGGGTCCATTTGTTTATTTGCGAATACATTTTCGCTCTCTCTGTCAATCGACTCTAGTGCCGATTAATCGATGTCACATTTCCATTCGAGTCGTACTGATAATCGATGGCCGATCCATCGGAGCCGCCAACGTGGGTGATGCGCCCTAAAGAATCATAGGTGTAGCTGAACGTGATGGGTCCGAGGTATTGAGTGACGGCGGCGGCATTGTTCGAATAAGCACTTGGGTTATTGGCCGCGTCTGTGGCGCGAACGCGGTAAAGGTAGTTGGTCGCGGGCGTGAGGCTAGTGTCGTTGTAAGAGAGACTGGTCGTACTCGCGATTTGCGTGAAGGTCGAACACGCCGCGCCTTGGCATCGTTCCAGCAAGTACGCGGTGACGCCGAAGTCGTCCGTTGAGATACCCCAGCTCACATTGATTTGCGTCGACGAGACGGTGGTGGCAGATGCACTGCTTGGCGCGGTAGGAGCGGTGGTGTCGGGCGGCGCGCCCGTAGTCGCGTTCGTTATGCCCGAAAAAGCGCTCCAATTTGGCACCGCGTCCCGCGCTCGTACTCGGTAACGATATGTCGTCGATGCCGTGAGACTGGTGTCACTGAAACTTGTCGTCGTGGGCGTGGCGATCTGAATGAAAGTCGTGCACGTTGCCCCGGCACAGCGATCCAGCTGATATCCCGTGACGGAGAAGTTGTCGGTCGACGCACTCCAACTGAGATTGACTTGCGTTGCCGAGATCGGAGAGGCCGTCAACCCAGTCGGAACGCTGGGTGCCGAGGTGTCCGGTGTTAGGGTTGTCGCATTGACGATGGTAGCAAAGGCACTCCAGTTCGGTACAGCGTCGCGCGCACGCACTCGATAACGATAGGTTGTCGATGCAGTTCGACCCGTGTCGTTGAAAGTCGTCGTCGTGGGTGTGGCAATTTGAGCGAAGCTAGTACAACTCGCGCCGGTGCAACGATCGACTTGATACCCTGTCACTGCTACGTTATCGGTCGACGCACCCCAGCTAAGATTGATTTGCGTTGTCGATACGGGTGTTGCTGTCAAACCCGCCGGTACGCTCGGGGCCGTCGTGTCCGCTGGCGTTGCTCGCGTCACGATGGAGGAAAATGCACTCCAGTTCGGAACAGCGTCTCGAGCTCGCACGCGATACCGATATGTGGTCGATGGCGCTCGACCCGTATCGTTGAATGAGGTTGTTGTCGGCGTTGCGATCTGAGCAAAGGTCGTGCAGCCAGACCCGGTACAGCGATCCAGCTGATAGCCGGTAACACCGACGTTGTCGGTCGATGCATTCCAAGTCACATTTATCTGTGTGCTGGACGCGGCGGTAGCGACGAGATTACCAGGCACGCTGGGCGCTTTGGTGTCGGCAGCATGCGCAGAAGAAAAAGCTATGACGCTCGCAATGCCTGCAACCGCGCTGCGCAGCCATGTAGTTTGCAAACGCCGCATTCGCGGAAAGGATTGCGTCATTTTCCCGGAATGGAAAGAAACCCGCTTCATGCGTCACTCCCTATCCTCCACCCATCCGTGTTCCTTCGCGTTGCGCGAGAGAAGCGTCCTAGGCAGAAGCTCGATGTGTATTAGGTAGACTTAGAATTAACGATCGAGAAAACCATCGACTGCGCGGCGACAATAAGACCATTCGCAACGGCGGGTCAAGGTAAATATTTGTGTCGACCCAGCGACACACTTTCGCAGTTGACCTCGCTACTTCGCCTTCTTCCCCTGCCACACATCCATCATGTCTTGCGATCCTTGAGTGCGGACGCCGTTGTCGGTGAGAATTTCTTCGGTGGCGTCGACCATTTCTTTGCGCGGAAACACCATCGTCTCGCCGCTGCGTTGATCGTAATCGAACGAGACGAATTCGTCTTTGAGATCACGGAGCACCGCGACCAGATGCTTGAGGCTGCGTATCTTCGTGCCATTCACGGAGCGGACCACCGCGGCGGGCGCATTGCCGTAGCCTTTCGATAATTTATGTGGAAAGAGCGGCGCCGCCACTAAAACCAATTCTTCGCGTTCCGGCGAGGGCGCATCTCCGCGTTGTGTGACCAAGGGACTGCCGAGAAAGCTCAGCGCATTCATCGCATTCGCATTATTGCTGAATAGCGCAAGGAACTGCGCGGTGCCTTTGGTGAAGACCAGCGGACCGTAAATAAAGTACGACGGGTACTCGCCCAGCAAATCCGCTAGCAGCATCGGCTTGTCCGCCGTGACCGCCAGTTGGATTTGCAGCGACTTGCCGGCTCGCACCACCGTCAACGGCAACTTGCCATTGACGGTCGCCTTCTGCACGAGATAGCGAAAGTTCACGCGCAAACTGTCGCCGATTTTGACCATCCCCTGATCGTCGACGGGTGTCGTGCCGACCTGCGTGATCACGTCCCACTCTTTCAACGGATACGAAGGTTCGGAACGGTACGGACGATGCACCACCATGCCTTCGACCGATTTGTCGACTTTCAGATACGTGCGCAGCGCCGGATTTTCCAGCGTTTGCAGATCGTCGAACATCGCGGGTTTGCCGTCATAGTGTCCGTCGGCGATGTCTTTCAAGAACAACTCGATCTCTTCGTTGGGAATGATGTAGCCGATATTCTGCGAATTGTTCAAGGTGCTGAACGTCAAGCCGATCATGCGCTCGCCGGCAACCGCCGGACCGCCGCTGTTGCCGGGATTGATGGCCGCATCCACCTGAATGCGCAATCCTGAAACGGGAAAGTTGTAGCCGACAAATTCGATGCGCGACACGATGCCTTTCGTGATCGACATGGACGCACCGCCCACCGGGAACCCATACGCGAGCACTTCGTCTTTGATTTCGGGCAGTGAATTCGCTCGCTGCAGCGGCTTGTGCGTCTTGAAAAACGATTCGTCATCGAGTTTCAACACGGCGAGGTCGATGCCGGGCGCGATGGCGACCACGCTCGCGGAGAGTTTGTCGCCCGATTGATTCGCCTGAATTTGCAATTGATTGGCGTACAAGACGACATGCGCGTTCGTTAAGATTCGATTGCCTTCGATGACGACGCCCGTTCCACTCGCGTCGCGTGGGGCTTGCTTGGTCCACGGTTTGGTCGGATCCGGGCTGCGTACCGTCGCAAACACTTTTACGACGGATTCTTCCAGCTTGCCGCCGGCCGGCGCATCGGCTGCATGAGCAAACATGGCCGGTAACGCGAGAACGAGCGCTGCGCAAATCAAGCGCCGGATCGATTGCGACGTCATAGCTGAATCCTTATTCTTCGAAGTGCGTGCCGCACTGTTTGAGAAATGCAATTTAATCTATCACGGACGGTGCAGGTGCACTTGTTGACCTTTGTAGAAAAGTGTCACGCCGTCGGAGGTGATTTCGCTGACGCGCGGACCTTCGGCAATCACTTCACCTTCGATGTATTTGTGCATATTGATGAAGACGAAGCGATCCGCCGGATTATTTGCGTAGACATGCATATCGATGTGCAGCTCCGGCAATCCATTGGGCGCCATCGTGACGACGCTGCCCGCGCCCAGTGCCGGTTCGTCGATCCGCTTCACGAGGGCCGGACCTTCGGGAACACTCATACTCGACGGAATGTTTTCACGCTCGACCGTGTCGTAGCGCACTTGCGGCGGTGACGCTTCGTCCGCCAGCGGCCGCATCGTTGTCGTCGCGACGCGCGGAGCGGTATTGACCGCGGGTGCGGCCGAAGCGGCCGGCGCGACTGCGGATGGCGGCGCACTCGCCGTTGCGACGCGATTCGTTGCGGCCGGTTTCGCTGTGTTGTCGCGCATCAAGACGACGACCAAGACAACCAGATTAATCAACAACAGCGCTGCAATGGCGAAAATCCACCAGGGTTGCCTGCGTGCGCGCCGCCCGATCGGTAGTTCGGCCAAGCTCGTGTTGCCGAGACTTTGCCGCGCGTGCTCGGATTTCCGGAGCGCATCAAGAATGAAACTCACGATGCTCTCCCGGTATCGGCGGTTTTGTTTTCCTCGAGCAGACGCGGCGCACCCGCGGCATTGACGAGACTATCGAGCACGATTTGCGTTTGCACGCCGGCGATACCGTCCACGGTGAGACGATGTTCGCGCTGAAACGATTCGATTTCCTTGGCAAGCGCGCTGTCGTACACGTCGTTGTATTTGTCGGTCGTAATGTCTTTCGCCGGCGTGCCGCGCAGCACTTCCAGACCGAGACGCAGCGAGCGTACTTCTTGGCCCTGCATCCCCAAAGCCAGCGAGCGCTGTCCGAGCGCTTGGCCCAGCGCCTGTGGGCGCCAGACGAGTAGATATTCTCCGAGCCAGTAGCGCGACAACGAAGCCAATGTGACTTCCTTGGGTCCGCTGCCGAGATCGATTTGTGCGGAATCGTCCGTCAGTTTTGCGAGCACGACCTGGCGTGGCGCGCCGCTATCGTCGGTCAGCGTGAGAATCGCGGGCCGATTGAGCATGCGGAGCTGTCCCCATGAACCGCGTTGATACACGCACTCGAGTCCCTGTCGAGCGGCTTGCTCACAGGGCTTGCCGCTACTGACGTCGACTTTCGCGCCCCACAAGTCCAACAAAGTCGCGAACACACGATCCGTGCCAACGGGTTCTTGAATCTCCGCGAATACCTGCTTCACATCGAGTGCGGCCGCAACGGTTGGAGCGGGTTCGGGCAGCACGACGGGAGCCGGAAGACTCACTGCCACGGGAAGTGGGGGCGACGCCGCGGCGATGCTCTGTTCCGGTGTTTGCATAAACAAGTAATAAGTGCCGATCCCTAAGACAGCGGCGACAACCGTCGTTGCAGCGCCGGCCCAGCGAAACCACGACGGGGAAATCGAGCGTCCAAATACTTCACCGGCGGCGCGACGCACGTAGACCGCATCGATGCGGTGTTGATCTTCACTATAGGCGCCGAGCAACGCGCGATCGCACACGACGTTGATGACTCGCGGCACTCCATCGCTCACTCGATACGCTTCGCGCAATGCGTTCGCGGTAAAAATTTCGCCGGTTGCGCCGGCGATCTTCAAGCGATGCTTGATGTAGGCCAGCGATTCCGCGCGCGATAGCGGTTCCAAGTGATATCTGCCGGTGATTCGCTGGGCGAGCTGACGCAAACTGCTGCTCGCCAAGAGTTCGCGCAATTCCGGTTGGCCGATCAGAATAATCTGCAGCAGCTTGGTGCTGGCCGTTTCCAAGTTCGTCAGCAGACGCACTTGCTCCAGCGTATCGGTACTCAAATTCTGCGCTTCGTCGATGACGACGATGACGCGCCGGCCTTTCGCGTGCGCATCGAGCAGGTGCTCGTTGAGCGCGTCGACCAAACTCTTCGAGCTATAAGAGGCCGGCTCGGCAACTTGAACGCCGATTTCCTGGCAGATGCTCAGCAGTAATTCGTGCGGCGTAATCCGCGGATTCAGGATCACCGCGACGTCGGCGTTTGGCGGCATTTGCTCCAAGAGCGAACGCACCAGCGTCGTCTTGCCGGTGCCGATCTCGCCGGTGAGCTGGACGAAGCCGCCGGCCTCATTGATGCCGTACATCAGATGCGCCAGCGCCTCGGCGTGGCGCTCGCTCATAAAGAGATAGCGCGGATCCGGCGTGATCGCGAACGGCTTCTCTCTGAGACCGAAGAATTGCGCGTACATGCTGTGGTTCTGCGTGCTAGCCCCATGGACCCAGCCCATGCGGTATTTGCCCATCCGAGATGTGATCGTGCCGCCCCATTAAGAATTGGCCTATTGGGGTCGGCCTCCAGTATTGACTAGTAGAACAGAAGGGATGTTCCGCGGGCAATGCTCATTCGAAGCCAGGCCCGGCCCCTTAAGACGGGTAATCGGTCTCGAATCGGCGGCTATTTGCCGGGTTTTTGGTCGCCGGCTTTTTCCACGGCCTCGAGAAGCTTGGTGTCCAGCTCGGGCAGGGTGGGTAGCTTTTTGGTGTCCTTGACCAGCGGCTTCAGTTGCTCCAACAGACTGGTGCAAAGGGCATGCAAGTTACGGCACTGCGTGACCAGTTTTTCGCCATTTTCCTGGGCTTCCTTGAGTTGCTGGTCCTCATCGCGCTTTTCCTTGCGCAGGGCGGCCAGGCTCGTTTCCACACGCTTGAGCGCGTCGGCTTCGTCCTGTTTCTCCTTCTTGAGCATCTTCATCTTCTTCAACACATTCTCGGGCGTATCGGCCAGGGCCGTGTTGATCGCCTTAATCGCGCGATCTTTTTCGGTCACGCGCTCCTTAAGCTGCTGCAATTCCTTGGCGATACCGGTGCGTTCAATCGCCATTTCCTGAGTCATCTTCTCTTGTTTCGCCGTCAAATCGGCTGCGGTGGCTTCGGCAATGCCTTGTGCCGACATGCTCATGGCCAGCTTTCGCTCCATGGCGGAGATCGTTAGTTTCGCTTCGCTCTTCGCGGCGACGACACTCGTTTCCGCTTCGGCGATCTTCTTTAGCGCCGCATCGAGCGCCTGTTTTAATTCATCCGGCGTGCATTCGGGGTCGAGCTTCAGCGCTTCCGCGGCAGTCCGCATCATCACTTGCTTGCTTATGGCAAGTTCCTTCCATACTTTTAACTGAAGTTCGAATTGGGCCGGCTGCATTGTTGCCTTCGTTGCTAAATTTCGGGGGCGCGAATTGTAGTGCAAAATGGGTTACAGGCAACTAGGCGCCGGACGACAACTCCGCAAATCCAGGCAAAAGTCCGGAATTCTCGCCGACACTGACCCGACACCAGACCCATAATCTAGGCAAACCCCCCGGTTGCAAACATGTCGCTTGGACCTAGCCGCGCAAATCCCCCTTCGACGTCGGCACTACCGCCCCCCGATGGGTCGCCTTTGCGGGTGTTACTGCTGCCATTCGGCTTGACCGTAGGACTTGCCTTACTCGCCTTAATCCCCCGAGTACAGAGCAACGCGACCCTCGCGATGTCCTTTTTGAGCGCGGCGGCCGCATTGGCGATCTGGCTGGTGGTACTTGCCGCGAAATGGCGAGGCGCGGCGACGGCGGTTGCGCGGTCGCTTCAAGTTGTCCTACGCCCGCAACACTACGTG
>Ga0209488_10004467_pt1 | contig 10919 bp, 10 predicted proteins | sample Rivendell_Oct201_8_FD_188349 | JGI IMG/M metagenome (GOLD analysis project Ga0209488, IMG submission 188349) | Vadose zone soil microbial communities from the Eel River Critical Zone Observatory, Northern California, USA -... | ecosystem: Environmental > Terrestrial > Soil > Vadose zone >... | reverse complement strand
AAGCCGGTGCCGCCGGTGGTGATGATGACGTCGATTGCGGGATCAGCGATCCACGCTTTGACCCGCGCGCGGATTTCTTCCACGTCATCGGTCACGATCGCGCGGGCCGCGATGGCGTGGCCGGCTTTTTCGGCGCGCTCCACCAGTGTCGCGCCGGACTTGTCCTCGGCGAGCGCGCGCGTGTCGGAAATCGTCAGCACCGCGATCTTGAGCGGAATGAATTGCCTGCTGTCGTCGATTCCGGGCATGACGCGCCGTTTACTCAGCTGCGTAGCCCGCATTGAGCGTAGCGAAATGCGGGAGAGTTTCGCGGGTGGTGTCCCGGATTTCGCTGCGCTCAATCCGGGCTACATGAAGCCACAGCATTTCAAAGCTGGGCCGACGCGAAGGTGTTGCAGCTTGTGACCGAGCCCGAGCGGAAGCCGGTATTGAACCAGCGTTGGCGCTGCTCGGAGCTCCCGTGGGTAAACGAATCGGGAACCACGTAGCCCCGCGCCCGCCGCTGCAGCGTATCGTCGCCGATCGCGGCCGCGGTGCGTAACGCCGCCTCCACGTCGCCCGGTTCGATGAACGGCGGCTTGCCTTCGCTCTTGAGCATTTCGTTCTCGCGGTTCGCCCACACCCCGGCGAGGCAATCGGCCTGCAGCTCGACCTGCACCTGGATGTGATTGGCCGCCGCCTTGCTGTCGGCCGCGCGTTGCGCCTGTTGCGCCTTCGGCAGGATGCCCAGCAGGTTCTGCACGTGATGGCCGACCTCGTGCGCGATCACATAGGCCTGCGAGAACTGGCAGGTCCTGCTGCCGACGTCGCAGCCGCGAAAGCGCGTCGCGATCTGATCGAAGAACGAGGTGTCGAGGTAGACCTTCTGATCGGCCGGGCAGTAGAACGGTCCCATCGCGCTTTGCGCGGCTCCGCCGCAACTGGCATGCGTCGCGCCGCGATAGAGAACGAGGACCGGCGGGCGATAAGTTTTGCCGTCCTTGGCGAAGACTTGCTTCCACTGCAGCTCGGTGCTGCCGAGCACCTTGCTCACGAAGCGGCCCATATCGTCCTGAGGAACACTAGTGCGCCGCGCCGTGGGCGGCGCCTGCACGTGCGGCTGGCTGGGACCGGTCAAGATCTCGGCGCCGCCGATGAGCAAGCTCGGATCGATGCCGAGCGCCCAGCCGATGAGGCCGAGCGCCACGATCGCACCGATGCCCAATCCGCCGCCGCCGATCGGAAGGCCGAAACCACCTCCGCCGCCGCCAAAACCGCCGTCTTCGCGTCGATCCTCGACGTTGCCGCTTTCCGGCAGATCGTCCAAGCGCATCGCTCCGCCTCCTTGCCCGCGGCCGGTCACACCGTCGCCGCAGCGGTTGCTTTTCGGTTACCACCGCGCCGATCAACGCGCGGGCGCCAATATAGTTGCTAAGCATTCCTTTCCCAATAGCCGTGCGCAGCCTTAAGCCGATTTTTACCGGCGGCCCTCATAGTCCGCGCCGTCGGTTGTAGGTCCCGCGTCACCGGCCGCGTCGCCTGAGTCAGAGTTCTGAGTCATGGTTGCATCGCGTCGCGGGGCGTCCGCTCGGGCGCCCCGCGTCAGTTTCACGGCAGGCGAGAGCGGCCGAATTTTCATCGGCGACTGCGTTGCCGAGATGGCAAAGCTGCCGGCGGAATCGGTCGACCTGGTGTTTGCCGATCCGCCCTATAACCTGCAGCTGCAAGGCGACCTCAAGCGTCCTGACGATTCGCGCGTCGACGCGGTCGACGATGATTGGGACAAGTTTTCAAGTTTTTCCGCTTACGATGATTTCACCCGCGCCTGGCTCATCGCATGCCGGCGCGTGATGAAGCGCGAGGCGACGCTGTGGGTGATCGGCTCCTATCACAACATTTTCCGCGTCGGCGCGCTGCTGCAGGATTTGCGCTTCTGGATCCTCAACGACGTGGTGTGGCGCAAATCGAATCCGATGCCGAATTTTCGCGGGCGGCGCTTCACCAACGCGCACGAGACGCTGATCTGGGCGGCGCGCGAACCGAGCGGCAAGGGCTATACCTTCAATTACGAAGCGCTCAAGGCCGGCAACGACGGCGTGCAGATGCGCTCGGACTGGACCATCGCGCTCTGCACCGGCGAGGAGCGGCTCAAGGGCGGCGACGGCAAGAAGCTGCATCCGACGCAAAAACCCGAGGCGTTGCTGGCGCGCGTCATTCTCGCCTCCTCGCGGCCCGACGACCTCGTACTCGACCCGTTCTGCGGCAGCGGCACCACCGGCGCGGTCGCCAAGCGGCTCGGCCGGCGCTTCATCGGGATCGAGCGCGAGAAAACCTATGCCGCGGCCGCGCGAGCGCGCATCGCAACGGTCGCGCCGCTGCCCGCGCCGGCGCTCGCGTCGTTCATGACCGCGCGCGAGGCGCCGCGCGTGCCGTTCTGCGCGCTCGTCGAGCGCGGCCTGATCGCACCGGGCGCGCGCCTGTGCGACGCCAAGCGCAAGGTCGAGGCGCTGGTGCGCGCCGACGGCGCCATCGCGCTGGGCGAGACGGTCGGCTCCATCCACCGCATCGGCGCGCTGGCGCAAGGATTGGAAGCTTGCAACGGCTGGGCGTTTTGGCACGTGGCGACGGCCGCGGGCCTCGTCTCGATCGATGCGCTGCGCGCGCAGATCAGGGCCGCGATGGCCACGCTCTAGCTTGCAGCTCGACGTCGGATTGGCTTGTTGACTGCGTGTCGCGGTGCACGGCCGGAGAGCGCGTCGACGATGTTGTCTGCCGCCTGCAATGCGATTTCACGACGAGCTCGGTCGACCGCCGAGCCGAGATGCGGCGTGAACAGCGTCAGCGGATGGGAGAGCAGTCGCGGCTCGATCGCTCGCGGCCGATTCGGGCGCGCCAAGTCCTCCATTTCGAAGACGTCGGCTGCGTAGCCGCCGAGCGCCCCCCGTTCCAGGGCATCGGCGACCGCGGTTTCGTCGACGACCGATCCGCGCCCGACATTGACGAGGAGCGCGCCGGGCTTCATGCGCTTGAGCGCATCGCGGCCGATCATATGGAAGGTATCGGCCGAGAGCGGAGCGGCCACTATCAGGTAGTCGCTCGCCGCCAGTGCCGCCGGTAGATCGCACCGCATGACGCCGGGCGGCGCCTCTACGCTCGGATCGACCCCAAGGATGCGGCAGCCGAAACCGGAGAGACGCGTCGCGATCGCGCAGCCGACGGCGCCCAATCCGACGATGCCGACGACGGACTGGTCGAGCCCGGTGGCGTAGAGGATAGGCCGCCAGCCGTTGAACGTGCCGGAGCGCACGAGGGCGTCGGCTTCGCGCAATTTGCGTCCGAGCCCGAGCGCCAAGGCGACGGCGAGCTCCGCCGTCGGATTGGTGAGCAGATCAGGAATGATTGTGACCCATACGCCCGCCGCCGTGCAGGCCTCGACATCGAAATTGTCGAAGCCCTTGAGCGCGCACGCGATCACCTTGACTCGCGGGCAAGCCGCCAGAAAGTCGACGTCGACATGATCGGTCATGAAAGCGAGCAACGCGTCGGCCAAGGCGGCGCGCTTGGTCAATTCTTCCCGCGGCCACGGCGTGCGTGTGCGGTTGGCATCGACTTCGCCGATCGCGCCAAGGCGCCCGAGCACGTCGTCGTGCACCCAATTGCTGACAACAATGCGCGGCCGCTCAGGTTTCATTTCAACTTTCTGCGCAACCACGCGCCGAGGCCGTCGACCATGATTACGCACAGGAGAATCGTGAGCAGGATCGCTGACACTTGATCGTACTTGATGATACGCAGCGCCGCGATCAGCTCGAAGCCGATGCCGCCGGCACCGACGATGCCGAGCACGGTCGAGGCGCGGAAATGATATTCCCAGCGATAGATCGTGATGTCGGCGAGTTGCGGCAGCACCTGCGGCAGGACTGCATGCGTGATGACCTGGAACGAGCTCGCGCCCGCCGCGCGCGCTGCCTCGATCGGGCGGGGATCGACGTGCTCGATCGCTTCCGCGTAGAACTTGCCGACCATTCCGGTCGAGTGAAGCCCGAGCGCCAGCACGCCGGGCAGCGCGCCGAAGCCGACCGCGGCCACGAATACGATACCCATGATCAGTTCGGGGACCGAGCGCAGTCCGCTGAGCATCGTGCGGAAGGCGTGATAAATCACCGGATGCGGCGACGTGTTGGACGCGCACAGCAATGCAAGCGGTAGCGAAATTGCGACCGCGAGCGCAGTTCCAGCAATCGACATCGCGAGTGTGTCGGCGAGCGGCTTGAGCCAGCTTTGCCAGCGGCCGAAATCGGGCGGAACCATTTCGCGGAACAGCTGAGCAAAAGCAGGCCCGCCTTCCACCAGGCGCTCGGCGTCGAAGAAGCCGGTCGCCCACAGCGCCAGGAGGCAGACCAGCATCACCACCGCGAGCTGAGCCGCCTGCTTGAGCGCGGCAAGTCGCTGCGCGGCGAGAATCTCGCCGTGGCGGTCGGCGACGGGGGTCATCCCCGCAACTTCGACAAATCGAGATCGAGAATTTTCGCGGTCTCACGCAATACGTCGTAGGCGCTGTCGTCAGTCGCGGCGAAGCCCTGCACGCGGAAGGATTTCAGCACCGCGGCATCCTTCAACTCCAGGAACGCCTTGCGGATGGCGTCCTTAAGCTCCGGCGCGAGATTGCCCTGCATCACCATCGGATAGTTTGGGATAGGAGCCGAGGTGGCGATGACCCTGACCTTGTCACCGTCGATCGTCTTGCGCTCGAGCAGCACCTCGAAAATGGCCTTGGAGAGCGCGCCGGCAGGCACCTGGCCGTTTTGCACGGCGCGCGCCACCGCATCATGCGCACCGAGATGGACCGGCCGATAATCCTTGCCTGCGTCAAGGCCGTTCTTGAGCAGCAGAGCGCGCGGGATCAGATGGCTCGACGTGGACGCCTGATCGCCGAAGCCGAAATCCTTGCCGCGGATATCGGCCACAGATGCGACCGGACCCCCGACCTGCGCGACCACGACCGAGTTGTAGGTCGGCGAGCCGCGCTCGATTCCGACCGCGAACGGCTCGATCTCATGCGCCTTCGATTTGGCAAGAACGTAGGAGAACGGACCGAAATACGCAATCTCGATGCGGCCGAAGCGCATGGCTTCGATCATCGACGAGTAATCGGTGGTGACGATGAGCTCGATGTCCTTCTTTAGCTCCTTCTCCAGGTAGGCCTTCAGCGGTTGCGCGTTCTGAATGAGCGTCGCAGCGTTCTCGTCGGGCAGCAGCGCGACGCGAAGCTTGGCCGGGTCGCGGGTCTGCGCCAACGCGGCGAAAGGCGACAGCAGAAGCAAGGTGGCAGCGAGAAGCGTGCGGCGATTCATGCGTAAGTTCCTGTCTTGCGGGCCATGGTCTCTGCTCTTGCGACCGTTCCATAGATGCGGTTGATCTCGGTCGGACCAAGCTTCGTCGGCGGACCGTCAAAGACGACCGAGCCACGGGTCAGACCAACGATGTGCTCGGCATAACGGCGCGCGAATTCGAGTTGATGCAGGCTGACGACGGCGGTGATGCCGTCGGTCTTGCAGATCGTGTAAAGCAGGCCAAGCACACGGTCGGCCGTCGTAGGATCGAGGCTCGCGACCGGCTCGTCGGCGAGGATGAGTGTCGGCTCTTGCACGAGAGCGCGCGCGATACCGACCCGCTGCTGCTGACCGCCGGACAACTGATCGGCGCGGCGCAAGCTATAGTCGATCAACCCGACGCGCTCGATCGCCTCGAGTGCAAGACACTTCTCCGTCGCCGGCAGCGGCAGCAGCGTGCGCAGTCCGGAATGGTAGCCCAGGCGTCCCGTCAATACGTTGCTCAGCACCGTTGCGCGGCCAATCAACTGGTGCTGCTGGAACACCATGCCGGTGCGGCGGCGATGCGCCCGCATGGCGCGACTGCCACGCAGTTCGCCAATGCCTTCGACGATCACCCGACCGGCTGTCGGTTTGACGAGACCGTTGAGCGCCCGCAGCAAAGTCGATTTGCCGGCGCCCGATGCGCCGAGAAGAACCGTGAATTGGCCTCGTTCGAAGTCAACAGTCGTCGGCGCAAGCGCACGCGTTCCGGTGGGATAGACGACTTCGAGGTCTTCGACCTGGATCATGTATCGGGGACTAACGGGGCGGCCTTCCCTGCCGAAATCCCACCCACACATGACGGTACAATGACGGTTGGATGACAAGCTTACACGGGAGACGCCTTACCCACATCCGATCTATCGTCGCGTTGCTTGCGGCCCAATGCGCGCGACGCGCTTTCACCGGACACGAGTCATGAATTGCCTAGCTCGGCATCAAGCACGGAAGCGCTCGATCAGCTCCGCTTCAGGGTCGGCGCCCAATCCCGGGGCGTCGGGCACCTCGACGCCCCCATCCACGACCGGCACGCTCGCGCCATAGGGCATCAGCGCCAGCTCGCAAAAGAAGCGCTCGAGGGCGCTTTCGCGCTGCTTTGCCGCCAGCACGTGCAGCGTCGCCAGGTAACCGGGGCCGAAATAGGGTGCGTGCGGCACGCAGGTGACGCCGTCCGCTTCCGCCTCGCTGCAGATGCGCCATAAAGCGCTGAGCCCACCGATCTTCACCGCGCTCGGCTGCACGTAATCGACGGCGCCGGCCGCGATCATCTTGCGGAAGTCGAGCGCCCCGGTTGCGTTCTCGCCGGCCGCGATCGGCACGCCGGTCGCACGCCGCAGCGCCGCGAGCGAGGGAAAATCCTCGGGCGGCCAGATCGGCTCCTCGACCCACAAGGGCTTCGACGGCGCCATCGCCATCACCGCCGCGGTTGCCTCATCCGGCAACCAAGCACAATTGGTATCCACCATGATCGGCACGTCGCGGCCCGCGACCTCGCGCGTCGCCGCCACCGTCTCCGCGGTGCGTTCATGCAGCTTGATCTGGCGGTAACCGCGCTCGAGCGCGCGCGCTACGTTGCGCCGCACGTGCTCGACCGAGCCGCCGTAGCTCAACAGCGATGCATAGGCTTCGACGCGCCGCCGCCGACGGCCGCCGAGGAGCGCGTGCACGGCTACGCCTTCGAGCTTGCCGCGCAGATCCCACAACGCGATGTCGAGCGCGCTGATGGCATGGATTATGGGCCCGGCGCGCCCGAGATTGTGCAGCGTGCGCTCAAGCCGCGACATCAGGCCAGCATCGGTTGCGTCTTGGCCGAGCGCGAGCGGCGAGACCCAATGCTCGAGCGCCGCGACGGTCGCCTGCCAACCGCCGCCGTAGGCTTCGCCCCAGCCGACGACATCGCGGTTGGTCGTGACGCGCACCAGCAACGTATCGATCGTGGTGCGCGGCCGCCCCGCAAACAGCGGCGGCGGCGCCCAATGGTCCATGGGGATGCGAAGCGCAATCGCCTCGATCCGTTCGATGGTGATCGCAGGCATGTTGCGTCTACTCGCGCTGCATAGGCAGACGTTGCGTGTCGGCAAAAGGCCGCAAGAGGATGCTTGGAGCGGATTGCGCCATCACCTCGTCAACTCGTGATGGTGTGACCTCCCGCCTTGCTGCTCAGCGCACCGCAAAGGGCGAATTGTACGGCCTCCCGAAGGGTACGCCTGCCGTCACGGTCTGCACTGGTTTGAGATAGGCGCGACCCGCGCGCGTATTGTTGCGTGTGTCGACGAAGGACACGTCGCCCTCGACCAATTCCATGATCGCCACGTCGCCGGGCGCCCCGACCTGGAGCGATCCAAGCTTCGCCGCACGGTTGATCACTTTGGCGGGATTGGTGGTCGCCATGGCGACGACCTGCTCGAGCGTGAAGCCGAGCCCCATGAACTTGCTCATGACCCAGGGCAAGTACGGCATGCCGGGCGTGTTGCCGGAGAACACGTGGATATCGGAGGAGATGGTGTCAGGCGGGCAGCCCTGGGCGATCGCCGGCTCGGCGACGGTGTAGTCGAAGCTGCCGCCGCCGTGGCCAACGTCGAAAATTACGCCACGCTGCTTGGCCGCGAGCGCCGCCGGCAGAAGCTTCCCGTCCTGCACGATATTGGTGAACGCTCCGCCGATATTGGGCGCGCCGGAGTAGGCGTGGGTGAGGATATCGCCCGGCCGCAGCGTGTCGAGGATTTGCGACATCAGTTCGGGCGTTTCCACGCCGCCGATGTGGCACATGACCTTGGCGCCGGTGCCTGCCCTCTCGCAGGCGGCGATCGCCCGCTTCAAGGGTTCAAGACCATTCTTGGCGATGACGTTCTCGGACATGCGCACTTTCACGCCGAGCACGATGTCGGCGTTCTCGCCCACCGCCTTGGCTGCCGTGTCGACCTGCGCGAAGTCGATATTGTAAAGCTCCGGAACCGGAAACGGCGCGAGGCCCATATTCGCGATGTGCACGAAAGCATAGAGACGCGTGCGCGTTTGCGCGACGACGTAGCGGCGGAACGCCGCGAAATTGTTGGCGCCTGCGTCGCCCGCCGAAACGCAGGTCGTGGTGCATTGATGGGGGACGAGCTCGTCCGCCGGGATACCAATCGCCGACCCGTAGGGGAAGACGTGGCAATGCAGGTCGATCAGACCCGGCGTCACTAGCTTGCCGGTGGCATCGAGTACGCGCAGCGCCCGGCTCGCCGGGATGTCGGCTTCGACCGCTTCGATCACGCCGTAACGGATGCCGATGTCGCGCTTGCCGCGCAGCGATTGACTCGGATCGAGTGCGTCTCCGCCTTTGATCAGAAGGTCGAACTTGTCGTCCGGTGCCATGGCGGCGCGCGCCGAGCCGCCTAGGGCGAGCGCGAATGAGCCGGCGGTGACGAGAAAATTGCGGCGCGACGCGTCGGGCATGGCTTTCCTCCTGTTGCGATGTTGACGCGCGTAAACGCGCTTATGCTGGCGACCCCATATTCCGGAGCTCGTGGGTATGGATCCCCGCTTTCGCCGGGATGACCGGAGTCATGCTGCTTATTCAGCTAAAGTCGCGTCACAAGCGGTCCCACGCTCACCCTCCCGGCGCGCCCTGCGTATTGACGTAGAGCGAATAGAGCGAATGGCTCGCGGCCATGAACAGCCGGTTGCGCTTGACACCGCCGAAGCAGAGATTGGCGCAGCGCTCGGGCAACGCGATGAAGCCGATGGGTTTGCCGGTCGAGTTGAAAATCTTCACCCCGTCCAGTTGCGCGCTGCCCATGCCCCAGCCGCACCACAGATTGCCGTCGACGTCGCAGCGCAAGCCGTCGGGCGTGCCGTCCGCCTCGGCGGTGAGGAAGGCGCGGCCGTTGGCGAGCTTGTCGTCGTTGACGTCAAAGACGCGGATCACGCGCGGCGTCACGCCGGCCTCGACGATGTAGAGCTTCTTCTCGTCGGGCGAGAAGGCGAGCCCGTTCGGCCGGTTGACGTCGCCGGTCGCTACCGTTGCGCGCCCCGACTTTGGATCGAACCGGTACACGTTGGTTGGCAGCTCCGGCGTCGCCACGTGGCCCTCGTAATTGCCGAGAATGCCGAACGGCGGATCGGTGAACCAGATCGAATCGTCGGATTTGACCACGATGTCGTTGGGCGAGTTGAGCGGCTTGCCGTCGAACTTGTCGATCAGCACGGTGATGCTGCCGTCGTACTCGGTGCGCGTGACGCGTCGCGTATCGTGCTCGCAGGTGACGAGCCGGCCCTGGCGGTCGCGGGTATTGCCGTTGGCATTATTCGACGGCCGGCGATAAACGCTCGTGCGTCCCGTCGTCTCGTCCCAGCGCAAGATGCGATTGTTGGGAATGTCGCTCCACATCACGCAACGCGCATCCCCGAAGTAGACGGGGCCCTCGGACCAGCGCATGCCGGTGGCGAGCCGCTCCACGCCCGCCAGCGCCAGACGATATTTGGCAAAGCTCGGATCGAGAATCTGGATCGCCGGGTCGGGATAGCGCTCGCTCGGCTCCCAACCGCCGAGCGCAGTGCGCGTGAATGTCGTCGCCGCGGCCGCGCCGGCGGCGGCGGTGAGATGGCGTCGCGTGAATTCCATGGCAGGACCTCCCGTGCTTGGCTGCGACCTCTGCGGATCGTATGGGCGTCATCCTAGCGCATGCGAGAGCACTTTGCGCATGACATTGGGCAGCGCCTCGCCGCGAAGATCCGCATGGCGGACCCAACGCGCGCCTCGCGGCGCGGCCGCGCCCGCCGGAACGTCCGCGATATAGACGACGAGCTCGAGCGGAAAATGCGTGAACGTGTGGGTGACGACGCCGCCCACGCGTCGCCACTTCGGCCGCGCGCGCCCCAACCGCGGGCCGAGCTCCGCGCCGCCGTCGAAATCATGCGTCCATTGGGTGGTCGGCACCTCGGTCATGCCGCCCAGCAATCCCGTCGGCGGGCGCGAGCGCACGAGCACGAAGCCGTCGCTGCGAACGACCACGAATGCCGCCCCGCGGCGCAGGCGTCCTTCCTTCTTCGGCGCCTTGAGCGGAAACGTCTCGGGATCGCCGCGACGGCGGGCGGCGCACGCGCCCATCCACGGACACAGCGCGCACGCCGGCTTCTTCGGCGTGCAGATGGTTGCGCCGAGATCCATCAGCGCTTGGGCAAAATCGCCGGCGCGTTCGGGCGGCACGAGACGCCCGGTGAGCCGCCGAATCTCGGCCTTGGCCGCGGGCAGTTCGGCGGCAACGGCGAAGAGCCGCGCCACCACCCGCTCCACGTTGCCGTCGACCGCCGCGGCCGGCGCGTCAAACGCGATCGCCGCACCCGTGAGCGGGGCACGTTGTTCAGCCGTTTGTTGCCCAAGGGCTGCCAAGCTGAAGCTGATGACGAGCATGGGCACCAGGATTAGTCGTTTCATCATTCACTCCTTATGATCGTCCGAACTTCAACAAGCAGCCGCGTAGCGGCTAAATGTTTATAGCACACGAACGTTGAAAGTTTTTTCCCGCCTATGGCACTCAAGGAACCCTCGCTAACAGTCGGCCTACTGCCCGGTCTTCAAAG
>Ga0209488_10004466_pt1 | contig 10919 bp, 8 predicted proteins | sample Rivendell_Oct201_8_FD_188349 | JGI IMG/M metagenome (GOLD analysis project Ga0209488, IMG submission 188349) | Vadose zone soil microbial communities from the Eel River Critical Zone Observatory, Northern California, USA -... | ecosystem: Environmental > Terrestrial > Soil > Vadose zone >... | reverse complement strand
TTGCTCTCGATGAAATTGATCGACGCTAGATAGCTGGGGTCGATCCCATAAAGCCGCGCTGCCTCGTTGTAATAAGACCTCAGCGCGGTCAGGGAGTCGGTGTCGGTGTACACATGCGTGAAGTGAACGTTGACCAGGTAGTACTGGTCGATTCCCGCGAGGATGTAAAGAGAGTGCAGGCCGGCGATCGTGTACTTCATCGGCGACTGGACGTTCGCGGGCAGCAGGGGTATCACCGCGTTCTCGACGCTCGCGTAACCGGCCAGCTCGTAGAGCCGTAGCTCTTCCTGTCGCGCGCCGGCGCGAAACGAGTATCTGGCGCGCTCCATCGCGAGGTCTCTGCGCAGCGAATCGGCCAGGCCTGAGGGTGGTTGACTGCCAAGGGCCTGGAGTTCGGCTGACGCCTGGCTCATGGTCAGCTCGGCGGCGATGATGCGAGCCGCCTGGTGGCGCGGATTCGGGATGAGGCCAGGGTCCTGCGCGTGGACCGCCACGACGTTTGCCGGAAGCAGCGTTACCGCCAGCGCCACGAGCGCCGCTGCTGCGACTCGAATCAGGCTGACTCCGAGACGGCGGCGATCGGTGCGCGCTGGTCGGGGACCATCGGCAGGTCAGGCGGATACGGATCTGCGGCAGACGCTTCGCGTAGGCCGACCGAGTCGAGCAGCCCGCTGATCTCGTCGCCAACCAGCTCGCCCTGCACGATCAGCGCCTCGGCGGCCTGGTCGATGGCCTCCTTGTTGACGTTCATCAAACGCCAGTCGTCGATGTAAGCGGCACCAAGGAGCTGCGCCACCACACGGCGGCCGCGTGGATTGCTGAGCACTGCGCCCTGCCACGTGCCCTGCGCGTGCAGGCCCGTTGGGATCTCGGCCACTGAGATCAGCTGCTCACCGATGTTGATGGCCTTCGTCGACATCTCTGGAGAAAGCTTGTCCGGCCCCATACCGATGGTGCCGACCATGCGACATGCGATCGCCGTGGCGCTGCTCAGGTCGCCAAAAACGCCGCTTGTGTTCTCGCCGTAGAAAACGTGCTCGCATGCGAGCGAGCCCAGGAAGTGCCGGAGGTCCGCCGCGAGCTGTGAGCGGAACTCGAGCCACTCCTCCTCTTGCGGCAGGGACTTGTGATATCCGCCGATCTCGCCGTGGGTTGTCGCGCGGCGCCTGATCGAAAGCCGAACGTGCGAATGGTCGGTCTTGAAGAAATGCGATGCCACAGCGTGTCCGAGCTCGTGGCGCGCGACAGCGATCTTGTCACGCTCCGTGTACTCGACCGGGATGGCAAGGCCGGCCTCGACGTTGCCCATCGCCTCGCGAATGTCTTTCCAGTTGAGCGCCTCGCGCCCATCGTTGAACGCATAGAGCAGTGCCAGGGAGAGGACCTGCTCGATGTCGGCGGGCGAGTACTGCTCGGTGATGCGCGCGAACTCCTCGCGACGGCTGGGCGTGTCGAGCGAGGGGTCGTGCTGCTTCTTATCGAAATAGAGCTCAGCGATGTCCTTCCGGTCTTCGCGGTTGGGGAGGCGGAACACGATCTGGCGGCCGAACCGGCCGGGTCTCGTTAGGGCCTCGTCCATGACCGACGGACGGTTGGTCGCGCCGATGAACATGATGTTGTAGGCCGGAGCTTTCAGCGCTGGGATCCGCAGCTGCCATCGTGTTCCGTTGAACCCGACGATGCGCGGAATGAACAGCCCGTCCAGCGTCAGGTTGACGAGGCCGCGCAGCTGGCGGATGAAAAATCCGGGGTTGTCGATGCCGTCCATGAGGACGAGCAGCATGTTCAGGCCCAGCTGACCGCCGCCCATCATGCCCATCATTCCGCCCATCGCCCCGCCGCCCTGTCCGGAGCGGCGCTGGCCCAGCGCGTCGATCTCGTCGATGAAGACCACGCAACCGCCCCAGACCTTCGCGCGCTTGCGGGCGGCGCGGACCATCAGATAGACGCTCAGCGCGTCGATGCCGAGGAACATTCCCGCGAACGAGCCTCCGTTTGCGATGTAGATCGGAACGTTGAGCGTCGATGCGATTCCCTTGGCGAGCATCGTCTTGCCGGTGCCGGGCGGTCCAACCATGAGCACGCCGCGCTCCCGCTTACCGCCCGCCTTCACGAACATGCGGCCGTGCTCGATGAGGTCGAGGATTCGGCGCATCTCGGTGACTGCCGCCTTCTGCCCGCGTACATCGTCGATCTTCACCCCGAAGTTCGCGTCGTCCGGGTTGATGATCGTCTTGCCGATGCGCGTGTAGATGTAAAACGGTCCGAAGAACAATAGGAAGTTGGCGCCGAGCAGGAAGAACAGGTAGATGAGCTGGGTGAAAACCTGCTGCAGGAGCGCCGGCAAAGCCGCGAGGGCTTCGTCGGGAAAAAGGCTGAAGACGAAATACATGACCGAGAAATAGATGGCGGGCACCGCTCCGACGAAGATGGCGCGCCGCCAGAAAATCGCCCGGTTGGTCTCGACGGTCCGCTTCATCTGATCGCTCTCGGGGGTGATTCGTTCCCGCACGATGAGCCAGCGTCGAGCCATGCTCAGGATCCCGCGGCAGAGCAGCATCGCAATCAGGGCGTAGGCGAGCGACCAGCCGATGCCCAGCTGCAAATAGATGAGAGCAAAGGCGAAGGCTGAGCTTCCAACGAACAGCGTGAAGATCCAGAAGATGATCACGGCGGGTCATTCACTATACGGCCCCTGGTTTCGGCGGGCCTTGGCCGCATGGCCAGGAGGATGACGGCCGCGATCCCAATGGCGATGACCAGGTCGCCCGGGCTGTATGCCTCACGCCATGGGCCGGGCACTGCGATCCAGTCGCCCAGCCAGTTGAGCTGGGTGCTGGGACCCATGAGGGTGTACTGGCCGGCCTGCCCGCGCTGCACAAGAGCGCCCGCGAGCTGGGGTGTCACCGGCATGCGCCCAAGGTTCGCGGCGATCACGAAAAGGTTGGCCGCAGATCCGGCTGTGACCAGCCAGATTCCCGGAAGGCGATCAATGTGCCAGATCGTCCACCCGAGAACGACCGTCAGGGCGGCGACGTAGGCCCATCGACCGGCGTCAAGTCGGGAGAACGGAGGAAGAATCGTCGCCACACGCACGAAAAGTGCGGCGACGATGAGCCAGGGCCATCGAAAACGTAGGCGTGCGAGGTTTTCGATTTTTCCGCCGGTGACCAGGCCACCGAGGAGCCCTATCGCCAGCGCCGCAACCCAAACCACTAGTCAGTCGCGAGTCTTGACGCCGCTCCCGCCAGAACCTTGACGCCAATCGGCAGAGCCCCTTCATCGATGCGGAAGCCCGGCGAGTGATGGGCGGGGGGCGGCTGGCCTTTGGGCATCGCGCCGAGCATGAAGTAGCAACCTGGAATTCGAGTCAGGAACTCGGCGAAGTCATCGCTGACCGTCAGCGGCCGGCCCAGGATGCTCGCTTTGTCTCCGATCAAAGAATGTCCAACCTGGAGCACGGTCCTGGTTACGTTCGGCTCATTCATCAGTGGAACCGTTCCATGGACCAGGTCGAGCTTTGACTCCACGCCGAACTCGCTGTCGGTCTCACGCAGCAGATCGTTCAGGCGGTCGAGCGCCTGCGATCGCAGCAAATCATTGAAGGTGCGCAGGCTGCCTTTGACCAGGACTCCGCGCGGCACGATGTTCCACGCGCCGTCGCTCCTGATGTCACCGACAGTCGTGTGGCACTGCACCCCGTCGTGCTCGAGACCCTCGACCACGGTGTGCAGGCGCTCGATGAAAAAAGCCTGGGCTGCCAGAACGTTGCCCCGTCGCCCCATCATTCCGCCGTGTCCGCCTGGTCCCGAAAAGCCGATCTCGAAAGCGTCGGACCCGGCCCACATCAGCCCCGGGCGGGAGATCACGGTTCCCGACTCCAGGAAGCTCGTCACATGAAGCCCTATCACGGAGTCAGGGTGATGGTCGTCGAGCAGGCCTTTGGCGATCATCGCCTTGGCGCCTTCGACGATCTCCTCTGCGGGTTGGAAGACAAACAGGTAGCGGCCGCGAATGTCCCAGACGCGATCGACCAGCGTCCGCGCGACTCCGACCATGATCGCCATGTGCGCATCGTGGCCGCATGCGTGCATGCGACCGTCCGTCCGTGATGCGAAATCGACGCCCGACTCCTCATGTATGGGAAGACCGTCGATGTCCGCTCGCAGCATCACCGTCTTGCCCGGCTTGCCAGTGTCGAGCAGTGCGACGACCCCGGTGTCCGTGGGGCAGGGTTTGATCTCGAGGCCGAGCTGGCGCAGCCGGTCGGTGAGCTGGCGGCTTGTCTCGTGCTCGGCGAAGCTCACCTCAGGATGGCGGTGAAAATGTCGCCTGAGCTCGATCACCTCGTCGAGGACTGACTGGCTCGGCAACGGCGACGTCGCGTTGTCGTCTTGGGGTCCCCGCGAACTCACGATGGAGCCTCAGGCTTGCAGGGATTTTTCATGCCGTGATCAGTCAACGATGCCGACCAGGTTGTAACCGCGAGCTGTCGCCTGCACAAAGCTCGCGCCGAGGCCCGGTTCCAGAGTATCCAGGCGCCGCCGCAGTGTCAGCAGAGCTGAGTGCACCGTCGAGTGAGCCGCGTTGCTGCGAAAGAGCCCTGCATCGATGAGGTCACGTGCGGTCGCCGGCTTGGAGCCTTGCGCAAGAAAGAGGACCAGCGCCGCCTGCTGCTGCGTGAGGTGCACGGAGTCCCCGCCAATCGTTACGGTCCGCCGTGTGGGATCGAACTCCAGCCGCCCGAACCGGTAGCTGCCAGGGCGCCCGGTTCCACGCTCGACCAGGCGTGCCGCGAGGTCGGAGTAGATGTGCGCCATCGGCACGTTGCCCTTCACGAAGTAGGAGCTCGCGCCGAGCTCATAAGCCCGGCGAATCGCCGCGGAGTTGACCTGGGCCGCCGACAGCACGATCACGGGCAGGCCAGGATGGTGGTGACGGATCCATTCCAGAAGCTCGAAGCCCGAGTCCTCACCCTCGTCGAGCACCAGGTCGAGCAGGACGGCGGCCATGCGCTCGCGCTCGAGCAGCTCGCGCGCCTCGGGCGCTGACGCGGAGACCAGCGGCCTGTAGCCGAGGTCGTGGAGGTCGATCCGCAGTTGCTGCTGCATGGCTGCCTCGTCTTCGACGACAAGGACCGCGGAACCGAGGACTTCGGCGGGCCGATAAACCTCGAGTCCAGGGGGCAGCGGAGGCAGCCGCACCTCGCGGGAGCGTGATGGACCGCCTGCCTTCGCCATAGCCCTTCGATTTTCCAAGGATTCGACCTTATTATTATTTACGATTATTAGCGTGACATGAACATGCAAGTACGATTGGACCGGCGCATACTGCCGTCCGGACCTGGATCGAATCGGAAAAACAAAGGGGTAGGGTAGGCATGACTTGGGGAATCAAGGTTCAGCGTGTGGCCTTCGCACTGATGGTGCTCGGTCTGCTGGCGCTTTCGTCGGGCGCCTCGTGGATCGAAGCCGTCGCCTCGCTGGACTGGTAAGCAACTAAGACTCTGGGATTCGGCGCTCTCGCGAGCGCCGGATCGCAGGCGGCAGCAGGGCGTAGAGATCCGCCCTGTCGACTGCTTTGCTCATGTAGCCGACGACATCGGGATCGTCGGTGCCGGAAGGGAAAACCGGGTATGCGGTGTAGAAGATGACAGGCACTTTCTGTCCCCGCGCCCTGAGCTCGTTCAACAGCCCCCAGCCGTCCATCGGCTCGGGCAGCATCAGGTCGATGATCGCGACCTCTGGCTGGTCGGATTGCGCCCGCTCTAGCGCCTGGTCGGCATCCTCCGCCATCGAGACCTTGTAGCCGAGCATCCGGAGATCGGTTTCGAGGATCACCCGCCAGGCTCGCTCGTCGTCTACCACGAGCACGGTGGAGCCCTTCAGATCCTCGGGAGTAGGTGCGATAGGTTTGGGCGGGGTGAAGGGCACCGGGTTAGTGTATCGGTGGCTATGCCAGGTTCTGCTCGTAGAGGGCTCAAACGTCATGTCCGACCCAAGTCGGCCAGGGTGCCTGCCGTTCCGCTGGCGGCTGTAAGGAAGACAGCCAGTCGCCGCCTGCCGGAGCCCGCCCTGGCGTCGACGCCTGCCGCCCTCATTCACGAGCTGAGCAGCTGCGTGACCGAAGCGGACATCGTGCAGGTCCTGTACCGCGGCCTTCAAATCTTTGGCTACGGGGTGGTTCTGCTCCAGGTGCTGGAGCGGGAGGGCTGGTATCACTCGCTCGCCATCGACCTGGGCGTGCTCCAGGACCTTCGCCGGCGCCCCCTCGCGGGATCCTTCTTCGCCAACCACTACCTGAGTCCGCGGATCACGGTGATGGTCAACGACCCGAAATGGAGGGAGCAAGCCAGGGGACCCGGGGCCACTCGGACGACCAAGCTATCCATCTGGGTGCCGGTCGAGCATCGCGGCGAGGTCATCGCCAGCGTGATCTATCAGTCCTATCGCAACCGCCGCGTTCCGGCATCAGAGACCGCGTTTCTCGAAGAGGTCCACCGAAGGCTCGGCGTGCTGATCGCGAACGCCGCCCTCAATGAGCTGACCCGCAACCAGGCACGCCGGCTGGAGGCGTTGAACAGCATCGCCCGCTCAATGGCGTCAACGCTGGATGAAGCAAGCGTTTTGGCGGCCCTTCACACGACCCTGAACGAGCTGATCCCAGTCGACACCCTCGAGATGGTCTCGCTGCCCGAAGGCGAAGGCAAGGACGCCGGCGTGATGCGCGTGGAGGCTGATTCCGCGCCCACGTCGCGACGGGTTGCGATCCGGTCCGCGTCGATGGCGGCGCCGCGCGCGATCGCGCGCGACCCGAAGCCGGTGCTGACGTACGAGCCGACGTCTTCGCTGTGGGTCTCGATCAAGGAGGGAGGCGTGGTGCGCGGCGCGCTTGGTATCAAAACCAAGAGGTCTTACGCGTACGAAGACTCGACGGCTGCGTTCCTCGAGCTTGTCTCCGACGAGGTGACGCTCGCCTTGCGCAACGCACGGAGCTACGAGGCGATCGAGGACCAGAGGCGAAGGCTGGAGGTCGTCAACACGATCGGACGCCGACTGGCGTCGAGCCTCGACCGCTGGTCGATCATGCGCACGTTGCGCGAAGAGCTCGCGGCTTTTCTCAGCTTTGACGGTTTTATCCTCGCGACCATCACGCAGACTCCGGACGGACCGTTCGCCGAGGGCTATCAGTACGTAGCCGGGGTCGAGGAGATCGTGCCGCCGGTTGCCCTCGCGGTCACCGGGCCCTCGCGTGAGGCTTACGAGACCGGCAAGCCTGTTCTCGTTCGCAGCTCACCATGGGCGCACACCTTCCAGCGCAAGGACCTGGAACGCGAGCGATGGACTGTCGCGCAGGGCGCGGCCATTTTCGTGTCGGGTCCGCCAAGCGACCGTCGCCTGGTTTCTCGCTCCTTCGTGTGGGTGCCGGTGCTGAGCGGCGAGCAGATCACGGCCATGCTGTCCCTGCAGTCATACCGCGAAGGCGCGTTTGACGAGTGGCACGTCAAGCTGCTCCAGGACGTCGCCGCTCACGTCAGCCTCGCGCTCGCCAACGCAGACCACTTCGCGCAAGCTCAGGCCGAGCGAGCGCGCCTCGAAGCTCTCCACGTCCTGGAGATGGGCGTGGCAGGGGCGTCTGACGAACGTCAGATCGCCGAGGCCATCTTCTCTGTGGTCAGCGAGTACTTGAAGGCCACCCACATGGTGCTTGCGTACCTCGACGTCGCGGGCAACATGTCGGCCTTCACCGGCCAGCGAGGCGAAGAGGTCAACGCGATCGGTCCAGTGCCCCTCACGGAGGCGCCTTTCTTCCGCCGAATGATCGAGCAGCAGGGCATGGTCATGGACGTGGGCCCGGCTCACCCGGAAGACCTCGGAGGCCCGATCGGCAGGTACATCTTCACGCAGTCGCCAAGCCACGTTGTCTGGACGCCGATCAAACAGGACGAGCGGGTCGTGGGTGGCATTGTCGTGATGCGCAATGACGAGGCCCGATTCCAACCGCCTCAGCTGAGGCTGCTAGAGACGGCTGCGCCTGTCGTCGGCATCGCGCTGCGAACCATGCGCCTGCACCACGCGAACGAGCTCGCCCTGGCGCAGTCAGTTCGCATCCAGGAGCTGGCGGCCCTTGCCGGACATGAGCTCATGAGCGTCGTGTCCAACATCGCGGACCAGGCGCGCACGATGCTCGAGTGCGCCGGCACGGTTTGCTGGGCGTTCGACACCGAGGGTCGCATCAGTGCGACTCGTGGCAGCGGCGATTCCGCCGCGGAAGAAGTCCTTGCCTGGGCAGGGCTTAGCTCGGAGGACAGCTGGCGGGACGCGCCCGCGGGGCTCATCAGCGGCACCTCGCACGGACAGTCGTGGAGCCTGATTCCGCTGTGGTACGGAGATCGACTCAGCGGCGCCATCGGCTCGGTCTACGCTTCGACTCACCTCGCCGAACCGACGTCGGCCGCGCTGGACTTTGCTCGCCACGCCGCGGTCGCGATCGAGAACTCCCGGCTGGTCGCGGAAACGCGTGGCCGCATCCGAACGCTGGAGGCTGTGGCTGCCTTCACCCAGCTCACGCCGACAGAGCCTGACCGCGCCCGCTCCGAGATGGCGAGGCTCGTGAGCCGTGCACTCGCCGGCTCGCAAGGTGAGCTGTGGCTGCTCGAGGACGGCGAGCTTGTGCGCCGCTCAGACGATGGAGAGGCAGAGCCGAAGGTGCCGGTGAGCGACAGCGCCCAGCTGCTGCGAGCGCTGGCGGCGCCTGCGGGAAGTCGCCGGCTGCGAGCGCTGCTCGACCTGCTCGGGTCTCCGCCTGACGCGTTCGCCATCCCGATCCAGGTCGAAGGGCGGCTGGCCGGGCTGCTGGTTGCGAGGATGACCGGCGGCGGGGCCGAGACGAGACGCCTTGCGGGGGTGCTCGCCGGTCAGGCTGCGGTGCTGATCGGCCAGCTGGAGCTGGTCGATGCGCTCGAACGCGAGCGGCGGATGATGAACGCGATTCTCAGGCACTCACCCGTGGGCGTGATGCTGGAGGATGCGGCCGGCCGGATCGTCTACGCCAACCCCGAGGTGGAGGTCATCTACAACCTTCAAGCCTCGGAGATGCCTGGGCGGAAACCCGCTGAGATCTACAACGCTGCAGGGGCCATCCCAGGCGAGGATGGTGATTCCGACGGGACGCTCGAGCTCCGCATGCACGATCCTGACCGCACCGTCCACGTGCGGCGCGTCGTCATCCCAGGTCTGGAAGGAGAGCCGGCAGGAATCCTCACACTTCACGAAGATGTGACCGCGCAGCGGTTGGCGCTCGAAGCCAAGGATCTGATGCTGCGTGCGATCGGACATGAGGTTCGAAGCCCGGCCGCGGCCATGAAGAACACGCTCGCGGGCATCATGCAGTGGGACAACACGATCGACGCGTCCGGGCGGCGCGAGCTGCTGCAGGAGGCGTATGAGTCGTCCGACCGGCTGCTGAGCCTCGTCGAGAGTCAGCTCATCATCGCCAAGCTCGAAACCAGGCACTTCGAGCCGAACCCTGAGCCGGTAGACCTGGGACCTGCCCTCGACGGGGTGATGGGGGTCCTCCTGCACAAGTATCCCGAGCGATCGGTAGCGGTTCAGGTTGCGCTGCCGGCGGGGTTGCCTCCGGCCTTCTGCGAGCCGACCCACGTGGGCCAGGTGCTCACGAACCTCATTGGCAATGCCCTCGAGTACACCTCTGGTCCCGTGCGCGTTGAGGCGCGCCAGGTCCAGCGCGGCTGGCTCGAGATCACGGTCGCCGACCGTGGGCAAGGGCTGCCGGTGGCAAGCGTCGAAACTCTGTTCGAGAAAACCGGCCCGGCCGGCCGCAACCGATCGCAGGGAGGCCTTGGACTCGGGCTCTATCTCTGCCGGCTTGTGGTCGAGCGTTCGTTCGGGGGCCGGATCTGGGTCGCGTCGAGCGACCGCAGCGGCACCACCTTTAAATTCACCGTCCCGGCAAGGATTCGGGTCTGATCTACCGTTACACCCGCTATGACCGCCGCACCGAGGTGGGTGAGAGTGGGCGGCGGGATGGAGTCGATTCCCGACCGCAGGCGACACGGGCCGGCCGATGTCGAGTTCCCGCCGCCCGGCGGGCCCTGGGAGGCGCTTAGCCTCAACGGGCGCCTGGTGGGCTGGGCAGAGGAGGGCGGGCTGCGCGTCGCACGGCGTAGTGCTGAGCTCGGGGAGCAGCTCGTCGCCGAGCATCGCGACTATTTATTGGGCCGTCTGGGGCACAAGCTCCGTTCGGCTGTCCTTGCCCTTCAGGAATCCGCCCGTCAGGCCGCTTTCGGCCGCCCGGAGATGCTCGAAGGAGTGTTCGAGCAGGCCCAGGAGGTCGGGCGCCGCGCGGCGGCCCTCGAGGCGGCCGCGGTCCAGTCGAAAGACCAGGCCAGGGGTGTGGTGCTCGGCGCCGTGCTCAACCTGGCCATCCCGTTCGCCGCGAGCGAACTTCCGCAGGATGCGGTTGTCCTCGGCTCGGAACCCGCCCTGGTCGAGGCCTTCTCTCGCGCCAAGGACTGGCTCGGGGGGGAGGGTTTGAAGGTCGTCGCCGAGCCTGTTGGCGCTTGGTGGCGCGTGCGAATTGAGACGTCTGAGCCGCGGCGGCCCCTGTCGGTGCCTGAGATGGGGGAACCGCTCCTACGCTTGATCGTCGACACGCATCTCGACGGATGGCTGGATTCATCGGCGCAGCAGAGCGTGGACATCTATCTCCCCGCTCATCGCTACCTCCCCGCTCGCGGGGAAGGTGGCGCGCCGCGCCGGATGGGGACGCCGGAACCCTGACCGCGATCCATCGGCTGGTCGCGCCGAATCCCGGGCCATACACCGGACCCGGTACTAACACCTGGATCGTCGACGCGGGCCCGGTCGTGGTCGTGATCGATCCCGGCCCTGATGACG
>Ga0209488_10004464_pt1 | contig 10926 bp, 10 predicted proteins | sample Rivendell_Oct201_8_FD_188349 | JGI IMG/M metagenome (GOLD analysis project Ga0209488, IMG submission 188349) | Vadose zone soil microbial communities from the Eel River Critical Zone Observatory, Northern California, USA -... | ecosystem: Environmental > Terrestrial > Soil > Vadose zone >... | reverse complement strand
GAAATTCACGACAGCATCCAGCAGGCGATGCAACACGCAACCGAGTCCACTCGAAAGGAAGGCGAAGAACACGAAAAGGCCGCCATTGAGGAAGCCGTAAAAAGAACGAGGACTCTGGTTGGCGACGAATTCTTCGATGAGATGCAGCGTCTGACCAGCGAAGCTGCAAAAGCAAATGAGCTTCTGGCCCAGGCCAAAGAGGAACACGAACGGTCATTGACCGAAACTCAGGATGCCGCAGCCATTGCCCTGGAACGTCAGGTCGGGAGGGCGGTGGAGCGCGTTCGTGCCGAGCTCAATATTGAAATCGCCGGCCTGAAATCCGAGTTGGAACGTGCCGGCCAGTTGCTTGCCGAAAACAAAGCCGAATTCCATCGCGCGGCATCGGAGAAGGAAAGCGCTCTAAAGGATGTTGCAGACAAGCTTCGAGATGATCTGGAAAAAGCCATCGCCACGGGCGAGCGCAACAAGAATCTGCTGGCAGAGGCGGAGTTGAGAAACTCCAGAGTTCTTTTGGAAGCACAGGAAGCGGCAGAATCTGTTGCCACCGCGCACAAGAACGCACTGTCGGACTCGACAGCCCGGGTCCGTTCGGAATTGACCGAGGAGCGGGATCGCCTGAGCCGGCAGCTGGACGAATTGCTGCACTCCGCTGCAAAGTGGGATTCGGAGCGTGAACAACTCCAGAATGAGATCAAGCGTGCGGCTGCGGAAAAGGACATGGCTTTGTCGGCAGCCAAGAAGGAAGTGGCGGTCAGTCATTCGGTGGCCACCGAGCAGGTCAAATCCGAAGTCAGCCGCGTGGAAGAATCGATTCAGTCCATCTCCGCAATCATCGATGCGCCGGAGACCGAACTTTCGATTGTCATACGTAAGAATGTGGAACGTGCAGAGCTAGAGGCCTACCTTCGAGGAATTCGTTTCGCCCTCTCCGGCAAGTAATCCGAAAGTCTAACGCGTTGTCAGTGGACCGATCACCAGCGGGATTTCCGTGTCCACGCAGCGGGTGCCGGAGGAATCCATTGCCGGTGAGAATTTCCATTTGTCCACGGCAGTCTTCACCGCGGCATTGAACATCGGATTGCCACCGGGGGTTTCGCTGTTGACGACATTTCCAAGTTCATCGATTCGAATCTTCACCTTCACAGTTACCGAACTGCTCTGTATGTAAGGCCGGGCTTCCCGGGGAATCTCGGGATCCACGCGAACCTTCAAACGAGTCATGGCAACCTGGGAATTCAGCGTCAGGCAGGTAGTCTTGGGAGGCAATGGGACGGTAACGACATCCGGCTTTGGTTCCGGTCGCACCACCGCCGGACTGGGTTCCACTCTGGCCACAGTCTTCACTTCGGGTTTATTGCAAGGAACCATTCTGGCCCGGATGTCGTCGCCGAATGCAGGCTCCGGCAGCAATTCCGTGATTTGGGATCGAATCGAGTTCATCGCATTCATGTCGCCTGTCGCGCAGGACTGATTCCAGGTGTCGACAAGCGACGTCAACGCCTTTCGATACTGGTCTCCCGCCTGCCGAATCGGCTGCGTCATATTGCTATCGTTGTAGGCGATCAGCTGCTTGTAGTCGCGCGCTGCCTCTTTGAGTTGATTGGTATCGAATTCTTTCTGCCACTGGATCAATGTTTTCTCTTCTGCAACCTGCAATTTCCCGGAGGCCAGTTCGACATACTGCGCGGCAAGTTCATGTTTTGGAGAGAATTTCAATGCTGCCTGCAGATTCTGCAGCGCCGAGGAGTATTCGGATTTTTTGTAAGCTTCCAGGCCGGTCTTATAGAGAAGATCTGCGGCGTCGTTCGAAATCGCGGCCATATCGACGCATTTGGAATCGGGCGAGCCGATCAGACCACGGACAGCTGTTGCATTTCCATCCCTGAGATTCTTCCGGGCATCGTCCCCGATCGCCTGGCATCGAACTTTGAGCATCTGGTCCTTCGCGCCGCCTGCAAGTGCGATGACTTTGGGCGAGAATTGTTGAGGATCCAGCGCGGTATTGGGATCCAGAGTATACATCTGGACCAGGTATGCCTTCGCTTTCTCCGTATCGTTCAGTCCGATATTGGCGAGAGCAAGTTGAAGTTTGGCATTCACTTTTTCCGGCAGCCTGCCCGGCTTTCCCTCCAGCGCATCGCTGACCTGGGTCAGAAGCTGAATCGAATCGTTGAAGCGAGCTTCATAGTAGAGCGCTTCTGCTCTTGCCAGGGAATCCTTGATGTCATCCTTGGGGGCGGACTGACCCGCGGACTGAAGCAACATGATTGAGAGCACAATTCCGAACATCTGACACCTCTAGGGTTGGGCCATCTGGACCGTGATCGTTTTGTCATCGACGGTGACCTTACGGCTCTTCGATGGAAAATTTGGATTTTCAAAAGTCAGGACACTTCCGACCGGAAGTCGCACGTCGCTCAATGGAGTTGTTCCCAGTGAAGCGCGCGTCGGACCTTCAACGAAAACATTTGCCCACGGTCTCGCTTGCAACTGCAGGAGCATGTCAAATGTGATCAGTGCTGTGATGGTTTCGTTGGCCTTCACGAGATGAGTCACAACAGTTTTCAAGTCTCCGTGGCGGTATTCGACGGTCTGATTCCCAACAGGGAGTTTTAGCGTTGTCGGCGTCGACCCGACGAGTTTGTCGCCGATATAGATTTCTGCTCCAATGGCACAGCTGACCGCCAGTGATCCCGTCGCAACCGGAGTTGCGACATTGCTTTTGGCATTCGCCGGCGCCGCGGCCGCAGGAGCATTGGATGCCGGAAGCGACGGAGCTGCATCGAGTGCGGCAGTTTTTGTTGTCTGCGTCGAATTTGCAGCAGTCGTAGAACCAGAGGACGGTTGATTCGAAGTCGACACCGGATATGAACCCGACTGTGTGTGCGTATTGCTGGCCGCTGCCACAGGAGCCGGCGGCTCCGGAGTCGTCACCGCATTTTCGGTATTTCCAAATCGTTGCCTGGCAAGCAACAGTCCAACCGCGACAACGACAACCGCCATGACTATCATCGGAACGATGAGCGACGACCGTTTGTCGGATTTGTGGTCCGGTCTATCGATTCGTGTCGCGCCGGTCGTGAATGGAATCGAATCGCGCGATTCCAGTTCAGGCTGCATCATGTATGCAGCGACGTGAGGCTCTGCGGCAACGACGGGCTTGTGATGTTCCACCGGAGCCACATGAGCCGGTGTTTCGGGCACGACTACTTCAACATGCGGTGGAGGCGCAATCGCTTCAACGCGGGGTTCCGGCGCATCTGGAGGAGCTACCGCCGGCGGTGCGTGCAGTCCCGGTGGCACCGGCAAAGGGACCATACTCCGGGTGGATTCGACTTTTGGTTCCGGCCAGGATTCAACCTTCGGCGGTTCATATTTCGGCTCGACCCTGGTTTCGAATTTTGGTTCAAACTTCGCTTCGACCCACGACTCAACCTTTTTTTTCGGCGCCGGTACAACCGGTGGAAGAGCGGGAACCGTTGTGGAGGGGTCTTCCGCCACGGCCCGCATGCTCGAAAGCAGAGTCTTGGCTCCTTCATTATCCGGATCCAGATAAAGCGCCTTTAGTAGAATGATCTCTGCGGCCTTCCGGTATTTCTGGGCTTCGGGCTTGTTTCGGGATTCTTCGATCAGGGCACGGGCATCGCTCAAGTCGCGCTGCATGTCGGCGCGAATGGAAGTCTGCAGTTGGACAGCAGCAGCGTTTCCGGGATCGATCACAAGCAGCGCCTTGGTCAGAGCGAGGCATTCCTTGATTCGGGTTTGCTGATAAGCGGCCCGAGCCTGGGAAATCATTCCCGGAATATCGGCAGGCGCTGTCGATTCAACTTTCAATGTGTCCGTGTCCATACTTCTTCCTCACCCCGTGATAACAATCCCTATAAGCACGAAGGATGCCTTTGATAAACAGGGGCGGAGTAAAGGTTTTTAAGGGTTACGAAAGTGTCCGAGTGGATATTGGCTTCCGTTTTGGGCTCAAAATCTCCCCGCAAAAAACGCGTTCTCAATCTTCTTGGTTGAAAATTTCCAGCTTGTAGACAGGCAGGGGTGGCCCGAAACCGATCGAATTATTTTCCGACAAGGTGCTCTGCATCGACATTGAATTCGTTGCAGACGTACTCATGGATTTCCCAGTTTTGAAGAAGGGTGTAGTTACGGGTGAACGTGTGCGGTTTTGTAAAAGCCCTGGGGTCCTCAAGCGTGATTTCAACCTGAATGTGCCCAAGGTCCGGACGGCGGTAACGTTCGACAACATGAAGCTGATCGCTGTGTGGCACTCCCTGCCCGTTCAGCCAGGTCTTGTCGTTGAGACCGATGGTATCGACAACCAGGGTGTCGCCATCCCACTTCGCAATGGAATCGCCCATCCACAGCGGGTCCATATCTTTCGGATGCCCGCGCCCATCGAGAAAGAACTGACGATAGCTGTGAACATTTCCTTCGTCGAGCACCACGACGAGTGTCGGCGTCTGAACAAACTTCTGAGGAAACGGAGAGATTCGCGGCACACCGGCGGGAAGACAATGGCCTTCGGGGTCATCCTTGCTGAGGTTCGCGCGTCGTTCTTTGTAGAGTGCGTCCGCCCACGGCTGCAGGGGAACCTGTCCCAGACTGGTGAAGCTGAGTCCCGGATCCCACACGCCGGAGAAATCGACTTTGCCTTCCGGAGTCCGAGGAGTCGGACCCACCGCAGTTTTCTCGCTGCTGACGGTTTGCGCAGAGGCATTCTCTGCGGCAAAGGGGAAAAGCAAAAGGATGATGAGCAGCGCGGTGAGTCGCGAGGTCACAGATTCACCTTTGCGGCGCTTCAGGATTTGATGACCCGACAAACACTTTGCGTCCGTCCGCTGTTGTGATTTGCCGGGAGTTGGCATGAAGCGATCCATCTTCCAGCGGCTTTCCGTCTTTCGCCAGATAACCGTCGACGGTGACTTCTTCGCCGATCTTCAGTGACGTTCTCGACCAGCCGCGAATTGCCAGTGCGTTGGGGCTGAGGGTTTCAAAGGCCCACACGACGGCCTTTCCGCTTTGATCCTTTGCGTTGATGTACACATAGGCGTGTGGATTGACCCAGGCGACTTTCGCGACCGTTCCCTTGACGACGATCGTCTTGGTGGAATCGTATTCCGCCGCAAACGAGTGATGTGCCATCGCAGGCCACGAGTTCAGCACAAGGCAGCAGGTTGCGAGAATGAAACTCCATCGAACACTCCATCGATTCATGCCTTACCTCCGTTAGCGATTGCCAGCCGCCTCAGTGGGAATTCTGCAGCGCGGCCTGCGCGGTCTTGGCATCGCGATTAGCCTGGTCTATGGCACTCTTTCGCGCAATCTGAGCCTGTTGAACTTCCGCCTGGGCATGAGCTCTGGCGTTGGGATCGCTGGAAGCTCCATTGGATTTGGCCGAGAGCATTGCAAGCCGGAACATCGACTCCGCCCGATCGATTGCGGCCTTTCGATTCGCCTGAATCTGCTGCCGGGCCTGCGCTCTATTCTGCGCCGCCGATCCATCGCCTCGAGCTCCACCGCCGTTGTTTCCACGATTTGGGGTTCCGGCCGGAGCGGGAGCACCTCCTCGAGGTCCGCCTCCGCGTTGGGCTGCAAGAGAGGAAACGGAGATAGAAAGAGCAAGAACGCCAGCCAGTCCCAGCGTTGTCCATCGACCCTGAGTCGACATTGATGTTGTTCTCCTTTGTGTAGGAACTTTAGCGCGGTGATCATAGTTCGATTTCGGGTCAATTGCCAGTATGCGGTGCGGGGGTAGTGGTCGAGTTTGAATTTCCGGCTCCCCTGGGACGCGAGCGGCTGCGAGCGCAAGCCCGATAGGGCGAGGCAATCAAGAGATTTCGGGTGGCGCAAAGCGCCGGGGTGGTAGCCAAGTCGAAAAGTTTTCCTTAGTACAGCTACCACCCCTCGCGGGATCCGCTTCGCGATCCCGCTGCCCTCCTGTCCCAGGAGGGCAGCTTGTTCACCCTCACTTCAAACTAGAACATTACCGGTGCGGTCCACTCATGTGCGTTCCCGGAAAAGGAGTTCCGCCTTCAAAATGGCCGCAACGGAAACGGCATCGGTGATTTCGCTGCGGCCCACCATGGCGAGGGCTTCCTTCAGAGACACCTTCCGGATTGTCAGGACTTCCTCTTCGTCGGGAGACGAAGGGCCTTCGGTGAGACCGGTGGCGAGATAAACGATCGCGCGTTCGTCGGTAACGGAGTTGGACAGGTGCATCTCCAGAATCTGCTCCCAGTGACTGGCTTCGAGTCCGGTCTCTTCCTTCAGTTCCCGCTTTGCGGATTCCAATGGCGGTATCGACAGCTTTCCGCCGCCTTCAGGTATTTCCCAGGAGTACGAATTCAAGGCATAGCGGAATTGTCCGACGAGCCAGGTGAACCCATCGGCATCGACAGGAATAATTCCGATGGCGAGATGTTTGAAGTGAACAGTGCCGTAAATTCCCGGAGACTGAGCGGCATTGAGAACCTGATGCTCGGTGACGGCAATCCACTTGTTGTCGTATTTCGTTTCGGACGACAGCGTCGTCCAAGGATTGTGTTTTGTGCTGTCGGAATTCGCTTTCATCAGTTAGTGGGTTATGGCGTAAACGATGAAGTTCATGCCCAGCCGGTACGATTGGCCCGAGTATTTCTCCGGGTAGCAGGGAAGGTCTTCAAATTCCCACGCGTCTCCAAGATCGGAGTTGTATGTGGCGACAACCATGACTCTGCCCTTGTCATCGGTAATTCCGTAAACGCGGGGTTCGATGTCGTCGGGTCGTTCGTATGTGGGGCCGCCCAGGCATCCGGCATTCTCGCCGGGAATCTGTATGACTTCCCGGATATCGAAAAACGTATGGAATATGGGATGGTTGAGCGGGAGAACTTCGAGAGGGTATTCCGGGAAAACGCGTCTCATCTGTTCGGCAAAATTGCGGAGTTCATAGCCTCCCCAGAAATCGTCGGCATGCAGAAAGCCGCCGCGCATCAGGTACTCGCGCAGGCGCTTAACTTCGGGCTCGGTCATATCCAGTCCGCCGGGCTCGACCATATAGGCGTAGGGAAACCGAAACAGGCTTTCATCCATGATATCGATGACGTTGGGATTTGGCGTGACGCGAAGGTTCGTCAGCCGGTGGATGCCACCAAGGAATTTACAGTCGGCGCCGGGATAATCCATGCCCCAGCCATTGCTCTGCGGTGGAAAGAAGTTGCCTCCTCCGAATTCCGGACAAACAAAGCCCGGGGGCATACGACGTCCGTACCCACGATCTCCATTCTCTGTATAAGCCAGTCGCGTGAAGAAATACTCCGGCGAATCGTCCGGTCTGCCCTGCAGCGCAAACAGCAGCGCAGCTCCGCCTGTTAGGGCAGCGACAAGAATGACGAGGGCAACAATTTTCTTCATCGTCCGACGAAACCTTTGAAGCTCCCAGCTTTCCTATTTGCCGTTTCCATATTTGGTCACAAAGTAGTCGTACGCATCTTTCGTGACTTCTGCGATCACTCGTTCGCGGTCCGCAGTGGAAGCCTTCGCGTCCCTCATCAGCACCGTAATCGCGAGATGCCCGGCATTATATGGCAGGAAGACTATTCCGGCGTCATTGACGGATCCGCTGAGGCTTCCGGTCTTATGGGCCACTACGGTGCCGGGAGGCAACAGGCCCGGAATACGCGCCGTGCCCGTCTGGCACTCCTTGAGAATCTCGATGATTTCATACGAAGACCCCGGATCGACAATCTCACCTTTGTAAAGCTTTTCGAGAATGCGATTCATGTCTGACGGTTTGGAAACATCCTTTTCCGTTTTATTGAATAGATCGTTGGCGCGGGCAGCTGTCGCCGCATCGATCGAATCGAGCATCTTTCGGACCTCGCGCACCGGCAGGGCGCCGTACGTTGCATAATCCAGGCCGGACTGATCCAGAATCAATTCCTGACTGTTGCGGTCCACGCGTATCGAATCAAGCCCGAGTGATTTCATGCGTGCGGTAACGTTGGCAATGCCCGCGCGATTGAGCAGAATGTCCGCTGCCGAGTTGTCCGAAACGCGCATCATCATATTAATCAGATTTCGAATATTGATCTGAACGCCGGGAGGATCAAACAGGGCAATGATGGCCCCACTGCCGATATGCAGGTCGCTCGGCATGAGTTCGATGTTTTCCTCGAACGACAACTTGCCCTCGACGCTTTGGTAAAACAACTCAATCAGGAGCGGCAGTTTGAATATGCTCGCCATGGGGTATTGCTTGTCCGCGTTAATGAGCACTTCGTTTCCGGATTCGAGATGTTTGATGGCAACGCCGACGTCTCCACGGGCTCTGGGAATCGCTTTCTCAATCTGGGTCTTCAGAGTTGCGAGGTCGGCGGCATTTGCGCTCAATGAAAACGCCAGCACAAGCGCTGCAATCATGTGGAATCGGATTCTCACGAGTTCCCCCTTTTCGAACGCTACCGAACATTCAGCCGGTAGCCGACACCGGGCTCGGTTCGAAGATACTTCGGCCTGGCCGGATCGGTTTCCAGCTTGAGGCGAAGCTGACCCATATAGACACGTACGTAGTGGGATTGATCCTCGCAGTTTGGTCCCCACACTGCATTGAGAAGCTGACTGTGCGTGAGGACCTGGTCCGCGTGAAGCACGAGAACCTGAAGCAGCTTGTATTCGGTGCGCGTCAGACGCACCTCTTTCCCCTGACGCAGCACCCGCCGTTTCGAAAAATCCACTTCAATGTCGCCGGTTCGGAATATCGTGGAGTCTCCACTTTCGGGAACCGCGATATTGCGGCGGAGCGCCACACGAAGACGGGCGAGAAGTTCGCCGACCGCGAAGGGTTTATTGACGAAATCATCCGCGCCGGCGTCCAGCGCAATGATTTTATCGCGCTCGCGTGCGCGCACGGAAAGCACAATGATCGGCAGCGATTTGTTCCATTCCCGAATCTGGCGGATGACTTCAAGACCATCGGCATCGGGGAGGCCAAGGTCCAGGACGATTGCGTCAGGTGGGCGCCGCGTCGCACGGGCAATCCCCTCGGCTGCAGTTGTTGCTTCCTGGAGACGGTACTCTTCGGCGGTCAGCGTGGTTCTCAGGAAACGCCGGATCTCCGGGTCATCTTCGATAATCAGGATTTCGGATCGGAGGTCCTGGGCATTTGTGTCCGTCATGGAAATGTTGATTCCGGGATCACGCCGATTTTCGGAGGAGTTCCACCGATCGGCAGTTCGAATCGAAAAACCGCTCCGCCGTCCGGCGCGTTTTTCGCGACAATCGTTCCGTCATGACCATGCACGATAGCACGGCAGATCGCAAGTCCGAGCCCCACACCACGCACGCCTTCCGTTTTTCCTCGGAAGAATTTTTCAAAAACCAGAGACTCTTCTCCCGGCGGAAGGCCTGCACCGTAATCGCGGACCGAGACAACCACCTTCTCATCCTTCCGTTCAGCGACTATGTCGATGGCAGTACCTGGAGGCGTATATTTGACCGCGTTCTCCAGAACGTTCACGAAGACCTGTTCGATGAGTACGTCGTCAACGCAGATCCACGGAAGATCCCCTGCGATGTGTGTCGTCACCAAACGATCACGTAATGGTCCCTCGAGTATTGCCAGCGCAGCTCCAATGATTTCCTCCAGAGGACGCCAGTCTTTCCTCGCCTTAAGGCCCGCGTCCAGACTTGTCATCTCCAGCAGATTATTCACTACGCGGTTGAGCCGCTGGGACTCGTCCGAAATGCTTTCCAACAACTCGCGGCGGACTCCCGGGCTGAGTCGCTGTTCCTCTTCCAGCAGGCCGGTGACAGCGCCGTAGATGGACGCCAGAGGTGTCTTGATGTCATGCGAGACTGCATTGAGCAAAGCGTTTCTCGTGCGTTCCGTTTGAATTTCCACTTCCGCTTCACGGACAGCTGCAGAGTTGCGCAAGCGCTCGACTGCCGCGGCGATCTGGCCACAAAGTACTTCCAGGAAATGTCTCTCTTCCGGATCCGAGAATCGATCACGGTCTTCCGTAGTCAGTATCAAAACCGCAACAATGGATCCGCTGCAGACCAGCGGTACGCCCATCTGCACGGCGATATTGTGGCCGGACCGGACCAGACTCATGGATTCTTCTCTGGTTTCCAGAATCGACTGTGCCTCGGTACGTTGATTCTCAGACCCCGTTGAATCGCCGGTCTCACCAATGTGTTGTGAGAGTGCGCCCTGTTCATTGGCGAGAAACAAATCGACCTTTGCGTCGAAAACTCCCGCAATTGTCCGTGCCGCCGTTCGCGCCGCATCCAAAGCGGATGATTCCTCCGATAGATCGCGGCTCAGTTGGTAGGTTGCTCGTGTGCGTTCTTCCCGGTCCAGGGCATGTTCGGCCTGGGACCGAATCTTGATCGTCAGAGTTGTAATCACCAGTGCGACAGTGAGCGTTGTAATAAGGATGAGAATATAGCTGTAGTCTTCAATAACGAAACTGTTCCAGGGCGGAACACAGAAGTAATAAAACGAAGTTACTCCGAGCAGGGCACTCAGAATCGCGGCACCCTGCCGGCAGGTCACCGAAACCACAATCACCCCCAGCAGGTAGAACATGGCCATGTTTGTGATCGCGACGCGGGAGCGCAGAAAGACTGCCATCGCGGTGCAGATCCCCACGACGATCAGCCCGATCGGATAATCGAATTCAAAGCGGTCCTTACGATGCCGGGAAGCTCGCGGATGCGGTTGGGACATGGCTACGATCGTAGCAGGTTCGAGATTCTATTAAAAAGGAACAGGGTTGGCAGAATAACGGCCCAATTCGGATTGTTTCACGGCGCATTCTTCATCGCTGGCCAGCCTTAATCCGATACCACGATCGCCAGGCAGAAATTCCCACTGTGGCAACGCAGCCGATCAGGACCGGAAGCACCGGTGCATGTCCAAAGAAGACGAGA
>Ga0209488_10004463_pt1 | contig 10929 bp, 11 predicted proteins | sample Rivendell_Oct201_8_FD_188349 | JGI IMG/M metagenome (GOLD analysis project Ga0209488, IMG submission 188349) | Vadose zone soil microbial communities from the Eel River Critical Zone Observatory, Northern California, USA -... | ecosystem: Environmental > Terrestrial > Soil > Vadose zone >... | reverse complement strand
GACCCCGCCGACAAGCGCGGCCGCCTGATGGCGCTGACCGCGGCGGGGCGGAGCCTGCTGGCGCGCGCCACGCCGGTGTGGGAGCGCACCCATGCGGAGATCGAGGACCTGCTCGCGCGGGGCGAGCCCGATCTGCTGCGGGGCAGCCTGCGCGCGCTTTCCTGATTTTCTTTGGCGCCCGATCTAAGGCGCCGCGGCGGACGCGCCCGCCCGCATGTGCTCGACGAGCTGGCGCGCATAGGGCGGCAGCGCCTCGACATCGCGCACGCAGATCGTGAGGTCGCGCAACGCCCAGGAATCGGCGAGGTCGACGGTCTTGATCGCCATGGTCCGGGTCGCCCAGCGCGCGGTGGTCTCGGGCACGATGCCGACCCCGACATTGCTCTCGACCAGCCGGCAGACCGCATCGAAGCTGCGCAGCTGGACCCGCAGGCGGAGCGGCCGCCCGATGCGCGCCGCCTTGTCGGCGAGGAAGCGCTGCAGCGCGCTCGCCCGGTCGAGGCCGACGAAGTCGTAATCGAGCACCTCCGGGAAGCCGATCTTCTGGCGCCGCGCCAGCGCGTGGTCGCGCGCCACCACCAGCACGAAACGATCGCTGCGGAACGGGTAGGTGGTGAGGCCGCCGGCATCGACCGTCCCCGCCACGATGCCGATGTCGCCGACGCCCTCGGCGATCAGCCCGACGATCTCGTCGGACAGCCGCTCCTCCAGGTCGATGCTGACATTGGGGTGGCCGGCCAGGAACGAGCTCAGCGTCTCGGGCAGGAATTCGGTGATCGCATTGGTGTTGGACAGCACCTTGACCTGGCCGGCGAAGCCGCCCGCATAGGCGCCGAGATCCTCGCGCAGCCGCTCGGCCTGGCGCAGAATCGCGCGCGCGTGCTGCAACAGCGTGCGGCCGGCCGGCGTCGGCGCGATGCCCTGGCGGCGGCGCAGCAGCAGCGGTGCGCCGAGCGCCTCCTCCATGTTGCGGATGCGGGTGCTGGCGGAGGCGAGCGCCAGATTGGCGCGTTCTGCGCCATGCGTAATGCTGCCAGCCTCCACGACATGGCGAAACAGGCTGAGATCGGCGAGGTCGAAGCGCATGGCTATACCTTCGAATTTAGCGAAGGAACACTACGCGTTTTCCCCATTGCGCGCCAGTTTTTTGACCCTCATATTCGTCTTATACGAAGCGGCAGGGCGCGTCGACCCCGAAAGCGCCAAGGCCGTCGCCGGCCGGATCGCCCTCGGTAGCGGTGGATGTCCCCGGTTTGTGCGCATTGCCGCGCGGTTGGACTTTGGTTAGGAACGGTTGCGCCGGCTCGCGCGCGCCGCCGACGTCTTGGAGAAAAGATAGATGGCCGAGACCAAGGCCCCCGCCCAGCGGCCGTTGTCGCCGCACCTCCAGATCTACCGGCCCATGCTGACGATGATGATGTCCATCGTCCATCGCATCACCGGCGCGGCGCTCTATTTCGGCACGTTGATCGTGGCCTGGTGGCTGCTCGCGGCCGCCGCCGGCCAGAATGCCTATGGGGTGTTCGAGGGCTTCGCGACCAGCTGGGTCGGGCGCGTCGTGCTGTTCGGCTACACCTGGGCGCTGCTCCATCACATGCTCGGCGGCATCCGCCATTTCGTCTGGGACCTCGGCTATGGCTTCGGCCCGGAGGAACGCGAATGGCTGGTGCGCGCCAATCTCGTGGGCTCGATCGCCTTGACGGTGCTGCTGTGGCTCTGTTTCGCCATGTTCGGCATGCGCTGACGGATCGATCGGGCATGAGGACTTGAGACCATGACCATGCGCACCCCGCTCGCCCGCGTCCGCGGTTTCGGCTCCGCCCGATCCGGCACCGAGCACTTCTGGCGCCAGCGCCTGACCGCCATCGCCAACGCGCTGCTCACGCTCGGCGGCGTCATTCTCATGATCTCGCTCACCGGGCGCACCTATCCGGGGGTCCGCCAGATCCTCGGCTCGCCGCTGATCGCGGTGCTGATGCTGCTGTTCGTCCTGTCGATCACCGTCCATATGAAGATCGGCATGCAGGTCATCATCGAGGATTACGTGCACGAGGAAAAACAGAAGCTCACGCTCCTGGTCCTCAACACCTTCTATGCGGTCGCGATCGGGCTCGCCTGCGCCTACGCGATCCTCAAGCTTTCGTTCGGAGTGTGATGCGATGGCGGCGAACGGTTCGGCAAACGGCGGCCCCACCATCAACGGGCGCGCCTATCCGATCGAGGACCACACCTACGACGTGGTGGTGGTCGGCGCCGGCGGCTCGGGCCTGCGCGCGGTGGTCGGCTGCAGCGAGGCCGGCCTGCGCACCGCCTGCATCACCAAGGTGTTCCCGACCCGCTCGCACACGGTGGCGGCGCAGGGCGGCATCTCGGCCGCGCTCGGCAACATGGGCGAGGACGACTGGCGCTGGCACATGTATGACACGGTCAAGGGCTCGGACTGGCTCGGCGACCAGGACGCCATCGAATATCTCTGCCGCGAGGCGCCCAAGGCGGTCTATGAGCTCGAGCACTGGGGCGTGCCCTTCTCGCGCACCGAAGAGGGAAAGATCTACCAGCGCCCGTTCGGCGGCATGACCACCCATTACGGCAAGGGCACGGCGCAACGCACCTGCGCGGCCGCCGACCGCACCGGCCATGCCATGCTGCACACCCTCTACGGCGCGGCCCTCAAGCATTCGGCCGAGTTCTTCGTCGAGTATTTCGTCATCGACCTGATCATGGACGACGAGGGCCATTGCCGCGGCGTGCTGGCGCTCAAGCTCGACGACGGCACCATCCACCGCTTCCGCTCCCAGATGACGATCCTGGCGACCGGGGGTTACGGGCGCGCCTATTTCTCCTGCACGTCGGCCCATATCTGCACCGGCGACGGCAACGCCATGGTGCTGCGCGCCGGCCTGCCGCTGCAGGACATGGAATTCGTCCAGTTCCACCCGACCGGCATCTACGGCGCCGGCTGCCTGATCACCGAAGGGTCGCGCGGCGAGGGCGGCTACCTCACCAACGCCAACGGCGAGCGCTTCATGGAGCGCTACGCGCCCTCCGCCAAGGATCTGGCGTCACGCGACGTGGTGTCGCGCGCGATGACGATCGAGATGCGCGAAGGCCGCGGCGTCGGTCCCAAGAAGGATCACCTCTATCTGCATCTCGATCATCTCGACCCGAAAGTCCTGGCCGAGCGGCTGCCCGGCATCTCGGAATCGGCGCGCATCTTCGCCGGCGTCGACGTCACGCGCGAGCCGATCCCGGTGCTGCCGACCGTGCATTACAACATGGGCGGCATCCCCACCAATTATCACGGCGAGGTGCTGACCAAGCACAACGGCAACGACGACCAGGTGGTCCCGGGCCTGATGGCGCTGGGCGAGGCCGGCTGCGTGTCGGTGCACGGCGCCAACCGGCTGGGCTCGAACTCGCTGATCGATCTCGTGGTGTTCGGCCGCGCCGCCGGTCTGCGCTGCGCCGAATTGATCACGGCGGGCGACAAGCAGCCCGAGCTGCCGAAGGATTCCGCCGAGCGCCCGCTCACGCGCCTCGACAAGCTGCGCCACGCCTCGGGCGCGACCCCGACCGCGAAACTGCGCGCCAATATGCAGCACGTGATGCAGAATAATTGCGCGGTGTTCCGCACCGGCGAGGTGCTGGCGGAGGGCTCCAAGCTCATCCACGACGTGATGGCGGGCGCCTCCGACGTCCGGGTGTTCGACCGCTCGCTGATCTGGAACACCGACCTGATCGAGACCCTGGAGCTCGACAACCTGCTCGCCCAGGCGGTCGTGACGATGGATTCGGCGCTGAACCGCAAGGAAAGCCGCGGCGCGCATGCGCGCGAGGACCATCCGGACCGCGACGACAAGAACTGGATGAAGCACACGCTGTCGTGGCTCGACGTCGCCACCCGCAAGGTGACGATCGACTACCGGCCGGTGCACACCTACACGATGACCAACGACGTGCAATATGTCGAGCCGAAGGCTCGCGTGTATTGAGCCGCCGCATACAGGAAACCACATGGTCCAGTTCACGCTGCCGAAGAACTCCAGGATCAACAACGACGGCAAGGCCTGGCCGGCGCCGGCGGGCGCCACACACACGCGCGAATACCGCATCTATCGCTGGAATCCGGACGACGGCGCCAATCCGCGCATCGACACCTATTCGGTCGATCTCGACGATTGCGGCCCGATGGTGCTCGACGCGCTGATCTGGATCAAGAACACGGTCGATCCGACGCTGACCTTCCGCCGCTCCTGCCGCGAGGGCGTGTGCGGCTCCTGCGCGATGAATATCGACGGGGTCAACACGCTCGCCTGCACCCGCCACATGGACGACATCAGCGGCGCCGTGAAGGTCTATCCGCTGCCGCACATGGAGGTGGTGAAGGACCTGGTGCCCGACCTCACCACCTTCTACGCCCAGCACGCCTCGATCAAGCCGTGGCTGCAGACCGTCACGGTCACGCCCGAGAAGGAATGGAAGCAGAGCCACGAGGACCGTCAGCAGCTCGACGGGCTCTACGAGTGCATCCTGTGCGCCTGCTGCTCGACCGCGTGTCCGAGCTACTGGTGGAACTCCGAGCGCTTTCTCGGTCCCGCCGCGCTCCTGCAGGCGCATCGCTGGATCAAGGATTCGCGCGACGAGGCGACCGGCGAGCGCCTCGACGACCTCGAGGATCCGTTCCGGCTCTACCGCTGCCATACCATCATGAACTGCGCCAAGGCCTGCCCGAAGAGCCTCAACCCCGCCAAGGCGATCGCCGAGATCAAGCAGATGATGATCGCGCGGAAGGTGTAGGGACGCTTCCCCCTCCCCCGCTTGCGGGGGAGGGCCGGGGAGGGGGCGCCACTCGCACCTGCGCGTGCGGCTTCCCCCTCTCTGTCTCTCCCCCGCAAGCGCGGGGGAGAGGACGTAAGAGCCGCAGCGTCGTGCCGCTGCTCCCCCTATTTCTTCTTCGCCTCCCCGTAGGGATAGATCATCGTCCCGTTCTTGAATTTCGCCGGCCACAGGATGACTTCCTTGGCGGGATCCTTGAACTGCCCGAGATCGTTGCCCGACACGTTCTGGAATTGCGTGAACACCATGCCGGTGCGCGTCCATTCGCCGTCGGCCCCGAAGGCGAGCGGACCCACCACGGTATCGACCGTGTGGCTGTGCAGGTAGGCGGCGAGCTTGTCGTGGTCGAGGCTCCTGGTGTCCTCCACCGCCTTCGCCAGGAGCTGCCCCGCCGTATAGGCGAAGGGCGCAAAGCCGTAGCCGAGCGGGTCGATGCCGAGCCCCGGCGCCTTGGCCTGATACTTCTGCATCATCTCGGCGGTGCCCGGATAGTTGAGCGCGGGTAAGAAGCTCTCGTTGATGACGATGCCGTTCACCAGCGGCCCGAGCTGCATCTTGATCGGCGTCGCGGTGAGCCCGATCATGGTGCCGCCGAACATTTTCGGCGACAGCCCGATCTCGTTGGCGGCGCGCACGATGCCGACCGTGTCGGGCGGATAGGCGGCCGCGAACACGATGTCGGCATTCGCCGCCTGCACGGCGCGCATGACCGGCGCGTAGTCGGTGGTGGCCGGCGGATATTTTCCGTCATACGCGATGGTGAGTCCGGCCGCCTGCGCGTTCGTGCGCGCGCCGTCCGACGCGGTCTTGGCGAATTCGGCATCGGCCGCCAGGATCGCCACCGTCCTGGGCTTCGGGTTCTGCGCCATGGCGAGCTCGAAGAAGCCCTTCGAGAAGGCGGGCGGGCCGTCGGGGCCGAGCGGAACGGTGGAGAAATAGCGCGGGTAGTTGCCGAACTGCTTGTTCACCCCGAGCCCGAGAATGCTGATGGTCATCTTGTTGTTCTGCATGATCACCGGCATGGCGGGCGCGATCATGTTGGTCGCATAGGGCCCGACCAGCAAATCGACCTTGTCGACCGCGATCAGCTTGGTGTAGAGCGCCGGCACGTTGGCGGGGCTGCTCTGGTCGTCGTAATAGACGAGCTCGACCGGCCGTCCCAGCAGCCCGCCCTTGGCGTTGACGTCGTCGCGCCAGATCTCGAAGGCCGCCAGGATCTGCTTGCCGTTGGGCGCGACCCCGCCGGTCAGCGCCATGCTGAAGCCGACCCGGATGGGCTCGGCCTTCGCCGGCATGACCAGCGACGCCGAAAGCGCGACGAGCGCGCAGGCGAGCGCACGAATGCCTTGAAGCATGGTTCCCTCCCTGGACGGCATCGGTGCTTTGACGACGCCGCATTATCGAGCCGTCGAAGGTCGCCGCGAACGCGGGTTACTGCTTCACGTCGCCCTTCGCGAAGGCGTCGTCGTAATATGTCTGCGACAGGTTGGCGATCTCCCACCACACCTTGTTCATGTCCTGCAGCCGGAACGAACGGACGCCGCCTTTGTGTTCGGGTTTCTCGACCTTGCGGATCCCGTAGGTCTCTTTGTGCTGTTCGGCCGCCGCATGCGCGGCGTCGACCTCGGCCGGGGTCGAGACCGCGAGCTTGAAGCGGTTCTGCGGCCCCTGTTCCTTCTGCTCGCCCTCGACGCAGACGCAGACCACCGACCAGGGTCCGCCCTTCCACAGATATTGCGCCTCGGGCAGCGGCCGCACCACGTCGATGCCGAGAAACTCGGTGAGGAAGCGCCGGGTGGCCGGGATGTCGTTGCATTCGAGCGTGCCGTGCGACAAGAGCTCGGGATTGACGAGGGATGTTTGGGTCATGGGAAAACTCCTTGTTCCTACCTATCCCCGCCTCATCCTGAGGAGGCCGCGAAGCGGCCGTCTCGAAGGATGGGGCGGCTCCTTCATCAGCACTGATCGCCCTTGGCCCGGATCGCGGTGTAGACCAGCTCCGGGGTGCGATACTCGATCTCCCACCAGTTGCTGTCGCCGTCGACGAAATAGAACGCATAGGAGCCGTGGCGAAAGCGCGGCTTCTGCACGCGGCCGAGGCCGAATTCCTTCTGCTGCGCGTTGATCTTCTCGTAGGCCTCGTCGACCGCGGCCTGGCTCGACACGAACACGCCCCAGTGGTTGAGCATCTCCTGCGGCACCGCGACCTCCGTCACCTCGCGCGCCTCCAGCACCCAATAGGGCTGACCGGCGAGCTTCTCGCCCGCACGGTGGCCGCGCTCGCGGATCAGCAGCACGCCTTTCTCCGGCTCCACGCATTCGAGCCCGAGCAGGCCCTCGCACATGCGGCGCGCGCGGGCGAGGTCGCGGGTCACGAAGGTGCCGGAGATCAGCATGGTCGGCTTGACATGCGATGGCGCAGTCTTGGCTGCGCTCATGGCCGGGGCGTTCATCGCGTCCTCCCTGATGGTCGTGGCTAAAGATCCAGCACCAGCGTCTCGCCCGGCAGGGCGCGCGACACGCAGACCTGGATGTTTCGCTCGCGCTGCTCGTCGGTCAAGACCTCGTCGCGGTGGTCGGCGCGCCCGCCCAGGAGGCCGACGCGGCAGGTCCCGCACACGCCCTCCTTGCACAAGGTCTTGATCTTGATGCCGGCGCCCGCGAGCGTCTCCAGGATGCTCTGGTGGGCCGGCACGGTGAGCGTCTTGCCGGCGCGCCGGAGCACGATCTCGAACGGCTGGTCGCCCGAGCGCGGCGCGATGTCGGCCTCCGCGCCGCGAAACAGCTCGTAATGCACCGTGCCCTTCGGCCAATGCGGCGTCGCCTCGCGCACGGCCCGGATGAGCCCGGGCGGCCCGCACACATAGACATGGCCGGCGGCAGGCCGCTCCTTGAGCAGCGCCGCGACGTCGAGCCCACGCGTTATGTCGCCGCCGTCGAAATGGGTCGCGAGGCGCGCGCCCAGCTCGCTGGTGAGCTCGCCCAAGAAGGCGGCCTCGTCGCGGCTGCGCGCGCAATAATGCAACGCGAAGGCGGCATCCCGCGCCGCCAGATGCCGGCCCATGGACATCAGCGGCGTGATCCCGATGCCGCCCGCGATCAGGATGTGGCGCTCGCCCGCCTCGTTGAGCGGGAAATTGTTGATGGGCGCGGAGGACATGAGGGTGTCGCCGGGGCGCAGATGATCGTGCACCCAGGTCGAGCCGCCGCGGCTGTCGGTCTCGCGCAGCACCGCCACCACGTAGCGGTGGGTCTCGGTGCAATCATTGAGCAGCGAATAGGATCGCGCCTCGCCGTTGCCGAGCGTGACGTCGATATGCGCGCCCGCCGTGAAGCCCGGCAGCGCCCCGCCGGCCGCGGCCACCAGCTCGACCGACTTGATGCGCGGCGTGACCGCCTCGATGCGGGCGACCTTGAGCGCGAGCGACACGGGCGACCTCCGGGCGGCGTTGAGGAGCGGGCCGATGATGCACCGGATTAGGGGCTCGGCAAAAGTCCGATTTTGCCGCCGCAGCCGGCGGAACCGCCCATGCCCTTGCGGGTTGTCGAGATGTGCAATTCCGGCGTAAGCCCGCCCCGGACAATCGGTCCGGGGCGGCGGTCCGTTTGCACCCCCCGCGGGAGCCCGGCTCATGAGCGAAAGCGATTACGACCGCGTCTGGGAGATCATGGACGACATCGCGGTCTGCATGGTGACGACCCATGCGGGCGGCAAGATGCGGTCGCGGCCGATGCATGCGGTCCCGGACCGGCCCGCCGGATGCATCTACTTCGTCACCGACACCCGCGGCGCCAAGGACGACGAGATCGCGGCCGCGCCCGACGTCTGCCTCGCCTTCGCGGATATCGGCGACAATACCTATCTCAGCGTGACCGGCACGGCCGAGATGATCCGCGATCCCGCCAAGGCCGAGGATCTGTGGAGCACCGAGGCGCAGGTATGGTGGCCGCGCGGCCCGAACGATCCGAGTGTCCGCGTGCTGCGGGTGGTTCCCGAGCAGGCCGAATACTGGGACACGCGCGGCAATCCGATCACGGTGGCGCTCAAGCTCATCGCGGCGCGGGTCTCGGGGCGCGAGCCCAATCTGGGCGAGAACAGGAAAGTGACTATCAGGTGATCTCGATCCCCCCTGCGGGGGAGGGTGAAGGCCTCACAACTTCAGCTTCTTCTTCCGCTGCCCGAGCGTGCGCAGCCGCAGCGCGTTGAGGCGGATGAAGCCCTCCGCGTCGCGGTGGTCATAGGCAACCGCGCCTTCCTCGAAGGTGACGAGATCCTGGTCGTAGAGCGAATACCTGCTTTCGCGTCCGACCACCCCGACATTGCCCTTGTAGAGCTTGAGCCGCACCCGGCCGGTGACCAGCTCCTGCGATTTGTCGATCGCCGCCTGCAGCATCTCGCGCTCGGGCGCGAACCAGAACCCGTAATAGACGAGCTCGGCATATTTCGGCATCAGCTCGTCCTTGAGATGCATGGCGCCGCGGTCGAGCGTGATCGACTCGATGCCGCGATGGGCCGCGAGCAGGATGGTGCCGCCGGGAGTCTCATACATGCCGCGCGACTTCATGCCGACGAAACGGTTCTCGACCAGATCGAGCCGGCCGATGCCGTTGAGGCGGCCGAGCTCGTTGAGCCGCGTCAGCAGCGCCGCCGGCGACAGCGCCTTGCCGTCGACCGCGACCGCGTCGCCGCGTTCGAAATCGACCGTGATGTAGGTCGCCTTGTCGGGCGCGTCCTCCGGATTGATGGTGCGGCTGTAGACGTGATCGGGCACCTCCTGGGCCGGATCCTCCAGCACCTTGCCCTCCGAGGAGGCGTGCAGCAGGTTGGCGTCGACCGAGAAAGGCGCGTCGCCGCGCTTGTCCTTGGCGATCGGGATCTGGTGCTTCTCGGCGAACTCGATCAATTTGGTGCGCGAGACCAGGTCCCATTCGCGCCATGGCGCGATCACCTTCACGTCGGGCTTGAGGGCGTAATAGGCGAGCTCGAAGCGCACCTGGTCGTTGCCCTTGCCGGTCGCGCCATGCGCCACCGCGTCGGCGCCGACCTTCTCGGCGATCTCGATCTGCTTCTTGGCGATGAGCGGGCGCGCGATCGAGGTGCCGAGCAGGTATTGGCCCTCGTAGAGCGCGTTGGCGCGGAACATCGGAAAGACGTAGTCGCGCACGAACTCCTCGCGCAGGTCCTCGATGAAGATGTTGTGGTCCTTGATGCCGAGGAGCTGCGCCTTCTTGCGCGCCGGCTCGAGCTCCTCGCCCTGGCCGAGATCGGCCGTGAAGGTCACGACCTCGCACCCATAGGTGGTCTGCAGCCACTTCAGGATGATCGAGGTGTCGAGCCCGCCCGAATAGGCCAGAACCACTTTCTTGATGTCGCCTTTGGGCATCGTCAAATCCGCGTGTCTATTAAGGAATTGGGCCGGAACCGGCCTTCAAGCCGGCGCGGACTATAGGCGGAACGCGCGCCGCTTCAAGCGGCATCGCCCTCTGCGGCGGGCCGGTGAGGGGCCGTGAGGGAGATCGATTTCGGAGGCCGTTGTCGCATCCCTGCAACCAGTGTGGCCGCTGCGCGTTACCGCAAAGGGGCGACGCGTGGAGTTTGTCATGCGAGCAACCGGCCTTGGTGTCCTGGCGATAGCCGCTACCCTTTTACCATCCCTCGTTCTATCAGGCTCCGCCCAGGAAAAACGTGGGGGAGGTGGAGGTGGAGCGCCCCGCATCTCGGCGCCTGCCCCGCACGTCGCCGCGCCGCCGGCGGCGCCGCGCATTTCGGCCCCCGCGCCCCACATCGCCCCTCCCGCCGCGGCCCCTCGCTTCTCTGCTCCCGCGCCCCACGTGGCGCCGCCGCCGCGCTTCTCCGCGCCGGCGCCGCACGTCGCTCCCGCGCCGCGTTTCGCCGCGCCGCGCGGCGCCCCGCCGCGTGTCAGTGCCCCGCATGTGGCGACGCCCCGCGTCGCGGCGCCTCGCGTCACGACGCCACGCCGCGCCGCGCCCGACATCGCGCGCCAGCAGCGCGGCCCGCGCGGGCCGGTTCTGGCCACGCCTGATCGCGGTTCGCGCAAGGGCAATGCGGTCACCGCAACGCCCGGCAATCTC
>Ga0209488_10004461_pt1 | contig 10933 bp, 8 predicted proteins | sample Rivendell_Oct201_8_FD_188349 | JGI IMG/M metagenome (GOLD analysis project Ga0209488, IMG submission 188349) | Vadose zone soil microbial communities from the Eel River Critical Zone Observatory, Northern California, USA -... | ecosystem: Environmental > Terrestrial > Soil > Vadose zone >... | reverse complement strand
ACGAGCAAATAATAAACGAAGGGTGCGGCGGCCACGACAAGAAATAGGTAATCGGCGGCTTTCGAAATCGTTGCACCTCTCGCATCAGGATTGCGCCACGCCGTTTCGTGAATGGTAAGGGGCGCGCCCAAAGACTTGTGCTATGGAAAAAGCATAGCAAAAAACGAACCATTCCGCTGCCCGGGGCTTTGGTCTCAATGAGACATCCTGTAAGATTAATTTCGAATGATTAATGAACCATTGACTGTGTTGCGGGCTTCTTCACTCCCTGGTGTACGACCACATTCAATCGAGAACCCAACGCGCTTGGCTTCAACCGCGGAGCTCGCACGTTCGGTACGTAATACCATGAGCGAAGCAGAGAGCGTATGAAAGATTCTCCAGGTCTGCACCTGAAAACTTACATTCTAATTTTGTTCATGGTTTTATTTGCTCCCCTCGGCAACGTCCTGCTTAGTAAGGGCATGAAGGGGATTGGCTCCGCCAAAAACTGGGTGCCGGGCGAGCTTTTTCATATATTCGTCAACATCATCACTTCAGGCTATATCTGGCTCGGGATCGCCTGCTTGCTCGCTTTCTTTGTCGCCTACATGCTTGTGCTCACTTGGGCGGACTACAGCTACGTTCAACCGGCCTCTTCGTTTTCCTACGCCGTGGTCGCCATGTTGGGTTATTTCCTGCTGGGAGAAGCCGTGCCTCCCCTGCGCTGGGTCGGCATATTTGTCATCTGCGCAGGCGTGTTTATTGTCGGGCACACGCATCCGCGAACCACGGAGAAGGCGTAATCTTGCTCGAGTTTTTATTACTTCTCATAATTATTGCTGCGGGCACCGGCGGTGAACTCTGTGTTTCCCGCGCGATGAAGGTTGTCGGTGAGGTTCACGACTTCCGGCCCGCCGCGCTCGTTCAGTTTGTTTTCCGGGCGATGCGTGTGGGTTGGGTGTGGATTGGCATTGCGATGATGACGGTAGCGTTCTTTTCTCTTTTGGCGATGCTGTCCATCGAAAGCGTGAGTTTTGTCGTTCCAGTGACGGCATTGAGCTACGCCGCCGGCGCCCTGGGCGCCATGTTGTTCTTGCAAGAACGTATCAGCCCGCAGCGCTGGCTGGGCGTTCTGATTGTTTGTATCGGAGTAACTCTCGTGTGGCTCAGCAAACGCTGAGCCAGAAGTTCAGCTTCCCGCCTTTACGGCTTCTCCGGATCCACTTGCGTCGCTTTTCCGATCTTGATGGTGGAGCCGAACCGCTTGTAGTTCGCATAGCGCACAGCAACTCGAATGCGCACATCCGGGCCCATCTTGAAGTGCAGCGTGTCATCGGATCGAGTGTAGGTCGGGAACCAGTAGTGGCCTTCGATATTCTCGCGAAAAGTTTCAAACAAGGGGTAGGCACTATCTTGTTTTTTCTTCATCAAACCGGTGCCCTTCCCCCGGGTCTTGACAATCTGCAGGTCCCGGTCTTCCACCCAAATGCGGCCTTGAAAGTAGCGCTGGTTTTTTTCCAGCTTTTTTGGCGCAATGTCAAAAACGTAGGTACCCAACTCGTCGACCTGTTCCCGACCAACATACTTGATGTCGTACTTTGGCAATTCGTCCGGTGTCAGGACGAGCGGCCAAACCTTTTCGATGTCGTCAAAATCCTGCTGCTCCATGGTGATGCGCTGGATCGTCGATGCTGGGGCTTCGATAACCTTTTCGTAGCGCTTCGCCGCCGGAGTAAATAGGATGTCACTGGTCATGCGATACTCGCCGTCCACCTGGCCGTCATCATCGATGGTCTGAAACAGGAAGATTTGAGTGTACGTGTAGTTTTCGCGTTCCTTGCGGAACTCCTCTTCGTGTTCCATGAATTTTTGGACGATTTGCTCCACGGGAAGTGCCGGCGGATCATTGGTGATATGAGAGGAGGTCGCTTGCCGGGGAGCATTTGTCTTCGCTGAGTCAGCAGGCGCACTGGAGGGAGCCACGGTGCCGGGGGGTGGTGGCAGCGGCCCTTGCCGCTGTGCGACCAAAGTTGGCGCGAGCACGGCACATGCAAAAATCAAAAGCGTACTCAATCCGATCATCATGCGTTGCTTCTCTGCCATTCCGGAAATGACTCTACTCATTCTCTCTGCGCTCCTTACTCTGATCCATTCTCTACTGTACTTGAAGATTCGATGCATCGAGGAGAGTTTTCGTGGCTCGCACCTGACGTACAACGGATAGCTTCAGAGACCAAGAACCTTCGCCTGCGGTACGGCGGGTACACGGCGTTCGGCATCATCAATAGCGAGCGGCGAAAATTTGGACGAAATGGTCTTCATCACCAGCGGCCCCATCCGTCGCGCCGCTCTTCGGAAACCCTGCCTCGCTATCACACGTCATTCCATTAACTTCCAGTTCCCCCTTCGCCGCGGGACGCCAGATTCGCCCCAGACTAAAAAATCAACTGCCGCGAGAACTGCCACGGCAATTCGAGCGGGAAGCAACGGCAATCCCCCGATCAAACTGAACAATCATGCGACCTGGCTACTCGCAATTAGCGGCTCCTGCGATTGCTAGCCGGTGCTGTTCGGAAGTGCCAAATCCGCGTAGTCTCGGCCGATCTCACCACACAATGCTTCGACAACTAGCTCATGATCAGCGCGCTGCGACAAACCGGAGACGGTCACGCTGCCGATGATACCAGCACTGACGACTGCAATCGGGAATGATCCTCCGTGGGACGCATAACGCGCCAGGGACAATCCATACTTGTCAAAGAGAGTCTCGTTTTTTTCCTGCAAGGTCAGTCCTACTGCGTAGGAACTACGATGAAATCGCGCAACAACGTTGCCCTTTCTGCGGACCCACTCGCAATTGTCGGGTGAACTTCCGGCGAGCGCGGCGTAGAAAAGCGGATGACCGAAGCGGCGCACATCGATAACCACTGAGGCGCTCCTCGACGCGGCGAGTTCGCGCAAGCGCAGTCCTAACTGCCATGCAAGGTCCGTGTTAAAGGATCGGAATTGAAGTTCCCGTTCTTGAAGCGCAATGATTTCCAGATCACGGCTGAGATCCATAAAGTACGCTCCTTCCCGCTTACGGTCCGGATGCATTGTGTAGCATGATTTCCTCGCTTGATCCGAACTATTCCTCAGCCAAGCCGCTCAGTGGAAAGTTCGCGACACATTATCTGGAAATAGCCATGAAATCGCGATTGTCTTGACATCTCCGGCACGCCTTTATAGGGTAAGCGATTCTTGGAAATTCACGTGAGCCAAGGAATTTGGGCAGTCTCGCCATCCCTGGTTCATTTTGCCGGCAGCTGTGCGGTTCTTTCGATGACACCATTGCGCAGAGTAGCCTTCCTCGCCGTCCTGCTTGGCTTATGCGCTGAGCTCCATGTTCACGGCCAGTCTGCCAATGCATCGCTGACCGGCCGAATCACGGACTCCAGCAAAGCCGTCGTCGCGGATGCCAAAGTGATCGTCATCAATACGAGCACGCGCATCCGCCTCGAAAGCTTTACAAACCAGACGGGGAGTTACTACGTCACGAACTTGCCTCCCGGAACGTATCGCATCGAAGCCGAACGGCTGGGATTCAAGGCCGTGATCAAATCAGATGTCGTTCTCCACGTGCAGGACACTCTGGAAATCAATTTCGAAATGGAGCTGGGTTCTGCGTCAGAAAGCGTTACGGTGCAGGGTGGCGCTCCGTTACTCGATACCGAGTCTTCGACCATCGGCACGGTTGTGGAACAACGGAAGGCCAACGAACTGCCCTTGAACGGCCGCAACGTTTTTAACCTCATCGAATTGGTTGCGTCTGTGGTCCCGCAGGGCAGTTCCACCGGCACGCCTGTCGGCGTGAATCCGTTTGGCTGGGGCAATTATCAGGTAAACGGCTCATTCGGAAACCAGAGCGCCGAATACCTGGACGGCCAGCCGCTCAACATCGGTTACATCAACTTGCCCGTTCTAATACCAACGCAGGACTCGATACAGGAGTTTAGGGTTCAAACCAGCAATCTGGGACCGGAATGGGGCAAGTTCTCTGGCGGAGTGACAAACTTAAGCACGAAATCCGGAACCAATTCGTTGCACGGTGAGGCATACGAATACGTTCGCAACAAAATCTTCAATGCCAACGACTTCTTTCTCAACGCTGTTGGGAAATCCAGGCCGCCATGGGTGCAAAACCAGTTCGGAGCAAACGCCGGCGGTCCTTTGAACATTTCGCGCAAGGGAGGCCGCAACAAAACTTTTTGGTTTTTCAGCTGGGAAAGCTTCCGGCTGCGGACAGGCCAGCCATTCACAGCTACAGTTCCAGATGCGAAAGAAAGAATTGGGGACTTTTCTGAAATCTGCAAGTCCGGTTTCGCCGGCGGTATTTGTAACGATCGCCAGACGGACGCTAACGGCAAATCCGTTGTAATCAATCAGATTTATGACCCCTGTGCCGGCAGCGTAAACGCGCAGGGAGCTTGCCCGGGTAGCACGGCTACTCCCACGCCATTTGCAGGCAACATCATTCCGGCCGGCCGGATCAATCCCACTTCCGCGAAACTCCTGAATCTCTGGCCTGCGCCCAACAACGCCGCCGCCTCAACCAATAATTTCACTACGGTAGCCAGCACGGGTGGAGACCAAAACCAGGTAGTTTGGCGCATGGACCACAACATCAAAACCAGACAGAGGCTCTTTCTCCGTTTTACTTACTGGAACATTTTGGACTTGCCCATCGATCCGCTGGAAAGTGGCTTGTGTGCCGACCGCTGCGCCGAGAACTACCATAGCAGTGCTATGGCCGCCGGGTATACTCACACGTTCACACCGACAGTGATTTTTGGCTTCAACGTGAGCGTTAGCCGTTTCAGCTATAATCGCAGTCCGAAGAATTCTGGATTCGACCTCACGACCATCGGTTGGCCGGCGAGTTACAATCAGGGGGTCCCCGCCCTTATGCGCACTCCGCCGACACCGTGCGTCGCAAATTTCGCCGATAACATAATGTGCACCCAGGGACAAAGCTTCATTCAAGACCGCAACACGCAGTACAACTTATCTCCCAGCATTTCCATGTTGCGGGGGCGTCACCAATACCAATTCGGCTCCCAACTTGAAGTTGGCCGCGACAATTACGCGCAATCGAACATCGCCAGCGGGGCGTTTGATTTTTGCGCCCCTGGCCAGGCTTGCTTCACCAGCTTGCCAGGGGTTTCCGGGACCGGCTTTTCTTTTGCAGATTTCCTGCTCGGGTATGCGGACAATTTCAACAACTTCGTAAACCATTTTTTTGCTCAGGCTGTCGTTCCGACTTTCACGGCGGGACAACAGATTTACCGGGCGGTCTATTTTGCTGATTCCTGGCATGCCGCCAACAAGCTGACACTGAACCTGGGGTTGCGTTACGATTTGCAAGGACCCTGGTCGGAACGGTTTAACAGGTTGTCCTACTTCGACCCTAGCGCCACGAACTTCCTTGCACAATTTCTCCCGGCGAGCTCGCCACCCTTGAAGGGGGACGTATTTCTCGTGCACTCGGGAGACCGCAACAATATCCCACTGGAAAAGATCGACTTTTCTCCGCGCATCGGGCTGGCTTATGGCCTCAGTTCAAAGACAGTGATTCGCAGCGGCTACGGCATCTTTTGGATTCCAAATTACGTTTCTTTCGGACTCAACCCGCTGAACGATATGGTCAATGCCGCGACCACTACCTATTCGGGAACAATCGACGGGACCCACCCGGTCAACACAATTGCCCTTCCGTTTCCAGCCGGCATTTCAGCGCCGCCCGGGCGAAGTCTCGGCACGCAGGGGACGCAACAATTTCTTACTCAAGTGGTGCAGTCGATCACGGAGGCGTTCCCCGCGAACCATCCTGCCGGTTACGTCCAGCAATGGAATCTCAACATCCAGCGCGCGCTGCCGGCGGAATTTTTCCTATCAGCGGTTTATGTTGGTTCGAAAGGGACGCACCTCGAGCAATACTCGCAGCAAATCAATCAGATTTCGGACGCGTTGCTCGCACAGGCAGCGGCGCAGGTCGACCTGACACTCCCAAATCCCAGACAAAACGTTGCCATCGTGCAATCAACACCAAATCCGTTTTTCATTAACGGCCAGGCGCTCGCGCTCACGGGCTCGACGACGACAACAGGGCAGCTCCTCCGACCTTATCCCCAGTACACGAGCGTGCAACTCGCAGGCCAAGGATCATACGACAGCATCTATCATTCGTTTCAACTCACAGTGCAGAGACGGTTCGCGGGCGCCGGGTCGCTGCTGGTCGCGTACACCAATTCGAAACTCATCAGTGACACCGACACGCTGACTTCGTGGCTGGAGACGGGCGTCGGGGGAATTCAAAATAACAACAATCTGCGTGGAGAGCGTTCTCTTTCCTCGCAGGATATTCCCCAGCGCTTGGTGGTGAGCTATGTCCTTGATCTCCCGTTCGGCAAGGGCAAGAAGTTTTTCTCGGGAGTTAGTGATGCGGCAGAAAGAATTGTGGGGGGATGGGGCGTCGACGGGGTGACCATATTTCAGGGGGGGTTCCCGCTGGTCTTCACCAACGGACAGCTCAACGGCACCACACTTTTTGGCGGAGGTTCCCGTCCGAACCTTGTGTCCGGCTGCACTACGTCGGTCTCCGGTGCCGCCACTGCAAAACTGGGAGATCCGAATAATCTGAACGCACCGCGATGGTTCAACGCCTCCTGTTTTTCGGCGCCGCCTGATTTCACTTTCGGAAATGAGCCGCGCGTGGACCCCCGGCTGCGCGCAGAGGGAGTCGATAATTTCGATTTCTCCCTTTTCAAGAGAACCAGGTTTGGAGCCAACGACCGGCTCGACCTCGAGTTTCGAACGGAGTTTTTCAATATCTTCAATCGAACACAGTTTGCTCCGCCCAACACCATTTGCTGTACGGCCAACAATAAAAACTTCGGAGTCGTGACCAGCACGGCTCCGGGGACAAATCCACGCCTAGTGCAATTCGGGTTGAAATTCATATTCTAGAGTGTGAGGTTCGAAACGGTTGAAAATTGGCCTAAACAAGTACGTGCGTTAGCGGGTTTCTGTACCAAAAGAGTGAAAGTTCCTTGAAGCATTAAAACTGCTAGCGGGCATCTAAAAATCTTCTCATTAGGCCGGCAAGTGGTGTATGTTTCGAACAGCATCGGAGCATGACCGGGGGATAGGCCGATGCACGGGGTGTCTCGCTGAAGGTGCAGCGTTATGCCGCGGAATTGAGAGCTACGCATGAGTTCTCCGCCGCAAGGACGCGCGCTAACATTTCCCATTGCTTGGAGCCCGAGCCAGGAAGTCCCTGCCAAGGCGCCAAAAGCTGCCGGAGACCGCTCTCCGAGCGACGAGGAAGTGATGGCCCGTCTGCAGTCAGATGATTCAGCCGCCTTGGAGATTCTCTTTGGCCGCTACGCTCGCCTCGTGCTTGCCATTGCAAGAGGCATCGTCCGCGACAGCGGCGAGGCCGAGGATGTCGTCCAGGAAGCGTTTTTCTACCTCTATAAGAAATCGATGCTTTTTGACGGTTCCAAGGGAAGCGCGAAGAACTGGATTACTCAAATCGCGCTTCACCGAGCACTGGACAGGAAGTCGCATCTGGCACGCAGGGGCTTTTACGCTGGTACAGACATCGCCGATCTCGGCGATACTTTATTGGGGGAAACGGATCTGGACCGGGAGATCGGCGCCAAGCTCAACCGAGTGCAGCTCGAAAGAGCCTTCGAGCAACTCCCCGAAATGCAGCGCTTGACGATTGAATTGTTTTATTTCGAGGGAATGGATTTGCGCGAGATCAGCAAAAAGCTCAACCAGCCTTTGGGGAACAGCCGTCATCATTTCTACCGTGGGCTGGAACGGTTAAGAAAGAGCGCATTTGTTCAGAGGCTTCGGGGAACTAAACAATGCTAGACGGCCAGCAGAGTCGGGAATACCACGAGAAATTCAAAGAGCTGAATGCGCTGGCAAGCTCCGGCACGCTGACGCCGCTGGAGTGGTCCGAGCTGAATTCGCATTTGGACCATTGTGAGGAGTGCCGCGAAGTCTCCCTGCAGTACCAGATACTGGCGACTCAGGGAATTTCCACAATTGCGGACGCATACACTGACCGTTCGGGACAGAGAAGCTGGGACGAGGAAGCAGGTCTGAAGAAATTGCTTGCCCGTGTTAGGAAGGACCGGCGAACTGTTCTGGAGCACAGCGGGCACGAACGGGTCGCCGCACTGCCTGCTGTTGTCCGCCGAATCATGGCTAACTCCTTTGCGCGGGCTGCACTCGCGGCATGCATCGTAGTCACGGTCGGGTTCCAAGCCTATCGCCTAGGAATGCGAGCACAAGGGGCCGCCATTCCGGCCGCGGCGTCATCTGAACACCGGGTTCAGATTCTCACCGCCGAAAAAAAATCGGCGGACGAACTGTTGGCGGCCCAAACCGCCAGGCTCGCACAATTGCAAGAACAAAGTTCACGGGAGGAACGAGAACTTTCGAAATTGCGAGCGGCGCTGCGTGAGATCGAAGAGCATTCCAAAGAGCTCGTGGCAGCCAACTCTCAGTCGGGAGGGAAGTTACAAGAGTTCTCGCAACAACGCGACACCCTGAACACGCAACTGCAGGACGCGAATCTGGCTTATCAGAGTGTTCGAACGGAACTCACCAGCCTGCGAGCCGAGCGCGACCGGGTAATGATCCGGACCTCTTCGCTCGAAGCAAGAATTGAAGAACTTACTGCCGTCAACCGGGATCAGGAACGCCGGCTCAAAGATACGGAACAGTATCTCGCTTCCGACCGGGACATCCGCGAACTGATGGGAGCCAGGAAACTGTATATTGCGGATGTTTTTGATGTTGATAGCGGCAGCCGCACGAAGAAACCATTCGGACGAGTCTTTTATACGCAGGGGAAGTCTCTCATTTTCTATGCGTTCGACCTCGATCGCCAGCGGGGGCTCGTGAATGCCAGCACGTTCCAGGTATGGGGCCAGAAGGAGACGGCGCAGGGAGAGCAGGCGCTGCCTTTGAATCTGGGCATTTTATATATGGACAATGAGACCAATCGGCGGTGGGTGATGAGATTCGACGACCCCAAGCAGCTGGCGGAGATTGACGCCGTGTTTGTTACGGTCGAGCCGCGCGGCGGCAGCCAGAAACCAACGAGCAAACCGTTCCTTTACGCCCTCCTCCGGAACGATGCGAACCATCCGTAGACCCCAAAATCCCCAGGGAAATTCCGTGGTTTGACCTTGGCGCCGGGCATCAGCCCTCGCCAATATTGGTTCGAGTCTCTTTCGTTTACTTTTCCCACCCCACAGGTGGGCTGGTACACAACTCTTGTCTTTGACGTAACAATGGGTAAATCCGGAAAAGGTCGAGGAATAGTGTCGCGAGATGAGTTCCGGGCCCGGAACTTACGGTTCAGTGTGTCATGTGGGGGCTCGGGCAGCAAACGGGACAGTTAATCGGGGGTTAGGAGCGGAGATCATGAAAAAGTCACAAATCCAGTGTCTTGTGAAGTTTGCGTTGGGGGTTTCACTCCTTGTCGCCTGCATAGTGATGCTCAATCAGCCGGCGCGGGCTCAGTCGACGTATGGCACGGTTACCGGGTCCGTTGTGGACGCCTCGGGAGCCGCAATCGCCGACGCGCAGGTGACATTGACCAATCTCGGCACGTCGGAAAAGCGAACCCAATCGACTGGGAGCGACGGCCTCTACTCGTTTGTGAACCTGTTTCCGGGCAAATACAAGGTTGACGCAGAGAAAACGGGCTTCAAACGCACGTCGCGCACAGATATCGTGGTCGAGGTACAGCAGACGTCTCGCATCGACCTGACCATGCAGGTAGGTGAAGTGACCCAGACGGTCGAGGTTACCGGCGAGACGCCGCTACTTCAACCGGAAACCTCCTCGCTTGGCCAAATTGTCGAAGAGCGCGAGGCCACGGAGCTGCCGCTGAACGGGCGCAACATTTTTAATCTCGCCTTCGTCGCTCCCTCCGTGGTTCCGCAGGGAAATTCCTATGGCACGCCCGTCGGCAAGAACCCCTTCGACTTCGGTAATTTTCAGGTGGGCGGCTCCTTTGGGAACCAGAGCGCGGAATATTTGGACGGCCAGCCGCTCAATATCGGCTATATCAACCTGCCGCTCATCATTCCGACCCAGGATTCGATTGGGGAATTTAAGGTCCAGTACAACAATGTGGGTCCTGAATGGGGCAAATTCTCCGGGGGTGTCATCAACTTCAGCACCAAATCGGGAAGCAACGAATGGCACGGGACTGCGTACGAATTCCTTCGCAACAAAGTTTTGAACGCGAACCAGTTTTTTGCCAATAAGAACGGGATCCCCCGCTCGCCGTTCACCCAGAATCAGTATGGAGCAACCTTGGGCGGCGCTGCGGTCAAAGAGAAGCTGTTCTTCTTTTTCAGTTGGGAAAGTTTCGGTTTGCGCCAGGGGACCGTGTTCACGACGACGGTTCCGACGCTTGCAGAACGCGGGGGGGCAGGGGCGAGTGGCCCCTTCGATTTTTCGGCCCTGTGCGGCAACGGCTTTGCCGGCGGGATCTGTAACGATAGAATCGTTGTTGGTACTCCTCCACCCGGAGCGCCGCCCTGCGTTACGGGGGCAACACCTACCACCACTTGCCGCGTTACAGATCAGATCTATAATCCACTTTCAGTTAATACCAGCACAGGGGTCCGCCAGCCGTTTTCCGGCAACGTCATCCCCGCGGGTCTTCTCAATCAGACTTCAAAGTTTTTATTGGGTTTGTTTCCGAATCCAACAAACAGCTTGACAAGCTTCAACTTCGTAAAGGCGACCGGGCTGGGCGGGAATAGCGACGAATACGTTCCCCGCGTAGATTACCAAATCAACAGTAAAAGCCATATTTTTGGCCGCTACAGTTATTGGAAGCTGGCGGATCTGCCGCGCGATCCATTCGGCACGG
>Ga0209488_10004459_pt1 | contig 10934 bp, 11 predicted proteins | sample Rivendell_Oct201_8_FD_188349 | JGI IMG/M metagenome (GOLD analysis project Ga0209488, IMG submission 188349) | Vadose zone soil microbial communities from the Eel River Critical Zone Observatory, Northern California, USA -... | ecosystem: Environmental > Terrestrial > Soil > Vadose zone >... | reverse complement strand
CTGGGTGACGCCGTGACGGTCGGCTACCCGCCGCTCCTCTCAACGCAAAGCGAGTTCTGATGGTAGCCCCAATTACTCCCCTTTCTGACTACGACGTTGACGTCTCGACGAGCGATTTGGGGGCCGTCTTGGTTGACGGGTCCCGCCCGTTGATCGCTGACTGGAATGCCGGCGACTTCCAGATCACGTCCAAGAACTCCGATGACGTCAGGAACGTCCTGACCGGCGGCATGGACCGCGGCGGAACGGCCGACAATACGGCGATCTTTCAGACGATCTGGAACGCTCATCAGGCCGGCAACTTCAAGCCGACCCTCCTCTTTCCCAACGGCAACTACAACTTCACCGGAGCCCTGACCTATCCCCCGGTTGACCCGGCCCAGGGTCACATGGACTGGGAGGGAACCGACCTGTACGTCACCAGGATCAAGGTTTCGCAGGCGACCGCGACCCCGTTCATAACGATGTCTCCGGTCCTTGGCTACGTCGTTATCCGGAAAATGGGCTTCTTCAACAACGCCTCGAGCGCGACGGCCTTTCTGAACATCACGACGGGCGGCAACTGGCTCTTCGAGGACTGCTACTTTCAGGGCCTTCCAAAGGCAATCACGTTTACTGGCCAGACGGCGTTCGCGAACTTTAGACGCTGCGTCTTCGACGGTCAGTCGGTCGCAGCCGTGGAGGCTCTAGCCGCTGGATCCAACAGGCCGACGGAGTTCACTTTTACGGACTGCATCTTCTTGAACCACGCCGGCAACTCTGTAGTGTTCAAGGGCTCGGCGATGTTCTTCGCCGCGTCGATCTTTTTCATCAACTGCGAGTGGGAAGTCTCCGGACCCGTGGTTCTGGACAACGTCATCCAGGCGTCGTTCTTGAATTCTCACAGCGAAGAGCAACGGCTCTTAACCTGCACGGCGGTCAACGGTCCGGTCAAACTTTTGACGATGAAGAACACGGTCGGCTCCGCTTCGACCAACGGGATGCTGCCGCTCGCGTCGTTGACCGGGACCGTCCTCGCTTCTATCGAGCAGACGGATCTTCAGCTGACGAATGCCCTGACGGGCTTCGTCGTCGACGTTGACGCGACCTCGAGCGATTGTACGGTGACCCAGACGACGACTGGCGGCGCCGGAACGATCACCGGGCTCGTCAGGAATCTGGCGACCACGAGTCTTGGGTCCTACGCAAACAATGCCGCGGCCGTTGCCGCTGGTCTCGCCAAGGGGGCCTTCTATCAGGTGACGGCGAGCGACCCGCGGCAGATCGCGGTTGTGTTCTAGTGGGAGCTAAGACCGTTGTCGTCGAACAGATCGGGAACCCGTGTCAGCAGTGTGGCGGAGTCCAGACCGGGAAAATGCACGTCTCGGCCGAAGGGCAGCCCGAGATGCTCGTGATACGATGCCTGAAGTGCTCATCGGAGAAGCGGCTCTACGCCGGAAGACGAGAACCCAGGTTTCGCCGGGGCCTGGTCTCCGCGATGGGTGTTAAAGACCGGCTGGTAGGGGGCGATTGATCATGGCGATCTTCGGAACGACTCAGAAGCCGACCATGCCAAAAGTCGGGAAGTTCCATACGGGACCTAACCCTGGCGTCAGGACGGCCGGCGGCAAGAAGGGCGGCTCTTCCAAGAGCTACCCATCCAGCAAAAAGAAGTCATAGGGGGCTTCCATGCCTCGAGCGACCGCGTTTGTCCACACGTCAGACGTCGCCTACCTGCCGTCTTACGACGGCCAGGCCTACTTCTTCGTCGCCACGACGGCCGTCAACACGGCCCAGCGCCTGGCCGATCTCGTCACGATTCCGTCGTTAGACGATGAGACCTACTCGGGCTCGATGGCCAACTCGTCAACTGGCAAGAGCCTGCCGGCCAAGCGTCCCCCGTACCACCTGTTTATTCAGGTCCCGTCTGTCGGAAACGTCGTCTATCTGACCTGGGACAACGTCACGGCTCCGGTTGTCGGCGGTCCCGGAATGGAGCTCGAGCCTGGGATCATCTACAAGTTCGAGAACGCCGGGGACGTGCTCCTGCGCGGTGGCTACAAGATGACGAGTGGTTCCAGCGCGACGGCCCACTACAACGTTGATCCGAAGACGGCCTTCCAGATCATCGCTGTTGGGGCCACCGTCCTTCTGATCTGGTTCTCTGACTAGGAGTCCGGAATGGGTTTAGACCAGCTGGTTCCCGGCCTATCGGTTGTTGGTGTTCCAGGCGGAGGGACGGTTACTGGTATCACGTTTGATTCCCCTCTGACCGCCGGAGGCGTTGCCGGCGGCACAATCCACACGTCTGGCCACGCAGGCATTCAGATCAACGACGCGACCCACGCGGGTTACGTCCCGGCCTCTGGCGGAGGAACGGTCAAGTTCTGGCGGGCGGATGGGACGTGGGCGGATCCTGCGGGGACAGGTTCCGACGCCGTCTCTCTCCAACTCACAACCCCCGGCACGCCCGACACCGGCAACTTCAACGTTAGCGGCACAGGCGTTCTCGACACCGCTCTTGTAGCAACCCGTGTCGTGACTGGCCCCAAGAACAACGTCTTCAACGGTACGCACGGCGTCTTTATCAGCACAACGGGGTTTAGTCCAGGAGACTCCGTGTTCGAGATGACCGGCCCGGATGACGTTGACAGGGTCAATCTTTTCGCTGACGGCTCGTGGTTTCTCTCTGCTACGACGACCGGGGCCGCGTTTGAGATGGATACGGCAACCGCCGATCAATCTATTCTGGGCAACAACGCCAAGATCAACGGACAGGCCGTTAAGGGTCAGGCCGATGGGGCTGGCGGTATCGGGATCTTCGGATCATCTAACCTGGGCGCTTCCGCCTTCTTCCAGACCTCCAACGTCGGCGGCACCAACGCCAACCCGACGGTTTTGATTCAGGCGGCGGCGGATACGAATCAAGTTAATACCGGGCTGATGGAGTTCCGTGACCCAGCGGGCGCCCCTCTCGGCGGCTTCTTCTATAACGCGAGTCTCGCAATAGGTCTAGCCCCTACAGGCGACTACACCCTCCATCTCGTGCAGAGTCCCAACAACACTGGAGTCGCGCTATTTGACATCAACGGGAACAGTGGAGATCATTTTCTGATTCTTCAGGATTCCTCGATCCCGAAAGTGGTTTTCGACGTTGACGGAAGCGGAACATTGAACGTCACGCCGATTTCAGGCCAACTCGGGCTAAATGTTACGACGACTAGCAACGGATCTGGCATCAACGTGACTGCGAGCGGGATCGGAATTAATATCAGCTCTGGTGGTAACGGTCCGGCGCTCGTGTCCAGTTCATACACCGATCAGTCAGCGCAATTCATCTCCAACAGCCCTTCTAACACGGCTCCCACCGTCGGGATTATTCGCAATGGTGTCGGGACCGCCGATCTACTCAACACTTTCGCCGCAGATGCCACGACCGTCACCAGCAAGATCACTGCCCTCGGCGGCGCGGCCTTCGCGGACAAGGTCGCCATCGGCTCGACCGCCATTGGCACGCACCAGTTGGATGTCACGGGGACGGGCGACTTCACAGACCATCTCACGGTGGCGTCTTCTAGCGCCGACGCCATAAGGGGCACGGGTACCGGCGGGTGGGGCGGCGTTCTCGGGATCTCCGATACCGTTGTAGGCGTGTTTGGCGTCTCCACTTCGGGAGACGGCATCCGTGGTCAGTCGGTGTCCGCAAACGGCGTTTCTGGGTTGTCAAATAGCGGCCCGTCTGGACTTTTCGTATCGAACTCTAGCGCGAACGCTTCCGCAACGCTCATCTCTAGACAGAACGGGGCATCGACCGCCGACCTCTTTCAGGTTCAATCTTCCGCTCTGGCTGTCCTTGCTAAATTTGATAGCTCTGGCAATCTGACGACTCCGCACCTGAATCTACCGACTGGCGCGGCCGGAACGGTTGGAACCGCAACGCTCAATGGAACGACTGGTGTGACGGTCAACACAACGGAGGTTACGGCGTCTTCTCGCATCTTCGTCACCTACGTCTCAGGCGCGGCGATCGTCAACGGCGGGCTGGTCGCCGCGGGGTCGATTGTCGCCGGGACATCGTTTAAGATTTACTCGGTCAACGTGCTGGATACGAACACCGTGTCGTGGGAGATAATCAACTGATGGGAGAAGCCAAGAGGAAAGAAATCGAAGGGCAGAAGACGGTCAAGTTTGACTTCTTGGGCCCCGATATCTCTGGCGTCAATGGGGCGACTCCAGAGCAGAGGCGCAACGGGATCGTGAACCTGATCGTGGCCATCGTGCGGGCGTCCTACCCGCAGGGGATGGACCGGAAGGATGGCCGCTTTTGGGCCTCGTGGCAGGAGGACATTCTGGATAGTGAAGAGATGAAGATCTCGATGCCATTGTCTCGTCTTGAATGGTTAGCTAAGGCCGTCGATAACGAGAGCTTGAAGATTGATCCCGGTCTCGCCCAGGGCCGGGAGGCCCTCTCGGGCTATCTTGCCGAAGCCAAGAAGGCGGCCGAACCGGTGGCGTCATGATCTCGATCTCAGTCATTCCCAAGGACCAACAGCGCTACGACACCACTGGAGACTGGTTCGTCGCCGACGGGACCATTCACGTCAAGGTTGCTGACCTAAAAAACAACGACTACAACTTCTTGCTCGGAATCCATGAGATGGTCGAGGCCTACTTGTGTCAGAAGTCCGGCGTCACGGACGACGTCGTGACGGCCTGGGACAAGGCTCATCCCGGGCTCGAGCCTGGCGACGATATGGCCGCCCCCTACTTTGAGCAGCACATGTTTGCGACCAAGGTCGAGAGGCTGGTCGCCAAGCGCCTCGGGGTGTCCTGGAAGGCTTACGGGAGGGCTGTAGAGAATGCCTAATCCGAAGATCGACTGGGCTGAGCACAAAAAGGCTAACCCGATCCTTCTGAACCTGATCGACTCCAAGGGGCGGATGCGTCACGTTCACTGTTTTGACGTCCAGTATGATGACGACGCGATCATCACCAAGTCGAAGAAGACGAGAACCGGGAAGACGAAGGTCGAAGTCTTTGAACGTCCTGGGTGGCGCGTCGGGGCAGACGCCAAGAACCCGACCTACATTGAGAATAGGAAGCAGAAGGCGGATAACGCGCTTCTCCCACAGGCTGAGTACCATATCCCGGACGACGCTCCCGCTGTCGTGAACAAGCCGTCCGTTGCGCATACGGAGAAGCTGGCGGACGGGACGACCATCACGAGGCATCCAGGCGACCTCTCGAAAGAGCAGCCCGGCGAGTACAACGCCTGGGCCCACCGGCACGATCCTCCTGACGAAGAGGCAATGTTCAAGGCCAGGATGGCGATCACGTCCGAGTTCGACCGGCAGGAGAGCATGAGAAAGTACATGGCCTGGAAGGCAAGGCGTGACCAGTCGAAGGTCTTCTCTGAGCGGCCAGGAACCGATAGGGGGATAGGTGTCGGTGTCCTTCCACCCGAGCGGTAGTCAGGCTGGCCTGGATGACCTGTTTTATTTCGCAAAGGTTGTCGCTGGCTTCAAGGACCTGTCCGAGAGGACTCATCGGCCGATCACCGAGGAGATCCAGGACAGGCTCGTCAACAAGAAGCAGAACTCCGCGATTGTCATTCCCCGTGACCACTTCAAGTCTTCGATAGGCCAAGCGACCTGCCTCTGGCTTTTCACCCGTAAGGCCCTGCTCGAAGACAACGTCGAGTGGCGCACGATGATCGACACGTCGACTCTCGATCTCGCGACGAAGCATCTTCTCTGGTTGAAATCCCAGTTCGCCGGCAACGAGACTTACCGCTCCATGTACGGCGAGTTCTACGGTCGCGGTTGGCACTTCAACGAGAAGGAGATCTTCGTCAAGCAGCGGATCAAGAAGCGCTTCCACAAGGAGCCCAACTTCCGGGCTTCCGGGATCTCGGCCGAGTCGATCGGTCTGCACTTCGACTTTCACTGGTACGACGACATCGTGTCCCAGAGAAACTACGGAACGAAGACGATGCGCCAGAAGGCTATCGACCACTACATATCGAGTCTCCAGCTGCTGGACCCTGACGGCGTGATTTTGTACACGGCGACCCGCTGGCACGACGGAGACCTGACGGGTTGGTTGATGAAGCGGGAGCGGGAGAACGAGGCCCTAGAAGGTGGTGTCGGGCGGCGTATGACCTTCTACGTCAGGAAGGCCATCGAGGATGGGGAGCCGCTCTTCCCGGAACGCTGGTCGGCTGAGAAACTGAAGATCAAAAAGTCGTCGATCTCCAATTTTGCCTGGCAATCCCAGTGGCTGAACGACCCGGTCCTGCCGGAGTATTCGATCCCCTTCGACCACGCGACCCTCTACCGGCCGCGGAGAACCTTTCCGGAGCGCCTGCGGATCAAGGTGGCTACCGTAGACCCGGCCTTCAAGGAAGAGGATCGCGCCTCGGGTGACTACTCGGTCATCCTGGTGGGCGGCGTTGACCGGTTCAACCACTGGTGGGGTATTGACATCCGGATGGGATTCTGGACCGCGACCCAGTTCATCGACCAGCTCTTCGAGGTCTATTTTGCCTGGCGGCCGGACATCTTCAAGATCGAGCGCAAGCACACGAGCTGGATGGATCTGGCGTTGCGCCGGGCCTGTGTGGAGACTAAGATTAACCTGCCCTACATGTGGATCGACCGGGATGCCAGGCCCAAGGAGGTCCGGTTCCAAAATCTCGAGCCCATGTTCGTCAGAAAGCAGGTGACCTTTGCCGAAGAGATTGCAGAGCACGTCAAGATCGAGCTTGAAGAAGAGCTTGAGCGTGTCGGCGTCTCTGCCCACGACGACATCTTGGACGCCCTATCTGACCAGTTCGCTCACAGTCCAATTACGCGCCCAGGAGCCGACCCTTCGGAAGTTGATACGTTCCCCGGAAAGGAAGGTCCTGGAAGAGCCGTACTCCCGACGGGCCCGGGCGGTTACATCCCTGGGATGATGCAGATGACGGACGACTTTGGAGAGCCGGATGCCTGACCCCGGGAAGCTCGAGAAGGAAGCCAAGTGGATGCTCCTTCGGGCGAAGAAGCATTTGAAGAACGAGTCCATGCGGTGGGAGTCCAACCGCAATCTGATGTTCGGGAAGCTGACGTCCGATGAGCGTGGTCCCGTCAAGAACTCGATTGCTGAGGTCTATGGGACGTGGCGGACATTGATCTCGAACATCTTGGCCCAGACGCCGGAATGCCTGATCCAGTCGAAGAAGCCAGATCTCGACCCCTTCGTCGTCGGTCTATCCGACGTCGTGAACTACGATTTCAAGGTGGGAAAGGTCAGGAACAAGTTGGTGCGGGCGCTCTGGCAAAACTTTCCCTACGGGATGGGGATCATCGCCGAGGATTTCACGACCGTAAAGTCCTACGACGAGGAGGGCAAGGTCACGGGCGTCGAGTCGATAGCCTTCAACTGGCGGAATATCCCCTCCCGGGATGCCCTGTTTGACCCTGACGGTTTCGAAATTGACCTGCGGGACCATCGGATCCTGTTCCTGGCCTACTACAAGACGGTTCATGAGTTAAAGACCGAGAAGAATGATGACGGCGAGAGGGTCTACAAGAACACCGAGGGGATCGAGAACCTTCCGCGGGCAAACCCGCTGTCCAAGACCGAGCGGGACCGGTACTTTCAGGCTGATCCGTCTCAGTATTTGCAGTCGGATCAGGGGGCCAAGACCCCCCCGGAGTTCCACCAGCTCAAGATCTGGCGAATGTACGACCGAGAAAACGAGCGGATTTCTGACTTCTGTGACTTCGACCACCGGCTAATCTTGGAAGAAGACTGGCCGATGAAGGTCAAGATCCAGGGGGTTCTTCAGTTCCCGATCAGGGTCTTGGCTCTGAACGTCGACCCGGACAAGTTCTACCCGACGCCGGAGTGCGATCTTGTTCGGTCCCAGATCGCGAACAAGATCAAGCTAAACGAGATCCTGATGACCGACTCGACGACGAAGATCCGGCGCTACCTTGGGCTTTCTCCCTACGTGACCAAGGACACGATGGGCAAGCTCCTAGATCCCAAGATGCCGAATTCCTACATTGTCACCTCAAATCTGGATCTCGCGGCCGCAAACGCGGATATTCCGAAGGTCGACTCGGCGTCTGACCTGATTCACAAGGTCCCGGACATTGAGCCGGACCCGAACCTGATCCCGGCGATGGGGGCTATCGACAACCAACTCTTTAACATCATGGGGTACAAGCAGGCCGGGGCGGCCGGCGGCCCCCAGGTCCGGTCGGCCAAGGAGGCCGCCAGGATCGCCGACGCCATGCAGAGGTCCTTAGTTGAGCGCCAGACGACCATAGAGGAGTTCGTCCGGGACATGGTCATCTACCATGTCATGCTCTTGAAAGAGACCTCTGCGGGCTCGCCAATGGCCGAAAAGAGGTATTTCCCGGTCGTCTCGGAGCTCGGGGTCCTCCAGCAGTGGCAGGAGTTTGATCCGAACCAGATCCCAGACGAGAAATATCTAGCCTGGGACGTCTACGTCGGGAGCTCTACGCCCCAGACCTTGGACTCCAAACGGGCTCAGACCATGCAGATGATCCAGGTCTTGGCCCCGATCCTGTCCCAGGAGGGTTACAGCCTGGTCCCACTCTTGAATGAGTGGGCCAAGGTTTTCACGGTACGGAACGTCGATCAGCTTCTCAGGAACCAAAAGGGAGCCGCCCGCGTTCTTCTGGGCGCCTTGATCAAGGCCGGCCAGATGGGCCGGGAGGCTCCTCCGGATCTTCTGCTGCATCCGGCGATGGAGACGATTCAGGCGGTCCTGTCACCTGGAGAGATCAAGATGGTGGTCGAAGCCATGAACCAGCCTGGCAAGGGCGCTTCGGGGGGCGGTGGCAACGGGAAGACCCCGCCGCCGGCTGCCATCGACCCAATGCGTGATTCTGGCAACCCGGCCGGGGCAGTCAGCCCGACCTAGGAGGCTTTATCAAGCTCTGGGACATCAAGTGCTTTTCCTGCGGATACGAGGAGGTAGACGTTGTCTCCGATAGCGCTCGTGATCTCGACGCTCCGTGTCCCGCGTGTCCCGGCAGACTCGAGTGGAAGCCCGTCTTTCACTCTCGGGTTAACCGTTCGTTCTTCGATCCCCACATGGGAAAGTCCTATGGTTCTGTCACAGAGATGGAGCGGGACGCACAGTCTCGTGGCTTCGCGGTCTTACCTCAGCGGGAGTTTGAATCCCGCCTGGGACGTCAGGACCTTGAGGAAAAGATCATGAACAGGAAGGACGACAAGAAACTCGACGAGGCCATTGAAAAAAGTTTCTACCGACTGTCATACGGCTATCGCGACCACCCGGATCTCCCGAAACCTCCGGAGTCTAAGTAGCCTGTGTTAACCTTGTGAGGTCTTATGCCAACTCTAGACGAGGCCGTTGAACAGGCCAACGCTCCCGAGACCCCGGCAGCTCCGACTTTGGTTCCTGCTCCGGCTCCTACCGCACCTGCGGCCGAGAAGCCGGTTGAGACAAAACCAGCGGCGGCCGCTGCCCCGATCGCGGAGAAGCCCGTAGACGAGCCCGCCGCTACTCCTCTTCTCTTAACCAAGCCAACAACCGAGAAGCCTCTCGAGCCGACCAAAGAAGAGCTCGAGAAGGGCTACCTGCGTCAGGCGGACTACACCCGTAAGACGCAGGAGATCGCCGCTGAAAAGCGGGCCTGGGCTGAGAGAGAGGAACGCCTCTTGAAGATGATCGAGGCCCGGCTGCCCTCTGAACAGAGGGGGACAGGGGGGGTCGAGACCGTTTCCGAGAAAATCCGCCAGCTCCGCGAAGATGGCCAACACGAAGAGGCCGACAAGCTCGTTCTGGAAGTTGCCCGGCTGGAGACGAGAAAAGAACTCGATCCCGTCATCCGCAACGCCCAGGCCCAGGAGCTCCAGTCGACTTTCGTCAACACGGCCATCCAGGCCGCGGCTTCCGACCCAGTAATCCAGCAGTACGCCAAGACCGTTGCCAGCCGGTTTGATGGGAACGAAGTTCTCGATTCTCGTACCGGACTGACGATGGCCGACCTGCGGGCAGCGATCACGACCGACAAGGGAATGGTCGTGAAGTTCGTTCCGCTCGTTATGCGTTCGCTGGCACTGGAGGAACACGCCCGGGCCTTGGAAGCGGAGATGGGGAAAGTCGTAGAAGGCCGGGTAAAGGCGGGGCTTGAGGCCGAGAGGCTGCGGGGCAAGAGGCTCCCTGGCCAGCTCGTGCCGGCCTCGTCCGTATCGAGGGCCACCGCGCCCTCCGGGAAGATGAGTCTTGACGACGCTCTTTCCGCCGCGACTGAACAACTGTCAGCAACCCAGTAAGGGAGTCTGTAAGTGGCTTTTCCAACCCTACAGACGACCAGCCTCGACACTCTGATCTCGACGACTCTCCAGAACTACGGACTGGGCATGGTGGACCAGATCATCAAGAACGTTCCCCTTGCCCACTACATGATGGATGAGCATGCCCGGAAAGAACAGGGCGGGACACGCATCTATATCCCGCTTCTCTACGGGTTCAACTCGACGGTTACTGCTTACAACATGTCCGACTACATTGACGTGTCGCCGCAGGAAGCCGTCACGGCCGCACAATACAAGTGGGCGCTCATCGTCGGGTCGATCACGCTCTTCGGAGAGGAAGAGGCAGCCAACTCCGGCTCCGCTGTCATCACGAGTCTGGCGAAAGCCAAGATCAAACAGCTCGAGCTCTCGTTGTCTCGCTTCATCAACCAGATCGGTTACGGTGACGGGACTGGATCGTTCGGTGCCAACCCCGATGGACTCGCGAACCTCGTTTTTCAGACGACGGCACCGGCTAACCCGCCGGGTGGAGCCGTCGGTGGCGTCGACGCGACCGTCTTTTCCTTCTGGCGCAATAGCGCTAATCTCTCTCCCGGCGCCTTCGCGGTCAACGGGCCGCACGGCTCCGGTACTCCGGACAACATGCTCCGGAT
>Ga0209488_10004458_pt1 | contig 10935 bp, 8 predicted proteins | sample Rivendell_Oct201_8_FD_188349 | JGI IMG/M metagenome (GOLD analysis project Ga0209488, IMG submission 188349) | Vadose zone soil microbial communities from the Eel River Critical Zone Observatory, Northern California, USA -... | ecosystem: Environmental > Terrestrial > Soil > Vadose zone >... | reverse complement strand
AAACCCTCGATGAAGGGCTGGCGATGATCGAACGCGCGTGCCGCGAGGGAAAGCCGCTCTCCGTCGGCGTGCTCGGCAATGCGGCCGAGATGCTGCCAGAACTGGTGCGTCGTGGCGTCAAACCTGATGCGGTCACCGACCAGACTTCGGCTCACGATCCCATCAACGGCTATTTGCCTATTGGGTGGACCCTCGCCGAATGGAGCGCGCGGCGCGAAAGCGATCCAAAAGGCGTCGAGCGCGCGGCAAAGGAATCGATGGCGGTGCACGTGCGCGCGATGCTGGAGTTCTGCCGGCGCGGCGTTCCGACCTTCGACTATGGCAACAACATCCGCCAGATGGCGAAGGAGACGGGCGTCGAGAACGCATTCGACTTCCCCGGCTTCGTGCCGGCCTATATCCGTCCGATGTTCTGCAACGGTGTCGGTCCTTTCCGCTGGGTCGCGCTCTCAGGCGAACCGGAGGACATTTTCCGGACTGATGCGAAGGTCAAGGAACTGATGCCGCACGATCGCAACCTGCACAACTGGCTCGACATGGCCAAGTCGCGCATCAGGTTTCAGGGGCTGCCTGCGCGCATCTGTTGGGTCGGGCTTGGCGACCGGCATCGCCTCGGGCTCGCGTTCAACGAAATGGTGGCGCGCGGCGAACTCAAGGCGCCGATCGTTATCGGTCGTGATCATCTCGATTCGGGCTCGGTCGCGAGCCCCAATCGCGAAACCGAGGCAATGAAAGACGGCTCCGACGCTGTCTCCGACTGGCCGTTGCTCAACGCCTTGCTCAACTGCGCCTCCGGCGCGACCTGGGTGTCGTTTCATCATGGCGGCGGGGTCGGCATCGGCTATTCGCAGCACGCCGGCATGGTCGTCGTGTGCGACGGCACGCCGGAAGCGGCGCGACGGATCGCGCGCGTGTTGTGGAACGACCCGGCGTCCGGCGTCATGCGCCACGCCGACGCCGGCTACGACGATGCAATCGCGTGCGCGAAGGCTCACGGCTTGAAGCTGCCAAGCCTGGGCGCAGCGTAGCGCTGACGCTGGAATCACCAATTCACATTTCCACAGGCAGGCACGATCGACCCCTGTTTCGCGGACTTCGCCGGGATTTTTGGAGTGATTTTTGGAGTGATCGAATCAGGCTGGCAGTTTCCTGCCCGGCCAGCTATTTACATGTCAGAAACGCCGAACTTCTCGGCCTCATGGTGAGGAGCCGCGCTCTTCGCGCGGCGTCTCGAACCATGCAGGCCGGAGTCAGCCGCCGTCCTTCCGGCGCCTTAGCCGGCGCGAGACGGCCGCGTGAAGAACGCGGCCTCCTCAGGACGAGGTCCGAGTGAGGCGAACGTGTTATTGTGACACAGTACTGTTAGCATCCCAACTAATGACGAAACGACCAAGCACAGGAGAATGACATGCGTGGCCTTGCTCTATTCGTTGCCGGCACATTGGTCGGCCTGGTGGCAACATCGGTGGCTCAGAACCAGAGCCCAAACAAAGGAGTGGTTGGAATCAATCACGTGGCAATGGCGGTGCCCGATATCGAGAAGGCGGTCGAGCACTACACCAAGGTGATGGGTTTCCCGGAGGCGTTTCGTGTCCGCACACCTGCGGGCGCGGTCCAATTGGTCTACATTCAGGTGAGCAAGGACACGTTCATCGAGCTGCAGAGCGTCAGTCCCGAGCGCCCTGCCGGTATCTATCATTTCGGTGTGGTGGTCGACGACATAAATCAGGCGGCCGCCATGTGGAAAGCGCGCGGCGCCGATGTGCGTCCGATCACGCCCAGCAGCGGCACGAAAGCGATTTTGTCCAATATCATTGATCCGAATGGCGTCCGCATGGAACTGCTGCAGCTGCCGCCGGATTCGCTGCACGCCCAGGCGACGAGCCGGTGGAGATAGTTTCGGGAGTCTACGGCCTCGTCTGCTCGAAATACCGCAAATCCGGCGGCCTCTGGCCTTTCCGCACCGGCATCAGGAAGCCGTCGGCAAGGAAATAGTTTTCCTTGCCGATGACAATCTGCGCGTTGTTCTCGCCGCAATAATATTCCGACCATTGCGGCCGGATATTCGGGTTGCGCCGGTAGCGCTTGTCGACCGTCCATGGGCGGGTGAGCGCTTTGTCGACCACCGTCATGACATTATGCAGGATGTTCGGATCGGCTCTGTCGAGGAAGATGCGCTCCTTGAAGATCGACATGTTGTCGAAGTGCAGCGGCAGGCCGCTCGGGTCATAGGAGCGCGGCCCTCGAAACGGACCGCGCGTCTCGACTTCAAGGACGTCGTAGCGGCCGTCGCCGTCTTCGTCGATCCATCTGCCGACAGAATAGCCAGACCATGACGGTTCCGGGTCGGCCGGCCAGTCACGGCCGTCGGTGAAAACGCGGCGGCTGTGATCGTCCCAATCAATCATAATATAGGTGACGTCCGGCGTGATGACGTATTCCTGCGGCCCGAAGGCCATCATCATGTGCGGCATGCCGGCCGGCAGGCAGCGGGCGGTCGAAATATTGCCAAGCCCGCCTCGGGTTTGGTCTTCGAGGTTTTCCTCGAAAATCGCCTGATACTCCGGCGTGAGTGGTGCTTGTTGGCCGTGGCCCGGGGGCTTGGTCTGGTCATGGCCCTGCTGGCCGGGAATTCCCGCGACGACGATCCGCCGCCACTGGCCCTTGAGGTCGGGGTATTTGCCCATGTCGATGATTTGCGCGCTGGCGAAGGACAGGTTCCAGGCCAGTGTGATTGCAATCATCAAGATTCGGTACATCGTGGCCTCCTCCTTGGCGCCGGGTTATGAATGTAGGATGGGTAGAGCAAAAAAACCGCGTTCTTCACGCGTTTTTTTGGGAAACCCATCAACGGCCTTTCCGTGGATGATGGGTTTCGGAAAAGCGCGTAAAGAAAGAACGCGCTTTTCCTCTACCCATCCTACAACTTTGCCTACGTCGAGGAATCAGTATGCGTGTGGAAGCTCTCGGTTACGTCTGTGCCCGCGCCAAGGATTTGGGCGACTGGGGGAGCTATGGCACCGGCCTCCTCGGTCTGCAGCGCGTCGACAAGACGCGGTCCACCATGGCGTTCCGCATGGACGACCGCAAACAACGCATCATCGTCAATGCGGACGGCGGCGAAGGCATCGAGGTGTTTGGCTGGGAGGTCAAGGATGCGCCGGCGCTCGGCGCGCTGGCGGCGCATATCGAGGCTGCGGGCGTCAAGGTCGCCCACGGTTCACGCGCACTTGCGGACGAGCGAATGGTCAAGGATCTCATTGTGCTCAACGATCCGGTCGGCAACCGGCTGGAAATTTTTCATGGTGCCGAAACCGCCGCAGACGCCTTTGTGCCGGGCCGTTCGATGTCGGGTTTCCGCACCGGCCCGCTCGGGCTCGGGCACGCCGTGCTCAGTGTCGAAACCTCCGATGTGATCGAACGGCTCATGCCATTCTATCGCGATGTTCTCGGGTTTCGGCTCACCGATTATTATTCGCATCCCTTCGAAGCGTTCTTCCTCCACGTCAACCCGCGTCACCACAGCATTGCCTTCATCCGCACGGGCAAGAACGACGTCCATCACATCATGATGGAAGTGTTCAGTTTCGACGACATGGGGCAGGGCTATGATATCGCGCTCGGTGAGAACCGCGTGACGACTACGCTCGGGCGCCACACCAGCGATTTCATCACGTCGTTTTATTCGCGCACGCCGTCCGGCTTCATGGTCGAATATGGCTGGGGGGCGCGTTCGATCGATCCCGAGACCTGGCAGGCTTTTGAGCGCAAGGAAGGCCCCAGCATGTGGGGTCATGATCGCACGTGGCTCGCGTCGGAAGACCAGGCCAAAGCGCGTGCGCAGCGCATGCAGAATGCCGCCAATGGGCTGCGCCGGCCCGTGCAGGTGATGGACGGCAATTACAACATCATGACGGGCGTCTGTCCGTGGTGGGATGGTGTGCGGAAATAGTGGTGGCCTTCGGCAATGCTTGCGCACCGGTCATAAGTTCCTCCACGGTGATATGCGCGAGTGCGTGCGACAACTCTCGTTCGGCCTGTGCGAGCGCCGGCACGATGACCTCCGTCAGCAATGCCGAGCCCGTGATTGGCAATTCCTCGTCTTCGAGAGTGCCGGCCGCGCGCAGAATGTCGTCGGCCGTGATGTGCTGGTGCTCGCGGCCGAGGTCGTAGCCGCCGCGCGGTCCGCGCCGGCCTTTGAGAATGCCGGATCGCACCAAGGCCTGCAGCACGGGTTCGAGGTGTCGAGGCGGCAGGCCGAGCCGCTCTGCCAGCGCTTTGGCGGCAACAGGTTGGTTTCGCGCATGTGTCGCGATGTCGATCACCGCCGTGATAGCAAGGACACCTTTGCGAGGCAGGAGCGACATGGCTACGCTCTGACAACATTGGTGAGTGACGCACGGCGATGACTGCCGCAACTGTTGTTACTTCAAGAACTCAGTCGCTTTCGGATTCTGGGCACCGCTTATTCCGGTACTACCGAATCCGCCAGGGCCACGATCCGTTTGATCGAGACTCGCAACTTCGCAAATCTTCGCCTGCATTGTAGCCGCGATGATCATTTGCGCAATGCGCATTCCGCGCTCGACGCGGAATGGCTCCTGCCCGAAGTTGATCAAAATGACCATGACTTCGCCACGGTAATCTGCATCAACCGTGCCCGGCGTATTGAGTACCGTGATACCATGTCGTGCCGCGAGGCCGGAGCGTGGCCGAACCTGGCCTTCGAATCCTGGCGGCAAGGCGAGCGCAATACCGGTCGGGATTTGTGCGCGTGCGCCCGGTGCGATCATCATCGGATTGTCCGCCGGCACGGCCGCCACCAGGTCGAATCCGGAGGCGAGCGCGCTCTGATAGGCCGGCAGCGGCAGGCCGGCGCCATGGGGAAGCAGCAGCAGGCGAATCTCAACCGAACTCATTTGGCTTTCTCCGAGACTTCAGCGCTCTCAACGAGGGTACTGGCGATCCTTGCCACGAGTGCCAGAGCGACTTCCTCCTTCGACTGCTGCGGCCATGACTCGACGCCCGCATGAGTCACGAGATGCACAGTGTTGCGGTCGCCGCCCATGACACCGGATGCGGGCGAAACGTCATTGGCGACGATCCAGTCGCAGCCCTTGCGGGCAAGTTTGGCTTTCGCATTGTCGATGACGTTCTGGGTCTCTGCCGCAAAGCCGATGACGAGTTTGGGCCGTTGCCTTTTGCGATGCGCAATCGTCGCAAGGATGTCGGGGTTTTCCACCAAGGCGAAGGCCGGCGTGGCGCCTTTTGCTTTCTTTATCTTCTCGCGGCCGGGTTCCGCCACACGCCAATCCGCGACTGCGGCCGCGAAGATCGCACAATCGGCCGGCAGCGCTTTCTCAACGGCATCGAACATTTCACGCGCGCTTTCGATCCGGATGATCGTCACGCCCGAAGGATCGGCGACGTTGACGGGCCCCGACACCAGCACGACGTCCGCGCCGGCGGCCGCGGCCGCGGCTGCAATTGCGTGACCCTGTTTGCCGGAGGATCGGTTGGCGATATAGCGCACTGGATCGATCGGCTCGTGGGTCGGGCCGGAGGTCACGATTACGCGTTTGCCGGCGAGCGGCTTGTCGTCCGTGCGCAAATGCTTCTCGACCGCGGCCACGATTTCAAGCGGCTCGGCCATGCGGCCGCTGCCCCATTCGCCGCGCTCGGCCATCTCGCCTTCGTTGGGGCCGACGAGCGCGACGCCATCCCGGATGAGCTGCTGCACGTTTCGTACGGTCGCGCGGTTTGCCCACATCATCGGGTTCATGGCCGGCGCCAGCAAGACGGGGCGGTTGGTCGCGAGCAGCACGGCGCTTGCGAGATCGTCCGCATGGCCGCCGGCCATCTTGGCCATGAGGTCGGCGGTGGCGGGCGCCACCACGATAAGCTCAGGCTGCCGTGCGAGCCTGATGTGCCCGGCGTCGAATTCGCTTTTCGGATCGAACAGGTCGGTGAAGGCGGGCTCGCCCGCGAGCGCTCCAACTGAAAGCGGCGTCACGAATTGCTGCGCGGCTGCGGTGAGAATGCACCGCAGCGCAAAGCCTCGCTCCTTCAGCCGGCGGATGAGATCGAGCGATTTGTAAGCCGCAATACCGCCGCCGATGATCAGGAGGATGTGTCGCTGTGCCGGCGCGGGTTGGGTGCCAGGTTTCGGGGCCACTTGGGTTGTGCGAACTTGGGTCGTGCGAACCGATGCCGGGGATTGCGGCTCGGGGGCATGGCCGCCGCCGGCGGCGGCGGCATCGCGCAGGATGGTGCGAACCTCGTCCTCCATGGAACGGCCATGGCGTGCGGCCTGCAATTTGAGGCGCTTCTTGAGATCGTCGTCGAGCTGGCGGATGGTAATGCTGGCCATGAGATCGCGGTTTGTTAAATGGCAACCGTAAGAGTGAGCCGACACTCCCGCGGCGATCTCGGTCTGATTCCCTCTCCCCGCTGGGGAGAGGGTTAGGGTGAGGGGGGTTCGAGCTATCCGACCGGGCAGTTGCCTGCACACTCGATAGACCGTCCCCCTCACCCCAGCCCTCTCGGAGGGGAGAGGGAGCACACCGAGTTCGCTTTGGGGCCATCGGTTCAGATCCAAAGTAGCCTATGATTGCGTTGCAATCAATGCAATCAGTTTTCGCTGATTTCTTGGTAATGCCGACATCCTCACATTGCCGCGCTACAGTCCCCGAGCTATCAGGGAGCATCCATCATGTATCATCCATCGCTACCATCATTCGCCGTCATGGCTTTTCTGGGCTTGGTATGCGCCGCCGCCGCCCAACCCGCGCCGCCCGACAACAAGCCTGACGCCACGTTGCGTTCGACCCCCGAAACGGTGGTCTGGGGCTATATCGCAGCCGACATCGCGCCAGCGCTGCGCATCAAATCCGGCCAGACGGTGCGTGTCGATACCGTCTCGCACAGCGGTATCAACACGCCCGAGTCGGCGGTTTCGTTTTTTGGCAAGGGCGGAATTCCCGCCGACCAGGTGCTCAAAGACGCCATCGACATTCAGCAGAAGGTCAACCGGCCGCGCGGCGCGAGCGCGCATGTTCTCACCGGCCCGATCTACGTGGAGGAAGCCGAGCCCGGCGACATGCTGGAAGTGCGCATCCTCGCGCTCGAGCCGCGCGTGCCCTACGGCGTCAACAATTCCAACCGCGGCACCGGCGTGTTGCCGGAACTGCTCAGCGGCCCGACGCCAAAGATCATCAAGTTCGATCTCGCGCGCAACGTCGCGCTCTTTTCCAACGATATCGAAGTGCCGCTCGCGCCCTTCATGGGTATCATGGCGGTCGCGCCCGCGCGCGACACTTGGCTGATTTCTTCACGCCCGCCCGGGCACTTTGGCGGCAATATGGACTTCAACAAGTTGACGGCGGGCGCGACGCTTTATCTGCCGGTGTTCCACAAAGGCGCACAGTTCTTCACCGGCGATTCGCATGCCGTGCAGGCCGACGGCGAGATCAACGGCACCGCGATCGAAGCTTCGCTCACCGGCACCTTCCAGTTCATCGTGCACAAGGATGCCGGCCGCACCATGCGCTGGCCACGCGCCGAAGATGCAACGCATTTTTATTCCATGGGCATGGATCTCGATCTCGACGTCGCGATGAAAAACGCGGCGCAGGAGACCGTCGATTTCCTGCGTGCCACAAGGGGACTGTCGGCGGCCGACGCCTATGCGCTCTCAAGCATAGCGGTCGACTTCCGCATCGCCGAAGCGGTCGATGCCGTGCAGGTAGTCTACGGCGCGATCCCGAAGAAGATCTTCAAGACCAATCCGGATTATTGGTTGCGGAAGTGAGACGCCGCTCCCCACCACGTAGCAGCGTCGCGGCGAACATGAAGATGATGCCTGACAGGGCCGGGATGATGGTGAGACCGGTGATGCGCAGGCGATGGATGTCATGCGGCGTCAGGTTGACGTAGCCGACGCTTACCCAGGACAGAATGTCGGCCGCCATCGCGGCTTGCGGATCGCCGGTCGTGATGGCGGGCAGCGCCGCGAGCCGGGCCTCGGTGGCGCGGAGTTCCGTATCCACGGCGCCGCGGCGTTGTGCTGCGCCCAGCGCTTGGCGCAATTTCAATATTTCGGCACAAGCCGCCCCCGATGCCGCCAGTGTGACGTCGCTGCAGCCGACTGTCTGCCGCCACACCGCGGCGGCGACGGGTTGCGCGCGCTGGATTTCGGCCTCGATGGTCGCGACTGAACGCACTTCGGTAATGCCGGCGCGCTCCGTGCGCAGTCGAGCGACGTCGGCGGCAAGGCCTGTTGACTCGCTGGCAACTTTGCTGCGGCCGGCGACACCGTCACCGATATTGGTTGCCGCAAAGCCCATTGCGGCGAGCAGCGTCATTGCCAGCGCCATGAGCCATATCGACCAGCAGCCGAGCGCCGCCACGCCGCGACGGTCACACCAGAGCTGCGCGGCCGCACTGGGCAGCACGATGGCGAGAAGATCGATTGTAAGTCCAAGCCCCGCGAGCAAAAGGGCGGCTTCGGCGGTTTGACCGAAGGAGGCCGCAAACCGCGTATTGACGGTCAGCCCGATGACGGAGAGACCGATCGCCGCGATGGCGAGCGCGCCGGCCAATATGATGCGGCCGGCGCCGCGCCGGTGGGTTGGCGCACCGGCCAAAAGACCAGCCGTGAGATCGACCGTCGGACCACGCTTTTGCGGCGGTGCGGCCGCCGGGCTCGCGTTGGCGGCTGGTACCTGGGCTGGCGCCGACATTGTCGGGGCTGATTTGACGATCGCAGCCGGTACCGAATTCGCGGGTACCGCAATGACGGATGAATCGTCGTCAAGCTCGCCGATGATCCCGTTGGAAACCTCCCACGATCTCATGGCCTGCAGCCAGGCCATGACCTCTGCCTTTGGAAAGGTGCTCAAGGGTACGATGTTGCTCACAAATACTCTCGCAACAGGCGACGGACGCCCTGCTAGGGGCTGCGTCAGCGAAAATGAAGGATTTTCGTAGGGGCGGGTCTTGTGCCCGCCTGCCCGCAAGCGCGAAGAGCGGGCGGGCACCGCGGCGCAAGCCGCCGAAGACCCGCCCCTACGAAATCAGAGGCCTCGCAACCCCTCGTCGCTCAGCCTAGAACAAAACACGAACATGTTCAAGAGCAAATCAAGGATGTCGCGAGATGCGCTCGGAGACGAGTAAAACATGGCGTGCTAGCCTGCTGGTCCGGCGGGTTCGGGAAGAATTACCCCGAGGGCTCGAAGCGTCAATGCGCTCCAAATGACGTTCCCCATCCCAATGCATTGAGGAGGAGATTTCCATGTTGAGATTGAAAACGGCGCTCGCATGCGGCGCGGCCGCAATCCTGATGGTGGCGGCGTCTCCCGCCAGAGCGGCCGGTAATTGCGCCGATTTGGTGAACCTGAAGATTCCAGCGAGCGAAATTGGGCTGCCCAGCGGCGGTGCAACGATAACCTCCGCCCAAATGGGGACAGTGCCCGCTGATCCGCTCAAACCCAGCGCGACGCGCGATTATTGCAAGGTGCAGGGTGCGGTTCTGCCGACCGACCTGAATGCGCCCCCGGTCAATTTCGAGGTCAACCTGCCCGCCGACTGGAACCACAAGGCCGTGCAATATGGCGGCGGCGGCGCCAACGGCGTGCTGATCACCGGCCTTGCGGCGCTTCGCGACGCGCGCCGCGACACGCCTGTGCCGGTGGCGCGCGGCTTCGCCACCTGGGGCACGGATGCCGGCCACGACAATAAAAAACTTCCGCACTCGCGGGCCTTTGCGCTCAATGACGAGTCGCTCGTCAATATGGCCTACGCCGCATACAAGAAGACACATGATGTGGGCGTGCGCATCGTGCGGGCGTTTTACGATTCTGCGCCCGCGAAAATTTATTTCTTCGGCGGTTCGGAAGGCGGGCGCGAAGCCCTGATGATGGCGCAGCGTTTCCCGACCGATTTCGACGGCATCGTGAGCGTGGTACCCGTCGTCAATTACACGGGTGGCAATCTGGCGCGGGCGAAGCTCGTCCAGCTTCAACAGGAAGGCGGCTGGATCAACCCGGCCAAAGTCGATTTGATCCACAATGCAGTCAATGCCGCCTGTGACAAGCTCGACGGCCTCGAAGACGGTGTCATCAGCGCTTATGAAAAATGCCTGAGCGTGTTCGATGTGGGCACACTTCGCTGCCCAAACGGGGTGGACACCGGCGACACTTGCCTTTCAGACAAGCAGATTGAAGCCGACAGGCTTGTACACCGTCCATACGTTTATCCGTTCGCGATGAAAGACGGCGTCACGGCTTTTCCGGGATGGACCTATGGCAACGAGGTGCAGCCGGGCGGGATGGTCGACACCATAACCGGCAAGGAGGCACCGCAATTCCCGATCGCGAATGAGAAGACGCAATCCGTCGCCTGGGTCAATGCGGACGGTTTCGTGCGCTATTTCTTCGCGCGCGATCCCAAGTTCAACCCGTCCCAATTCTCGGTCGAAAAATTCGCCGTCCGGATCAAGGAAATTTCGGAGATGTTCGACACCACCGATCCCGACCTATCGGCATACCTCGCGCGCGGCGGCAAGCTGATCCTCAAAGGCAACGGCGCCGATTATCAACGCAGCGTGCTGCAGGAAGTCGACTATTACAAATCAGTCGTCGCCAGGATGGGCCAGGATCGCGTCGATCAATTCATGCGCTTCTATGTGACACCCGGCGTGAACCATCCAGGCAACGGTGTCATGCGGGATGGCAAGGCGGTGCCGGCCAAAGTCGATTTGCTGGGTGCGTTGGATGCCTGGGTCGATTCGGGCAAGGGCCCCGACACCCTGATGCAGGTGAGCCAGCAAGAGCAGGCGCCGTTTGCGACGATCGCCTCGCGCCCGATGTGTCGGTATCCGCTGAGCCCGCGTTATGACGGCCATGGCGATCCGAGCCAGGCGGCAAGCTTTATCTG
>Ga0209488_10004457_pt1 | contig 10937 bp, 11 predicted proteins | sample Rivendell_Oct201_8_FD_188349 | JGI IMG/M metagenome (GOLD analysis project Ga0209488, IMG submission 188349) | Vadose zone soil microbial communities from the Eel River Critical Zone Observatory, Northern California, USA -... | ecosystem: Environmental > Terrestrial > Soil > Vadose zone >... | reverse complement strand
CCACGTCGGAGCCACATCGCCGATAGACTTTGCGACGAACGGACTGGCCTTGAGCTGGAAACTGCTCACCGCGTAATTCATAGGCGGGAAGATGAGAGCTTAACCAGGCCGAAGATGTGCCCAGCGTGCGCGCAGGATTTAAGATGGTCTTGGCATGTTTGCGCTGAGAACATTTTCCTGGCTTGGCCGGACACTATTTGCGGTGTTTGTCGTTGGGCTCGTCGTCGGTCAGGACGCTCCCCCTGCGTCCCAGCCTCCTAGTCCAGCGCAGGCGCCGCCGCCCTCTGTTCTTGCGCGGAAGTCCGTCACTTTTGATGATTTTGTCGACTCGGCCATCCGGCAGGAACGCCGGCTGACCGATTTGATGCGTAACTTCAAGCCGGTGGTCGAGACTTACATTCAGCTGCAAAGGGCTGATTCCGACTTGCGGACCGCCCCTAAGGCCGACGACTATTTCTTAAGCCGTCTGGATCTGACTGGCAATGCCCCGGCCACTCTCGCCTTTGCGGATCAGGAGCGCTTCAAGCAGGGCGCGGAGAAGAAATTCTTCAAGAACGCGCAACCCTTCCTGGCAGCCGGCTTCGCGCAGGGGTTGTTTCCAGACCTGGACCACTTTGACCGTCAGAACTACACGTTCGAATTTGTCCGCTGGGAGATTCTTGGAGAAGTGCGTTGCGGCCTTGTGGACGTGAAGCCCCGTGTGGATTCGGGGAACCGTGGTTTTGTCGGCAGGATCTGGGTGGAGGATCAGGACTTCAATATTGTGCGCTTCAACGGAGCGTACGCCTCGAAAGCCTTCTCCAAACGCGCGTTTCACTTCGACAGTTGGCGGCTGAACACCCTGAACGTCATGTGGATGCCTGCCTATGTTTACACCGAGGAGTCGGATCCTCACGATCCATCGAGCCACGGTCTGTGGTTTAAGGCTCAAACTCGCATCTGGGGCTACGATCTGGAACACGCGGGAGACCACCGGGAGTTTGCCAAACCTCTGACGGACACACCGGCGTGGGTCGATCCCAGACGGCACGAAGCGTCGCAGGACCTGAGCCCGGCTTTCACCCTGGGGAAATCAACATACACACCTGAAGACGATGTGGTGGAGCGGTTGCAAGTTGCCGGACTTATGGCTCCGGACGGCGAAGTCGACCAGATCTTGCAGACCGTCGTCAACAATCTGATGGTGACGAACGATCTCGATCTTGCTGGGGTTCGGTGCCGTGTGCTGCTCACAACACCACTGGAGTCGTTCGTCGTCGGCCGAACTCTCGTAGTTAGCCGCGGGCTTCTCGATGTGTTACCAGATGAGGCGACCCTCGCCGCCGTGCTGGCGCACGAACTGGCCCACATCGTTTTGCGGCACTCCTCTGGCAAAGGATACCTGTTGGCTCTCACCTTGCCGTTCTCGGATCTGGAAGCCTTTGCCCGCTTTAACTTCCATTTCGATCCCGCGGAGGAAATTGAGGCCGACAAAAAGGGCCTGGAGTTATTTTCGAAGTCGCCGTATAAAGACCAGCTCGCGAGTGCCGGACTCTTTTTGGAAGCTCTGGAAGCGCGCGCTCCGCAATTGCCGAACCTGTTGCACGGGCGCTTTAGCAACGACTTCGGGAGCAGTCACCTGATCGGAATGCGGGTACTGGCCAACTTTCCCAAGCATCTGCAGATGGGTCGGCTGGATCAGATTCCAGCCTTGCCGCTAGGCTCGCGAATTACGGTCGATCCCTGGTCGGACCGGATTGAGATGCTCAAGAGCAAACCGGTGCGTCGAGTGTCGGCATCGGAGAAGATGCCGTTCGAGGTGTCTCCGTTCTTTCCGTACCTAAAGCGGATGGACGGACACGAAAAACCTCAGGCCGGGGCACAGCCGTAACAGCTGTACGGGAGCATTAGTTTGACCATGTACTATTCGGGCGCCGATGTCCATTTCACGCCGAGAGAAAACGTTGGGTGATAGAACTCGCGTTGGATCGATGAAAGTTTTTTCAGGTTGCCGAATGGAGATTTGCCCGAGGCAGCGGACCGCACAGGAAAGGCTTCCATTGCGACAAGCTTGCTAAAACTGTCGCGCAAGCGATAGGCTTGGGCTCAATTCTGAGTGCAGGGCGGGCGCGCTCCACAGGAATTCCGCATGGGCCACCGCAAAGGAGCGTTCTTATGCAACTGAAGCTGGCAACGCGAACCAAGGATGGAGTTCTAATCGTGGACTGCAACGGCCGGATTGTTTTCGGCGAAGAATCGTCATTGTTGCGGGAGACGGTCAAGAAGGCGATCCCCGAGAATAAACGCATTATTCTCAACCTGGGCGAAGTGACCTATATCGATTCGGGCGGGTTGGGGACGCTGGTGTCGCTACACACCACGGCGCAGCTTGCTGGTACCTCCATTAAGCTGGCGAACTTGACCAAGCGAGTCGGCGATTTGTTGCAGGTGACCAAGCTGCTGACAGTTTTCGACGTGCACAACTCGGAGGCCGAGGCCCTCGAATCTTTCAAGGGGGCGGCGGCATAGTCCGCGGCCGCGGTGCGCGGCCACGTCGCCGCGTGCGCGCGCTCTCTCCTTGCGAATGGTATCGAGAGTCGTATTCATCTTCTTTCTCCTCGTCAGTGCCAGCGGATACGTCTCTCCACCTGTGGCGTTGGCCATGGGGCTCGTGTTCGGATTGGCCTTTTCCCATCCCTACAGCAGCGGAGCAAAGAAGCTCTCCAGATTTTTATTGCAGGCCTCGGTTGTAGGGCTGGGATTTGGGATGAACCTGCACGAAGTGGTGCGGGTCGGGCGCAGCGGATTCATCTACACCATGCTCGGAATCAGCCTGACTCTGCTCGCCGGGATGGGGCTGGGCGCGTTGCTCGGAGTGCAGCGGGTTGCTGCGTTTCTGATTTCCACGGGAACCGCAATCTGTGGGGGAAGCGCGATCGCTGCGGTTGGACCCATCACGCATGCCAGCGACGAAGAGATGGCGGTGTCGCTGGGAACCGTATTTGTTTTGAATTCCGTGGCGCTGCTGATTTTTCCTGCCATTGGCGCTGCGCTGAAACTTACGCAAACGCAATTTGGTCTGTGGGCGGCGTTGGCCATTCACGACACGAGTTCCGTGGTGGGCGCCGCTGCTAAGTACGGATCGGTGGCGCTCGCGATCGCGACGACGGTGAAACTGGCGCGAGCATTGTGGATTGTCCCTCTGTCGGTGGGGACCGCGCTGGCTTATCGTTCCAAGGCGAAGATTCAGTGGCCGTGGTTCATTGCTCTATTCTGTCTGGCGGCGGTTTGCAACACGTATCTGCCGAGCAGAGCGCATGAATACAGCCTGGCCGTGAAAATGGCGAAGATTGGACTTACGGCGACGCTCTTCCTGATTGGCAGCGGACTCTCGGTGGCGACGATCAAAGAGGTCGGGCATCGTCCGTTGTTGCAGGGAATCCTGCTCTGGCTGCTGGTTTCATTAGGATCAGTGTGGCTGATTCGGGCGGGGTGGATCGCGCTGTGAAACAAGGAAGGAAGAAGTCGCGGAAGCGGGCAGGGAAGAGCCGTCCGGATAAATCGTCTGCGGATAAATTATCTGGGGATAAATCATCTTCCGATAAATCGGGGAGGACGCGGGTGCGCATCGAGGCGGCGATTCGCAGCATTCCCCGCGGCAATGTGTCCACCTACGGCGCGATTGCCCGGGCGGCGGGAATGCCTGGAGCGGCGCGGCAGGTGGCGGCAGTCTTGCGACGCGGCTTTGGATTGCCGTGGCAGCGAGTGCTGGGCTCGGGCGGAGAGATCAAGCTGCGCGGCGACTCGGCCATCGAGCAGAGGCTACGGTTGGAAGCAGAGGGCGTGCGCTTTCGTGGGCGTCGCGTGGATATCAAGGCGCACGAGTTTAAGTTTGGGCGAGAGGGGCGGCGGAGGTAGATGCTGATAATCGCCTGTAGTGCGGTTGTTGGGTGTAATGCCGAGGCTTCAACAGCTGACGAAACTTCAGTTGTGAGCCGGCAGGCCTTTCCGCGAAATTCTTGACGACAGTCTCGTGCTGTGCAGAAATTCAGCGGCGAATGCTGGGCGCACGCTGGGAAAGCGTGCGCCCGGCGATTCCTCCGGTTCGTTGCAGTTCTCTATTTGGCTGTAGTTGTCGTAGTCGTTGACGTATTCTTTGGGGTAGTAGTCGTGGTCGGCTTGGTCGCAGTTGTGGCCGGGATCGGCTTTACCGCGGCTGCGGATGGCTTGGTTGTGGTTACCGGAGTTTTCATCGCGGCGTTTTTCACCACCGGCGTTGGAGTTGTCTGCACGGTCGTCCCGGGCGCCGGCCTGCCGTTGACTATTCGTTGCTGCTGGGCCGGAACGCCAACGCCCCGTTGTCCAGATACGTTCTGCGCATTCCCCTGAGGCACCGCGGTCCTGGTTCCATTGCCGCCTGCCACAAATCCATTCGCCGGCGAGGGGCCCGAAGCGAACGCGGCATTGCTGGTCCCCGGGACAAGGCTTGGAAAATTCAGGTTGTACGTCCGTACCGGGATGGCCATCGCGCCGTTCTGCGGCTGCAGCTCGTCAATGGTCAAGTTGTAGGTGTAGCCGGTACCGACCGGGCTATTCGGACCGCGGCCCCGCGCGACGGAGAACAGCGCGCTGCCGGTCTGGCCGGGAGCAAGCACGAACTGCGAGTCGGTCTGGTTGCCCCGGTCGATGCCCATGCCCTGCAGTTGGCCGGGGTTGCCGCCGGCTGGGACATAGGTGTTACCGTTATTGTCGACCATCACCATTGAGCCGTCGTGATAGGCGACGATCAGGGGCTGGTTGGTCGAGTTGCGGAACAGGATGTTCATGCGGACAATATGCCAGCCGCCCTCTTGGCTCATGGTCATCTGCGAAACGTTGGCTTGGAACGGGCCTGCATCGAAGCAACTCGGTCCGCAGGCTCCAGCGCCGCCACCGCCTCCGCTGAAGGCTCCGCTTGGCTGGTTCGTTTGCAATCCGTTTGACGCACCTTGCTGCACACCCTGCATCCCCTGCTGCGCTCCGTTTTGCCCTTGTTGCACGCCGTTTTGCACCTGCTGGCCTGTCTGCTGAACCGTGCCGCCTTGTTGGGTCGTGCTCTGGCCCTGCTGCTGCAACGCGTTCTGGGCGTCCTTCATCTTCTGCCAAACACTCTTCTTCTTCTGTTGCTGCTGCTGCACCGGCTGATTCTGCGGTTGGTTTTGGTTCTGGTTTGTCTGGTTTGTCTGGTTTGAATTTGGGGTTTGATTTTGGCTCTGTTGCGCGGCCGCAGCGACCGAGAAGGCCACGGTGGCGATTAGGATGATGATCCACGTCGAGTTCTTTGTGCTCATGTTCCTCTCCTCTTAAACTTGAATTCCGTACTCATTCCCCCCGAACGATTTATGCCGCCATTTTCTGAAAGCTACTGCGTTTCTTTTCTGCACTGCAATGAAGAGTTTTTTCGCTGTGAACGAATCCGCATGACAATCTCCTCTGCTCTCAATCCACGATTCTGGCGAGTGGAAGCATATCGGGAGAGCGCCCGACATTTTCTGAACGGGCCCACTCTCAATCAGAACAGCTCAGGTCTTCTGTCGAGTAGTCTGGTGAGGTGATGGACGGCAGATAGGAGCACAATGGGCGCAAACTGAAGGATTGTCAAGCGGATATCGGTTGGTGACGTAAGCAGGCCTTAGCGCTCAGAACCGGGTCAATGAGCGAAATTGATTCCATGACAATGTCGGCTGCCACGCCCGCGTAAAGTTGGTGGTGCTAAAGCCACCAACAGGCTCGGGAGAAAGGAGCCGAACGATGATTAGTAGATTTCTACCCCGAGTTTCAGGAGATTGCTTCGGTGGATACAGACACCGGAGAGTTCCAAGAAAACCGCTAACCATTGTGAGCACGCAGAGGTTCTACCTTGGGACTTGTGGACAGAAATCTGTCGCCTCGGCGTCAAACTCCACCCACTGTTGCTGGGCAAGGATGCAGAAACGTTGGTGTCAACTAAACTAGCGAGGTCAAAAGCAAGGGTCAGCTCTTAGTGGGAAGTGGAGGGATCGTCGGTTTTAGCGCCCTTTACGGCTTTGGTGCCCTCTATCTTGCATTTATATTCTTTGCCGTCTTCGCGGCGTATGTAGAGCCTTTCGCCATCTACTCGGTACTCCACAACTTGTCCTATATCGAATTTCCCCGCCTGAAAGGCGCCGCAGTAGTCAACCTTGTAGACGAAGTCGGCGCCGTTTAATTCGTACACCTTTGCGCGGCGGGACGTGGTGGTGACGGGCAGAGCGCCAGTGCCTCCGGAGGTGTCCGAGTCGACCCGGATATCCCAAGCCTAGATCGTTCCTTTTTGATAGGTCGGCGGCACCTTGTCGGCGGCTGCAATCGTGGCGGCTAGCAGAATGAAAAGTACGGTGCGAAGTATCGCCATGGATTTCTCCGGAATTCCGGTTTGGCTCCCAACAGCTGAACAGTATAAACCCGTCCACTCAAAGAACCAGGCTGCGGCCTAGTTAGTACAAAAACATTATTGTGAGTGCGTCGACTCACACCTATTATCATCCCGCATTTCGGGGGACATTGATGGGACGATCCAAGCTCGGACGATCTAAGCTGAGTGCCGCCTCGTTGCTTTTTCTCTCAGTGCTGACGGTTTCACTGCGTGCTTCGGGACAGGGTTGAGTGGCCGCGAGATCTAGCGCGCCCGTGATTGGCGCGTTGTGCAGCACATCGGATCCCAAGGCCGAGAAGGCGAAGCTGTCGGAAGATGACAGTCCTATTTCTGCGCGTCATTGGGCGATCTCGACCGGCTATCGCTATCAGCATTCGTTCCGCCATTTTGTCGGCACCACCGAGCAGACCAGTCGGGAAGCGCAACACACGCAGGTAGTGAATTACCTCAATCTGTTTGACGTTTCGCTGACCTACAAGGTCAATCCGCGCTGGAGCCTGACGGCTAGCTTGCCCATCATGAATGCCACGCGCACTTACGACCACCAACTCTTTAATGTATTTTTTCATATTCCGAATGCGCCAGATCAAGTGACTCATGCCAACGGCATCGGCGACCTCGCGGTGTCGGCTCAGTTCTGGCTGCACCGTCCGCCCGTCGAAAGCGGTCACAACATTGCGTTCTCCTTCGGTGCTGTATTTCCGACCGGGAGCGACGACGTGCGCGACACGGTTCAGACGGTCAACGGTCCACAACGGGTCTTCGTGGACCAATCCATTCAACTCGGTTCCGGTGGATGGGGTATTTCGCTCGGGACCGAGGCTTATCAGCGCGTGAAGAAGGCCGTCCTCTACGCCTCGGGAACCTACCTGATCACGCCGCAGGAGCAGAACGGCATTCCCAATGCATCGCTTGCGGGAGTGAAGTTCCCACCGAATCCGCTTACGTCCACAATGTCGATCCCAGACCAATACCTCGCCGATGGCGGCATTGCTTACCCGGTTCCGAAGATTCGAGGCTTGGCGGCGAAGTTTGGACTGCGCTACGAGGGGGTGAAAGTGCGCGACCTTATCGGTGGAAGTCTCGGTTTCCGCCGTCCGGGATACTCACTGTCGGTTGAGCCCGGTATGCAATACGAACGAGGCAAAAACACCTGGTCGGTCAACATACCCGTCGCGGTGCAGCGTAACCGCAAGCGCAGCGTTCCCGACCAGATGCAGGGCAAAGCAGGAGACGCGGCGTTTGCCGATTACCTGATTTTGGTGGGATATGCGCGTTCATTCTGAGCGCGCTTGCGCGGAGGGCTGCGGAGGTCTAGGACTAATGAGAAGCGGACGAACTGTCGCAGTGGCAATCTTCTTCTTGCTTGGAATACTTGGGTTCAGTGGAGAGTGCGCTGCGCAACTCTCATTATCATTGCGCGATACGCACGGGGACACGCAAGATATCAGCAGGTATAAGGGCAAGATCGTGGTTCTGAATTTCTGGGCGACATGGTGTGTTCCGTGCCAGCACGAGATGCCTCTGCTCGGGGAGGTGCAAAAGAAGTATGAAGACAAAGGTGTGATAGTGCTCGGCGCCTCAGTGGATGACGAGAAGAGTCAACCCCTGATACAGCCATTTGCCGAGAAGAACAAAATCCCGTTTCCGCTGTTGGTAGGCGCTACTACCGATCAGATGCAGCAACTGCAGCTGGGCGAAGTGATTCCTGCGACAGCATTCTTCGATGCGGATGGCAATCTGATCGCTCGCGTCCTGGGCGAACTCAACAAGTCGGATCTCCAAAACCGTCTCGAATGGATGCTCGGCAAGCACCATGGCAAGGCGCCTCCCGCCTTTGTAAACGGATTCCAAAAGAAACCAGCGCCTGACAGCGCGCCTTCCATTTTCGGTCATTGAAGGTGTTCGTAGTTGCCGGTTTCGCGCAGTCGGTAGCATGGCCTGGGCGACACAGGAGCGCCCGGCTCGTGCCTCTATCGCGGGCAATGCGGAAGTAGTCATCCCTGCACGAAGACTGGTTCTGTAAGTACCAGATAGTTGACGTTATCCACTGTCACCGCTGACTATCCAATCTTGATCATGATGGTGGAACTCTGGAAATGTTTGCCTTTCCAAGAAATCCTATACTCTCCAGCGTGAGGAAAATACTGCGTTAGCGGTAGCCCTTTGCCAAACTGATAGCTTTCCCCCGGGTTCAGAGTTCCCCAGCCGCCCACAGGTTCTGGTCCATTTCCGAAGAGCACCCCCGAATCCCGCAGTTCTGATCCGTCGATTACGAGTACCCATCCCCCGTCCACTGCATCAATTGGTGTGTCGGAGTCATTCAGCAAAAGGAAGGAAAGAATGACGTATGGAGGTTCGGTAAACCCCTGCTGTGCTCGCACGAATTCTGCATGCAGGCCCGCGTGCAAGCTCCCACATTTTCCGACCCCTTCACTACTCTGTGCTATCGCGTTGTAGCCTACAACTGCCAGTCCGAGCCATATCGTAGCAAGTGCGGCAAGGGTGCCATATCGTTTTAGGCCGGTGAATGTGAGCGTCATATACTGCTCCCCCAGAGGAACCACCACAATATACTCGCTGGGCTTGAAGTAAATGTTGAACCCAGGCCATTTCACAAATGGTGTGGTCGCTTAGAAGTGTGCGGGGGAGAACAGCCCCATGAGTTCGGGACGGTCCGACAGTCGCTCCTTAAAGCAAGAAGAATGACAGAACCAGACCTGCCACTTCCCCTCAACCGTTGCGACGGTCAAGCGACAGGGATTGATGTTTGTGGTCACAATCAGCACGCCACAGAAGCAGCACGGCCCCCATTCTACTTTCGTGTCGCTTTGCACAAATCCCTCCGCCCCAGATCATAGCTGATGAACCCAGGCATTTACCCACTTATGAACCCTGTGCGAATGCCGGACAGCCCGGCGCAGCAGGCATCTCTCAATAGCCATCGACGAACGACGAACGACTAGCGACTGCTCTTGAACTGCCCGTCGATCTCCACTTGATAGCCGGTGACCATCTTGTTGGTTTCGTTGGCCATGCCGATATCCGCCGCGATGAAGGATGCGGGCAAAACTGTCGAAGTGAAGATCTATCCGCCATATGGAACTTCCGCGAGTGACGCGCACACCTTCGCATACTTGGGTCGCACGGTCTGGGGTGACGACGTGTTCCGCTTTCTCAGCCGATATTGCATTAATAACTGACGTTATCGGCGTTTTCACGCAATATAAAAAGGCGCCCACTTTGCGGTAGGTTGAGACATTCGCATCGCCAACCTAGCGAAAGGAGCGCCTATATGAATCAAGAGAAGTATATCGGGATGGACGTGCACCAGGCCACCATCTCGGTTGCCATCCTGGATAGTGGGGGCAAGCTGATCATGGAGTGCATTCTGGAGACCAAGGCGGCCACGATTCTGGAGTTCATCCAAGGAGTGCGTGGAACTCTATCGGTGACCTTCGAGGAAGGAACCTGCGCTGCCTGGTTACACGACCTTCTAAAACCCCATGTCAGCCGGCTTGTAGTCTGCGATCCGCGAAAGAACGCTCTGTTGAAGGATGGCAGCAAGAGTGACCGGATCGATGCGCGCAAGCTGGCGGAGTTGTTACGCGGCAACCAACTCAAACCTGTATACCACGGAGACCACGGAGTACGAACCTTGAAGGAGTTAGGTCGCACCTATCTGACCATCACTAAGGATCTCACGCGAGTGATGAGTCGGATTAAAGCGCTGTATCGCAGCTGGGCGATTCCCTGCAGCGGCACAACCGTTTATGCTGCGCGGCATCGCAGCGAGTGGTTGGCCAAGATTTCCGAACCCGGAGTCCGTCTCCGGGCCGAACGCTTCTACCAGCAACTGGATCTGCTGCGGCTCTTGCATCAAGAAGCGCGATGCGATTTCGTGGTAGAGAGCCACAAGCATCCTGCCGTGAAATTATTGCGCCAGATTCCTTCTATCGGCCCAATTCGTGCGGCTTTGCTGGTGGCCCTGTTGCAAACGCCCCACCGTTTCCGTACCAAGCGCCAGCTGTGGGCGTATAGCGGGTTCGCAGTCGAAACTCACGACAGCGGCGAGTACCGCTATGTTCGAGGGAAGTTGCTGCGCAACCGGGAGCGCATCAGCGTGCGCGGTCTGAGTGACAACTATAATCGCGACCTCAAGAACCTGTTCAAAAGCACGGCGATATCAGCCAGCACTCGGCCAGGACCACTCCGCGATTTTTACGCAGCCCTTCTGGCGAGAGGGATGCGGCCAACAATGGCACGTCTCACGCTGGCCAGGAAGATCGCCGCAATTACTTTAACCATCTGGAAGAAAGGGGTGGACTTCGACGCCAAACAATTAGATCAGCAAGCAGCTTGAGCATCTCTGGAGAATCGGCTTTTCCATCTCTGGTAATTCTCCAGTGGTGGTCGGTCGGGTTCTAGAGACGCTCGATTCGAGGGCGAGTATCAGTCAATGAGCTGGGCCGCGTCTGCTTCGGCAGCGAGTCACCAATTTTCACGCTATGCCCCCTCGGATAAT
>Ga0209488_10004456_pt1 | contig 10938 bp, 11 predicted proteins | sample Rivendell_Oct201_8_FD_188349 | JGI IMG/M metagenome (GOLD analysis project Ga0209488, IMG submission 188349) | Vadose zone soil microbial communities from the Eel River Critical Zone Observatory, Northern California, USA -... | ecosystem: Environmental > Terrestrial > Soil > Vadose zone >... | reverse complement strand
CGCGAGCGGACGCATCGTGACCCGCGACGAGATGCTTGCCGAGATCTGGAATACCCCCTACGCGGGCTCGAACAAAGTCGAAGCTGTAGTCCGCTCACTGCGGAAGAAGCTTGGTCCCTACGCATCTTCGATCGAAACCGTCACGGGCCACGGTTACCGCTTTCGCGGATGGAGGCGGAATACGATCGAGGACGTGCGATGATCCCACAGATGTGGTCGGGCATTGTCTCGATCGCCTGATGCCCACACGCCGGACAAGTGAGTAACGATTGATATGTCACCGATACGCCGCTCACGCGATCCACGGTAGCCCGGCCGTAGGGTCGGACTTTAGTCTATAGAGATCGTCGCTCCTCCTTTGAACCCGCTGAACCAACGCGCAAAGGGTTCCAAGGTTCGATACGCGTCGCGCGAGCGCCCCTTTGCCGATTGTTGGCCGCCGTGCCCGATCTTCCCGCGCGCCGATCTCGTCTATCCGCGCAGTTGCTGCCGGATCGGCAGCACGCGAATGCGTTTACCGCAGGCGGCATGGATTGCATTCACGAGAGCCGGCGCGACGGGGGGCAAACCCGGTTCTCCGACCCCTCCGAGTGGCTTGTCAAACCCGCCCATGTTGAGGAGGTGCGTACGGATTTCTGCGGGCGCAGCGTCTATGCGCGTGACTTCGTAGTCGTGAAAGTTCGATTGCTCGACTTGTCCCGCCTTGAAGCTGATCTCGCCCAACGTCGCAAGACTGACGCCCTGCACGACGGCACCCTCGAGCTGCGCGCGCACGCGGTCCGGATTGACCACCGCGCCGCAGTCAAAGGCGATATCGACCCGCGGGATGCGGAGCGAGCCATCGGCGTCGACCGCTGCCTCGACCACGACCGCAGTATAGCTGACGAAGCTGCGGTGCGCGGCGATACCGAGGCCATGACGCTCGGGCAACCGGCGTCCCCATCCAGCCTCCGCTGCGGCCTTCTCGATGACCTGACGCAGACGTCCGGTATCGAAGGGATAGAGCTTGGGGTCTTCGCCGTAGAGCCACCCGTCTGACATCGCAGCGGCATCAATCAGGCGATCGGGGCCAATCAGTTCCAGGAGATAATCCTTCGGGTCACGACTGGCCGCAGCCGCTAGTTCGGCCGCGAAACTCTGCACGGCGAATGCGTGCGGGATGTTGGACACCGAGCGGAACCAGCCGATCCGCGTATGCGCCTCGGCTTCAGGATTCTCGACGCGCACATTCGGGATCGCGAAGGGCATGTCGACCGCACCCATGGCGAGCTCGAAAGCGCCTTCATTCCGCGCGTTCGGGGCGAAGATCGAGCCGATCGTCGGCGCGACGGTGCGATGCAGCCAAGCGACAGGCCTGCCACGCTGATCAAGGCCCGCTTCCAGCCGTTCCACCGACGCCGTGTGAAAGAAGCTGTGATGGATATCGTCCTCACGCGTGAAGGTCAGCTTCACCGGACGCCCGTCCATGGCGTGCGAAAGGATCGCGGCCTCGCTGGCGAAATCGGGCTTCGACTTGCGCCCGAAACCGCCGCCAAGCAGCAGCGTGTTCACGTTGACTTTCTCCGCCGGCAGGTTGAACCGCTTGGCCAGATCCGTGCGTATCGCTTCCGGATTCTGCACGCTGCACCACATCTCGCAGCCGTCGCGGGTCACGCGCGCCGTTGCGGTCGGCGGCTCCATCGGCGCCTGGGCGAGGTGCGGAATGTAGTAGGTCGCCTCAATGCGCCGCGCCGCGCCGGCTAGAGCCGCCGCCACGTTGCCATTGTCTCGGACAACCTTGCCCGGCTTTTCGGCGGCAACTTCCATCGCCGCGCGGAACTGCGCTGAATCGTAGCTGCCGTTCGCGCCGTTATCCCATTCGATCTTAAGATTTTCGCGCCCCTTGATCGCGGCGAAGGTGTTCTCCGCAATTACCGCTATGCCGCCGAGCGGCTGAAACGCCGAGGGCAGGGCCGCGCCGTCGATGGGAACGATCTTGAGAACGCCCGGCACGCGCAGGGCCGCGGCAGTATCGACACTCTTTGCCTTGCCGCCATAGACCGGCGGGCGCGCGATGACCGCGAAGGCCATGCCTTCAAGGCGGGCATCGATGCCGTAGGTGGCTGTGCCCGTGGTGATTCCGCGGCTGTCGACCAGCGCGATGCCGGCGCGGCCGATGTAGCGAAACTGCTCCGGAGCCTTGAGCGCAAGTGCGTCGCGTGCGGGGACGGCGCGCGCGGACGCGCCGCGGGCCAGCGCCCCGAACTCAAGCCGCCGCCCGCTCGCGCGGTGCAGCACCGCATGGTTCTCGGCCGCAACTTCCGAGATGGGCACGCGCCAGCGCGCCGCCGCTTCCTCTTCGAGCATGTGACGGGCGGCGGCACCGATGCGGCGCAGCGGCATGAAATGATGCCGCATGCTGCGCGAGCCGTCGGTGTTTTGGTTGCCATAGCGCGCCTGATCGCCCGGAGCCTGCACGACATTGATGCGTGCGAGGTCCGCTTCAAGCTCATCGGCCACCACCATCGCCCAACTTGTCCGGACGCCTTGGCCCATCTCGGCACGGTTGCATAGCAGTGTGACCGTCCCGTCCTCGGCAATCGATACGAAGATCCGCGGATCGTCCTTGATGCCGCCCGGCATCGCGTCGGCGCCAAAACTCTTTGCCTGCGCAATGGCCGGTCCGCCGGCCCGCACCGAGAGCGCAAAGCTCCCGGCGGCAAGTCCGAGCACGACTGCGCGGCGGCTGACATTCGAAACCAGCTGATGGGGTCGCATTGTCAGGCCCTCCCTGCGGCGCGGCGGATCGCGGCGCGGATGCGTGGATAGGTGCCGCAGCGGCAGATGTTGCCGCTCATGGCGGCGTTGATATCGGCGTCGCTCGGGTTCGGCTTCTCCTTAAGGAGAGAGGCGGCCTGCATGATCTGGCCGCCTTGGCAGTAGCCGCACTGCGCGACGTTGAGCTCGCGCCACGCGACCTGGACCGGATGCATGCCATCGGGCGACAGGCCTTCGATCGTCGTAATGGCGCGGCCCTCGATGCCTCCCATCCGGGTCTGACAGGCGCGCGTCGCGCTTCCATCGACATGCACTGTGCAGGCACCGCAAAGCGCAAGGCCGCACCCGAACTTTGTGCCGGTCATGCCCGCGATGTCGCGCAGATACCAGAGAAGCGGCGTCTCGGCGTCGCCGTTAAACGTGTGTGTCTTTCCGTTGATCGTAAACATACTCATGATCGTTCCGTCTCCACCATCTTCATCAAAGACGACCGGGCTCCTACGGCTTCGTGCCGAGCACCATCGGGTCGGTGCGGACCAGCTTGAGCGACGTCACCATCTTGTCGGTGGTCGCTTTGTATTTCTTGAACTGCTCGGTGTGCAGATGCGCCCGGTACGCTTCAGTGTCCCTGTAAATCTCGAAGACGGTGACGCGTGCGGGATTGTCCTGATGCGCCACCGCGTAGAGCACGCGGACCCCGGGTTCCAGGCGGATCGCGGCTTCAATCTGCTCCTGGACCGCCGCACGGTAGCTCGCCAGTTGCGCAGGATCGATTTCAATCTCGGCGACCTGTACAAAGGGCCCTGGTTCCTGTGCAGCGGCGCTCCCTGTCACGAGCGAGCCGATCATGGCGGCACCTAGGACCAGAACCTGTTTTATGGTCATCGCTCTCTCGCTCCTCAGGGCTGCAGCAGGACCTTGATCGCGCGGCGCTCATCCATCGCGCGATAGCCTTCGGCGACCTGATCGAGCGGCAGCGTCAGATCGAACACCCTGCCGGGATGGATTTTTCGCTTCCACACGAGATCGATGAGTTTCGGCAGATAGCGGCGGACCGGGGCAGGGCCCCCGTGCAGATGCACGTGCGCGAAGAACAACTCTTCACCGTCGAGCGCGACGCCGTGCGGCACGCCGACATAGCTCACATGGCCACCCCTGCGACACGAGCGGATTGACTGCATCATCGATTCTTTTGTGCCGACGCATTCGAGAACTGAGTCCGCACCGACCCCGCCGGTCAGTTCCATGATGCGCGCGACGCCGTCATCGCCGCGTTCGGTGACGATGTCGATTGCGCCGAACTCGCGCGCCAGCTTCTGCCGCGGCGCGTGACGGCTCATCGCGATGATCCGTGCGGCACCCATCTGCTTCGCGGAAAGCACCGCAAGCAGACCGACCGCGCCGTCACCGACGACGGCCACGGTCTTGCCGGGCCGCACTTCCGCAGCGTCGGCAGCGAACCAGCCGGTGCTCATCACATCGGAGACCGCAAGCAGGTCGGGGATCATGTCCTTCGGCGGCATATCGGGCGTAGCTACCAGCGTTCCATCCGCGAGGGGCACCCGCAGGATTCCGGCCTGCGCCGTGCCGACGAATTCGCGGTGCATGCACGAGGACTGATAGCCCGCATGGCAATTGGGACAGGTGTTGTCGGACGCGAAGAACGAGCCGATGACGAACTGACCGGGCCTGACCGAGGTGACCGTGCTGCCGACCTTTTCCACGACGCCACAGTACTCGTGACCCATGGGCTTCGGCTCGGTCACTTTGTTGATGCCGCGGTAGTCCCACAGATCGGAGCCGCAGACGCAGGTCGCCGCCATGCGGATCACAGCGTCGGTCGGCTTCTCGATGGATGGAATCTCGCGCGCTTCGAAGCGAATGTCGCGCGGACCGTAAAGAACTGTTCCCAGCATGGCTGACCTGCTCGTCATTTGAGTATTTGTCACGGCACACCGGAGTCGCGACCTCATCGCAATCACTGGACCGTGTAACCGCCGTCGACCACGAGGGCGTGGCCGATCACAAAGCCTGCGCCCTCGCTGCAGAGCCACAGGACGGCCGAAGCAATCTCCTCGGGCCGGCCCAGCCGGCCGATCGGAGTCACTCTCATGATTTCCTTCATCGCGTCCGGCTCGCGCTCCAGCATGCCCGTCACCATCGGGGTCTCGATGGTCCCTGGACAAACGGCGTTGATGCGGATTCCCCTAGCGGCGTATTCAAGCGAGGCGCTTTTGGTGAGGCCGAGCACGCCATGCTTGGAGGCGTGATAGACGCCGCGGCCGGCAATGCCTACGAGACCGCCGATCGAGGAGTTGTTCACGATCGCGCCGCTGCCCTGCTCGCGCATCTGGCGCAGCTCGTACTTCATGCAATTCCAGACGCCGCGAAGATTGATTCCGTTCACGCGATCAAATTCCTCGCTGCTCGCGTCGGCCGTTTCCGCGATCGGGCTCTGGATGCCGGCATTGTTGAACGCCGCATCGAGCCGCCCGAAGGCGGCGACTGTCTGAGCCACCGCCGCTTCCACCTGCCGTTCGTCGGCAACGTCGCACCGGATGGCGAGCGCCTTGTGCCCCGTGCGTGTCAGCTCATCTGCTGCGGTACGCACCTCATCCTCGTGATCGCCGAGCAAAGCGACGGCCGCGCCCGCTGCCGCGAAGGCTTTCGCTGTTGTCAGCCCCATACCCGATCCTGCGCCGGTCACCAGGGCGACCTTGTTCTGAAAAGAGTCGTTCATCTGAAACTCTCCTTTGATGCCGGAATGAGCCGGCTTATCTCCGGTATTGTTCGTCGCTGACCTTCTCCAGCCAGTCGGCGGTCTTGTTCGCTTCCTGGATTGCGACGTGCGTCATCGCCGTGGTCGGCAAGGCGCCATGCCAGTACTTCTCACCGGGTGCGAACCACACCACGTCGCCGGGACGTATCTCCTCGACGGGCCCGCCTTCGCGTTGAGCCCATCCCAGCCCCGCCGTGACAAACAGGGTCTGACCGAGCGGGTGTGTGTGCCAGGCGGTGCGTCCGGCTCGAAAGTCACGCTCGCGCCGACCACACGGGCGGGCGCGGGTGCCTGAAACAGCGGGTCGACGCGAACCGCGCCGGTAAAATGGTCGCCGGGTGCCTTATTGGATGGCAGGGTGCCGTTGCGCGTGATCTCCACGGGGCTCTCCTTTCGTCGCAGTTTCAACGTGCCTCGGAGCAACCGATGCGGAAGATTTAGCGCTCGCGCGCCGAGAGACTACCCGTCATAATCGGCATGGACTTATGAGCAGGATCGATCAATGCAGCGGGAAAATCTGAGCGACCTTGCGGCGTTCGTCGCCGTCGCACGTGAGCGAAGCTTCACCGCCGCCGCCTCGAAGCTCGGCGTGTCCCAGTCGGCGCTGAGCCACACCATCCGCCAGCTCGAAACGCGGCTTGGCGTCCGGTTGCTGACGCGCACGACGCGAAGCGTTTCGCCGACGCAGGCCGGGGAGCGCCTGCTTCAGACCGCAGGTCCTCGTATCGAAGAGATCGAGACGGAGCTGTCCGCTATCCGCGAGTTGCGCGAGAAGCCGGCCGGGATCATTCGCATCACGGCGACGGAGTTCGCCATCGAGACGATCCTTGTGCCGAAACTCAGCAACGTTCTGGCAGAGTATCCCGACATCAAGATTGAGATGGTCGTCGACTACGGTCTCACCAACATCGTGTCAGAACAGTATGACGCAGGCGTGCGCAGCGGCGAGCAGATCGCCAAGGACATGATCGCGGTCCGCATCGGCCCCGACATGCGCATGGCCGTGGTCGGCGCACCGTCCTATTTCCGAAAACGCCCGCAGCCGACGAAGCCGCAGGAGCTCATCGGACACAACTGCATCAATCTGCGGTTGCCCATGCACGGCCTCTATGCGTGGGAGTTCGAGCGCAACAAACGCGAGCTTCGCGTCCGCGTGGACGGCCAATTGACATTCAACACCACCAGCCAGTTGCTCCAGGCGGCGCTTGCCGGACATGGCCTCGCCTATGTGCCCGAGGGGATGGTCGAGGGGCACCTCGCCAAAGGCCGCCTCAAGCGCGTGCTGGTGGAATGGTGCGAGCCGTACTCAGGCTATCATCTGTACTATCCGAGCCGGCGCCAGTCGTCGGCAGCCTTCACCCTGGTGGTTGACGCCTTGCGTTATCGCCCTGCGAAACGGGGGTGAAGTCATGAAGGTTCATGGCCGGTGCCAATGTGGTCGCCTACAAGGCGGAGGCGGCGCCCGGCGCCGTCAATATCTGTCATTACCACGACTGCCAGACGCTGTCGGTCGCAACCTTCCGCGCGCCGTCGTCAAGACAGCTCGTATCCTGGCTGTTTGTAAAGTGTGCTCTTCTTGCCAAGGATGTCGGGCTTGTAGACTTTCTCGGTCCAGTCCTTCGCCGCGATCTCTTCAAAGCCGACCGAGACGGATTCCTCACCGTATTGAAGCACCTCTCCGATCGCTTTGGTGATCGCGTTTGCCAGCTTCTGCTTTTGCTGATCCGACTTGCCGGGCCAGAGTTTTACAATCACATGAGGCATCGTTCGCTCCTTCCGTGACGTGTGGACGTCAGCGCCGCCCGCCATATTGCTCGTCCGTAACCTTCTCCATCCAATCGACGTTCCGGCCATCGACAGTTTCCTGAACGGCGATGTGACGCATGGCGTTGGTCGCGGTTGCGCCATGCCAGTGCTTCACGCCCGGCGGAATCCACACCACGTCGCCCGGCTTGATATCACGCTTCTCGCCGCCCCAGTCCTGCACCCATCCCGTTCCGGAGGTGACGATCAGAATTTGCCCGGCAGGGTGCGTGTGCCAGGCGCTGCGCGCGCCGGGCTCGAAGGTCACATGGCCCGCACCCACGCGCGTTTGCGGACGAGCGCCCATGAGCGGGTCAACCATCACGGTGCCGGTGAACGTCTCGGCCGGGCCTTTGCCGGTCGGGCGCGATCCGTTCGTGAATACCTCGATCCCTTGCGCGCTAGCCGGCGACGTTATGACGGCTGTAAGGAGCGTGGCTGCGATCGCGAGTTCCTTCATCATGACAAATGCTCCTTGTCTCAGTTGGCGGTCTTCATGCGGTCGAGTGTGCAGACGAAATCCTGCCGTTCTGCGATCTGTGCAGGAAAGGCAGCGATCTAGGATCTCGGCGCGATTAACGGTCCGGTCGGCGTGGAACGCCTAGAAGCCATCTGCCCGCGCCAGGGAACCCGCGACGATGGCGAGGCCGGCTAGCAGTGCTGTGCCGACGATGGAGCAGGCCGTTTTCATCGCGCCATGTGCTACTTTGGCCGCTTGTCGAACACGTCCTGCGCGGCAGGCATTGCCGAGAAGACGAAGGGCCAGCCGGTATAGAAAGCGAGATGCGCGAGAACCTCGGCGGCCTCGGCCTGGGTCAGCCCGTTGTCCATCGCGCGGTTGAGGTGATAGGGCATTTGCGCCGCTTGGCCTGTCGCGATCAGGGCGCTGACCGTCACCAGGCTCCGGTCCCGCGGCGCAAGGTCCGGCCGCAGCCAGAGGTCCTTAAACAGCATGTCGGTCGTGTTGCGGACGACGCCGGGAAAAGCCGCGCCAAACTGTCCGCCGACTCGCGACGCGCGGTCCGCTTCTGCCGCTTCGTTAAGCGGCAGCAATTTGGGCGAGGCCGGAGGAAGCTGATCTGCCGCGATCTTTCGCGCCGTGAAAACGTCTTTAGCGGCTGCCGCAGCGGCAACGGCGTTGGACCATCCCGAATAGAAGGCGAGATGCGTGATGAGCTCGGAGATCTCCGCGGGCTTCACGCCGCTGTCGAGCGCGAGAGCGAGATAATGCGGAAGCTCGATCGTCTGATTGCGAGCCACCAGCGCGGCCAGGGTGACGATGCTTCGATCCCTGGCCGAGAGGCCCGGGCGCTTCCACACATCGCCAAGCAGGCTCTCATCCGTGTATTTGCCGAGTGCGGGGGCTCCCTTCTGCATGATGTCCTGCATGTTCTCTCCTTGTGCGTATAGAGGCGCTGAAGACGCTAACAGCGCCGCGACGATCGCGATGGAAAATGCCTTCATGACCTGTTCTCCGTAGCTTTTGCCGTGTGTAGAATTCGAAAGGTGACGAGCACCGCGCCAAGCACAGCCATAGTGCTCGCGAGAAACACAGAGCCGAGGCCCATCGATCCCGCGATGAGTCCCAGGGCGGGGCTGCCCAAGCCGAGCGCGATGTCGAGGCAGACCGTGTAGGCGGCCATCGCGAGACCACGGCTTTCCGGCGGAGCGCTCTGCACGGCTTCGACACCAAGGCCCGGGTAAACCAGCGAGTATCCGAAGCCAGTCAGCGCCGCGCCGATTGCCGCGAGGACCGGGCCGTTCGCGAGCCAGATCAGCGCGAGCCCTGCCGCTTCGACGAACAGGCACGCCAGCGCGACCCGAGCGCCGCCGAGCTTGTCGGGCACATGGCCGAGGAGCATGCGGGCGAGTACTAGCGTCACCGCGAAGGCGCTGAAGACCAGCCATACCGGCGCCCAGCCACGCTGCGCGGAAATCAGCGCGCCGAAGGCGAGGATTGCGCCGAGGCCGACGCTGCTGAGCGCCGATCCGAATCCCGGCATCCAGACGGCGCCGAGCACGCTGAGGAGGGATGCGCGTTCGCCACGGCGAACGGCGACGGCGGATAAAGGCGCCACCAGGATAAGCGTTGTCAGCGGGACCAGCGTCGTTGCGATCGCCACAGCCTGCAGGCCGCCGATGCCGTAAAGCGTGGTGCCGATTGGCGCGCCGAGCGCGAGCGCCGCGAACATGGCCATGCCGATCCACGCAATGACCCTGCCGGCACTCTCGATGCCGACCAGAGCCAAGCCCCACGTCACCGCGCCCGTGATGATGAAACTCTCGGCAACGCCCAGCACCGCGCGACCTCCTAGCAGTATCGAGATCGACGCAGCGGGCATCGTCACAAAAGCCAGCGACACTTCGTAGATGACGCCGGACGCCATCGCTGCGGCGAGGCCCAGAATGACGGTAAGCTTCGGGCCGCGGTTGTCCGCGAAATGGCCGGACCACACGCGCGAGATGACCGACGCTGCGAACTGGCTGCCCGTGACGAGGCCGACGACGAAGGTTCCGAAGCCCAGCCCCTGATGCACATGCAAGGGAAGCACGGGTATCGCAAAGCCCGTGATCAGAAAGACGACCAGAACCACCACCATCAGTGGCAGAAGGGCCGTCGCGACTTCGGAAGGCTTCGCACCACTTGCTAGGACCACGTCAGACATGGGGTCGGGCTTTCATTTCTTGTTTGGGGCATCCGCAAACGATGCGCGCCGTTGCAGACCCAAGCGGCACGCTGTCCGTTGCAGCTTCCCAACGATATGGTTTGTTATAAGTCGGCAGAGGCTATGCAATTAGCCGAGAGAATCTGCATGGACTTATGAGTGAAATTCATTGATGACCAACAAATTGTCTGAAGGCCCAGACAACTCGTTTGCGCTTGTGCGCCTTTGCTGGCTTTGGGCGCGAGTCGATTCTGTTCAACTTCCAGACCATCGATGTCCGCAGCCAAAGACATCTGAAAGATAGGCTTACCCGTAAGAACTTGCCGGTGCAGTCGTCCATCCATGGCGGCAAGCCGAAAGGCATGCTCGCCACTACTCTTTATCGCGTCGCAATTAAAATTCGCGGACTCGCTTCGCTTTCGCCGTTGCGGCGCCGAGAAGGAAGGACAAGTCGGTGCCTGTCGAGACGTAGCGTGCGCCCATCTTAACGAACTCGGCAGTAAGATTGGGGTGGGCGCTCAGCCCTCCGACTCCCAAGTGCTTTCCGAATTTACAGCAGGTTGTATCGCCTTGGCATACGCATCGCGAACCTTGCCGTGTTCGAGCTGGCCCGGAATTCCGAGCGAAGAACAAAGGTCGTTTGTGCCGATCAGCAACAAGTCGACACCTTCAACGCTGGCAATCTTGTCGATCTCTGCGAGCGCTTCAGCCGATTCGATCATGATGACGACCATCGTCGCCGCGTTAAGAGCGCTCATCGTCTCTTCCGCGGAAAATGCACGAAATTGCAGATGGGGCAGCCCTCCGGCGATTGACCGATCGCCGAGCGGCGCAAACTTCGCGGCCTGAACGACTCCCTCTGCGTCCCGGGCTGAGTGAATGTGCGGAGCAATTACGCCGAGCGCGCCGCCGTCCAGTGCGCGCGAGATGTAG
>Ga0209488_10004454_pt1 | contig 10941 bp, 12 predicted proteins | sample Rivendell_Oct201_8_FD_188349 | JGI IMG/M metagenome (GOLD analysis project Ga0209488, IMG submission 188349) | Vadose zone soil microbial communities from the Eel River Critical Zone Observatory, Northern California, USA -... | ecosystem: Environmental > Terrestrial > Soil > Vadose zone >... | reverse complement strand
CATCGCCGGCCATTCCTTCGTGCGTTTTGACTACGGTTCGCCTGTGGCGGGGCTGCATTGGCACGTCTTGGCGACCCAAATCCGCTGCCACATGGTCCAATTCGCCTTCACCAGCAGCGATACCAAGCTCATCGAAAGCCTTATCCAGGAAATGAACAAGATGAACTTGCCGAAGGAGGCCGGGCCCATTTCGGGGAGGGGCGGCGGTGAAGTCCCCGTGTGCATCAAGGATTACGCCAGTGGCGAAAATGTGATGGAGAAGGTTGACCCCGTCTTTGCCGATCGCAAATTCAATCCTGTTCCGGTCCGCATCATTATCGATAAAGAAGGCAAGGTAAAGCACATCCATTTTCTTAGCGCCTTTCCTGACCAGACAAAAACGATTACCGATGCCCTCGCGCAATGGAGGTTCAGGCCCTACCTGCGCGATGGACACCCTGTCGAAGTGGAAACCGGCATTATGTTCGGGCGTGCGCCACGCCTGGCGACACAACCATCAACGAATGCGGAAACCGAATGATGAACCAACATCTCTACTCCAGAGGATTCACCATGCGGGGGCTTCCTGCGGCTCTGGCGCTGACGCTGTGTTGTTCCACCGCAGCGCTGAGCGCGAACAGCATCAGTGGCTCGGTCCGCAATCAGAGCCGCGGCGAGCCCGCTGCCGGTGATGACGTGATCCTGGTACGTCTGGATGGGAGACTGCAAGAGGAAGCCCGAGCGAAGACTGACGCACACGGGGTGTTCACCCTCGATGCGCAACATCCTGACAAACCGTACATGGTGCGCGTGTTTCACCAGGGTGTCAGCTATGATCAGCAGGCTTCCGTTGGCCAGGTCCTCTCTATCCAGGTGTTCGACGCGGCGCCCGAGGTTCGCGGCATCACCGGCACGATCGAAATTCTTCGCACCGGAACCAACGGAAACTTCCTGCATGTCTCTGACATGATCGAGATCAAGAACGCTTCCCGGCCGCCCTTGACGCAGGCTGGTGAGCGCACCTTTGAAGTCTATCTAGCGGCAGCTGCAAAGATTGATTCTGTTCTCGCCTCGGGTCCGGGGAAGATTGCTGCGATTATTTTCGCAGCTCCCGTACCCGGCGAGCCTGGACACTACACAGTGGATTTCCCCTTGCGCCCGGGAGCCACCAAGTTTGCCTTCAACTACGACCTGCCCTACCGCGGCCACGCCGCTTTCCAAACACGGCATAAGTATCCGTTGGAGCAGTTGGCGGTCATGATTCCCACGGACATGAAATTCTCATCGCGCTCCCCGGCCTTCGAGATCCTTGCAACCGGCAACACCCGCTATCACGTGCATGCAGTGAACCAGGTTGAGGCCGGGGCCGGGCCGAAGTTTGAAGTCTCTGGAATAGAAGCGCTTCCGCCCGTAGGCGATCAAGCCTCTTCACATCCTTTTTCTCTGTCCCCGGCGTCCCCCAATCCCACATCATCTCCTCCGGTTCGTGCAAATTTGCCCTTGTTGGTCAGCATCGATTCGCCTTTGAAGCAGACCCAGCCTCCTTCGCAGTTACTGGTCCTCGTCGGGATGACTTCCGTCCTCTTGGCGGCCTGCGCTATCCTGATTTGGCGCGGACGCAAGGCGCGAAGCTTCTCTGCCGCACAAACGGCTGCACCACAGACCCGTCCAAGACAACGCTCCGCAGCCTGACTGGAAGCGCCTCGTCTTTCATCACTACCGCGAATCAGAGAGTGATATCCTCTCTCCGTCTTAAAACTCCAAACGTGGCGGCAGGGAATGGCGGCTAGCCTTGAAGCTCGGCTTTCGGTCTGGATTGCCAAATGGCGCGTCAAGCGCCGTTTAAAAGGTGTGCGGGATTATCGCGTCGCGCGGCGGATCCTTCAGCCCGATCCCTACAAGGTTCCATCTTCAATCCAGATTTCTCCCGCGCCACTCGGTGGCGTCCCCGGCGAACGCCTCGAAGGCCCATCGCCGGGCAACACAGGGCTGCTCTATCTTCACGGTGGCGGATACTTTGCGTGCTCTGCGGAGACGCATCGTCCCATCACTGCATTTTTCGCGCGCGAGGGATTCCGCGTCTTTGCTCCCGACTATCGCCTCGCGCCTGAAAATCGGTTTCCCGCCGCTGTCGATGACGCCGTCGCCGTTTACCGCGGACTTCTGGGCGCGGGATATCCCTCGGAGCGTATCGTCGTTGCAGGTGAGTCCGCTGGCGGCGGTCTCACTCTTTCGCTCATGCTCGCTCTTCGCTCTGCCGATGTTCCGCTTCCGGCCGCTGCTGCGCTCTATTCTCCTTGGACCGATCTCGCCGCCACTGGTGACTCCATTCGAACCAATAGCGATCGTTGCGCCATGTTCTGCGGCTCAGACGTTGCGGCTTCCGCGCGCTACTATCTCGGCGACACCGATCCTCGCAACCCTCTCGCGTCGCCTCTGTACGCCGATCTCACCGGGTTGCCGCCGCTTCTCATCCACGTAGGTGCGGACGAAGTCCTGCGCGATGATTCCACCCGCCTCACCGAACGTGCCCGAGCCGCCGGCGTTCCTGTCGATCTGAAAATCTGGCCGGTCGTCCCGCATGCCTGGCAACTTGCCCCGCACCTTATTCCTGAGGCTCGTCAATCGCTGCGGGAGAGCGCCGCGTTTTTCCACGCTCACTCCGCAGCGCCGGAATCGCCCAAAGAAGAAAGAAGCGTGGCCCGCGCATGACCGAACTCGCGGCTCCTTCCACAAACTCTGCCGTCACGAATGTCGATGTTCTCATCGTCGGCGCCGGCTTTTCCGGACTCTGCATGGGCATCAAGCTCCTCGATGCCGGCTTGAATTCATTTCTCATCATCGAAAAGAGTGAAGACATCGGCGGAACCTGGTGGGACAATCGTTACCCCGGCTGCGCCTGCGATATTCCTTCTCATCTCTATTCTTTTTCCTTTGCTCCGTCCACTGAATGGTCCCGCATGTATCCGGGCCAGCAGGAAATCCACGCCTACCTGAAGCGTTGTATCGAGCGCTATGGTCTTGCTCCGTATCTCCGCCTCAACACTCGCTTTCGGGAAGCGACTTGGGATGAATCGGAAGGAATCTGGATTGCCACGGCAGGCGACGGCATGCGCATTCGTGCCCGCGTGCTTGTCTCCGGCATGGGCGCCCTGCACGTTCCGCGCTATCCCGATCTAAAGGGCCTTGACCGTTTCAAAGGTCCCGCGTTTCATTCCGCGGCGTGGGATCACAGCGTGGACCTGGATGGCAAGAATGTCGCCGTTGTCGGCACCGGTGCCAGCGCGATCCAGTTCGTCCCGCAAATCGCGCCACGCGTCGGCCAGCTCCATCTCTTCCAGCGCACGCCTCCGTGGATTGTGCCGCGCCTCGATTTCGCCTTCAGTGAGAAATGGAAGAGCCGCTTTCGAAGCATCCCCATTACGCGCTGGGCCTTGCGCCAATTTATTTTCTGGCGACAGGAGTTTCGCGTTCTCGGCTTTCTTGGCAATGAATCCGTTCGAAAGAAAGCGGAGGATATTGCTCTTCGCCTGCTCGCCCGCAGGATCAAGGATCCCAAATTGCGCGCCGCGCTCACTCCGAACTATCAGTTGGGCTGCAAACGCGTCCTCGTTTCCGACGATTACTACCCCACTCTTAATCGTTCGAACGTCGAACTCGTCACTGAAGGCATCGCCGAAGTCTGCGAGCACAGCATCGTCACGCGCGATGGTGTCGAGCGTCCGATTGACGTCCTGATTTACGGCACCGGTTTCCGCGCCACCGAGCCTCTCATTGGGTGCCGCCTGGTGGGGAAGGGCGGCGTAGAAATTCACGATGCCTGGGGCAAACGGATGTCCGCCTATCTCGGCGTAACTGTCACTGGCTTCCCGAATTTCTTCATGCTTCTCGGCCCCAACACCGGACTGGGCCACAATTCCGTCGTTCTCATGATCGAAGCCCAAGTTCGTTACACCATGAATTGCGTGAAGCTGATGAAATGCAGGAAGCAACGCGTCCTGGAAGTCCGTCCTGAAATTCAGAAGTCCTTCGTCGAGGAAATTTACCGCCGCATGTCCCGCACCGTCTGGCAATCCGGCGGCTGCCACAGTTGGTATCAAGATCAAATTACCGGCGAAATCACCACCCTCTGGCCCGGCTCCGTCGTCTCCTACCTCCGCCGCACCCGCTCCGTTTCTGCGTCCGACTACGAATTGAAAGCTTGATGTCTCCGTGTTACTCATTCCCGGCTATTCCAATTTGTCTCCAACCGTTCCTTGTGCGAAAATAGCTGGGACGAACCACCATGAGCACATCACTCGGCAAACACGTCACACTCACCAAACCCGACGATTTCGGGAGTCTACTGGAAGATGAAGGCATCATCTTCACGACGCTCGACAAGGCCGTGAATTGGGCGCGCAAGAGCTCCATCTGGCCGCTTAGTTTCGGCCTTGCCTGCTGCGCCATCGAGATGATGTCCATGTCAGCCGCGCGCTTCGATGTTGCGCGGTTCGGCTCGGAAGTTTTCCGCCCCTCGCCTCGCCAGGCCGATCTGATGATTGTCGCCGGCCGCCTCTCCCAAAAAATGGCTCCCGTCATCCGCCAGCTTTACGATCAAATGCCCGAACCCAAGTGGGTCATCTCCATGGGCGCTTGCGCCACTTCCGGCGGCGTCTTCAACAATTACGCCATCGTCCAGGGCTGCAATCAGGTCATTCCCATCGACGTCTACGTCCCCGGCTGCCCGCCGCGCCCCGAAGCTCTTCTCTTCGCCATCCTTCAGCTCCAGAAGAAAATCGACAGCGAGAAGGGTTCCTTCAAGCGCGCTCTGAATCTTGCTTAAGCGTTGCGCTAACCGCGTGCCTTTGGGCTAGAATCTTTTCCATGAAAAAGAGTCTTGAAGCGCGCTCTCTCGCATTTGTCCCCATTCTTCTTGCAGTAGCAGTGTTGTCGCTCAGTTGTGGCGGCGGCGCGACGCTCCAGCCTCCTCCTGCCACGGGTTTCACGCTCGTCTGGAGCGATGAGTTCAACGGCGCCGATGGCTCCTCCCCCGATTCATCGAAATGGACCTACGACACTGGCGGCAACGGCTGGGGCAACAACGAGCTCGAGTGCTATACCAATCTGGTGCAGAACGCCCAATTGAAGGGCGGCAACTTGATCATTACCGCGATACATCAGCCGGCCTATGCATGCAGTGGCGGCACAACGCGGGATTACACCTCCGCTCGCCTCAAAACCCAGGGCCTCTTCAGCCAAGCCTACGGTCGCTTCGAAGCCCGCATAAGAATACCCGCAGGGCAGGGAATGTGGCCCGCCTTCTGGATGCTCGGCAACAACATCACTTCCGTCGGCTGGCCCGCGTGCGGCGAAATCGACATCATGGAAAATATCGGCAAGGAGCCGGGCATCATTCACGGTTCGCTCCACGGCCCGAGCACCGCCGGCCGAACCAGCGACGCCACCGCCGCCTTCAGCCTCCCTGCCGGCCAGAATTTCGCGGACGATTTTCATCTCTACGCGGTCGAATGGGAGCCCGGCACAATCCGCTTCTACGTTGATTCGAATCTGTACGCCACCTTCACGCAATCCCAGTGGCCCGCCGGCGGAACCTGGGCCTTCGATCATCCCTTCTTCATTCTTCTCAATGTCGCCGTAGGCGGCGACTGGCCCGGCTCGCCCGACACCACCACCATTTTCCCACAGCAAATGCTCGTCGATTACGTCCGCGTCTACACCAAGCACTAATTGTGTAGCGCGCCCCGGAATTTATCCCGCCTTGGTCGGGAGGCGCAGGCGCTTTCCCTTCCTGATTTTTCTCTGCGCGCTCTGTGTCTCTGCGTTTAAACTCTTCATCTCCACTTTTGGAAGAAGGGAATCAGTACATGACTCCATCAACCGATCCCGCAAGACAACTTCTTCGCCACTCCGTAGCCACCGTCGCCTACCGCGGCGCCAAAGCTCTCCGCGGCGCTCCCGACCACTTCGCCAGCTTCCACATTGGAGACAAGACGCGCACGCCCGCGCAAATCCTCGCGCACATGGGCGATTTGTTTGACTGGGCGCTCTCCATCGCCCGAGGCCAGCAAGCCTGGCACGACTCCACGCCTTTGCCATGGGGCGCCGAAATCGATCGTTTCTTCGCAGCCGTGAAAAAGTTTGACGACTATCTGGCCTCCAGCGAGCCGCTTAACGCATCCGCCGAAGGCCTCTTTCAAGCTCCCCTCGCTGACGCCCTCAATCACATCGGCCAGATCGCCATGCTCCGCCGCCTCGCCGGCTCCCCCATCAAAGGCGAAAACTACTTCAAATCCGAAATCGTGGCCGGCCGCGTCGGCCTCGAGCAATCTGCCCCCCGCCGCGAATTCGAGTGATTTCCCCGTTCTGCATCAACCTGGATCTTTTTTGTACGTGTCCGATAGAGCGAGCCTCTCTCCCTCACCTACTGGTAGTGCCGGCCGGCGCACACGGGCGAGCTTCGTCAATGGTAAAGTTCGCGGCGCTCTTTCTATATAGTATAAATTTCTTTATAAACCAGTATGTGTCGTGTTATAAGTAGGAACATTATGGTCATCTCTAATCGCTTACGCACCATCCGGGAAAAGAAAGACCTTTCACAAGGTGATATCGAGAAGCGCACCGGCCTCAAGCGCTGTTACGTCTCGCGTGTGGAGAACGGCCACACCGTCCCGAGCATCGAGACGCTCGAGAAAATGGCCCGCGCTCTCGAAGTCCCTCTCTACCAGTTTTTTTACGACGGCGAAGCCCCGCCCGAACTGCAGTCCATGCCCAAAGGCATCTCTGGCAATAGCGACGAGTGGGGCAACTCCGGTGAACCGGCGAAATTTTTCCAACGCCTCCGCCAGCTTCTCAGCCGTCTCTCTCCGCAAGACAGAAAGTTGATCATGCACATGACGTTCCAGATGGTCCGCAAGAATCGCCCCTGATTCTCCCTTTGCAGTGCGAGAGTCCAACTCCCGCTTTTCCGGAGCTGCCCGTCGCTCCTCTGTTACAATCAGAGTCCAGCCCACACACAGTTGCAGCCCGGGACCCGATCGCCGGTTACGCGCTCGTCGCCTATCCCGACAAATGGGGCAATTCCGGCGTAATGACCTTCATCATTAATCAGCAGGGCCGCGTCTACGAGAAAAATCTCGGCCCCAACACCGGCAAGCTTGCCGCGTCCATGATCGAGTACAACCCCGACCCGAGTTGGAAACTCGTCCCAACCCAGCCGTAGGCTTGTCGCTCTTGAGGCCATGGTTTGAGCGGCGGCGACCTTCAGGGTGGCCGCTTTCTTTTTCCTGCCATGCCTTTGTGAAGGTGCGGACTTCAATCCGCCCTTTCTCTTCCTGCGGCGCATAAAGCTTAACTAGCAGGGTGCTCCCTCTCCGCAAGCGCGCTGCAAGAGGTTCGCCCCACCCCCACCCCGGGTGTTTTGTGCAAAGAGTGCGGAATCGCTTGAAAATAAAAGAGTTGAGTTTTGCGCGAGTGCAAAAAAGTGCAAAAGAGTGCGCAAGAATGTGAAAAGAAAGGGGATAGTGCGTAGTGGGTGGTGAGTAGTCGGTAGTCGAAGAAATGCCCCCATACACCCCCGGCATTTCGCATGAATATCAAAAGAAAGGAGTTGCGAAATTTGCAATTTGTAACCGTATGAAAACAAAGGAAGGTGCAAGGAGAGTGATCAAGGATGGTGGGTAGCCGAGATGCAGAGGCAGCGGACAAAGGGAGGCGCTCCTTTCTCCGCCGCCATCAGAGACAAAAATAAGATAGCACAAGAGGTACTGGCTGTCAATGTTTATTTAGTGGGTAATTCGAATGATTGCGGAAGGTGCTGAAGGGATGGGGCTTGCCGATCTTTAGATGCAAAAAGTGAACACTGAAACCGTGGACGTACGGTACTCGCCACCAGTCCCCTGGAGAAAATCCCCACCGTCAAAAAACCGAGCGTTGGGCACCCGAATTCGTGCTAACGTCTCGCCTCCGAGCCCATGCTAACCCTGGCCGCTGGTGGGATTGTTTGAACAACGGGCGGACCGAAGGAGCAACTCCATAATAAGGCTGAAGGAGGCGGAGCATGAGAGCGATTCTAATCTCCGTAGCGATCTTACTTATGTCTGGCCCGATGGTGGCCCAACAAAGGAGACAACCTGCTCCTGTGCCAAGGACGTTTGTTCCTGACGAGCCGCTGCCGTGCATCGCATTTAACCGGATGGCAGCTCGATTGGATGCGGTTTACAAAACAGAAGAAATCAGCAAGGCCGACTACGACGAGGGCATGAAAAAGTACATGGATGGCACACGGGAAGAGGGCGTGGATTATTTCATCGGCGAGAAGGACAAATACCAAAGAATTTCCTTGCAGCGGGACAAGCTCGCTGAGTTCATTCGTTGGTACGTCGTGGAGGGAGGACGCGGGCAAATGAGCGCAGCCGATACCCAGTGCAACACCGAATTAGGGGAGAAAGAGGAAAGATATTCGGGAATTTACGCACTTCGCCGGTTACAAGACACGATGACTGTTTCGCAGGCGGAGGGGCTGTTGGCGGATGTTGCTTTGGAAGGTCAGAATGTGGTGATCAAAGCTCTTTTGGAAAGTGAATCAGCGCGCAGCAACGTCGTGGACCGCTACAACAAGCTGATCGAGAACGTCAACACATACAATAAGGCGGTGAACGATCTCGTTGATACCGTGAATACGGCTATGAATGAACCGAAGGGCTCCAAGCTAGCGCCAACGTTGAGTTTCAACTTTGTCCGCCTGCAACCCATCACCTGCACTAGAAGCCCATTCGCGTTTACCAATTCGACGGCGTACATGGCTAACGTGCGCACCATGGCTGACGCAACCCTAACGATGCAATGTGAGTAGGCGGTGAAGTGATCGAGTCCAGGCGTGTCGACAGTAAGCCCAAAACTTGGTGCGCCCCGGCGGCCCATCTCGCCAGTGCGATGCACCCGGAGAGAAAAAAGCAAAGTCAAAGCCAGCGAGTGAAGTATGGCACAGACAGTCGTTCCCCTGATTCATGTGCCGGATGTCAGGGCCACGGTGGAGTGGCACACCTCGATCGGGTTCAAAGTAATCGGACAGAATGAAGAGGGCGGCGAAATCAACTGGGCGAAGCTGTCCTTCGGAAACAGCGAAGTCATGCTCGACGCGGGTGGGAAACCGAGCACGGACCACCGCCGCGAGGTCGATTTGTACATACTGACCGACAACGTCGATGACTTGTATCGACGTCTCAAGGACCGGGTTCAAGTCGTGATAGACGTTTATGATGCCTTCTACGGTATGCGCGAGTTCATTATTCGTGATTTCAACGGATTCTGGATCACGTTTGGGCAGCCCATCTAGACGTAGCTGTTCTCCCGCCGCTCGGAGTGCGGGCTGGTGGAAAAAAATCAAATGTCCTGGGCGCTAAAGCGGGGCCTGGGGCCCCGGTTCTCAGGGTGATGATTTTTCAAGTGAGTTCGGCGAGGAGACACCGAGTGACTTGAGGAAGCTTACAAGCTGCCAGCGTTGCGGTTCGGGCAGCTTTGACCAGACTGGCATTCCGCGGCGGACCACACCGTTTGTCAAAATCCAGAATATGGCCCCGGGCTCGGCGCGCTGGACCTCCGGCTCGCGGAGATTAGGACCCTTCTTTCCACCTTCCGCAGTGTCGCCGTGACACCTAGCGCAGTGCTGTTCGAACAGATTGCGCCCTGCGGCCACCGCGTCCGGATCGTTTTCGAGGGGATTGTGCTTGGCGCGAGCGTTCGCTGGAGCCCTGGCAATCTCAGCATAAAGCGAGTCGTGCTTTGGTTTGTCGGAGACATTTTGGGCTAAGGCCGGAGACGGCAATAGAACAAAAAGCAGGGCTGTGAAACCGATGAGCCACCTTCTCATTGGTGTTTCCCGAAGAGCTTGCCGACCATGGAGCCGAAACCCGAGATTTCCCGAGAAATGCCAAAGCGAAACAGGAATCGATGGCTGTTGTCGTTCAAGCCGAAGCCGGGCGATATCCTGAGGGTCCAATCCGATGGCAAGTTCCAAGCGAGAACGGGCGCCAGATAGTGTGAAGTGTCGTGCAGGCCGAAACTGTGGCGGTCCCCGAGGCCGCCGTACATCTCAACACCGGCGATGAAGTTCTGAGGACAAAAGGAACAGCGCCTCGCGGAAGCCTTTAGGGCGAGAGGCCGACTGAAGCCCAGGGCATAGCCGAATTCCCAGGGAGAGTTCGAAAGATTCTTGGCCGCGAGCGTGTTTTCGCTAAAGTTCCAGCCTTTGAACGTGCTGGAGAGAATGAGTTTCGTTTCGAGTTCGTGCTTGCGTTCTTGGCGCAGAGTTGCATTGGATACGGCATTGTCGGACTGCACGTCATGGCCCTCGACCTCCTTGAGGATTTTGTCAGCGCCGCTTATGTTTTCGTACTCGATGTAAATTACTGGATTGATGAAATGCTCGTGTTTCAGGGGACGGAAACGGTTCTCCCAGCGGAGCCCGGTAAAGATTGTGGAATCGTGGAAGGTAGTTTGGCCGTCCAGATAGAATTCTGTAGTCCACCACGCTGTGGCACCGTATTCAAACTCCATCCAGAAGGCATGAAAGTCGTTGCCACCGTGCTGAGTGCCGAAGGTGGAATAGTATTCGATCTCAAGATTTCCTGGTTCTTCCAGATAGTGGTCGTAGGTCACTATGTAAGGATTCTCTTGGCCCCGGAGCGCAGGAGTCACAATGGCAAGAGCAACAAAGAGTAGAATCCCGTGAAGATATCTGACGAAGATAGAGGTCAAGGCTTCTCCTTGCAAGCTATTTGCAAGTACATATAAGACTAATTTAGTCTTATATTTTTCTCAAGCCCTCACGAACGCTGAACGAAGCAATAGCGGACTTACGAAGTCAACGCCCCATGAACGGGGTTCGACCAAGATTCGAAGCAAACTGTCGCGGCAGTCCCGTCTTTGCCCCGGCAGTGGCTTCACGTCAAGCCGCCTCGG
>Ga0209488_10004453_pt1 | contig 10942 bp, 15 predicted proteins | sample Rivendell_Oct201_8_FD_188349 | JGI IMG/M metagenome (GOLD analysis project Ga0209488, IMG submission 188349) | Vadose zone soil microbial communities from the Eel River Critical Zone Observatory, Northern California, USA -... | ecosystem: Environmental > Terrestrial > Soil > Vadose zone >... | reverse complement strand
CCTCAGTAATCTTAGTAGTTATAATGAATTTAATGCTTCTATGTGGTTATGTGCTCATGCTCATCGCAAACGAATGAAACCCGGTGCTTTCGTATGTATTATTGTGGGTCTATTCAGAGACAAAAATGGTGAATTGATTGATTTCCCAGCTAATACGGTTGAGAACTTCCGTGAAGCAGGTTTCCTATATTGGCAGAACATCATCCTATCAAAGAATTTCGCATCAGCAGCAGTGAGAGCCGGTAATGCTTGGAAAGGTCTTAAGCTTGTGCCACGTCATGAAAATCTACTCATATTTAAAACACCTGAGAACTAAAAGACAACAATTTGAATATGACAAGTGGAAGCTGTTGTTTAGTTTAAAATTCCGCCCTCGAAATTGGTACGCACGTGTTCACTTCGATGGTAGAATTTATCAATTAACAAATCAAACTGAAAAAATGATCGTGTGGATTGCCAATGCTGAATGGGGTCTGTATTTCAATATCGAAGATAGAAAATATGGGGGTGTCAATATTTGGGGAAACTACATCCCATGGAGGCGTGAAGTTTTAAAACATGGAATAAGAGCTTCACAAAGCTCTTTGATAAATAAAGAAGGCTTCGTAAACAAATGAACCGTGCAGAGTTAGTCAAAACGCTAGAGCTTATAAAACCTGCTCTAGCAGTTACCAATATGATTCCAATCTTCCAATGCTTCACTTTTGCAGGGGGATTTGTCTCAGCTTATAATGACACCATAGCCATCTTAGGCCCAGCTGAAACTAAAGAATCATTTGGCATTCATGGTAATACATTGCTTGGGCTGTTATCCAACAGTCAAGCTGAAACCATATCATTGTCACTTGAACACGAAACAGCCATTCTCAAACTTGGCAAAACCATCAGTAAACTCCCATTTCAGCCTGAAGAAAATTTCCTTTTCAGAGAGCCACCAGATAATTGGGAGTTTAAAGTTCAAATCACTGAGAGCCTGATTGAGGCCATCAAGCTATGCTTGGAAACTGTATCATCAGATACCACACAAGCCGCCTTATTGGGCATCACCCTTGAGAATGATCTGATGTACTCCTGCAATGGAGACTGCCTCACTCGTATCAAGCTGAAAAACAAAATCAAGAGTAGAGTATTGATGCCCACGACATTTTGTGAAGCAGTCACTAAATTATGGTCATCACTGACCATGACGGGTGGTTTCCTAAGATTTAATACCGAATGGGTGTTTGCCGATCTTGGTGCTTGGGCAGTCTATGGCCGCATTCTTGAAATCAGTGAACCCATAGATTTTGTGAGATTGATTAAAAGCACGGTGTCACGATACGATGATGGCCCAATACCTATGTTGCCGCTTCCTCAGGATTTTTCAGAGGCCCTTTCACGCGCCAGAGTATTAGCAGACCCTGAAAGCCAAAAGACCATCATTACCATTATCAAGAATAAGATGACGCTGTTAACTGAAACCCATATGGGTGAAATCAAAGATGATTTCAAACTAGAGGGGCATCCAGACGTGGTAGTCAACATCAACGCTAGTCATCTACAGAACGCACTTGGCTCATGCACAGGAATGGCAGTTCTTGAGAAATGCATTATCCTTGAAGCCCCTGACGTATTTAAACTCGTGAGCAATATGTCATGAAATTCTATGATCGAATCTGGAACTGGTGGTTCCCACCAAAACCTAAGATGCATTCGGGCAAATGTGATCTTTGTGACAGCGATGGTACGATCTGGCTTAACGGCAGAGATATCCTTTGTTGGGAACATTACGTTGAAGCCATGAAAAAGGAAATTGATTGAGTTTTTTCTTTACCAGACCAAAACCCGCAAGACGAGGGGGGACACCAGCCAAGCTAACGCAGGCCGGTCAAGCGTCTAAAGACAGCCTTAATCGGCTGGGTTGCAAGGCATGCCCATTAGATAAAGTAAACAATCACACGCCAAAAATGGCACCTGTTTTACCTGAACAAACTGACATCTACTTCTTGGGGAATCAACCTGATCATGAAGATGATAAAAAAAGGAAGCCGTTTTCGGGTCAAGCTGGCAAACTTCTTGTTCGAGTGCTTCGCGATGTTAGTGATGATGTCGATGGTATTGGGTTTGATAACGTTATTAGGGATTATGGGAGCCCTTTTGCTGAACCACTTCGACCCGACTGGGTCCCCATGGAATGTTGTCGGTCACTCATAGTCAGTTCCATTGAACAAGCCAAACCCAAGATGGTAGTAGGGCTTGGTATCCTGCCGTTGCAATGGATGCTGAAAAGCAGTGACATGATAGGCTTGAGGGGACGTGTCTTTGCCATACAAGTAGGGTCTCATAAGTGCTGGTTTTTGCCCACTTATCATCCTCAGTATATTATTGATACCGCCTATGATGAAACTCAGCCGCTTCGCAGCAAATTGGGGCATTGCCTCAAATTTGATGTGGCTCGGGCTGTTTCATTGACAAATACCCTACCATCCCCCACGATTGACACCCCACAAGGGGCTAAGACGGGCATACAGTGCTTTACGGGCACGCCCCGTGCCACACTAGGCGCATTGCTTAGGCTTATCAGTGAAGCCCGCAAGGCACCTGAAAAGGCTATCGATTTAGAAACCAGCCACCTACGGCCCTATGGCAAAGACGCCAAAGTATTGACCGTGGCTATCAGCTTTGGCGATACCAACTTTGCCTTTGCTTTGGATCACCCCAAATCAGGGTGGTCAGAGATCGACAAAGTAACCATCAAATTAGGCTTGATGGATTTGCTTTCAGATGAAACTATCATCATTGCTCACAACGCTCCTTTTGAATGTGAATGGTTGATTTTCCTGTTAGGCAGAAATGTCATTTGGCATGACAACTGGGAATGCACTATGATGCAAGCCCATTTCCTCGATGAACGTCGAGGCAAGCGTGGCGGCAATGATGAACAATTCCAGCCCAACCCGTACCAAGCTTTGGACTTTCTCGTCCGGCAGCATTTCGGGCTCGCGTACAAAGCGCTATTCAAGCTTGACCGAAAAAATATGGCCGGAGCCGATCTGGATGAAACACTACTCTATAACGGTGCGGACACCAAATACACACTGCGTCTTTTCCATAATCAAGTTGACCGGCTCAAAGCCGTGGGATTACATGCTGCGTATAGAGAGGCGCAGTCGCGTCAACCCACTGTAGCCTTGATGCAGTCAATTGGCATTGATGTCGATCAAGATCAAAACAAATCAATGCAAAATAAGCTTGGAGGTGAAATTGCAGAAATTGAAAAGAGAATCGCAGGTTACCCTGAAGTCCAACAATTTATTACTGATCGAAAAACCTTCAATATTGCATCTAATTCAGATGTACTCAGCCTACTCAAGGGTTACGTCAAAGGGAACACATCCCTTCTTAACGCTGAAGGAAAGGAATCGGTTGACAAAGCAATATTACAAAGACTGCATCACCCTATTGGAAAAGATATTGAAAACTACCGAAACCGAAGCAAATTAAAATCAACCTATGTCGATGAATTTTCATTAGGTAAGGGTAGATTGATTTGGCCTGATGGCAAAATTCATCCATCCTTCAATACCACCTTTGCTGAAACTGGTCGCACCTCTTCAGATGAACCTAATCAGCAGAACTGGCCTAAACGTCATGATGAATGGGTACGCAAGCAAATCATGGCAGACAAAGGTCATGTTCTTGTAGCTTTTGATTTTGGACAATTGGAAGGTTGCACCGGGGCCATGTGCTCCAAGGATAAGACCTTTGTTAAAGCGCTATGGGAAGATTATGACATGCACATGGAATGGGCGCAACGCACTGCATTCCTGCATCCAGCCTACATTGGTGGCAAGCACATGCTCACTGATAAAACCACGATGAAAAACTTCAGAAGTCTCGTCAAGAACAAACTCGTGTTTCCAGCCTTCTTTGGCGCAGCTGAAGATTCAATAGCAGGTTACTTAACGGTTGCCACAGGTGTAGAATCACCCAAGCCGGTCATCAAACAACTATTCAGTGAATTTTGGAAATACTTCAACGGTGTCCACTCTTGGCAAAAGAGGCTTGTCAATGACTATTATGAAAACGGTTATGTCGAAAGCCCAACAGGCCGCCGACATCATTATCCACTTAACAGACCGCAAGCTATTAATTATCCTATACAGTCTGTTGCTTGTGATATTGTGTGCCGAGCTATGGTTACCCTATCTACTATTGCTGCTGATACGGGCGCTTGGTATCTTCATCCAATTATGAATATTCATGATGACCTGACTTTTTCTATCCCTGATAATCCTAAAATATTAGAAGAAGCAATTGAGATCATATACCGGGTAATGTTAAATCCGGGGTATGACTTCATCAATGTACCTCTGTCCGTTAGTTGTTCAATTGGCGATAACTGGCTTGAAATGGATGAAATAGGAAAGTTCTATTCTCATAAAGACTTATGACATGAAAGAGATTATGATGCGCTTCCATATAGGACAACGAGTTGAAAAGTACACCGGAGACTACACAGGCCCAGGAATTGTACTTGGCGTCGCTTTCTTGGATCATGGTATTGTGAGATATGTAGTCGGCCACAGATTAGAAGGTGGAACAGGGCAATTGCTTCACTTGTACAGTGAAGCAAATTTAAGAGAATATCCTGATCCAGCAATTGCTGCTGCCATAGATAATGACCTTTATCATGGATCAGCAGGTACCGATCCTTTAAAAAGATTAAAATGAATGTGCCAAAGATGCGACAAATACCCAAAATTCAATCGTGAACAAGTTTGGTTCAACTGCGGTTTCTGTGGCAAGAAGCTAGTGACAGAGTGGGTGCCCAAATATTGGGGCGGTGGAATGCTGCACGGAGATTACGTATTATTAGGAGACGTGGTATTTCATGATCGCCACCCCAATGATTGTGCAGACTTCTACTTAAGGCCCCTGAATGATCGATGACCCTTACGAAATCTTAGGTGTGCCAGAGGATGCATCTGATGACGACATCAACGCAGCCTATAAAGAAAAAGCCCGCAAGGCTCACCCTGATGGTGGTGGATCAGCTGAAGAATTCAATCTTATCAAGCAAGCATCTACAATTTTGCTTGATCCTGAAAAGCGTCGCAGGTTTGATAAAGATGGAATTTTCGATGAAAATAAACCAAACAACATCATGGCAACTGCCATGCAGCGTATTACCATGTTCTTTGTACAAAGCATTCAAGCTACACTGACACAGACCCTACATCTTAACCAACTAGACCTTATCCAAGGTGGAAATGCCTTCTTTGATCTTGAAATTCAAAACTGCCACAAACGTATCTTTGAAATCGAAGCTCAGATAAAACAATTTGAGAAAGCCCTTTCAAAGTTGAAAACCAAACGTAATAAAGATGTTATCAGAAACATGCTTAACCACCATGTCTCGGAATTAAAGGGCAACATTATAGCACAACGAAACGAAATTAGAATTTATGACGAAGCCAAACTGATCCTCAAAGACTACACATTTGAGCAAGAGCCAAGCCTCTATGTAAGAGGGATATATCGTTGAGCCTGCATACCACATACCGCCCTGAGACATTTGATGACGTCTTGGGGCAAGAAACCGCTGTTCGTTCACTGAAGAAAGTAATCAAAGATGGCCGTGCAAGAACGTTCTTGTTCGTAGGCCCGGCAGGCACTGGCAAAACCACCCTAGCTCGTATTTTAGCTAACGCCGTAGCTGGTAAAGGTATTGCAAACCTAATTGAATATGATGGCGCATCAAAATCTGGCGCTGAAGACATCAGAGCGTTGGTCACATCCTTGATGTACAGGGCAATAAGTGAAAGTTCAGTTAAATTTGTCATACTGGATGAATGCCAGAAACTTTCATCCGCTGCATGGACAGTTTTATTAAAACCAACAGAAGAACCACCACCCCATGTTTACTATGCCTTCTGTACCACTGAAATAGCCAAAGTACCTAAAGCCATCCAGACACGCTTCCTTCGCTATGACTTGAAGCCTTTAAAAGAAGAACTGATCCTAGAACTACTTATCAAAGTAACAGATGCGGAAAAGTTTGAAATCTCAGACGAGATATTGGAAGCAATTGCTGAGAATTGTAACGGGAGCCCCCGTCAAGCACTCATATTTCTTGAAGAATGTCTTTCATGCAAGACGCTTGCTGATGCACGCGCGATTATGCGGGATGCTGGACAAAGCAAGGAATTGATTGACTTAGCACGTTGGCTCGTCGCAGGGAAAGGCCTTTCATGGGCCGAAGCTACCAGATACATAAAAGCCCTTGAGGGACAAGAAGCTGAAAGCTGTAGGATAATGCTGTCCAATTACTTTGCCACCGCATTACTAAGTACAAAGTCTGACAAAGTAGCAGTGAGACTTTTGAGCCTCATAGAGGCCTTCAAGACACCGTATTACAGCTCTGACAAACTAGCTCCATTTCTTTACTCAATAGGTTTGGCCTTAAATTTGGATGGTTGAATGGACCTGTACAAATACCTACTCGCTGATCGTCAATGGAAGCGTGAACACCGGATTGCCCATGCAAGGGTAATGCTCAAGCAAGCTGAAACTCGCGAAGACCGTGAGTTTTGGCGTGATGTAATCGAAGCAAACACAGGAGATTGAGATGGTTAAGCAACCAAAGCTATTTGAACGAAAAGGAAACACTATCATCATGGACCGTCGTGAGCCACGTATAGGTATCTGTGAAACCTGTGGATCAACGGATGACTTACGGCCTTATGGTCCCAACAATGAAAATATCTGTTTCAGTTGCGCAATGAAACACCCGGATATTACTGACGACCGTATGCGTGAGTTACTTAAAGGAGGTCAATCTTGAGAACAGTCAAAATCAAAGGAGTGCTTATCCTCGATAATAGTGGTGCGTATGTCCTACATGGAGATAATGAAAAGTCATCAATTGACATGTTTAAGCTTCTCACAGGTGGGCAAGAACCCTTATGGCATTACGACCCTACTGAGGATATTGCACACACTGTTCTGTTTGAACTGACAATTCCTGAAATAGAAGGCGGCCCTCGTCCAAATGACGATCAACTTGACGGAATTTAGACAATATTTAGCTATCGACAAGTCTGTGCTTGATGATGAAGTTGTCAGACAACCTACTTTATTCTGTACAATCAGTGAAGCATTAACGGACGCCCTTGCCTTACGTGACGGGGCTAAAGAAGCATTAGCATATGTAGATGCTGAGATGGATTCAATGTGGCGTAAGAAACTATCCAGAAGTGACACTAAAGTCACTGAAAAGATGGTTCAGAATTATGTGCAATGTAGCCATGAACATGGAAAAGCATTCGACGTCTACTTAAGAGCTAAGACTTACGCTGACAAACTTCTGGCACTCAAAGAAGCATTTCAGCAGCGTAGCTACATGCTACGTGATCTTGTTTCCCTATATTCAGCTAATTATTATGAGGCTTCTTCTATTAAACCTACCAAAGCCACGGAAGCTTCTCACTACAACGCAAACCGTGTGCGTATGTCTAATGCAAGAGCGGCTAGGGACAAATAATGGATAGCGTGACATTTCTACTTTTGATTGCCTTTGCCGGATGCATTATTTACCTGCTAGGTCACTCATTTATAGCTTCCTTCTTTAGACATAAGGAGGAGTTAATCAAACGTACAACTGAATATGTGAAAGGTGAGCGGAATGGCTAAGAAGGAAGAGCGTGGTTTCAGGTATCAAAAGCGTGACAAAGAAACGCTAAAAGAGCGTGCCAATATGAAAGGTGGCAACTATGACACCTTCATCAAGCCGAAGTACAAGCAATGGAAGCCAAAAGAAGGAAAAAACCTCATCCGTATACTTCCCCCAACTTGGGATGATGCCCGTCACTATGGCTATGACATTTTTATCAATTTCAATATTGGAGCAGATAATCAATCATATCTTTCATTGAGCAAACATGACAAAGGTGACGATCCCCTTGTTGAAGCCCGGCGTGAGGCTCAAGCCGAAGGTGACAAGGCCCTTGCCAAGGCCCTTAACCCGTCACGACGCATCCTTTATTGGATAATCGATCGCAATGACGAGGAGGAAGGTCCTTTACTTTGGGCAGCACCTTTCACGTTTGACAAGTCACTTGCCAATCTTTGCATTGATGAAGACACCAAGGATGTAATCTTCATTGATGGAACTGCGGATGGGCATGACGTGCGCTTCTACCGTGAAGGTACAGGTCTAAATACCACCTATGACCCAAGCAAGATGAAGGTGCTTAAACCTTCCAACATTCACGAAGATGAAGGAGTTGAGCAAGACTGGCTTGATTTCATTTATGACAATCCTATCCCAGAAACTTTGAATTTCTACGAGTACGACCATATCAAGGCTACCTTTGATGGTCAGGCCGGACGTCAAGATGAAGATGCTGATGAAAAGCCTACCCAACGTAAACGTGCAGTAAAAGATGAAGAGGTATCACCGCGTCGACATACACGCACTGAACCTGAAGTGGAAGAGGATCCTGAAGATCCGCCCCAAAGGCAACGTGGCCCACGCCGTGATCCTGATGATGATCAACTTGAGGAAAGCCCAAAATCCAGAAGTCGCACTAGGGCACGGTCTGACGATGATGAACCTGAAACAACTTCACGCTCCAATGGACGTAGCCGTACTCGAGCTGAACCTGAAGATGATGAAGATCCCCCTTCGACCCGCCGTACAAGAGGATCGGACGCTGACGAGGAGGAAGGTGGCGGCAGCCTCCGTGATCGTATAGCGAGGCGTCGCAGTCGCAGCACAGACTAGATGTAGCGAAATGTTTAAGAGGGCGGGTAAGGATCTTTGCCCGCCCATGAACGATGAAATACCTTATGCCCGCTGGGAGCATGAGCGACAGGTTATCAACCGGGCAGGCTATCGCACTTGGTTTGAGCTCTTGAAGGACAGACATGCCAAAAGCAATTAAAGCACAAGCTCCAAAATCCACTCCTGAGCAAGAAGCTGATTACGCTTTAAGTATGAAAATGATAGAAGATATACGTGCTTTTTGGATTGAACAATCTAAGTCAGAAATTGATCAAGTAAGATTATATCGCATTGGTGTCGTAACATTTTCACAATGGGCATCCATCTTAGGGGTAGACATTGGAATGACTGTTGATCAATTTGCTAATGTATGTCGAGCTAACTTCGAGCAAGCTTATGCCCAAGCTCCCAAATTTGGTTAAGCGTGTTCGAGTACAAGCAGCAAAACCAAAGAACTCATACTTCACGGATGAAAAGACAAACATTAAATTTGTCAGCACCGGATGTACCCTTCTTGATTGCGCCCTTGGAGGCGGAATAGCAATTGGCCGCACTGCCAACGTCGTTGGTGACAAGAGCACGGCCAAGACTGGCACTGCTACCGAAATCATGATTAATTTTGCACAAGAATACCCTAAGGGTAAGATCGCCTATCGTGAAACTGAAGAAGCATGGGATGATTTCTACGCTGAAGCCATGGGGCTGCCTCTTGATAGAATTGACTTTGGTAACCGTGAAGATCCCATCATCACCGTAGAAGATTTTCACAATGACTTTGAAGCTTTTTGTGATGCACAAAAAGGTGAACCGGGCCTCTACATCCTTGACTCATTTGATGCCTTGTCAGATGACGCTGAGATGGCTCGTGACATAGATAAAGCCTCATTTGGTGCTGCTAAAGCCAAAAAAATGAGTGAGATGTTTCGTAAAATAATCCGCAAGCAGGCAAAAGCAAATGTACTCCTATTCATTGTATCCCAAGTGCGGGACAATATTGGTGCCATGTTTGGTGAAAAGCACAAGCGCAGCGGTGGAAAGGCACTGGACTTTTACGCTAGTCAAGTTTTCTGGCTGGCCCATATTAAGATACTCAAACGAACCATTAATAAGGTTGAACGTCCCTATGGAATTGAAATTCTAGCCAAGGTCAAGAAAAATAAAGCAGGTATGCCATTTCGTGAGGCTCAATTCACCTTTGAATTTGGCTTTGGCATCAATGATCTTCTAGCCAGCGTAACGTGGCTTAATGAAGTCGACAGGTTAAATGCTATAGACCTTAAAAAAGGTGAGTTTAAAGAATACATAAAAGAAATTGCAGACATGCCAACTGACGAATACAAGCTTGAACGTGCGCGAGCCACAGCAGCTGTTAAACAAGTATGGTCTGAAATAGAAACTACTTTCCTTCCCAAGAGACAGAAGTACACATGACCAATTTTATTGAATTATACGATGAATTATATGGTCCTTTGTTAGGGATACGTTCCCCTACGTTTAGAGCTGTTTTAAAAGAAGCACAACAACGTCTTGTTCACACCATCGTTGAGACTGGCTGCATTAGATCAAAAGACAATTGGAAAGGTGATGGTCAATCAACTGTAATTTGGAATCACTTCATAAAGGTTAGAGGCGGTACTTTTTGCACAATTGACATCAATTTAGATGCAGTAATTCTTGCCCAAAACTTATGTCCAGAAACAGATTGTTTATGTGGTGACAGTGTTGAAACCTTAAACAAATATAAAGGCATCATTGATCTCCTCTACCTTGATAGCTCTCATCGTATTGATACGAATGCACATCCAGCAGCCTTGCAATGTTTATTTGAATTTTTAGCAGCACGCCAAAGACTGACTTCTGGATCAATTATTTTCATAGATGATTCCCCAATAACCGACAGTGGAGAAATTTTAGGAAAAGGATTGTACATAGCTCAATACATGAAAAGATTAAATATTTACCCATTTACTACAGGATATCAAGCTGCTTGGATTCTCCCATGACACCTTTTATCCTAGCTTCAACGACCTATGGTCCCCTGATCATCAATAGATTTGATACAGGGGTCAGTTGGCAATTATGCATGCTAGGAACTCATGAGAATGAAGTTGTCTCTTTTGTGATGGACTTGAGTACTGAATGCCTAGAACAATATAGCGCAGGCGTTCACATTGT
>Ga0209488_10004452_pt1 | contig 10947 bp, 8 predicted proteins | sample Rivendell_Oct201_8_FD_188349 | JGI IMG/M metagenome (GOLD analysis project Ga0209488, IMG submission 188349) | Vadose zone soil microbial communities from the Eel River Critical Zone Observatory, Northern California, USA -... | ecosystem: Environmental > Terrestrial > Soil > Vadose zone >... | reverse complement strand
GGACATAATATCCTGGGCACCGCCGACGGCGCGATCAACCTGACTGGCTCGTTCAAGCTCGCTGCCGTCAATCCATCTGATCCGAAAGACGCCAATATAGTACTGGTATCGAATGGGGCCTTCACCCAACGCGGCACGCTGACCGTCGTCTCGCCCGATTTCGTTGTCGACACGACCGGGCGCTTTGGCGACGCTTCGCAATTGCTGGGCAAACTGTTGGCCGCCCAGGGTGGCGGGACGTCGATCGCCAATGCCAGCATCATCAAGGCCGGTGTATTCGCGCCAGGCGGCACGCACAACGCGATCAGCTTTGATACCGGCACGGTCAATGCGACCGGTTCGGTGATGCTGCTGTTCGGCGATGCCGGCGCGATGACCGGCACGGCCAACGTCCTCGGGCTCGGTGTTTCCGGGCAGGGCGGTAGCGCCGACCTGCATGGCTCGATCGCCGGCAATACAACACAGACCGCGGCGCAGCAGGGTTTCATCAACCCGCAGTCGCAGAACAATTACCAGTTCAACGGCTGCGCCATCGCCTCGACCACCTGCATCGTGCTGCCGAATGTGGTGCCGATTCAGCCGCAGGCGGTCAGCCAGATCGATATCCTGGTGGCGCGGCCGTCGGAGGAGGACATCGACGCCCCGCTGATCAACATCTTCGATGAGGAGCAGCTGTGCGAAAAATTGCGCCGCACCGACCCGGTGGCGGCGCAGGAGGTCTGCCGATGATCGCTCGTTTCCGGCGGTTCGGGGTTGCCGCCGTGCTGCTCGCCCCGCTCGCCGCCGGCTGCGAGGGCCCGCCCCCCGAGGTCTATGCAACGAGCGCCGGCAAGGCCTCCTTGGCGTCCGCGGTGCCGATCGGCGCCAACGAAGCCGGGGAGCCCTGCCGCTATCAGCTGACATCGGGCAGCGTCAGCGGGGTCGCGTCGCGGCGCGAGGCCCTCCTCTATTGCGGCGACTGGGAACAGCCGAGCGGCCATATCGCGGAGATCGCGCAAGGTTCCGACCCGGCGCAGCTGACCGCGCTGGCCAGTTCCGGACCGTGGCGCAGCTATATCGACCAGCGCTTTGCCTGCGGCGCGCCCGCCCCGACCCGTCTCGCCGACGGCGCCTCGGCCGCGCTGATGCAATGCACCCGCCGCGCCGGCGGCTGGCCGCATGTCGCGCTGACCGTTTCGGTCGGCGGCCGTATCTTCGCCGCTGATGCGGTGCGGCCGGCTCTGCCGGCCGTCGAGGCGACGCTCGGCGCGCTGACCGGACAGGCAGGCTCCGCGGCCGTCGCCTCCGGTTCCGAGGCACGCCGCCTGATCGCACAGCGCACCGGCGGCAGCGCCTTCGGCAGCGGCGACGAAGGCCGCTACTTCCAGCAGACGCGGCTCGGCGATGCCTACAACAACATCGACGATCCGGCTAATGCCGAGCGCGCCTATCGCGAGGCATTGGCGATCCAGCAGAAGGTGCTGGGCGCCGACAATCCGGCGCTCGCGCTGACCATCATGAAGCTCGCCGCGCAGATCGCGCATCAGCAGAACGCCGCCGAAGCCGACCGGCTGCTGGCCCGGGCCGGCCAGCTGATCGCCAAGTCGGCCGATCCGCTGCTGAACGCGCATCTCGACTATTACCACGCCGTAGCGCTCGCCTATCAGGGCAGGACAGCCGAGGCGCTGGCCGCTGCGCAGCGCGCCGAGGCGGCCTTCGGGCGCCTGGCCCCCGATGCGGTAGCGCGCGGTCGGCGGGCGCAGCTTCCTCGCAACGGGCCGGGCGGCGCCGGGGTCCTGCGCGGCGCTGGCATCGAGAGCCTGCTGAGCGACGACTCGCCAAGTACAACAGAGCAGCGCGCTGCGATTTCCGGGTTTGCCGAGTCGATGCGGCTGCATGCGACCTTGTTGCAGCTCTCCGGCAATACGGCTGAATCGGCGGCGCTGGCGCGGCGCACCCAGCAGATACTCGATGCTAATGCGCTATCGGTCTCAAGCACCGCCGCGCGCTCGTTCCGACTGCTCGCCAGCAACGAGGCCATCGCCCGCGATTATCCCGCCGCGGCCAGCTCCAGCGCCGAGGCGGAGCAGATCTTCGCGCGGGTGGTGCCCGGCGAGCGGCCGGAAGCGACCAACCTGCTCAGCGAGGGCGCCTACCAGATGCGCGCCAACCGGCCCGGCGCGGCGCTCGACAGCTTCCGGAAGGCCGGCACGATCCTGCGCAGCCCGACCGTGACCGGCGGCGCGCGTCCGGCATATGTCGCGGCTTGGCTCGATGCGCTATCCCGCGCATCCGGCGACCGCACGCGGCTGGACGCGGAGATGTTCGAGGCGGCGCAATTCGCCAGGAGCGGGCAGACCGCACAGGAGATCGCCCAGGCGACGGCGCGCTTGGCGGCCGGCGACCCCAAAATCGCGGCGGCCATCCGCGGCTATCAGGATCGGCAGCGCGACTTCGACAAGCTGCAGAGCGAGCGCGATCAGGCGGTCGCGGAAGGCGCCGGTCCCGATCGCACCGCCGCGATCGACCAGCGGATCGAGGCGGCGCGCCAGGTGCGCGACGAGGCCGCCGCGGTCATCCCGGCGGCGGCGCCGCGTTACCTGGAGGCGGTCGAGAAACCGGCCGGCGCCGCCGAGCTGCGCGGCCTGCTCGCCGCCGACGAGGCGTTCCTGATGTTTTTTGTCGCGGATAGCGGCAGTTATGGGTTCCTGGTCCGGCCCAACACTCTCGTCGCCTACCCGATCCAGCTGAAAAGTGCCGAAATCGCCGAACTGGTCAATAAGCTGCGCGACAGCACGGTGGCCAAGCCCGGCGGCTTGCCGACCCCGGATTTCGACGCTTCCTATCGACTGTACAAAGGCTTGTTTGGACCAGTTGAGCAGCAGCTCACCGGGGTGGCGAAAATATCGATCGCCGCAAACGGCGATCTGATGCGCTACCCGCTGGAAGCGCTCGTCACCGAGACGGGCGCGACGGCCGACAACGGCGATTACCGGCGCGTGCCCTTCCTGGTGCGGCGCGTTGCCTTGACCTATGTCCCGGCGCCGCGTGTGCTGGTCAATCTGCGCAAGGCGCGCACGGCCGGGTTGGGGCTGCGGCCGTTCATCGGCTTTGGCGATTTCCGGCCGGCGAGCGCCGGGCAGTTGGCTGCGTCATTCCCGCCGCAACGCTGCCGCGACGATTATCAGGCATTGGGAGGGCTGCAACGGCTGCCCGAGACTAGAACCCAGGTCACGACGATTGCCCAGCAGCTGGGTGCAGGACCGGGCGATGTCGTATTGGGCGACGCCTTCACGAAAGCCCGGCTCGCCTCGCCCGATCTGGCGCAGTACCGCATCGTGCTCTTGGCCACCCATGCCTTCCTGCCGGACACGCTGCGGTGCCTCAATGAGCCGGCGATCACCGTTTCGGCCTCACCGGGCGCGCCCAACGCCGATGGCGAGTTCCTGCGCGTCAGCGAGATCGACAATCTCAAGCTCAACGCCGATCTGGTCGCGCTGTCGGCCTGCGATACGGCGGGGGCAGGGGGTGTCGGCGAAAGCCTGTCGGGTCTGGCTCGCTCGGTCTTCCGGGCCGGCGGACGCGGTTTGTTGGTGAGCCACTGGGATGTCGTCACCGGCGCGTCGGTGCCGCTGATGATCGGAACTTTCGCCGGTGGCGGCAACCGCGACTCGGCGCAGGCGCTGCGGGCGGCACAGCTGCGCATGATCGACAGCGCCGGCACCGGTACCCAGGCGCCGATCGAAATCTCGCACCCGAACTACTGGGCTGCTTTCGTGCTGATCGGCGACGGCATCAGGGGCGCGCCCGGGGTCTGAGTCGTCGAGGCACAGACGCGGCAAGGCGCCGGCCTAAGCCGGCGTCGGATGCAACTCCGCCGGTTCAGCTCGTCTGGTTGATCACGACGACGCGGCGGTTCTCGCCGCCATACGGGTCGCGCGGGTTGGCAAGCTCGCAAGGTCCTTTGCCGACGATCTCGAGCCGCGTCTCGGCGACCCCCATTTCGCGAACCAGGAACTCCTTGACCGCTTGGGCGCGCGATCGCGACAGCTCCTGATTGTAGTCGAGGGCGCCGGTGGCATCGGTGTGTCCTTCGATCGCGAAGACCTTCTGGTCGCCGAGATCCTCGTTCAGCGCCTTGCCGAGATTGCGCAAGGTCTCGACGCCTTCCGGCTTCAGCTGCGCCGAGCCGAACTCGAAAGTGATCATCGGAAACGACGCGCTCGGCTTGTCGGCCGCCGTGTCGGTTGGCGCTGGGCAGCCGTGCGGGGTTCGCGGCGCGGCGGCAACCGTCGGGGCACGGCGATGGGCCGCGCTCGCATAGCCCGCTGCCGGTCGCGAGGCCACCGAGGGCGCGAAATTCGTCCGCGTCTCCTGCCGGATTTCGGCCTCCGCGCTGCCGCGTACCGGCAGACCCTGGTGACCGCCGCGGAGCGCTTGCGGAATGGGCCGCAATGCAGTGGCGATTGCTGATTGACTGGGGGCCGGGGTCTGGGCCAAGACGGGCAAAGTCGCCGCTGTGGATACCGCAATGACGGCTGCAATTGCGCAACGGGCGCTTTTCATGCCTCCCTCCTTTGCCAAGGTTCTCTTCATGACGAGAGGCCGATCGTTTCGGGTTTATGTCGACGCCACGCCTCTGTAGGGCAGAGCGTAGCTAGATACCGCAAGCTTCGCAAGAACCGACATAATTAACCTCAAAGCCCCGGTAATCGCCTTCATTCGGGCGTTCCTGGCAATCGCCCGCCGGCGCTCGGCGATCTTAGTGATCCGCTCCGCCAGAAAAGTGTTATTCGCGATTTGGAGATCTGCGCGTAGCGATTGGCGACCCGCCGGCCTCCTCTCGGGAGAGCGGAGCCGTTCACGGTCATTCGTAAAAAAGTAACGAGCGGCGCGTTGGCACGCCGCTCGTCGGACGCTTTATCGGCGGATCAGCCGGCGCAGGGCCGGTTGTCCGGCCTATTATTAGCGGTTCGGCGGTTGAGTATTGGGCGGGGTTGGCGCGCTGGTCGTCCCGCCTGCCCCGATCGGCGCGGTCGTGCCGGCCGGCGCTGTGCTGGCGCCCGCCGTCGGAGCCGTCGGCGCCGGCGCTGCGGTCATGCCGGTCGCCGGGGCGGGTCCCGCTGCCGGGGCGGTGTTGGCGCCCATCACCGGGCCCGTGTTGCTGCTCAGCCGGGCGCTCGTCTGTTCATCCAGCGTCCCGGTCTGGCGTAGACCGTTCTGCTGCTGATAGCGAGCCAGCGCACGCTGCATTTCGGGGCCGACCAGCCCATCGGCCGGCCCGTTGTAGAGACCCTGCGCCTTCAGCTGCTGCTGCGTCTGCCGGACATCATCCTGCGAGATCCGGCGCGACCAGAAACTGTCCCCGCCCGTCGGCTGCTGCATGCCGGCCTGGGGCGCCGCCATATTGGGATTGGCGGGTGCGGCGCTGGGAGAGGTCGCGGCGGTATTGGCCGGGGCCTGAGTGGCCGGTGCGGTTGTCTGGACGCTCTGAGGTGCCGTGCCGGCGGGTGCGGTCGTGGTTTGAGCCTGCGCCATGCCGGCAAAGCCGGCGGCGGTCGCGATCGCGATGACCGCGGTCAGAGAATGCTTCATCAGGATTTCTCCACGATTGGGGAACGATCAGCCACCCGCGGAACGACCCTAGCGCGATGACGTTCCCCGCTCGCGTGACCGTTGCACCTGTAAACCCGGTCTCAGCCGCAGCGCGAAAAAAATCACTTCGCCGCGGCTGCCGCCGGCGTCGCGGCCCAGGATTTCAACACCGGCAGCACCTCCTTGGCATAGAGGCGCAGCGAGCGTTCGGCGAGCTCGTAGGACGTGCCGCCAAAGCGGAACGAGGTGCACAGCTCGAATTCGCCGATGGCGGCGCGGCGTTCCTCCATGTCGCGCAGGATGCGGTCGGGCGTGCCCCACACGGCGGCCTTCAGAAACGCCTCGACGATCCCGTCGCGCCCGGCATCCTTCGCCAGCTCGGCCTTCTTAGCGTAGGCGTCGTAGCCTTTGATCCGCGAAAAATGGCCAGAGAGGATCTCGTAATGCTCGAGATTGCTGTCGACGAACGAGCCCATATGCCGGCGCGCCAGCTCCTCCGTGCCATCCATCGTCGGCGTGCAGATGCAGAAATCGGCGATCAGGAAGGGCGGCGCCGCGGCATTGTGGAATTTGCGGAACAGCTCGCGGTGGCGCTCGATCTGCGGCAGCCGCATCGGCCAGGGCCGGTCGGCGAACATGACCATGCGCGCCTTGAGCCGCGCCGCGGCCTCGACCGAATCCTCGCTCGAGGCGACGGCATAGGTGCGGCCCTCGAAGCTGCGCGCCGGCTTGGGCCGGATCGCGGTGCGCGGCTGCTTGTAGTACTTGCCGTTGCCTTCGATGGTGCCGGTGCGCAACGCCTCGAGGATCATCGGCGCGGCTTCATCGAACCGCTCGCGCGACTCGTCCATCGCGATCGGTCCGCGGAAGGCGGCGAATTCGCGCCGCGACAAGCCGCGCCCGATGCCGAAGCGAAACCGACCCTTCGCCAGATGATCGAGGATCGCGACCTGCTCGGCGACGCGCAGCGGGTCGTGCCAGGGCAGGATCACCGCCGCGGTGCCGAGATCGGCATGGCTGGTGACCCCGGCCAGGTAGCTCATCAATTGCAGATTGTCGGGGCAGAACGAGTAATCGTAGAAGTGATGCTCCACCGACCACAACACATCGAAGCCGAGTTCGTCGGCGAGCCGCGCCAGGCGCAATTCCTCGTCCCACACCTGCGTGTCGCTGATGTTGTCCCAGCCATAGCTGGCGAAAACCATCTGGATCCCGACATCCATCGCGCTTCTCCTTCCCTAACCTGTCATTCCGGGGCACCGCGTAGCGGCGAGCCCGGAATCCATATTCCAGAGGCCGGTGTTCTTGGATTCCGGGCCTCGCACTTGCGGGCAATCCCGGAATGACCTGCGTGTCTATTCGCCGGTACCGACCGTTACCCCGGCGAGCTTCTCGAACAGCTTGATGATCGCCGAGCCGTCCTCTTTGTTGAGCCCCTGGGCGCGCGCCATCTGATAGACCTGCTGCGATACGTTGGCGAGCAGGAGCGGCACGCCGAGCCGCTTGGCGAACGCCGTCTCCAGCTCCTGGTCCTTGTACGAGATGTCGATCGTGCCGCCCGGCGTGAAGTCGCGCTTCAGCATGCGCGGCACCCGGTTCTCGAACTGCACCGAGGAGCCCGTGCTGACCCGGATGACCTCATAAATCTTGTGCGGGTCGAGCCCGGCCTTGACGCCATAGACGAGAGCCTCGGCGATTGCGACGGTCTGGATCTGGCCCAACATGTTGTTCAACAGCTTCATCGCCAGCCCGTGGCCGAGCGCGCCGACATGGAACAAATTCTTGCCCATTGCGCGGAACAGGTCTTCGCACGCGGCGTAGGTTTCCGGCGCGCCGCCGACGATGATCGAGAGCTCGCCCGATTTCGCCCGAACCGTGCCGCCGCTGACCGGCGCGTCGAGCATCGCGATGCCGCGCTCGGCGAGCCGGCGCTCGAAATGGCGCGCCGCGAACGGGTCGATCGTGCTCATGCACAGGACGATGTGGCCGGCCTGGGCGCGGGTGATGATCCCCTGGTCGCCGATGATCACGGCTTCCGCCTGATCGGTGGTCTCGACCATGCAGATCGTGCGTTCGCAGGCGCCGGCGACCGCGGCCGGCGATGTCTCGACCGCGGCGCCCTGGGCGACCAGCGGGTCGAGCTTTTTCGGGTCGATGTCGTGCACCACCAGCGAGAAGCCGGCCGTCGCCAGATTAAGCGCCATCGGCCCGCCCATATTGCCGAGCCCGATGAACCCCACTTTGCCGGGCATGTCGTCTCCTCCCATCGCTGTGGAGATGGACTTTAACGGCCCCGGCCTGGCTTGTCCCGCCGACGATGGTTATTGCGGCGCCCGCAGATTGCCGCGCGGCTCATATGTCCGCACGAGCAGCGCGGCGACGACGTAATCGATTTCCGGCGTGCCGACGGCGCCGCGATCCTGGCGGCAAACGCTGGCGTGGATCACGTACACGTACCCGAATTTCCACGGAGGACCGCGCTTTTCGAATGCGACGCAATTGTCCTGGCCGAGCGTGAAAGCCATGCTGGTCAGGTCGCCGCTCTCGATAAAATTGCGCCAGCCGCCGCCGTTTCTCGTCATCTTGTTCATGTCCGGGAAATCGTCGCGCAGATCGCCGTAGCCGGCTTGCGCGGCGCAGCCCTTGTGCTGCGGACCGATAGCGCTGACGAAATAGGGATCGACAACGATGACGTCGGCTTCGACCGCCAAACCTCCGATCTTCGTCATGACCAGATCGTGGCCCATTTTGCAGTTCGACATGTCGGGCGACCGGTCGTTACCCGGCAGCCCGGCCCCGGCGAAACTCAATAAGGGACCGGTCTTGCAGCCGGTCGCCGCGCCGGCTGCTATTCGCGAAGCGCCGCACGGGATGTCCGGCCATTTATCCTCCTCGACCCGGGTGCTGCCGCCATAGGGGTTCCATTTCTTCCAGGCGGGCATCACCGGCGGCGCGGTGACCGTCAGCTCAGGGAGGACCAGCGATCCGTCAGCGCCCCAGGCCTCAGCGGATATCCCGGCGATAGTTAGAGCGAGCACGAGGAATGCGGTCCATCGCCCGGCGCCTGGCATGCAATTGCCTCCCCCGATTCCGCGCCACCGCTCTTGGGAGACGCGGCTAACCCGCGCGTACGAAGCCCCTCTCCCGCGGCACGGGAGAGGGATACTCGGCGTCAGTTCGGCGTCCAGCTCAACGCGCGGATCTCGGTGAACTCGCGCGGCAGCTTGGTCCAGGAATCCCCGGCATTCTCGGTCTTGTACAATTCGCCGTAATGGCTGCAGGCGACGATCAGGCCGGGATCGGCCGCATGGGTCGCGAATGCCCAGATCGGCGAGTTGGGCTTCACCGGCAAATTCGCCGTCTGCCAGCTCTTGCCGCCATTGGTCGAGCGCTGGATCGCGCCGGTGGTGCCGACCGCGCCGTCGCCGGTCGCGACGAACAGCGTGTCCGGGTCGTCTGCCTTCTGCGCCAGGCTGCGGCAATAGGGCAGGGGGAATTGCTCGCCAACGCCGAGCCCATTCCAGTTCTCGCCGCGATCATGGCTGGCGAAGATCTCGCGCGGCGTCGTGGTCAAGACGGTCGTGCCGCCATTGACGACGACCCCGATGTCGTGGATGTCGGGATCGTTGATGCCGCTGGTGATCGTTTGCCAGCTGTCGCCGCCATCGGTGCTGCGGCGCACCCCGTCGACCTCGATCCCGGCCCACACATTGCGGTGGTCGGAGGGATCGACGGTCAGCGCCGTGACGCGTGGGACGCGCACATTCGGGCATTCCTCGGCGATCGCCGCCGGCAATTTCTGCCAACTCCGGCCGCCATCCTTGGAGCGGAACAATGCCGCCGGCCGGGTCCCGGCGAAGATGGTGTCGGGATCGACCGGATCGATCGCGATCTTCCAGACGTCGAGCCGGTTCATCGGCGAGTCGAGCCGCTCGAAGCTCTGCCCGCCATCGCTGCTCTTGTAGATTCCGTCATCGGCGCCGGCGAAGACGGTGCGCGGCTCGTGCGGATGTACCGTCAGCCCGAAGACGCGGCTCTCGCTCCACAGCCCCTTCATGACGCGCCGCCAGCTCTCGCCGCCATCGGCGCTGAGCCACAGGCCGCTGCCGATCGTCCCGGCGCAGATCGTGTATTTCCCAGACATGGCCTTTCCTCCCAGTTTTCTACGGCAATTCAGACCAGTTCGATCCGCGTCGGCCCCTCACCCCAACCCTCTCCCCACAGACGGGGAGCGGGAGTCCCGAATGTGCCGCAGCGGAATCCTCGCCCGGATCGACGCGGCATTTCAGCCGTGTTCCCTCTCCCCGTATACGGGGAGAGGGGCAGGGTGAGGGGCGCCCTTTCCAGTGTTTTAGTCGGTGCCTTCCCAGCCGGTATGCGAAATGTCGATCACGACGCCGTCCGGGCCGGACCATTTCATCTCGAAATTGGCGTGACCGCCGCCGGCCATCGTCGCGTCGACCCCGTCTTTCGCGGTCAGCCGCTGGGCCTGGGCGTTTTCCAGCTTCTGGCAGGCTTCGTCGAGATCGTCGACCTCGAAGCCGAAATGATGGATGCCGTCGAAATTCGGCCCGTGCGCGCCGACATCGGCCGATTTCTCGGTCTTGTAATTGAGGATCGCCACGTTGATGTGGCCATCGGTCAGGAACACCGCGCCGTTCGGGCTGCGCCGCAATTCCTTGAGGCCGAACGCCGCTTTGTAGAAATCGGCGACCTTCGCCGGCTCCTTGGTCGTCAGTGCGATGTGCTTGATGCGCGCCATGAACTCCTCCTTCCAGCGTCTGCAACGATTTAACCACAGAGGCACGGAGATCACAGAGAACTTACTTGTTTTCTTCTCTGTGACCTCCGTGCCTCGTGGTTAACCTTGAATCGCGCGCCAGACCCGCTCCGGGGTCGCCGGCATTTCGATGTGGGTAACGCCGAACTCGGACAGCGCATCGACTACCGCGTTGATGACGACCCCGAGCGCCGGGGTCGTGCCGCCTTCGCCGGCCGGCCGGATCCCGAGCGGATGGGTCGGGCTCGGCACCTCGCTGAGTTCGGTGTCGAAGAACGGCACCATGTCGGCTTTCGGCATCGCGTAATCCATGAACGAGCCGGACAGCACCTGCGCGCTGCCTGGTTCATAGACGCATTGCTCCCACAGCGCCTGCCCGACCCCCTGGACGATGCCGCCATGCACTTGGCCATGCACGATCATCGGATTGACCGCCCGCCCGCAATCGTCGACCGCGGTATAGCGCACGATCTCGACAACTCCGGTATCGGGGTCGATTTCGACCTCGCAGACATGGCAGCCATAGGGGAAGGCGGCGAGGTTGACGGTCTCATCGCTCATGCCCTGCAGTGGGCCGCGCAAATCCTCCGGCA
>Ga0209488_10004451_pt1 | contig 10949 bp, 9 predicted proteins | sample Rivendell_Oct201_8_FD_188349 | JGI IMG/M metagenome (GOLD analysis project Ga0209488, IMG submission 188349) | Vadose zone soil microbial communities from the Eel River Critical Zone Observatory, Northern California, USA -... | ecosystem: Environmental > Terrestrial > Soil > Vadose zone >... | reverse complement strand
TAGCCTGAAGGGGCGCGGCCTCCACGGTTGCCGGGCGGGGCGCAGCGGCCATATCCACGAACAGAGCCAGATCTTCATTGCGCGTGTGCCCCGCCATGAATTTCTTGATCGGGCTCGAGGCGCGTGTGAAGGCCTCGTCCGTGGTGATCTGCTGCTGGATCAGCGGCTGCATCGCGTTCTGATAAATATCGTTGAAGGTCGGCGCCATGACGAAGAAGGTCAGGAACAGCGCCAGGCTCACGATCACGCTGTTGGGCGGACTCTGCTGAATGCCGATCGCCGTGCGCAGCAAAGACAGCACCACGACGATGCGCGTGAAGCACGTCATCATGATGAGGATGGAGGGCGCGAGCGATAGGATGGTGACAAGGCCGACGATCTGCATCAATCGCTCGGTCATCACGCCGCCGCCCGTCAAATCGAGCGTCAGCCCCTGCGTCGCGGCTGCGGCCGCACCGGCCGCTCCGGCAGCACCGGCGGCGGCTGCACCGGCGGCTTGCGCCGCCCAGGCGGAAGAAGACGGCAGGAGCAGCGCCGCACCGATGGCGGCTGCGCTCAAAATCCAAACCGTATTGCGGCGTTTGATCATGATTGTGTGCCTGCGAGTTTTACCGGCACACTCGCGATGACGCTGGCGCCTTGCGGCGCCGTGACCAGAACATGTTCGATGCCGTCGCAGCGCACGATGAAAAGCCGGTGATTTTTCCCGAGCATCAGCGTTTCCACGACGGAAAGTCTTCGCCCCGCGCCGCCGGCAATCCCCGGCAGGCCGAAGCGTCGAATCGCAAGCCCCGCGACGCCCACAAGCGCCAGCACGATCGCGAGCGCGCCGAAATAACGAAGGGCATCGGTCATATCCATGAAAACTTAGGGCCTTTCGCCCGGCGAGACGGACGGATCGGCAAAATTCGCCGAGGCGTCCTGCGCCGAGCCAGGGCTATCCTCGATTGACATGCTTAATTGCCCGTAAACGCACTGGGCAAAATTTTCTCGGTGTTTCGCTCGCGAATTAAGCGCGGATTAAGCATACGCGCCGATGCTGCCTCCCAAGGTCTCTTTCTCATCGACGGAGCGCTTCATGGACTTGAATGGCATACCGCTTTTCTCGCTGATCAACGGGCGCATGTCGTGGCTTTCCGCGCGCCAATCGGTGCTGGCGGAGAATGTCGCCAATGGCGACACGCCCAACTTCGTCGCGCGCGATCTCAAGCCGGTCGATTTCCAATCCATGCTCGCCGGCCGGGGCATGGGCAGCACGCAGCTCACCACGACCAATGTGCGCCATTTCGAAATTCGCGCGAGCGGCAGTGCTCCCTTCGAAGAAGAGGATGCGTTCGGCGAAGGCGGCACGCCCACGGGCAATGTGGTCTCGGTCGAGCAGGAGATGATCAAGCTCTCCGATACCCAGATCCAATATCAGACCGCGACAAATCTCTATTCGAAAGCCGTCAATATGTTCCGCACCGCATTGGGCGGACGGTCAGGCTGAGGTTAGACCATGGACTTCACGACATCGCTCTATATTGCCGCGGCCGGCATGCGCGCCCAATCGGGGCGCATGCGCGTCATCGCGGAAAATCTCGCCAACGCGGATTCCGTCTCGGCGACCGGCACCGGCGATCCGTACCGGCGCCGCATCTCCACCATCACTTCGGAATTCGACCGCGAACTCAATGCGACGGTCGTCAAGCTCGGCGATCCCGTCAACGACGCGGCGGATTTCCGCTTGCAATATGATCCGGGCAATCCCGCCGCCGACAAGCAGGGCTATGTCCACCTGCCCAATGTGAATGCGCTGGTGGAAATGATGGATATGCGCGACGCGCAGCGTTCTTATGAAGCCAATCTGCAGGTGATGGACGGCGCGCGCAATATGCTGACGCGCACGATCGATCTCCTGCGCCGTTGAGGGTTAGGTCATGGCCGTGAACTTTGTTGCAGCCAATGCCGCCTACCAGACCGCCGCACGCGTAGGCGGGGTTTCGGAAGCTGCCGCGCTCGGCCCCGTGCACGCGCCGGGCGGAAATTTTTCCGACGCGCTCGCTTCCGCGGTGAAAAGCGCGACGGAGACCTTGCACGCGGGTGAAGCGGCGTCGGCGCAAGGCGCGACCGGAAAGGGCGATCTCGTGCAAGTGGTCAATGCCGTCACGGCCGCCGAGCTGACCTTGCAGACCGTCGTCGCGATCCGCGATCGCGTGATCAATGCCTATCAAGACATCATGAAGATGCCGATTTGATGAAACTCCCCGCCGGTGTCATGGCCCGCAACAGCGGGCCATCCAGGCGATCATAGGACTCATTCGCCGCGCCGACGCGCGGCGGCTCGGTGGCGTCCCCGCAAAGGCGGGGATCAAGCCGGGCCATGACAAGGAAAATGGTATGACCGGAGCCGAAACCTTGGATTTCGCGCGGGAATCGATCTACCTGCTGCTCGAGCTGTCGGCCCCCGCCATGCTCACCGCGCTCGTTGTCGGCGTGGTGATCGGGCTGTTGCAGGCTCTTACCCAGATCCAGGAAATGACCCTCGTCTTCGTGCCAAAAATTCTGGCGATCTTCCTGGTGCTCCTCATCGCGTTGCCCTTCGCCGGCGAGGCGATGGCGACCTATATGGAGAATGTCGCCACGCGCATCGCTCAGCCATGACGATGATGCCATGACGGTGATCCTGCCCCAATTGCAGGGCGTGGTGCTGGTCTATCTCCTGACCTTCGCGCGGGCCGGCGCGATGATCATGCTCATGCCGGTGATCGGCGATGCAGGGGTGCCTGCGCGCGTCAGACTGGCCTTTGCGCTCGCGGTCTCCGCGGCGCTGATCTCCTTCACTGCGCGCTTCTATCCCACGCAAACCCCGCCCCCGATCGAACTGGCAATGCTCGTCGCCCGGGAGGTCACTTCCGGCGTCGTGATCGGCACCATGGCGCGCCTGATCATGAGCGCGCTCGAAACCGCGGGGTTCCTCATCGCGGCGCAAACCGGTCTTTCCTTTGCCCAGACCTTCGACCCCAGCCAGGGCACGCAAGGCGCCATGGTCTCGACATTCTTGTCCCTGATCGGCGCGCTTCTGGTGTTCGAAACCGGCCTTCATCACCTCGCCATCGGCGCCATCGCCGGCAGTTACACGCTGATTCCGCCGAATCAGGCCTTTCCCACCGCCGACGTCGCGGAATTGACGCTCGGCCTTGCTGCGGGCGCCTTTGCGCTGGGGCTGCAGCTCGCAGCGCCCTTTCTTGTGTTCGGCCTCCTGATCTACGCGATCCTGGGCGTGCTCTCACGCCTGATGCCGCAATTGCAGATATTCTTCCTCGCCATGCCGGTGAACATCCTCGCCGGCTTTGTTCTTCTGATGCTGTTCCTCGGCGTCATGATGAGCACGTTTCTCGATTTCTTCGCCGCCCAAATGCGCCTTTTGGGAGGGTAACCGCCGGTGGCCGAAGAACGCGACGACGCCCAGCGTACCGAAGACCCAACCCAAAGACGCCTGGACGAGGCCCTCAAGAAGGGCGACGTCGTCAAAAGCCAGGAGCTGGCCAGTTTCGTCATGATGGCGGGAGGCACGCTGGCGCTGGCGATGTTTGCCCAGGGCGCCGCGCGCGAGTTTGCCGCCCGCTTCACGGTCTTTCTCGACAGCCCGGCGCAGATCGTGATCGACGATTCGAGCGCAAAATCCCTACTCTACAAATCCGTTTTCGGACTCTTTGCGATCCTGTGGCCTGCCGTGAGCGTGATGATCCTTGCCGCGCTGAGTGGACATTTGCTGCAGCACCGGCCGCTCTTCTCCGCCTCAAAACTGAAGCCGGATTTCTCGAAACTGTCGCCCATCGCCGGCTTCAAGCGGCTCTTTGGGCTGGATGGGTTCGTCAATCTCATCAAAGGCGTGGCGAAAATCCTCCTGGTGGGCACCGCGGGAATCCTCGCGGTATGGCCCGAACGGGCCCGCCTGGGCTCGGCGCTGGATATGAGCGTCGGCGCCGTGGCCTCGCTGGCCCTTGGCTTGATCGGCAAGGTGCTGCTCGCCGCTTTGGTGGCGATGGCGGCGATCGCGGCGCTCGACTATTTCTATCAACGCCAGCGCTTTTTTGCGCGCCACCGCATGACCCGCCAGGAATTGAAGGACGAGGTCAAGCAGAGCGAAGGCGATCCCCAGGTCAAGTCCCGTATCCGCCAGATCCGCTTCGAACGCGCCAAAAAGCGGATGATGGCCGCCGTCCCCGACGCACATGTGGTTATTGTCAATCCGACGCACTATGCCGTCGCATTGAAGTACGAATCAGGCAAAATGCGCGCGCCGGTCTGCGTCGCCAAGGGCGCCGATCATCTGGCGCTCACCATTCGTAAGGTGGCTGAACAGCATGAGGTTCCCATCGTCGAAAATCCGCCTTTGGCTCGCGCGCTCTACGCGGCCGTGGAGGTCGACGACGAGATTCCGCCGGACCATTACAAGGCGGTGGCCCAAATCATCGGCTATGTCATGCGGCTGGCCAGCAAGAACAGCTTCTGGCGCAACTGATTTTGGGGCGCGCGCATGAGCGCATTCGCCCAGCTTCTCGCTACCAGCTTCTCGCCGCGCGCACCGGGCGGGCTGGCACGCCTGGCGGCCCTTTTTTGCTTTCTGCTGGCGCTGACCGGCGCCGTTGTGGTGCTGCTGCAACCGCAGGCGGCGCAATGGGCTGGCGTTGCCCTGCTCGGCTCCATCGGGGCCGCGGCCCTGATCCTGCTCGTCGGTGTCTGGCCGCGCGGACCCGCAGGGATGGAGGAGGCACGCCGGATCGCCGAAGCCGCCGCCTTCTCAAATGTCGCTTGGGCCGTGACCGCGAAGGATGGTTCCGTCATCGATTGCAACATCGCCTATCGCTTCCTGGCGGGGGCCGGCGAGGGCGAGCCTCCGGCGCCGCCGCAGCTGGCTTTTCCGGGGGAGGGGCCGGCGGCGGCGTTGTATCGGCTGGCGCGCGCGGCGATCGAGGGGCGCGCCCGCGAAGAGAATTTCGAGACCGAATCGGGACAAAAGCTCAGCGCTGCGGTGCGAGTGCTGAAGCGCGGCGAGGCCGCGTGGTGGTTCAGTCCTCGTCTCCCGGAAGCCGCCCCCGTCAAAGGGACAACCGAGAAGCGTAACCCCTCCCCGCTGATCCGCTTCTCGGATTTCTTCCGCAACGCGCCGATGGGCGTGGCCGTCACGGCGGCCGGCGGTCATATCATCGAAGCGAATAGCGTCTTTGCGGAATTCTTCGGGCTCGGCGCCTATGGGGCAAATGCGCGGTTGGATTCGCTGGTGGCCGAGAACGAGCGCGTCGCGACCCTGGACCTCGTCGAGCAGGCCGCGCGCGGCGAGGTGAGCCACGACCCTGTGGAAATCCATTGTGCCCCCTCCAATGCCGCCAGCCGCACCGCCCAGCTCTTTGCCAGCCCCTTCATGCCGGGGCCCGACGGCGAATCGCGGGCCATCCTTTACATGGTCGACACCTCGGAACAAAAAGCGCTGCAATCCCAATTCAACCAGGCGCAGAAGATGCAGGCGATCGGCCAGCTGGCCGGTGGCGTCGCCCATGATTTCAACAATCTTTTGCAGGCCATCATGGGCAATTGCGACCTGCTTTTGATGCGCCATCCGGCCGGCGATCCCTCCTTCGCCGAAATCAACGAGGTGCGGCAGAATTCGGTGCGCGCCGCCGGGTTGGTGCGCCAGCTTCTCGCCTTCTCGCGCCAGCAGACCCTGCAGCCCAAGGTGTTGGCACTATCGGAGATGCTGACGGAACTTGCGCTTTTGCTGCGCCGGCTGGTCGGCGAACGCATCACGCTCAAGGTCGAGCACGCACCGGACCTTTGGTTCGTGCGGGCCGATGAGGGCCAGATCTCCAACGCGATCATGAATCTGGTGGTCAATTCGCGCGACGCCATGCCTCCCGAAGGCGGCACGGTGACGATCCGCACCTCGAACCTGACCCTTTCGACCCCACGGCCCATCGGGCATGGCCAGATGCCGGCCGGAGATTATGTGCTGATCACAGTGTCCGATACGGGCATGGGAATTCCCATCGAGAACCAGGTCAAGATCTTTGAACCCTTCTTCACCACCAAACCGGTGGGCCAGGGCACCGGCCTGGGCCTTTCTACCGTTTACGGCGTGGTCAAACAGTCGGACGGCTTCATCACGGTCGCCAGCCAGCCGGGAAAAGGTGCCACCTTTTCCATCTATCTGCCGCGCCATGTCGCCGCCCAAGCCGCCGAACCCGCAGCCGATGCCGACAGCGTCCAGGCGTTGCGCGACATCACCGGCCAGGACACGATCCTGCTCGTGGAAGACGAGGACGCGGTGCGCAGCTTCGCGGCGCGCGCGTTGCGGATGAGAGGCTACACGGTGCTCGAGGCTCCGGGGGGCGAGGCAGGCCTTGAGATCGTCCGCCATCACCCCGGTGCAATCGATCTTCTGGTCACCGACGTGGTGATGCCCAATATGGACGGGCCCACCTTGGTGCGTGCGGCAAGGCGGCTGCGCCCCGAGATGCGCATCATCTATATGTCCGGCTATGCCGAGGACGCCTTTCGCCGCAATGAGGAAAAAGTGGAGGAACTGCACTTTCTGCCCAAGCCTTTTGGGCTGAAACAACTCGTTGCCAAGGTGAAGGACGTGCTTTCGGGCGCGCCGCCTGCGGCCCTTGCCGAATCCCTGCACGAAACCGGGACCTAAGCTGCGGCTCCTTGTGAATTTAATGGGATCTCTTGGAGTCCGTTTGGCGGAGGCCGCGCGATCGTATGGTCGCGTCGAAGGCGTCATCGGCGAATGGGGAATCGGGCGGAATCATGCGAAGCCAAGATTCCGCAAGCTTGAGCCATGAGGCTCTGATGCGCTCGCTTGATGTGGTGCGAGACATGCTCTCGCACACCATGGCATTGCGGCGGTATTCTTCGCTTTTCTCATCCACGACGCGCAGCCCAAACTTGCTGATCATCTGCAAGGAAGATTACGCGGAGGCCTTCGAAAACGATCCGAAGAATGAAGGGATTTCGCCGCTTATTTCGTCACCGAGAACAATTCTCGAACGGATAATAGATTCCTATAATCGCTTCAGAGGGTTAGTAAGGCTCTTGCCAAAGAGAACAAACCATGTACAGTCGAGAACATTATCGGGCTTTCGGGTGAAGATTCGGGGCCTGGGCATTTCGGAAACGCTATGAAATAAGGGAGCGGGCTCATGTCACAGGCGGTTCTTCGGGTGGTGGAAAGAGAAGACAGCGATAAAAAGCGCGCGCTCGAGGCCGCGCTTTCCCAGATCGATCGCGCCTTCGGCAAGGGCTCCGTGATGAAGCTGGGCCAGCGCGAAAGGGCGGTGGATGCCGATGCAGTCTCTACGGGCTCCCTGGGGCTCGACATCGCGCTTGGAATTGGTGGTCTCCCCCGCGGGCGAGTGATTGAGGTCTATGGCCCGGAATCCTCCGGCAAGACGACCCTGGCCCTGCACGTGGTGGCCGAGATCCAGAAGAAGGGCGGCGTCGCCGCCTATGTGGACGCGGAACATGCGCTCGATCCCGGCTATGCCAAAAAATTGGGCGTCGACATCGACGAGCTCCTGATCTCGCAGCCCGATACCGGCGAACAGGCCCTGGAAATCACCGACACACTGGTGCGTTCCGGCGGTGTCGACATCGTTGTCGTGGATTCGGTCGCCGCTCTTACGCCCAGGGCCGAGCTCGAAGGCGAAATGGGCGACCAATTGCCCGGATTGCAGGCCCGCCTGATGAGCCAAGCCTTGCGCAAGCTTACCGGCTCGATTTCCAAATCGAACACCATCGTTCTTTTCATCAATCAGATCCGCATGAAGATCGGCGTGATGTTCGGCAATCCCGAGACCACGACGGGTGGCAACGCGCTGAAATTCTATGCCAGCGTGCGTCTCGACATCCGCCGCATCGGCGCCATCAAGGACCGCGATGAGGTGGTCGGTAACCAGACCCGCGTCAAAGTGGTCAAGAACAAGGTGGCGCCGCCATTCCGCCAGGTCGAGTTCGACATCATGTATGGCCACGGCATTTCCAAGACGGGCGAGCTTCTGGACCTCGGCGCCAAAGCCGGCATTGTCGAGAAATCGGGCTCCTGGTTTTCTTATGACGGCCAACGCCTCGGCCAGGGCCGCGAAAGCGCCAAGCAATATCTGGAAGCGAACAAGGATGTGGCCGCGACCATCGAGGCCGCGATCCGTGCGAATGCCGGCCTGTTGTCGGCTGGGCTCACGGTTGCGGGCGATGAACCAGCGAGCACCGAAGACTGACACCGTTCCCATCGGCATGGGAATGGCTCCCCCGAGGGCGCTCCGAAAGGAGCGCCCTCAGCTTTTTGAACCATGGGGCGCTCCGAAAGGAGCGCCCTCAGCTTTTTGAACCTTAGGCGCTCCATTACCGGCGCCCTTCGTTTTACGAAGCGGTTATGCCGGCCTTCGTCTTTGCCGTTTTGCAGATGAAAAAGGTGCTGCTATTAGGGTTCCATGAACAGCCTCAAAGACATTCGCGCCACATTCCTGGATTTCTTCGCAAGCCGCGGCCACGAGGTCGTGCCCTCCTCGCCGCTGGTCCCGCGCAACGATCCGACGCTGCTTTTCACCAATGCCGGCATGGTGCAGTTCAAGAATGTCTTCACCGGGCAAGAGAAACGCGCCATCCCGCGCGCCACCACCGCGCAGAAATCCGTGCGAGCCGGCGGCAAGCACAATGATCTGGACAATGTCGGCTATACCGCCCGCCACCTCACCTTCTTCGAGATGCTGGGAAATTTCTCCTTCGGCGATTATTTCAAGGAGCGCGCGATCGAACTGGCCTGGGACCTTATCACCAAGGATTTTGGTCTGGCCAAGGACCGGTTGTTGGTCACGGTTTATGCCGATGACGAGGATGCGTTCCAACTCTGGCGCAAAATCGCCGGCCTTCCGGAAGCCAAGATCATCCGCATCGCCACGTCCGACAATTTCTGGTCGATGGGCGAGGTTGGTCCGTGCGGCCCTTGCTCGGAGATCTTCTACGATCACGGCGCGCACATCCCCGGCGGTCCGCCCGGCTCGCCCGATCAAGACGGCGACCGCTTTGTCGAGATTTGGAATCTCGTGTTCATGCAATATGAGCAGCTGCCGGGGGGCAAACGCGAAGACCTGCCGCGCCCGTCCATCGACACCGGCATGGGGCTCGAGCGTTTCGCCACCGTCATGCAAGGCATGCACGATGTCTTCGACGTCGACCTCTTTCGCCACCTGATCGCCGCCTCGGCCGAACATTCCGGTACGCCGATTGCCGGACCGCATGCGGTCAGCCATCGCGTCATCGCCGATCATTTGCGCTCGACGTCGTTCCTGATCGCCGATGGCGTGCTGCCCTCCAATGAAGGCCGTGGCTATGTGCTGCGCCGCATCATGCGCCGCGCCATGCGTCATGCGCACATCCTCGGCTCCAAGGACCCGCTGATGCACCGGCTTGTGCCCACGCTGGTCGCCGAAATGGGCGAGGCCTATCCGGAGCTGAAACGCGCCGAACCGCTGATCACGGAAACCTTGAAAGTCGAGGAGGTTCGCTTCCGCGAGACTCTCGCGCGCGGGCTGAAGCTGCTCGACGAATCCACCGCGACGATGAAAGCCGGCGACACGCTTCCCGGCGAGGTCGCGTTCAAGCTCTACGACACGTTCGGTTTCCCGCGCGATCTCACCGAGGACGCGTTGCGCGAACGCGGCATGCAGATCGACGGGGCGGGCTTCGATGCCGCCATGGCGCGCCAGAGGATCGAAGCGCGCAAAGCCTGGTCCGGTTCAGGGGAAGCCGCGACCGATCAGCTTTGGTTCCGTTTGCGCGACGAATTGGGACCGACGGAATTCTTAGGCTATGGCACCGAAAGCGCCGAAGGCTCGATCCTTGCGATTCTCAAGGACGGCCAACGCGCCGAGAGCGCAAAAGCCGGCGAGACGGTGCGCATCATCACCAATCAGACGCCGTTCTATGGCGAGGGCGGTGGCCAGGTCGGCGATAAAGGCGCGATGTTCTCCGCCCAAACCGGCGAAGGCACGGTCACCGATACCGAGAAAAAACTCGGCAATCTGCATGTTCATGTCGTCGATGTCAGCCATGGCGAATTCAAGCTCGGCCAGGCGGTCGAGCTGCGCGTCGATGCCGAGCGCCGCCGCGCCACCCGCGCCAATCATTCGGCGACGCATCTGCTGCACGCCGCGCTGAAGCATGTGTTGGGTCCGCATGTGGCGCAGAAGGGTTCGCTGGTGGGGCCCGATCGCTTGCGCTTTGATTTCTCCCATCCCAAGGCGGTGAGTCCGGACGAACTCAAACGCGTCGAGGATGAGGTGAACGAAATCGTCCGCCAGAACAGCGATGTCTCCACGCGCCTCATGCCGACCGCGCACGCCATCGAGGCGGGCGCCGTCGCCATGTTCGGCGAAAAATATGGCGACGAGGTGCGCGTGCTCGCCATGGGGCAGGATCCCGGTGCGCGTGCGAAACCATATTCGGTCGAATTGTGCGGCGGCACCCATGTGCGCAGGCTGGGCGATATCGGGTTGTTCACGATCCTTGCCGAATCCGCCGTCGCGGCAGGCGTGCGGCGCATCGAGGCCCTCACCAGCGAGGGCGCGCGGCGCTATCTCGAGGCACAGGCGGAAGCCGGGCGCGCGGCGGCCGCCGTGCTGAAAACCTCGCTCGCCGAATTGCCGGCGCGTATCACCGCGCTTAGCGAAGAGCGCCGCCGTCTGGAACGCGAGCTTTCGGAAGCGAAAAAGGCGCTCGCTCTGGCTGGGCCGGCGAAGAGCGGCGAGGATGATCCCGCGCGTGCCATCAATGGCGTGAAAGCGATTCTGCGCGTGGTCGAAGGCGTGGCGGCCAAGGATCTGAAGGCGCTCGCGGACGATGCCAAAGCCAAGCTCGGTTCGGGCGTCGTCGCATTCATCACCACAGCAGACGGCAAAGCCTCGCTG
>Ga0209488_10004450_pt1 | contig 10950 bp, 11 predicted proteins | sample Rivendell_Oct201_8_FD_188349 | JGI IMG/M metagenome (GOLD analysis project Ga0209488, IMG submission 188349) | Vadose zone soil microbial communities from the Eel River Critical Zone Observatory, Northern California, USA -... | ecosystem: Environmental > Terrestrial > Soil > Vadose zone >... | reverse complement strand
TGGGCTTCGGCGGGGGCTTGCCGCCACTCTGGTGATCGCCCGGGGTCGGTGCCGGCGCGGGCGTCTTGACCGCCGGCGTCGGGTCAGGCGTCGGGGTCGGCTTGACCGTCGGATGCGGCTTCTTCGTCGTGTCGGGCGTCGCCGCGGGCGCATGGGTCGCGTCGGGCCCCTGGTTGACGCCCGGCTGGGTGTTCGATCCGCCGCCCTGGTTTCCGTTCAGCGGCGGCGTCCTCGAGCCGATCTTCAGGAGAGTCGCGTCATTGCGCTCGACTGCCCGCTCGATGTTGCGTTCGATCGCCGCCTGGGCCTCGCCTGGCGCAGTCGCGGCAACCGCTTGCAGGACGGCCAGGTGTCGATCAAGGGCGAGCCGCAGCAGATCGAGCAGGGACGCGTCGGTGCCCGCCTGGCCGAGCGCCTCGTCCGCGATCTGGCCGTAGGCCGTGATTGCTGCGGCGACGGCGCCTTGATCGCCGTTCCGCGCGGCTGCCTCGATCTCGCCGATGCGTGATTCGAGCCGGCGCAACTCCGCGGCGGCCCGCTGGCTTGGGTCGGCGGGCAGGGTGACCTCCTCGACCCAGATGCGCGGACCGTACAGGGCTCCGCCCGGCTGGGCAGCGGCGGCGGTCCCGCCCAGGACACCCACGGCCAGACCGGCGGCGAGCAGCAGCGCTCCGCCGCGGCGCAGGCGCGCCCTGTTCCAGGCGTGCGCGTGCGAAACAGACCGCGCCCCGACGGCCGGCAAGCCGGAAGCGTTGGCCGCCGATCCGAGCGCAAGATGCGCGTCCCGCATGACCAGAGCGCGTATCCGCGCAGCCGCGTCGGGCGCGAGGCTCAGCCGGGCGCGGGCATAGGCATCGAGACGCTGCTCGAGCTCCATGTCCGCTGTCGGCGTGGCGTGCATCGGCTCATCCATCGGTGGTTGCCCGTACGTGCTGGGCAGATCGGCGTTCGGTTCTGGGTGCCGTTTGGCGCTCCTCGATCTCGAGCTGCCGGCGAAGGGCCGCGATTGCCCGGAACTGGAGACCGCGAACGGTTCCTTCCTGCTTGCCCATGGCCTCGGCGGCCTCGCGGGCTGATAGCCCGGAGAAGAAGCGCAGGGCGATGGCTTCTCGTTGCTCGTCCGTCAGCGTCGCCAGGGCCGCCTCGACTGCGTCGAGCTCCTGGCGGACGATGACCATCTCGTCGAGACCGGCTTTCACCTGCGCCTGTTCCGCGACTGCTTCCAGGTCAGCGTGGTCGTGGCGCGTCCTGACGAAATCGATGACAGCGTTCCTGGCCAGCCGGAAGAGCCAACCCCCGAACGGGATACCTCGCGACTCGTAGCGCGGCAAGGCCTCCAGGACCTTGACGAAGACGAGCTGCGTCAGGTCCTCCGCGTCCGACGGGCGCTGGACGCGGCTGGCGATGAAACGATGGACCGCCTCGTGATAGTGATCGAAGATCAGCCCGAACGCCCAGGCATCCCCCGCCCGGGCTTCGGTCACGAGTCGCTCGATCGCGTCGTCGTCGATGGTCATAACGACGGGCTGGCCGCCTCGTTAGGTCCGGACCGGGTCCGGAACCGGTCGGGAACGCTTACCGCGAGTCGTTCGCCGCCTCGACGGAACGCGAGTTCCCGGAACCCCGCAGCGGCAACGACACCATACCCCGCCTCCAACCCGGATGCGAAGGCATCCTTCTGGTGAGCATCCGAACCAGCCGAAATCCTGGTGCCTCCGAGCAACTGGTAACGGGCGACCACGGCTGCCGAAGGATAGGTTTCGCCCGCGGCCTGGCGGAGGCCGCTCGTGTTCACCTCGAGCGTTGTCCCGGTCTCGACGAGGGCGACGAGGAGCCGCTCGTACAGCTCCGGGGCCGCCGCCAGGTCCGCGGCGGTGACGTGCGGCACGAGGTAGCGCTTGACGAAGTCGAGGTGGCCGAGCGTGTCGAACAGCCCGGATCGGATCGCTCGCTCCACCTCGTCGAAATAGGGCGCCATCGTCTCCGCTAACGAGCGACCGGCGACCCAGCCCGCGACCCGCTCGCGCGCATATGGCGAGCCGGCGTAGACGTGGACACTCCCGATGACGTAGTCGTACTCATGGCTGCGGAGGTGGTCCCGGATCGCCTCTTCGAAGCGGCTGTCATAGGTGACCTCGACACCGAAGCGAATGGCCACACCGTACGGAGCCCAGCGCTCGGCGGCCTCGCGGACCGTTCGCTCACGGACATCGAACGGCACGAAGTCGAAGGCGGGCGCGCCGGGCTCGAAATCGACATGGTCGGTGATCGCCAGCTCGGCGATCCCGCGCTCCACCGCCTGCGCGGCGTAGGTGTCGATCGGGACGTCGCTGTCGGGCGAGAGATCCGTGTGGAGATGGGCGTCCAGGGGCAGGTCGCGGGCCTGGACGGTGAGGTCGTGGACCGTGCCGAGTTCGCCCGCTTCGACCCTCACCCGGCGATGAGCCCCAGCTCGCGACCCACCGTCGCGAACGCCTCCAGCGCGCGATCGAGCTGGTCGTCGCCGTGTGCCGCGGTGACGATCGTCCTGATCCGGGCCTTGTCGATCGCGACCGTCGGGAAGACGACCGGCTGGGCGAAGACACCCTCGTCGAACAGGCGCTGGCTGAACCGGCCGGCCGTGTCCGGGTCGCCCATCATCACCGGGGTGATCGGTGTCTCGGAGCTGCCGATATCGAAGCCGAGCCGACCGAGCTCCGCCTTGAACCGGCGGGTGTTGTGCCACAGCCGCTCGAGCAGCTCCGGCTCATCCTGCATCACGCGAATCGCCTCCCGACAGGCGGCGACGACCGCCGGCGGATGGGACGTCGAGAACAGAAACGGACGGGCGCGCTGGACGAGGATGTCGCGGAGGTCCTGCGAGCCGGCCACATAGCCGCCGAGCACGCCGACCGCCTTGCTCAGCGTGCCGACCTGAACCGCAACGCGGCCGTGAAGACCGAAGTGATCGACGGAGCCGCGACCGTCCCGGCCGAGCACGCCAGAGGCGTGGGCATCGTCGACGAAGACCGCGGCACCGGCTTCCTCCGCCGCTTGCACGATCCCGGGCAGCGGCGCGATATCGCCATCCATGCTGAACACGCCGTCGGTGACGACGAGGATCAGCCGGTAGGGCAGCCCCGTGCCCTCGCGGCCGTGTTCGACGGCCTCGGCCAGTGTCTGGCGAAGCGCATCGACGTCGGCGTGTGGATAGACCTTGCGGGGCGCCTTCGAAAGGCGCATCCCATCGATGATCGAGGCGTGGTTGAGCGCGTCCGAAACGATCAGGTCCTGCTCGCCGGTGATCGTCGGGATGACGCCCGTATTGGCCGTGAAGCCGCTCTGGAACGTGAGTGTCGCCGCCGTGCCCTTGAACGCCGCGAGCTCCCCTTCGAGCTCCTCGTGCATCGTCATCGTCCCCGCGATCGTCCGGACCGCCCCGGAGCCAGCCCCGAAGTCGCGCACGGCGGCGAGGGCAGCCTCGCGCAGGCGAGGGTGGTGGGTCAGGCCGAGATAGTCGTTGGACGACAGGCTGATGAGGCGCCGTTCGTCGACCGACACGATCGGGCCCTGGGCCGACGACATGACCCGCAGGGGCCGATAAAGATGTCGGGCGCGCAGATCGTCCAGCTCCTCCCCAATGAATGCAAGGGGATCATGCAGTGGCGTCGTCATCGAGTTGGCAACCTCCGCGTCGGCTTGGCGTTCGCGCTCCAAGGTCGGAGGCGAAGCTCCGCGAGCCATCCGCCCGAGGATTCGCGACGAACGTTCGTCATCGGTCTGTCCAATCCATGATCACCTTGCCCGAGTGGCCCGATCGGGCCGCGGCGAAGGCGGCTTCGTGGTCGCGGAACGAGAAGCGATGGGTGATCGCCGGGCGGATGTCGAGCCCGGACTGGAGCATGACCGACATCTTGTACCACGTCTCGTACATCTCTCGGCCGTAGATCCCCCGCAGCGTCAGCATCTTGAACACGAGCTGGTTGAAGTCGACAGCGACCTCCTGCGTCGGGATCCCGAGGATCGCCATGCCTGCGCCATGAGCCATGTTCGCCATCGCGTCGCGCAGCGCGGCCGGGTTGCCCGACATCTCGAGGACGACGTCGAATCCCTCCACCATTCCGATTTCCGCCTGGACGTCCGTGAGGCTCCGGGCGCCGGGATCGACCACGTGGGTCGCGCCCATCGTCCTGGCGAGCTCGCGGCGGAACTCGTTGGGCTCGCTGACGACGACGAAACGGGCCCCAGCGTGGCGGGCAACGGCCGTGGCCATCAGGCCGATCGGGCCCGCTCCGACGACGAGGACGTCCTCCCCGAGGACCGGGAAGCTCAGAGCCGTGTGCACCGCGTTGCCGAACGGGTCGAAGATCGCGGCAACTTCCTCGTCGATGCCTGGCCAGTGGTGCCAGACGTTCGTCACGGGCAGGACAACCTGTTCGGCAAAGGCGCCGTCGCGACCGACACCGAGTCCGACCGAGTTTGCGCAGAGATTCCAGCGCCCGGCCCGACAGTGGCGACAATGGCCGCAGATCACGTGGCCCTCACCGCTGACGATGTCGCCGGGCTGGAGGTCCGTGACGTTGCTGCCGATCTCGAGGACGGTTCCGACGAACTCATGACCGACGACGAGCGGCGGCTTGATCGTCCTTGCGGCCCACGGGTCCCAGCTCTCGATGTGGAGGTCCGTGCCGCAGATCCCTGTCTTGCGAACGCCGATCCGGACGTCGTTGATGCCCATCGCCGGTTCCGGAACGTTCTCCAGGCTGAGTCCGGGACCGGGCGCGGTCTTGACCAGTGCGAGCATCACCGTAGTTTGCCGTCTCGCCCGTTCAGGCGCAGTTTCCGTCGACAACTCCGGTCGGGACTTGACAGGCGATCCTCAGGCGGTCGCTAGTCGGACTCCCAGTCGCGGCCCAGGGGCGCCGTCAGTCGTCGTGCGGGTCCTCGGTCCAATCGATGATCGGGTTCTCCACGGAGCCGATCCCGTCGATCTCGCAGCGGACCCGATCGCCCGGCTCGAGGAAGATCGGCGGATCGCGAAACACGCCGACCCCCGCCGGGGTGCCCGTCGCGATGACGTCGCCCGGGTCGAGGGTGATGTGGCGGCTGATGAACGCGATCAGCTCCGGGATCGAGAAGATCATGTCGGCGGTCGAGCCGTCCTGCATCGGTTGTGCCTCGCCGGCGCCGGGTCGGCCCGGGCCTGGGATTCGCCAGCTGCGAAGTCGGATGCCGACGGCAGGATCGAGCTCGTCCGATGTAACGAAAACCGGGCCCATCGGCAGGAACGTGTCGCTGCCCTTGGCTCGGAGCCACTGGCCATCGCCCTTCTCGCCCTCGCGCAGTGCCGCCTTGTTGCCTTGCCAGTCGCGGGCCGACACATCGTTGACGACGACATAACCGGCAACGTAGTCCATGGCCCTCTCGATCGGCACGCGGCGGGCCGCTCGACCGATGACGACGCCGAGCTCCACCTCGAGGTCGAGAGCGTGGGTCCCCTCCGGCCGAACGATTAGCTCGCCATCGGCGATGACGGTGTTGGCGAACTTGGCGAAAAGCAGCGGCCACTCCGGCGCCTCGCGGCCGGCGCCTTCGGCGACGTGATCGCGGTAGTTCAGGCCGACACAGACAATCTTTCCGGGCTCAACGGCGGGAAGCGGCCGAAGACTTGATCGGTCGAGCCCGACCGAACCCGCAAGTGGCCTCAGCTGGCGACGCAGGTCGGCGAGGCCGTCCTCCTGGAACAGCTCCGCGCTCAGGCTGTAAGCAGGCAGAGGCACGATCCGCTCGGCAGCGTCGATGAGACCGATCGACAGCCCTTCGTCAGGGTCGTCGTATGAGAACAGCCGCATCCGGCGCTTCCCTCAGCTCGGGCTCGGGCTGGCTGACGGCTGGGGGCTGGCGGCCGGACCCGCGGATCCGCTCGGAGCGGCGGAGTCACTCGGCATCGCCGATTCGCTCGGTGACGGGCTCTTCGAAGGCTGAGGGCACTGCGTCTCCGGAGGGCGCACGAAGGCGCCGTCTGCGTCCAGTCGCTCGGATTCCGTCTGGAAGAACTGCAGGACGAGGTTCGGATCCCAGGTATCCATCGGCAGGACACGATCCCAAAGGATGGCGGTGTACGGCGTCGGCATGTCGTTGAAGGGGGCGATGACCGGCGACAGCTTGTGCGGCGGGACCTGGCAGATCGGGCTGGCGGGGAACGCATCGAAGAACTGCTGGAACTGGGCCAGGCCGTCGACGGTCGCGCCGGGGCTGTCGGTCTTGTAGAGGATGACGAGGCCGCCGTGCTCCAGGTTGTGGATCCATTGCTGGGGGAGGACCGTGTCGGTCGGCTTGAAGATCCGCGCCGGTGAGATGGGCCCGACCCCCAATGTGTTGATGTGGTTGCCTGAGGCCGGCGGACAGTACGTGTACTTTTGGGACTTCCCGACAGGGATATGGGTGTTGCCCATGTCCGGCTGGACGTAGCCAAGGCGATTGCTCGCCCCGGGGAGCGGCGACGGTGTCGGGGCCGGGGTCCAGATCGTGCCGCACGTGTATGCCGCCTGGGTGGCCTGGAGGAAGATCAGCCCGGCGAGCACCGCGACGACGGCGACGATCACGCCGCCGACGAGCAGGTTGCGGTATCGCTCGAAGAATGAACGGCGCTCGACGTAGCGAGGTCGTTCGCGCCGACCTGCACGCGGGCTGCCAGACGGGCCGCTGCTTGTGGGGCGGGCGGTCTCGGTTCGCGACCCGGCTGTACGCGCCGCGGCTCTGCTGGCCCGACGTGACTCCTTGCTCACGGTTCGATGGTTCCTCGACTTCGAAACGATTGGCTGCAGCGGCGGCTGCGATTCAGGCCGCTCGGGGCGAATTGGGCGGTCGCCCGGGACCTGCGTTTCACAGAGCGTACCGTCAGTCGCGGTCCGGCGCCGAGCGCCGGCCTCACGGCTCGCTCAGCCAGGCCCGGACTGAGGGTCGCAACAGCCCGTGGAAGAGTGCGACGGCGAAGACGGTCACGACGATGGTTTGGGGCAGCAGGCCGTTGACCAGCAGGAATGGAATGAGGGGCAGGGTGAGGCTGGCGAGGCCGAAAGCGAGCGACCGGCTTGCCTCCTTGCGCTGGAGAACCAGCGTTGTCGTGAAGATCGTGTAGGCGAGGAGCACCATCACGACGACACCGGTGCCGCTGATCGGCGCGCCGATTGCCTGGTCGACCACGAAACGGAGCGATAGGCCGATCCCGGCCAGGATCGCGAAGGCGTAGAACAGGAAGAGCCGGATCCCGGCGGGCATCCGGCGGACGGTTTCGAGCATCGCCACGATCGTCGCACGGCCGGCGGCTTCCTGCCACGGGCCGGTGGGAACGGAACTAGGGCCGATCTCCCGGTCGATCAGTCCTATACTCCCGCCGCATGTCCGACCTCCCTTTCGCCCTCGAGCCGGCGCTCGCCGACGCGCTCTCGCGGGCCCTGGACGTCGAGGGCAAGATCCCACGGGCGCTCGAAGCGCTCGGACCGATCGTCGACCGCGACGTCGTCCTCGTCGGTGGCGGTCCCCGCGAGACCCGCCGGCTCACCGAGGCCGGGGCCAGGCTGACCGGCGTCGATCCGCTTGCACCGAACGGCTCCTCCGGCTGGTCGCTGCCCGACGGTCAGGCCGATGCGGTTGTCGCGGCGTGGTCCGGCTTCCGTGGCATCAGCGCCGCCCAGCTCGCCGAAACCGAGCGTGTCCTGCGGCCGGGCGGACGACTACTGATCGTTCACGATTACGGCCGAGACGACGTCTCGCGGCTGCGCGGGGACCTCCCGGAATACAGCACCTGGAGTCGCCGCGACGGGCCGTTCCTGTCGGTCGGGTTCAGGATCCGGGTCATCCACTGCTTCTGGACGTTCGATTCGGCGGAGACCGCGGGCAGCTTCCTCGCGGGCGCGTTCGGGGCGGCGGGCGAGGAGCTCGCCGCGACACTGACTCGACCACGTCTCAGCTACAACGTTGCCGTCTACCACCGGACGCGAGGGGGACGGGGCGCCTCGGCTTGAGGGGGAAGTGCCGGCGCCCGTGATCAGGACGCGGCCAGGGCCCCGTCACGGACCATCGCGTAGTGGCGGACGTAGTCGTCGGCCATGCGTTCGACGGTGAAGCGTCGCTCCGCTTCCTGGCGGCAGGCGCGTCGGTCTAGTTCTGCCAGCCGGTTGATGGCGGTCGCCATGGCCGCGACGTCGTCGACCACGAAGCCGGTCACGCCGTCGTCGACGATTTCCGGCACGCTCGCCCGCCGAAAACCGATGATCGGCGTCCCCGATGCCAGGGCCTCGATCATCACGAGACCGAACGGCTCGTCCCACTCGATCGGGAACAGGAGCGCATCTGCCCCGGCGAGCAGCCGCCGCTTGGTGTCGGCGTCAGCCTCGCCGACATAGCGGACCCGGTCGCCATCGATAGCCGGCTCGATGTCGTGCGTGAAGTGCTCCATATCGGCCGTGTCGACCTTTCCGGCGAGAACGAGCCGGCGACCCGCCAGGCGGGCTGCTTCGATCGCCCGAAGCGCACCCTTGTCCGGCATGAACCGCCCGAGAAAGAGCAGATAGCCCTCCGGCTGCCGGCCGAAGGAAAAGCTCTCGACATCGATCCCATGGTGGATCGGCGGCAGTGCGCCGCGGCTCGGAAAGGTGGAGGCACTCGCCGCCGAGACGGCGTGGTGGGCCCACGGGTAGGCGTCCCAGATCGGCTGAGTCTGCGGAACGAAGGGATTGTGGTTGGTCGTCAGGACCGGGGTTCGCGACGCCACCGCGAGGACGAGGCCCTCGACCCCGGCGTGGTTGTGGACGATGTCAAACTCGCCGGCGGCAGCGGCCAGAAAACACGCCTGGGCGTTCGCGAGCTGGAGGTATTCGGCATGGCGCAGGCCGTCGGTGACGTCGCCATACCGAACGGGCATGGGGGTGACGCTTCGCAACGCCGCCGTCGTCACGGAGTCACCGCTCGCGAAGAGGGTGACATCGTGGCCACGCCTGACCAGCTCTTCGGTCAGAAGGTGAACGATGAGCTCGGTGCCGCCGTAAGCGGCCGGCGGGACGCGTTCATACGTAGGTGCAAGCTGGGCGATACGCAAAGGTTCCTCCCCTGGGGCGCCCGATTCTACCCGTCCTGCTACGCTCCGCCGCGATGACCGATCTCCGCCGCCCGACCGATGTCCGGCCGGCGCCACGCGACATCCGGCCGGAGCCGTCGGGGCCCAGGGTCGGACCAATCATGATCACCCCGACCGGCGTCGTGTTCGTGATCGCCCTCATCGGCTCGATCCTGTATCTCGCGTATGCGATCACGGTCCGCGACGCGTCGCAGATTCCGCTGCTGGCCTCCGGAGCGGCCGTTCTCGGGTTCGTCTTTGGTGCGTTCTCGATCATCGGCCTGGTTGCCACGTGGCGATCGAGCCTCCACGGCCGGGACGGCCGAGCCTTCGGCCACGCGCTCGTCGGCGGGATCTCGTTTCTCGTCGCCGCCGGTTGCTTCGCCGCGGCGATCATCCTCGGGATCCTGGCGCGCGCGCCCTAGTTGCGCGGCTTGGTTACCCGGCCTCAGCGTGCGGCCACACTCGCCCGCGACGGAGCGCCCGGGAACCCTTTGATACACTCGCCGACGCTCGCTGCCCCCATCGTCTAGAGGCCTAGGACGCCACCCTTTCAAGGTGGAGATCAGGGGTTCGAATCCCCTTGGGGGCACTCTCCCTGTTTTTCGAAGAGCGGGCGACTGGAACCCACCCGATGGTCTTCAGTCGCCGGTCCGGGATGAGCACCAGTTGGAGGACGATCCCGCAGCCGCTCCTCCAAGTCAGGCGGCCGGCGGTTCGCCGATAGGTGTCTCCGGGTGCGCGCGAGCCGCTCGGCCGATGCCTCTTGCGAGCAGGACCGCCCAGAGGGGCAGCAGGATGCCGCCGAGCACGGCGACGAGTAGCTGATCGACATCACCGCCAAGCTCAAGACCCGACATGACAACGCTGATGATCGCGACGACGACGGTCAGCCAGGAGACGGATCGCCAGCCGGGCGACCGGACCACGCCGGCGAGCGCGGCGCTGGCGAGGGCAATGCCGATTGCGAGGAAGACGGTCGCGCCGTTGACCAGCCAGGACTCAGCGCCCTGGATCAGGGTCAGGCCCCAGTACTGGCTGATCGTTTCCTGCACCTTGAAGCCGCAGTCACAATAGGGAACGTCGATGGCGACCTGCTGCGACCCGATGTGGATCAGCTGCGAGACAAGACCCAGCAGGCCGCCGCCGAAGAGGGCCGATCCAGCAAGGTTCAACCGGCCATCGCCACTCGGGCCGACCAGCGTAAGGAGACGACCCAACAGCGCGATCGCGGAGAAAGCGGCGCCGAACAGGAGCGCTGAGACAAAGTCGAATGGCCAGCTCGCGTGTCTTGCGTCGATCGAGCCGAGGAGACGGGTCGGAAGATCCGCCGAGTCCGGAAACTGGGGATTGGCGACGAAGAGATTCAGGGTCAGTCCCAGGAAGAGCAGCGTCGCAGCGACGAAGCAGATCGCCGCGACAAATGCGAGCAAACGCACCAACGACATCGTCCGGACCATGACCCACCTCCGCTGTCCATGGTCTGCCCCGCGAAATTTCGTCGCGGCTGAGCGAGTGATACCACGCCTGCGTTCCCGCTGCACCCTCCGTCGAGCCGGCAGCTAGAACGGGTTGACCAGGTTGGGCCGCCGGGTCGTTCCCTATCCGATCACGAGGGCCAGCTTTCCCTTTACGTGCCGCGTCGCCTGCAGCTCGAGCGCGGCGCCGACGTCTTCGAATGAGAATGTCTGGAGGGCGGGAATCCTGATCTCGCCCTTGGCGATTCGAGCCGCGATCTCCGGGAAGCGGTGCTCGGCGAGCATCCGGTTCGCCAGGATCCCCTGCACACCTCGTGCCGCCAGGCCTTCCACATCGGGCGGCATGATGACAGAGACGACCCGCCCACCGGTGTG
>Ga0209488_10004449_pt1 | contig 10955 bp, 14 predicted proteins | sample Rivendell_Oct201_8_FD_188349 | JGI IMG/M metagenome (GOLD analysis project Ga0209488, IMG submission 188349) | Vadose zone soil microbial communities from the Eel River Critical Zone Observatory, Northern California, USA -... | ecosystem: Environmental > Terrestrial > Soil > Vadose zone >... | reverse complement strand
TTTTTCGGCGACGATTTGCGCCTTCGGCCGCTGCGATGAACAAGTGGCCAACAACATCATCTTAGCGCATGTCCTAGCGCCGAAAAGGACCTCGCCGAAGCGGGAACGGGATGTCATCGCATCCCTATCCGTTGAAGAGGGGGACGTACCACTGGCCATCATCATTCGCGCCAGGTTGAGGTGCGTCGATGGACTGTACGTATGGAGCAACCTCGTCCGGCCATTGAGTAATCTTCGTTGAGCTCCATCTGAAACAACCAGTCCGCAAGTAACTACCGTCTTGAGGGTTCCACAGTTCAACAGGCACGCGAACGAAACGCGCGCTGAAAAGCCTGAGCGCCCCTTCTGCGGTGATGTCACCAACCCTCAATCGGGGATTGCCGTACCAATGCCCGGGGTTCAGCCCAATATCAGGTCCGAGCAAGTTCATCGCTGCAGCGGCGAGGTCGTAGTCAACCTCCTCCTTGAAAAGTACAACGATCTCGATCAGCGGTTCCCCAGCGCCGACAGCTTCATCCAGTGAGCGGATCATGCCGGCCATTTTACCCGGGGTCGAGCCTGGGGCAAGAGACAGCTTCAGCGTCCGGATATTGTGCTGCATGGATTCGGCAACCCTCGCGAGCGACCCTTAACGACCGTTTTGAACTTCCAGAGATCGTGCAAGCGAGCCGACATATGCTATGAATTATCTAGCGCGTTGCTTCACCACAACCGCACTGCGGAAGCGCACTCTCATGGCATACTCTCTTCACATTGAGCGCGCCGGAGACGATCCCGATTCAAAGCCAAGACCCATTCCGTTGATGGAGTGGCGCGCTGCGGCGCTAGCCACCAAAGGTGTGCGTTTGTTTGCTGCCCAAGCTCACACCGCCACCAACCCACAAACGGGAGAGATTATCAGTGTCCGGACCAACGTAGATGACGTGGAGGTGTACTTCGCTGACGACGACCGCTGGCATGCGGCAATTTATTGGCACGAAGGTTCTGCTGCCATACCCGCACGGCAGCTCCAGCCAGGTGATACATCGAATCCCGTTTGGGTAGCGGCGGTCGATCTGGCCTCGTATTTGGGCGCGGTGATCCGCGGTGATGAAGGGGAAGTCTACGATTTGCAAACTGGAAACGCGACCCATGCCCTCGCGCCTTGATATCGCGCCTTGGGACCTCCTTGACGGGATCTCGGGTGAACGCGAAGGCTTCACCGTGCCACCAACACTGTGGGCAAGACCACCTGGGCCAGGAGACACGCTATAATTTCGGTGCGCAGCAACCAGGGGCCCCAGATGATCCGCAATGCGGTGATCGCTGACGTTCCGCAGGTCGCGGGTCTGTACTATTCAGTGTGGCACGAGACGCACGCTGCGTTCATGCCTGAAGAAGAGCGCGCTCGGCGAACATTGACGTTCTTCGAGCATCGCGTGAAGGAGCTCATTCCAACATCTCTGGTTGAACATCGGGACGGTTCCGTCGCAGCATTCTCATCGTGGAATGGCAATCTCCTGGGCCAACTCTTTGTGGCTCGTGACTACCGAGGGACAAGACTCGCCTCGGAGCTATTGAGCGCGACAGAACGAGAGATGGCGAAGTGGGGTATCGGTGAAGCGGAACTACACTGCGTCGTGGGTAATGATCGCGCGCGGAGGTTTTACGAGCGAATGGGCTGGCGTCATTTTGGAGAAATATTTGAGGTAGTGGCGGGACCCGGCCGCGAGGTCAGCATTCCGTTTTGGCGTATGGTCAAGGTCTTGCGTGATTCAAGTTCGTGACGCCGTGATGCCGTTTTGCGGCGCATTGCGGCCCAATCCCTTCGCCGGTTTCGGCGCGCTTCGGACAGGGGAAACCCATCGCTCGCGCAACACGATCCGCGAATCAGCCTATCGGCGAGAGCTTACTGAATCGCGAGTTCGCCACGGCTAATCGTCTCCGCCCAAATATTCGCCTCCGCTTTCGTGTCTTCAAGGAATTTCTGCCGTGCGTCGCCTCGTGGTACGAAGCCCTGATCGTCGAGCCGCTGTTGCATGGTCTTGTCGGCCAATGCTGCGAGCACCGCGCGAAAGATCTTATCCAGCACAGGGAGTCGGCCATCCCGGTGCGATTGAACCAGACTAAGCACGATGCGCTTTGCGAGGACGCCCAAAGCGGACGTCGCGTCGACTTGGCACAGGCGTCGGGTTTCGTTAGGTCGACGGGGACTCTTGCTTTCGAAAGAATCGGCGGGATACAAAACGCTGCGCTCGCAGCGCGATTTTGGCAAACGGCAACATGTATAGGCTCGTGATGGAGTTGTACTCTCGGTGTTCACCATTATGAAGCCCTAGGATCAATTCTTCAGTGTCGCGGGATAGATAGAGCGTCCCCGCGAGCCAATCCCAGATCGAAAATATTCCTCCAAAGTTTTTGTCGACATGCTGCGGCGAACAGCCATGATGAATTTGGTGCATGGACGGAGAAATGAGAATGCGGTCGAATGATCCGAAGGAAAGACCGACGTGTGAATGACGAAGGTGGACCCCCGCAAAATGGAACACAAACAACACTGCGTTGGTGCCCAGTATGGTTACGCCCGTAACGGATTCGTCGAAAATGAACCCCGACAGGCCTAAAGCTAGCCCTGCCGCGCCCCCCATAAGGACAGCGTCGAGAGCCGCGTCGACCGGATGGCGCCTATAGAGCGCAAGAGGATGCAGGACCTCCGCGGCGTGATGAACTTTGTGAAACTCCCACAGAAAACCAACGCGATGCTGAAGATAGTGAGAGAGGAAAAATGCAATATCGGCAAAGACAACGACGACAACTGTGACCGCTATGTCTGCCCAAAGCCCTCCGGGCAGCAACGGGGACGTCGGCTCGCCAACGAGGTCTATCAGCAGAAATGCGGTTCCAAGGGCTGTCGAAGACGACGTTAAAAGCAGCGGACCGATAAACGCTCCATAGACAACGGTGTTAACCGCAAAATACCTGAAGTCGAGAAGAGCCGAGGGGTGCCGATAGATCTTTCGCGGAAAACAAGAAACCAAGAAACCCCTCAAGCTCACGTCTTCGTTCCTGTCGCGTCGAAGCCAATAGATGAGGGACGCGATCCCTGTGGCTGATAGAAGAAAGAGCCAATAGAGCTGACTTTCCGGCGCCACGACGTTGGCGAAGGAGTTCCATATGTTCGTTAGGATCGCGCCGTTGTCGAACATGACAATACCTCATCGCTCATTGTTGCGTGGTGGAGTCGTCGCCGGCCGGGGCGTGACCGGGCGAACGCGGTCACCCCCGGCTCTTGATCTCAGCCATCGGGATTTATGCCTGACGCGATTTTCCTCCTGGCGTTGATGCTATTTATTGTTCTTCCAACCATGGGCCGGGAGACCAATCGGTTCGCCGCGCTGACCTGGGGCTGGACGGCGCGAAGACCGCCTGGACGGCCGAAAGCCGAAACTGAACTCGAAGTGAAGGCAGACATGCCCAGCGCGGCAACCGCTGCGAGGGCGAGGATCATTTTGCGTGACATGGACATCTCCTTAGAGTGAAGTGAAGTTTGAGAGTGAGTTGAAGTTTCCTTCCACTCGTTTATGGCAGCCGCCGGGAGGATGGCATGTGATGGCCGTCACGATATGGACGATTTTGGCTGCCGGAACAGGCTCAGAGCGGTGACACAGAAGGACAGAATAATGCATCGAAGCACGCGCCGGATTCTGACGACACATACCGGCAGCCTGCCGCGTCCGAGCGATCTGGTGGCGATGCTCAACGCCAAGGAGCTGGGCGAACCTTACGACGCGAAGGCATTCGCGGCGCGGGTCGAGCGGGCAATTTCCGAAGTGGTGCAAGCCCAAGTCGACACCGGCATCGACGTGGTCGGCGATGGCGAGCACAGCAAGTTCAACTGGATGGCCTATGCGCGGGCGCGCCTCACAGGCCTCGAGGAGATCGACAGTCCGGTACGCTTCCGCGGCGCCACGCGGGATTCCATCGAGTTTGCGGATGCGTATGAGGATCTCAAGGCCATGCACGCCGCCCGCTCCGGCGCGCTGGTGGCCAAGCGCACGGCCCGGCCGAAGGCTTTGGTGTGTGCGGCGGCGATCCGATATGTCGGCCACGACGAGCTTGCCACCGATCTCGCAAATCTGAAGCGGTCGCTTACGGCTAAGAAACACGATGAGGCCTTCGTCACCGCGATCTCGCCGTCGAACCTAGAGCTTTACTACGAGAACCGGCACTACAACTCCGATGAGGAATATCTGGAGGCGTTGGGTGAGGCGATGCGCGTCGAATACCTCGCCATCGTCGAGGCTGGATTCCTGCTGCAGATCGACGATCCTCGCATGGCGACGCACTACAACCGGGCCATCAATTCCACGATCGAGGATTGCCGCAAGTTCATTGCGCTGCGCATCGAGGCGCTCAACCACGCACTGCGCGGCATCCCGCAAGACAAAATCCGCTTCCACACCTGCTACAGCACCAATATCGCGCCGCGCGTGCACGATTTCGAACTCAGGCACTTCGCCGACCTGATGGTGCAGGTGCGCGCGGCGGCCTTTCTGGTCGAAGCCGCAAACCCGCGCCATGAGCATGAATGGGCGATCTGGCAGGACGTCAAATTGCCTGATGACAAGATCGTCGTGCCCGGCGTCGTGTCGCATTGCGTGCACCTCGTCGAGCATCCGGAGCTGGTGGCGCAACGCATCATCCGGTTCGCCGGCGTGGTGGGACGCGAGCGCGTCATCGCCGGCACCGATTGCGGCTTCGGCACCTCGGGCGCGGGCGACGAGGTGCATCCGAAGGTGGCTTGGGCGAAGCTGCGCGCGCTGGTCGAGGGCGCGCGGCTCGCGTCAGAGCGGCTGTTCTAAGGAGCAAAAAAGCAAATGATTGTCATCGATTCCCAAGTCCACGCCTATGAGGCGAACACGCCGAGAAGACCCTGGCACAGTGTGCCAAACTGGCCCGATCACGCCACGGGTGACGAGATGGTTGCGGCGATGGAGAAGGTCGGCGTCGACGGCGCGATCTTCATCTCGTCGTTTTCCATGTACCGCTACGACGCCAGTTATGCGGTGGAAGTGCAACGGGCCCATCCCGAAAAATTCGCGATCGTCAAGCCGGTCGACCCAGACGATCCGTCGGTGGCCGATGGCATCGCCGACTGGAAGAAGACTCCGGGCACGGTCGGCATCCGCATCATGTTGACGAAGGAGGCACAGCGCGACCCGCGTGACCCAGGCCTCGACCGGATTCTCCGTGCGGCCGTAAAGCACGATTTTCCGGTCAACTTGCTTTGCTGGGGCAACATAGACGCAGGCACGACGTTGATCGACCGCCATCCCGATAACCGGTTCATCATCGACCATCTCGCCATCCTGCAGCCGCGCACGCCGCCCGCCCCACCGCAGGCATCGGCCGACCTTTGGGCCGACCTGCCGAAGGTGCTGGCCCTCGCCAAGCGCAAGAATGCGGTGATCAAGGTGAGCGGCGCCTGCACTTTGTCGAAGGAACCTTATCCTTTCGCAGATATCTGGGATCCGCTCGCCCAAGTGTTCGATGCCTGGGGTTTCGAGCGCTGCCTGTGGGGCACGGACTGGACGCGCGCATACGCGGTCGTCAACTACGAGCAGGCCGTCGAGCCCTTCCTTAAGACTGACCGCCTGAGCGATGACGAGCGAGCGATGCTGATGGGCGGCGCGTGCGCCAAGGCGTATGGCTGGTCGCCCTATAACTGCGCATAAAATCGCGAATGTTTGGCGATGATGGAATCCATTGTGCGGGATTAAAGATGAACTACTCTGTCTCAATTGACGTCCCGCAGCTTGATGAAGGGCTGAGGTTTTATCGTGATGCATTGGGTCTTGTTGAAGTCGCTCGACCTATAGCGACGTACGTCATTCTCAAATGTGGCGACTCCCAAATCGGCTTGATCGAGAAGCGAGCAGGAACCAAACCGGCGACGGGGTCTGACGACGTTCGCCGATATGAGCGACACTGGACTCCAGTGCACATCGATTTCCATGTCGACGATTTAGAGGTTGTCTTGGTCAATGCGTTGAAAGCAGGCGCTAAATGTGAGCAAAAATTCGAAAGCGGGGGACACCCGCCCGTCGCATTTTGCAGCGATCCGTTCGGCAATGGTTTCTGCATAATCGGAAAGAAGGCAGGTAATTCCGATTGAGTAGCTTCTGGGCCGCAACGGAGCGCGTAGGGCGCAATCGCTTTATTGCGCCGCTCATCGGCCAATGCCCGTAAGACCGTTGTGGGCCCTGAGGGACGCCTACGCCCGTATCACCCGGCAGGTGAATGAATGAAGCTCACGGCACTTGCAAAGGCCGCAACGGGGTTTTATGCGAAACGTTTCTCGCTCACGATGCTGCCGGTTGATTTACCAATTCGGCAATGGCCGGTCCGCGCTCGTTACGTTGAAGAACAGGACACTGAGTCCGGTGGTTGAACGTTTCCTCGAATGTGCTTGCGAACTCGCAAAGTGATTTAGCGCCTGACCGCAGGCGCCCGAATTATGAGTCGTTCGTCCGCAGGCCTTGTGGGCAAGAAGAACGTCCAATGCTCACGCGGCAGCCTCTCCCGTGTATGAGACGCGATCTTGCGTGTGTCTTGCGGAAAGGCTCGGAAAACGCTAATATTTCCTCCGTTTTGGAAGCCATCGGGGAGTTCCAGACAAGGGGGAGGGGACCATCATGAAAAATGCCCTTGGACTCGCTTTTCTCATGTTGCTCTCATTGAGTGTTCAAGCCGCAGCCCGTTGCTCGGTGCCTCGTATCGCGACGTTCGAGCATCAAACGGTGGACGGCCAGATGAGAACGGATTCCGGGAAACCATGCAAAATCCGATTCGGGAGTTCGTCGGGGCCCATGTTTAGCGTCGACATCGTGCAACGGCCGTCGCAAGGAACCGTGCAGGTCAGCTCAGGCAACAGCATCGTCTACACATCGCGCGCGGGCTTCGTCGGCAGCGATTCATTTTCCTATGCCCGCCGTGGCCAGACCAGGGGCGGCAGTCCGGCCGTTCGCACGATTCGAGTGGCAGTGACAGTCACGCCGTAAGTGCTGAATGTCAGGCGAATCGCTGCGCCAGCAGCGATCGCATGCCATCGGCTTTTTCCTGACGGAAGTGCCGCTGGAAGGCCGCGATGGCATCGTGCGCGCCAGTGGGCCCGATCACACGATACGGCGCCTTGTGCGTTCCAAAATGCGATTCGAGCCAGCCGGTGAGCCACAAATCCGGTATCCCGGACGTATGGTCGGAGTGGTAGTGGGTCAGGAACTGGACGTCGATGCGCCAGATGGGCAGCTTGAGCTGGTAGAGCCGGATGGTGGCACCACGCCCGGCGTCGCGAATTTGCGTTCGCTCGGAGTCAAACATAGAATTTTCGCTTCTTGATCGTCGCTGACGTGACCAAGTCAATAGCGTCCGTGCCTGCGGTATCGGCTGTTATCGCGGACGCCGAACGAGATTCATGGGGAATATCGGCCGAGCCCCGCTTACTCTGCTTTGATATTGGCCGCCCGGATTACTTTGCGCCACTTGACGATCTCTTCCTTGATCTGGACCCCGAATTCCTCCTGCGAGTTGGCCACAACATCGAGACCGAGCCCTTCGAGACGCGCTTTCACGTCCGGAAGTTTGAGGGCCTTGACGATCTCGCGGTGGAGCAAGTCCTGGATCTCCTTCGGCGTTGCCGCCGGCACCAGCATGGCCTGGAAGGTGTTGGCCTCCTGATCCTTGAGGCCGGCCTCGTCCATGGTCGGCACATCCGGAAGCACTGCCGCGCGCGCCTTCGCCGCGACCGCCAGAGCCCGCAGCTTGCCGTCCTTGACGAGGGGCACCGTCAACGCCAGCGAGTTGAATAGGATTGGCGTATGGCCGGCCACTGTCGATTGCGTGGCAGGTGCGCCGCCACTGAATGGCACCGCCGCAAGGTCAAGAGCCGCCGATCGCTTGAACATCTCGCCGGAGAGGTGCGGCGTGGTGCCAATACCCGTATGGGCGAAGCTGTATTTGCTGGGGTTGGCCTTGATTAGGTCGACCAATTCCCTCACCGTCCTTGCCGGCACTGAGGGGTGGACAAGGAGAATATTCGGGGCGTCGGCCATCACCGTCAGAGGGACAAAATCCTTGTCGGGGTCATACGGCACCTTGGGGTAGAGGCTCGGATTGACGACATAACTCGACGTCGCAAACAGGATCGTATAGCCGTCAGGCACGGCACGCCCCGCGTTGCCCATGCCGAGATTGCCGCCGGCGCCGACCTGGTTTTCGACATAAAACTGTTTGCCGAGATTCTCCGTCAACTTCTGTGCGACGAGGCGCGCGATCACATCGCTCGTTCCGCCGGCCGCGAATGGCACGATGATGCGCACCGGTCGCGTTGGATAGGCCTGCGCGCTTGCGACATGCGAGAGGGCTGGCAGCACGACGGCACTGGCTGCCAGATGCAAGAATTTGCGGCGCGGAAGCTTCATGATGATGGTCCTGAGTCGATTGGGACGTCAGTGTAGCGGCTTTCGTTCTTTGCGGCCGTCGGCTTCATTTCGGCTGCAACCGGAGTCGATCATGGAGGTCAATCCAAGCCGGTTATTCAGCCGCAGCCAGAGCGCCCGCAAGATCGCACTGGGATCAGGAGAATAGCAGCGCGGCGGGGCTCACGCTTTAGCGTGGGCTTTGTTTTTCTTTAGCGCAGCGTTAGTTTTTCTTTGTACGGCTATGGTAAAGTGATAGCGCCGTCCGACGCAGGATCAGCAATTGCTGTATTTGTTCGAAGACTTTGTGCTTGATACGGACCAGCGCGAGCTGCGTCGCGGCCCAGCCGCCGTTCCCATTGCACCGCTGGCATTCGATCTTCTTGAGTTTTTGGTTCGCAATCGCGAGCGCGTTCTCACCAGGGATGATTTGATCGCTTCGATCTGGAACGGGCGAATTGTCTCAGAATCAGCGTTGGGCACCTGCGTCAACGCCGCCCGGTCGGCGATCAATGATACCGGGAAGGAGCAGCGGCTTGTCCGGACTCTGCCGCGTAAGGGCATGCGGTTCGTGGGCGCCGTGCGTGAAATGCAGAAGCCGGAAGCGTTGGCTGCGGCGGACGCCGCAACAGAGCTACCAAGGCCCGCATTGTCTCTTCCTGACCGGCCCTCGATCGCCGTCCTGCCATTCACCAACATGAGCGGCGATCCAGAGCAGGACTACTTCGCCGACGGCATGGTGGAGGAAATCATCACGGCGCTGTCGCGCCTGCGCTGGCTGTTCGTGATCGCCCGCAATTCGAGCTTCACGTACAAGGGGCGCGCGGTAGACGTCAAGCAAGTTGGTCGCGAGCTTGGTGTGCGATACGTGCTGGAAGGCAGCGTGCGCAAGTCCGCGAACCGCGTGCGTATCACAGGACAGCTCATCGATGCATCGACCGGAGCGCACATCTGGGCCGACCGCTTCGACGGCGCAATGGAGGACATTTTCGATGTGCAGGACCAGGTTACGGCAAGCGTGGTAGGCGCTATCGCACCCAAAATGGAGCAGGCTGAGATCGAGCGCGCCAGACGCAAGCCGACCGCAAATCTGGATGCTTATGACTACTATCTGCAAGGCTTGGCGAAGGTGTATCAGTCAACCAAGCACGCCAACGACGATGCGCTGCGGCTGTTCCACAAAGCGATCGAACTCGACGCCAATTTTGCTTCCGCTTACGGCATGGCCGCGTGGTGCTACGCTTGGCGAAAGCGGAGCGGCTGGATTGCGGACCGTGCAAATGAGACCGCGGCGGCCGCTCTGCTCGCTCGGCAAGCGGTCGAACTGGGCAAGGACGATGCGGTCGCACTCGGCATGGGCGGGTTCGCGCTCGCTTTGGTCGTGGGCGAGGTTGAGGATGGAGCCGCTTTCATCGACGAGGCTCTGATCCTCAACCCGAATCTAGCTTTGGGATGGCTCTTGAGTGGTTGGGTCAACATTTATCTCGGCAACCCTGAGGTGGCAATCGAACGGGCTATGCGAGCGGTGCGCCTTAGTCCGCTCGATCCGTTCACATTTCTCGCATTTTCACAAATTGGCGCCGGTCATTTCTATGCTGGCCGCTATGACGAGGCGTCTTCTTGGGCAGAGAAGGGACTCCGGCAGCAGCCGAATTCGGCCGGCACGGCGCGCGTGGCGGCGGCGAGCCATGCGCTCGCTGGGCGGGTCGATCAAGCGCAAAAGGCGATGGCGCGCCTGCGCGAGATGGATCCGACGCTTCGGGTTTCCGATCTCAGGCAGATGGTTCCGTTTCGCCGGCCGCAAGACCTCGCGCGATTCGAAGAGGGGTTGCGAAAGGCGGGGTTGCCGGAGTGACCGCGGGAACCTGCCAAATCCCCCATAGGTGCCACGCTTTCCTGTGGCTCGCGGCAGACCGTCGCTCACCAGCAGTGCAGCACGAGGGAGGAGAATGACGCCTGCGGCCGGATCACCCGACAGGTGAATGACAGAGGCTCACGGCACTTTAAATGATTGCGTCGCCAATGATGCGGCCCGTCGAACCGGTGCCGCAGGCGGACAAGCCGGATTTCTGAATGTCAGGCAAATCGCTGCGCCAGCAGCGTTCGCATTGTCTCGACGGTCGATATGTCGAGCACGCCATCGGCTTTTTCCTGACGGAAGTGTCGCTGGAATGCCGCGATGGCATCGCGTGTGTTGCCGTCAAGGTAGCCGGTCGGCGTCACCGCATAGCCATATCGGCTGAGCATGTCCTGAAACTCCTTGATGGCCGGATTGGTCTCCCCCAGCACATAGAAGGGTCCATCCGCGACGATCGGATGAGGCTTGACCCAAAGGCCAAGTCCGGACCTGTGCAGGCAGGCCCACGGAAACTTCTCGCCCGGGTCGCGCTTGCGCGAGGGGGCGATATCCGAATGAGCCAGGATGCGTTCGGGCGGGATGCGATAACGGGTCAAAATCCCACGGCAGAGCGCCGTGACGGCCGCGATCTGGCGCTTTGG
>Ga0209488_10004448_pt1 | contig 10959 bp, 12 predicted proteins | sample Rivendell_Oct201_8_FD_188349 | JGI IMG/M metagenome (GOLD analysis project Ga0209488, IMG submission 188349) | Vadose zone soil microbial communities from the Eel River Critical Zone Observatory, Northern California, USA -... | ecosystem: Environmental > Terrestrial > Soil > Vadose zone >... | reverse complement strand
GTATGGTGTCGGCATCAACTTCGGCGATTACGAAGATAACGAAGCCAACCTGAACTTCCTTGTCGCGCACGCGCTGCCCGAAATGCGTCGCGTCGCAAGTCGCGTCGCGCTCACGCCAGGTATCACCAACATTCACCTCTATCCCCCGTGCACCTGGATACTGGCCTGGGTGTACGGTAGTCCGCGCCGCAACACCTGGGGCTACAACCATTGGCAACCCGTTCTTGTCTACGGCAGCGATCCTGATCTGCGCTCTCGAATGTGCCGGCCGGACGTAATCCGAGGCTCCACAGTCAGTGAGCACGACAAGAATGAGCATCCCACGCCGAAGCCTCTGAGCTTCATTCGCAAACTTGTCAATCGCGTCGCGCCCTCGCCGGCCGACGTAATCCTCGATCAGTTCATGGGATCGGGCACCACCGGAGTAGCCGCCATTCAGCTCGGGCATAAGTTTATCGGCATCGAGATCAATGGCGATTACCTGGCGATCGCAAAGCACCGTATCGCGCAAGCCTCGCCAGACTTTCACCTGACCATCAACCTCAACGCAAAGGACTTCACACGTGAACACGCCTGACATTGCAAATCTGAACTACGCACAACTCAATCAGTTGCGTACCGTCCTCGCGGAGCGCATGAAAGAAATGCGCGACACGGGCATCACGCAGTTGCGCGCGACGATCGCTGAACAAGCGCAGCTGCTCGGCGTCGAGCTCAAAGACCTTGTGCCAAAGAAAACACGTCGGCGTCGCAAATCCGATGATGGTGACTGACATTAGTTGTTGGAGTTGATAATCTGGGGAAGGCTCGCATCTAGCGGGCCTTTTCTTTTTGGGCGCGCCCCATTCGGGTCGGGCTCTATCTCGCTTCGCTCGACCGAGTCTGTCGTCTCGGCCCACTCGGGTTACGACCCCTCGCGCAAGTCATTGCCGCGACACCGCGCTATACCGCGCCATTGCCTGACGTGGCACGCTACTCCACGACACGGCGCGCCACAGCCCGACACTGGGCGCGCCAGCTCGCGGCCTCAACGGCGCGGAGTTCTCAGCTCGTTTAGGGCCAATGTTTGCTCTACAATGCCCGGTGATTCGTACGCAACCTTGGGCAGAGAATAGAGCGGGCAACATCATGCCGGGGCTCATAGATTTCGTGCCAAGCGCCGGTGCGCTGTTGGAGCTGGCCACAGAAGACTTGGGAATGATTCTTTTACGCTTGGCCCAAGATCAGCGAGTGGCAAACGTCGCGCTGTCGAACATCGAGGTGCCAGTGTGGAATGCGAACTCAAAGGAGTACCCAATCCACAAACGAGTGGAAGTGGCGAGAGCTGTTGGTGAAGCGTGGCAATGGCTACAAACGGAAGGTTTGATCATCGTTTCTCCTGATCAGCCGAATGGCTATTATTGTATTACCAGGAAGGGCAACCGGATAAAAAAACCCGCCGATGCTGAGACATATCTCCACGGCAACCTTCTTCCCCCCGGCATCTTACATCCAAAGTTGGCTGAGAAAATCCGACCGATGTTTCTGCGGGGCGACTACACAATCGCGGTGCAACAATCGTTTATCGAAATTGAGATTGCTGTCCGTGAAGCTGCCGGCCTCACGAATGATTCGATTGGCACTGCATTGATGCAAGAGGCCTTCAATCCAAAAGATGGCAAGCTCACCGATTTTGATAGCGTCATGGGCGAGCGCGTGGCCATAATGAATCTATTCGCTGGCGCAATCGGTCATTGCAAGAATCCGCCAAGTCACAGACGTGTAGATACCGAACGAGTATCAGCAGCGCAGTTGATTGCGTTTGCTAGTCATTTGTTGACTTGGGCTGAAGCGGCGGGGACACGTTTACGAACGTGAAAGTCGTCCAGCATCAGAACAGCTTGCCCTGTTTGCTTGTATCCTCCTTCGGTGCGGCCTTGAAGGCTGACGGATCAACAAAGGGAATTTGAGGCTTCTTGCCTGCGAATAATTCTTTAATTGTGAGAATCTGAATTTTCGGAAACTTGCCGTGGTGCGGGCTCTCGTAGAAGCCGGTTTTAACAGCTTCGGTTTTCATCGGACCTGTCGGTTCGGCAAGCGTGATGAAGACGCCCATTTTGGCCTTCTCGCGGTTAACGACGTGGGCGAGATCGCGCACCATAGCGACACTCACATTCTCGCCGCCCTTGACGGATACGATGACCTTCTCCGTCGTTTTTGCATCCGGCTTGAAATAGATAAATCCGTCGATGCCGCTGTCGGCACCTTTCTTTTTACCACCGTAGGGAACGGCGTTCACGAGCGACACGGCCCACCATTGGAATTGATATTTGTCCTGATCGGCGAGGGCGTGCGCACCGTCAAGGTCCTTTGGCGTTCCGTGAACTGCAAACGTGATGCCCGGAAACGCATCCGTTAGCCGCTTCTCGATTAGAGAAATGGCCAGATGCGTGATATCGATCCCGATCCAAGCCCGCCCCAGTTTCTGCGCCGCATGCACGGCGGTTCCACAGCCGCAGAAGGGGTCGAGGACAACATCCCCGTCATTCGACGACGCTGAAACAATTCTCTCCAACAGTCCGAGCGGTTTTTGAGTGGGGTAGCCGAGCCTTTCCTGCGCCATAGAATTAATAGGAGGGATGTCCTCCCAAATGTTGCTCACCGGCATTCCAAGGCGTTCGTCTAAGTAGCGACGAAATTGGATGCGTCCGTCTGGGCTCCTAGGAAATTCAAGGAGGCCCTTAGCATCCATTTCTTGCATTTTCTGGAGGCTCACAGACCAGCCATTTGGATGCGGTTTAAAGCCTTTGTATTCGTACATTAAATTCGGACGCGGATGGGGACTTCGCGAATCGGACAGTCGATAGAGACGCCCCTGGGAATCTTTGTGTCGATACTTCGAGGTAATATAAGACTCGTCATATGCGCCAAACTGGCGTTTGAAGACATATTCATCTGACCTCGTATAGAGGAAGATTTTGTCAGCAACGTCGCCGAACTTATTTCTTGCGTCGTTATGGGATGTTGTGCGTTTCCACACTATCTCATTTTGGAACGATCGTGGACCAAATACAGCGTCCAAAAGAATTTTGAGATAATGGCTGGCGGTAGGATCGCAGTGCAGGTACAGGCTGCCGGTGGGTTTCAACACGCGGTGCAATTCCAGTAGCCGGACCGCCATCATGACGAGGTAGGCCATCATGTCATTTTCTTTCAGGAAGGCGCGCATCGCTCGCAGCATTTCCGCTGCATCACTGTTCCCGCTGTGCATGACTTCATCGAACGCTGCTTCCGCATGCGCGTTCCAATGCCACGTGTCCTCAAAGGCTTCGATTTGTGCCTTCGACTGCTGCCCGGACGGCGCTTTGAAAAGAACGTTGTAGGTGGCCTGCGAGTTGAACGGCGGATCGAGGTAAACGAGATCGACAGTCTCGTCCTTGATATGCGTGCGCAAAATTTCGAGGTTGTCACCGTAGTAGAGGTGATTCGTCATTGCCTCGGCTCCCGCTGTGCGTGAGTGCAATTCACGCGGCATAGCGCCCCAGTGCCCATTCACCGATCACATCCATCGCTTTTCCGGCCTCCCCTCCTGTGGACAACCTCGTCATCCGCCGCGAATCACTTGGTGTACACTTTGCCTATGTCCGACGCAGCAAGCCATGGCGCGCCACAGCCCGACAATGTCCAGGCCCGCCACACCCTGACGGTACGCGAGGTTGAAGTCCTTCTCGCCAACGCCGGTGTGCAACGCTCCCATCGACACGTGCTTCGCCTTTGCCAATCCGCCATGCTCGATGCCGTGAAAATCCTCGGGCCATCCGGTGAGGAATGGTACATTGCTCCGGATTCTGTCCCCAAAGCAATCGGAGACCTCAAACAAATTGACACACAACGAGCACGACGTGCCGCGCCACAGCCAGCTACGTCGGACCATGTCACGCTCGACATCACTCACCAAACAGAGGACGACACGCCGCGCCCGAGCACGCCGCAGCCCGACACGGCGCACTCGAAAAATAAAGACGATAGGGACACGACACAGCCTGCCATGGCGCGCCATGGCGTGGTCGACCTCGACATCTATGAGCATCCTTACGTGAAGCGGCTAGAAAACCAAGTCGAAAAACTCGAAGGCAAATTGGAAGCGCAGGTTCGGCGCACCGAAGAAATCCAGTTGACTAGTCAGAAACAACTACTTGAGTTGCAACGCATGACCGCTGTAGGCAACAGCCAGACGCTCGCGGATTTCATGCTCAGGGCGAAAGACTGGGTCCTGGGCAGCGGCACCGAAACCGATAAAACAGGGGACGAAAGCCCAGTGAATTCCTGATTTCATCACCGCTAAACGAGGGTCTCTGGATCAATAGAAAACATGGCAATCCTCCACGGCTTGTCCACTGTGCGTAATTGACGGGGAAGGAGATTTACCGCGCTATAATCTGAACATGGACCACATCGCTGGCCATCTCGAAAAGATTGAGCAGAATATGAAGCTCAACACCGCCGATCCAATCGCGCGGTATGGCTTCACCCAACTACCGAATTTCATCCTACGAAATCCTGAACTCTCCGCAAATGCAAAGGTGGTCTATTCGCTCCTCCTCAGCTACGCCTGGCACAACAATCTTTGTTTTCCCGGCCAGGAACGCCTGGCCGAGCACATGGGCGTCAACGTCTCTACTGTAAGCCGCGCCACCACCGAGCTTGAAGACTGCTCACTCATAGAAATCGAGCGGCGCGGCCAGGGTAAAACAAACTTCTACACCATTAACTTCGTGGTCAAAAAGAAGTCCAGCAAACCCTGACTTGCACAGGTGCAAGTCTGGATTTGCGCAAGTTCAAGTCTAGAATTGCACCGGCGCAAATCACTCTATATAAGAATACGCATTTAAGAATACTCATATAAAAATATCAGGAATGCATTTTTAAAAAAGAAATCAAAAGCAGCCGCGACACCCGAATGCAAGGGGTACAAGGCTGGTACACCTGAGTTGTACCCTTTCACGAAAATCACTCATCTATATGTGCTTGTGATGCCTCACAAATTCGCCCCCGCTTTGTCGGGCTTGCCGCCCGACCCCGCGCCGCCACTTTGCCCACACGCCATCGCCAAGGCGTGTGTAACGGGCAAAGCTGGCGGCCGTTCCTTCGTGCCCGTTTGTGAGTTGCGCGACTAGCGCAACGTCCCACTCTGGCCCTTGGAGGGCGCGGTCTGCGCTCCCCGGTCCGGGGACCGTGGTGCTCGACTGGCGGCGCGGGGTCGGCCGGCGGCGCCGGACGACGCGTACCCCTCCGGGGTTCCCTTGGCGGATAGCGAACGCGTCACGATAGTCCTCGCATGTCTTCCGCGCTATCGAACACGTTTGTAACCCGCCATCGGTGCGCGTCTCCGACAAAGCGGGGGCGGAGAGCACATGCAATCAAATAGGCGCCACAAGCAACCAGGCGTCGGGTCACCACAAACCGGCACACGGAAGAGACCACGTACACAGGAGCCGTGACACCCAATTGTCGCGCGCCGGATCAAGCGCCCGTCAAGGCAGCTCCGCCAGGGGCGGAGCGGCCAAGCGGCCGACCTTGACGGCCGCTTCCGGCGCGCACGCGTTAACGCGTCGGCTCCGGGGGGAATGCAGCCCTGTCTCACCAAGGGGAATGGGACCGGAAGGCGGGATTGCTAGCCGATGCACCGCAACCTATCCTTCATCACAACCTCACCCGAAGCACATGAACGATTCATTATGATCGTATGACCACGCAGGTCTCAACGCGTGGCGACAGCCTCGGGTAGTTCGCCGACTACACCCCACCACAGGTCGCTCGGCGAGCCGCAGTCTCGCTCCACTCCCACAAGCGAGCGGGAAGGCACGAACGGCAGGCGCGAGCTGCAATTGGCAGCCGCGTTTTCACCGGAGGCTGGCGCGACGTTATGGAGCCAGCGACTATTCCTATTGCAAGGACTTCCGGCGGCTTGCCGGTTGTGTTCTCGCGCGAGGAGCGGGAGCGGCACATCTATGTGGTCGGCAAGTCGGGAAGCGGCAAATCGACGTTCCTCTACAATCTCGCACTTGGCGACATTTGGGCAGGGGAGGGAGTTGCCGTCATCGATCCGCACGGCGATCTGGCGCTCGACATACTCGACGCGATGCCGCGCTCGCGCATCAACGAGGTGTGCTATCTCGACGTGACCGATGTGGATCGGCCGGTCGGGTTCAATCCGGCGACCTGCATCGCGCACGAGCGGCGGGCACTCGCCGCCGCCGGCATCGTTTCCGCATTCAAACACCTCTGGTCGGATTCCTGGGGACCGCGGCTGGAGCACTTCCTCTTTCATGGTGTTGCGGCGCTGGTATCCCGCCGTCACGCCACCTTGATCGACCTCCCGCGCATCTATACTGACGACAATTTCCGAGATCGCGTGCTGCGCAGCGTCACTGATACGGAGACGCTCCGTTTTTGGCACATGGAGTTTCCGAGCTACACGAAAACCTTCCGCTCAGAAGCTATCGCTCCGATACTGAACAAGGTCGGACAGTTCACGGCGTCGCCGCAACTGCGTTTGATCCTCGGTCAAGTCGCCCCGCGGCTCGACCTCAAGTTCACGATGGACAATCGACGCATTCTTGTCGTGAATCTCGCGAAGGGGGCGATAGGGGAGCAATGGGCTAACTTGCTCGGCATCGTGACCCATCTCGGAGAGGATTATCGATGTTCTACCAAGAGCGCATCCAAGATCAAGGACGCGTCCAGACTTTTTGAAGTATTTCTCAATAGCTTTTCTTTCGCTATCCAAAAGACCGCGTGACGGATGCTCGTCGACAACTTGTGAATCGTTGTATACATCCTTGCCTGCTCTTAGCATTACGCGTGCTGACATAGTATGGTCGCACTATAGCACAGTGCTGTTTCATGCGCCTGTGTTCGCGCTTTTTGGAGGCGCTGAACCCAGGGCACGTCAAAGATGGACGCGCATAGCAAGCTCTTTCAGAAACGCAGTGCGCTTTATCCGGCGCTAGGCGATGACTGTCTCCAGCGGCGCAATGGCTTCCGGTTCGTCGAAGTTCCCCTTATTCATTTTCGATGTAACCGGATATGCGGTCATGAGCTCGGCAGGGAATTGATTGAAGTAGGGGACGCCGCCTCGACCGAGTATGATGCGGGATTTGTGAGCGGCCCTGAGGGCGGATTGGCCGTACCGGATAGGAGGTCGGCTTTTGAAGCTGGGCGAACGTGCCGGTAGTGTGGTGGGCACGCTAAGTAAGGCCCAGGGGAACAATTCCGAGTACGCGTTTGGGGCAAAAGCGTGAGTGTGGACGCCAGTTGATGTAAGCTAACCACCTGCCATTCTACCAGCGAACGGGTGACCGATGGAAATTCTAGAAAAGCTTTTGACCTTGATCGTCGATAAAGTTCCAAGTGTCGCCGCAGAGACGGTATTGGCGATGGTCAGTTTCCTTGTCTGTCCCTACCGTGCTGCTATTCGGTTAGTGGCATTTGCACGGCGGAATAGACTTCCCACCCAATTGTTTGTGGCTCTCTCGCTAATTGTGTTCATGCTTGCTTTCGGATTTTCTCAGCCATTTTCCCGCTTTGATGTGCGGACGGTTTCGCAGGCGTCGATCCTCAACAACAAGATAGACTTGTTCTACGTCATCGTTTACGGAGTCGGCCTTGCTTCGCTAGTTGCACTCATGCACCTAGTCATTGAAAAACGAAGTTCATTCCGGTACCCAGTGCTATTTCGCGACTTGTATTACGTTTCGGTAGCATTAGTTATCCCGTGGTTTGCCATCATTTTAGCACTGGCTTCGCTGGCCATGACTGCGATCCTCGACTCGACTGTGCCGTCCAACGACAACGACCTAATAAGGTTGTTCGTATTGATCGGGCCACCTTTCGCGGTATTCGGGCTCCTAATTGCAACTGCTCCGACGCTGATTTTTGCGATCCAATCGGACCTGCGTTGGTATCGGGCGAGTTCACGATATCGGAGAGCTATCAGGATACTGCCGATATATGTGAGTACGATTGTGATCCTGGTTCTTATGCCACTTTATTTCATGTACCTGGGAGACTCTTTATATCCAATTGGGCTAGAGTTCACCACGGTGTGTTTTACCGACAAAGATACTTTATACATTACAGTTAGCGTCGAAAATCGAACCCAGAAGACATATAAGGTACACCAACTTTTTATTAAGGCGTCAGCCTATAGTGAGAGTGCTCCTTCCATAAATTTAGAGGGATACTTAATTGAGTTGCCCCAACCCATCTTATTCAACGGTCTCAAAGAGAACGCTATAGTCAAGCCACAGGAGACAAATCGGTTTCGGCTAAAGATCGTTTTAAAGAATGAGGAATGGGTGCACCCTACCATGTGGTTTTGTTCGTTGTCGGAGTTCGGAGGAGCCGAGCGCGGCGAGAAAACGATTTCCAGTTCGGACACCACGATTGAATTCCTTCATTGAATGTGAGAACACGACCGTCAGATGTGCAAGCAACGTCGAAGTCACCCATCTCGAAATTGCAGCTTGAGTTGCAAAAGCGGTAGTTTAGGGCATGTCGCATAATATCCTTTTCACGGCACCTGTCGTAAAACAGATATTGTGCGACACTGAAATATGGCTCTACTAAGCCATATTTTGGCGGGTCCCCTTTTTTCGAAGCGAGTGTGCTCCTTCTGCCCTTCCTGCGCAATCTAGGCCATTGTGGTATAATCCTTAGCATGACTGAAGCATTGCAGGAGGTATTCACGGCAATCCGAGAGTTGCCAGACGACGTACAAGACACCATCGCTGATCAGTTGATGCGGCTCATGGACCTTGGTTCGCTGCACGAAGATTAAAATTGCGTCCGCCTTTGGCGCCGGGCTCTCGTGAACGCAGCCGCAGCAGCGTCTGCGCCATCCGGCTTCGATCCCTAACGCGTGGTCATGTGCTATCATGTCCCCGCATAACCAAATTGCTGGAAGAAGCCATCAAGGGGCTGCGCAATCTTCCCGAAGTCGAGCAGGACGCAGCGGCCCACGCCCTGTTTGCCTACATTGCAAGGGACGAGCGGCAGTACCGACTGCGACCCGATCAGGTTGCCGACGTTCATCGCATCCGCCGCGCACTACGCGACGGCACCACGCGCCTCGCAACCGATGCCCAGGTGTCGGCACTGAAAAAGAAATCCGCATTATGAAATCTCTGAGGAACCGGTCATGTGCTATAATTCGCCGCGTATGACCAGCGTATTTCAAGAAGCGATTGCGGAAGTGGAACGCCTTCCCGCAGCGGCGCAGGACAAGATCGGCGAGGAGTTGTTGCTTCACGTTGATAAGCTTCGTCGGTTGCGTGCAAAGCTCGACAAGGGCATGCAGTCGCTCGCCCGTGGCGAAGGACGCGAGCTTCATATCGAAGACGTTATCCAACGCGCCCGCGCGCAGCATGGCAGAGCTTGAGCGCCGAGTTGTTTGGTCTGCCGAGGCCGAGCAAGACCTCCTCTCAATTTGGAGTTACGGTGCAGACGAGTGGTCGCCTGATGTAGCCGACGAGCACGAGCGGATATTGTGGCGTGCCTGCGAGCGGCTCCTCGACAATCCGGAGCTTGGACGGTCCCGCGACGAACTCATCACCGGGCTGCGTTCGATACTTGTAGAACCGCACACGGTCTTCTATCAAGTCGCCAAGCACACCGTTGAGATAGTCCGCGTAGTGCATCAGCGCGAGGACATCGAGTCGATCTTCGACTAATACTCGCATCACTGTGTCGGTTTTAGAATATTGTGCGACAAGTCCCCGCACCACTCAATTAGGACGAACTTCGTCTGTTAATTCCGGGAATTGGTCCTATGCCTTCCGTCTGAAGTGTAGCTCTCTAAAGGTCAATGTCTCCATTAGGCTCTCGTCGGAGCCAAACAGCGAGTATGCATTTAAATTATACTCGTCGAGCAACTTAAGTACTTTCATTTGCTCTTGAGCTGGTAGATTGAATTTCCATAGGACATCTTGACGCACGACTTCGAGGTCCTCCCTTCGCGCAAAAACCTCGCTGTGAGGAACAAAGAACCAGTCCTTCTGAAACGAGGCGCAGATCGTGTATTCAGACTGTTGGAGAAAATGCCTCTTATCGCTTTGAACGTTTGGGCCGAGACGGTGAATTGCTGGTCTATCACTGGACCGCAATTTAGAGTTTTCCGGTGAGTCGCTATAGACGTAGATAGAAACTTGTTTCTTGCCAGGCCTGTTGAAGGCGAAGTATGCCGCGATGTATGGCGATGCGGTCCAGTCAAGTAGCGGCGATGGAAATCCATAGTGACGTAGATAAACCATGTATTTGTATCCCGGAAGGTCACCAAGACTTAGGCGCCGGCTAAAAGAATCATACGCGCTAGTCAACTCTATCGCTTCTGTTAAATCTGGTGCATCCCATTGCGCGCTGGTAAAGGTCTCAATTCTGGGCTTGATCGCTAAAATCACGCGATAATATTCCCTGACAAGAAAGTGTTGCTGGCTATTGCGTTCGAGGGTCGTTTCTAGCGGCCAACAAGAATGTCCTTGGCCGCGAAACAATAATCCCAAAAGACTCGTGTTTAACTTATTGAGACAGCTAACTTTCTCCTGGAACTCCTCCCACGTGCTCACATTGATTTCCTGCATTTTCGAAATCTCCAAGGGGAAAGGCCAAGCGGCCTAAATCGTACCCCCCATCGGTAGCAAGCGCAACGACAGCAGCAATGACGCGGCCTGGCGGCCGGCACCTTTCTCCGGACGACGGGTCGCCTAATGGGAGAGGGGCGGCGCATGAGCGTCGCCATGTCAAGCTTTAAAAAAACGCATGTGCCCCCCTCGTGGTAAAATAATCGCTTCCCCGATTCGCGCCTATCAGAAAGGTACTGGTGATGGCCATGACCGCGACATTCGATTGGAAGTGGCTCGATACGTTCTTGAAGACGAGCGGTTCAAAAACTACGGCCGTTGCCTCTGCGGCCGGCGCATT
>Ga0209488_10004443_pt1 | contig 10962 bp, 10 predicted proteins | sample Rivendell_Oct201_8_FD_188349 | JGI IMG/M metagenome (GOLD analysis project Ga0209488, IMG submission 188349) | Vadose zone soil microbial communities from the Eel River Critical Zone Observatory, Northern California, USA -... | ecosystem: Environmental > Terrestrial > Soil > Vadose zone >... | reverse complement strand
GCGAAGTGGGAGCGGCCGATTGCGGAGGTGACTCCGCCTCGCTCGAGCGTGAAGGCGGTTTGGACGGTTTCGGGATTCGGTTCGGGTAAAGGTTCTGGCGGCGCCAACGCGCCGATTCACTTCGGCGATACGCAGCCCGCGGAGCATGCGGTTGGAAACGATGCCAACTCCGCGAACGGCGGAAAGCCAGCGGCGAAAATGGCGGCGAAGGCGGCGCCAAAGAAAACCGTGAAGGCTGGGGCTGCGAGCGCTTCGAGAAAGGCGCGGAGATAGCCATGGCCAAGGCAAACGGGTCCGGAGCGAATGGCGGCGAGTCGAGCGGAACCCAAGTTACTTTTCTCGAAGCCATCAAGCAGGCCATGTTTGAGGAGATGGAGCGGGACCCGGCGGTCATTTTGATCGGCGAAGACGTCGGGGTCTACGGCGGCGCGTTCAAGACCAGCGAAGGCTTGCTCGAGCGCTTTGGCTGGGAGCGCGTCATCGACACGCCCATCAGCGAGAGCGCCATTATCGGCGCCGCCTGCGGCATGAGCTACTGCGGGTTGCGCCCCATTTGCGAAATGCAGTTCATCGACTTCATCGTCTGCGCGTTCAATCAAATTACGAATTTCGTCGCCAAGGGACATTATCTTTGGAATGCCCCCGCGCCCATGGTCATTCGCGGGCCGTCCGGAGGCGGCGTGCACGGCGGGCCGTTTCATTCAGCGAATCCGGAGATGTATTTTGTTCACACGCCGGGGCTGAAGGTGATTTATCCCTCGACGCCCTACGATGCCAAGGGTTTGCTGAAGGCCGCGGTGCGGGACAATAACCCCGTGCTCTTCTTCGAGCACAAGTTCCTCTACCGCCGCATCAAAGGGGAGGTTCCCGCTGGGGACTACACCGTGCCGATCGGCAAAGCCGTGGTGCGCCGCGAAGGAAAACACCTGACGATTATTTCCTACGCGGCCATGATGCATACTTCACTCGAAGCCGCCGAAGCCCTGGCGAAGGAAGGGATCGAAGCGGAAGTGATTGATTTGCGGACGCTGCTGCCGCTCGATGAAGAAACAATCCTGAATTCGGTGAAAAAGACCAACAAATGCCTGGTCGTGCATGAAGACACGAAAATGGGCGGAATCGCCGGTGAAATCGCCGCGATTCTGTGCGAGAAGGCGTTTGGCGATCTGGACGGGCCGCTGATGCGCGTCACCTCGCTGGATACGCCGGTGCCGTACGCGCCCACACTGGAAGACCATTTTCTGCCCAACGCGAAAAAGATTTTTTCCGCCGCGAAAGAACTCGCGCGGTATTAGGATTTTAGAGAGAAGAGAAGAGGAGAGCGATCATGGCCGTAGACATCGTAATGCCCCAAATGGGCGAAAGCATTTTCGAAGGCACCATCACCAAGTGGCTGAAGAAGCCCGGCGACAAAGTGGAGCGCGACGAACCGCTGTTTGAAATCTCCACTGACAAAGTGGACGCCGAAATTCCGTCGCCTTCGGCGGGCGTGCTGAAAGAAATCAAGGTCGGCGAAGGCCAGACCGTGCCGATTCAAACGATCGTTGGCGTCATAGATGCGGCGGGTTCTGCGGCGGCGTCTGCGCCAGCTCCCGCGAAGGCCCCGGCCGCTGCGACTCCGGCCCCGTCAGCACCGAAGCCTACGGCTCCTGCTCCGGTGGCGCCGGTCGCAGCCGCCCCCGCACCGGCCACCTCGAGTTCAACGGGCGAGCGGATTCACAGCTCGCCGCTGGTTCGCCGCATGGCCGCAGAGCATGGCATCGATCTTTCGACCGTGACGGGGACCGGGGCGAGCGGACGAATCAGTAAGCAGGACATCGAAGCAGCAATCGCGGCCGGCGGCGCTCCGGCTGCGACACCTCCTGCGTATTCCGCTCCGGCTCCGGCGGCGTCTTCCCGGCCGGCGCCTCCTCCGCCATCCGCGCCGGGAGTATCGGGCGGGCAGGTGCACGTAGCGCTTGAAACGGCCGTGCCGCGCGAAAAAATGTACTTCGGCAATTACGAAGTCCAGCCCATGAGCCCCATGCGCCAGCGCATCGCCGAGCACATGGTGGCTTCCAAGCGCGTTTCCGCGCACGTCTACTCCGTGGACGAAATCGACATGACCAAGGTGGCCGCCCTGCGCGCCAAATCGAAAGACGAATTCGAAAAGCGCTACGAGACCAAGCTGACTTTCATGCCCTTTTTCGTGAAGGCCGCGGTCGCCGGGCTGCGCGCGTTTCCCACTCTCAACGCTTCGCTCGACGGCACCAACGTGGTCCTGCACAAGGAAATCAACATCGGAATCGCCGTGGCGCTCGATTGGGGACTCCTCGTCCCGGTAGTGAAAAACGCCGACGAAAAAAACATCCTGGGCATCCAGCGCAACATGAACGACCTCGCCGAGCGCGCGCGCTCGAAAAAGCTGAAGCCCGAGGAAGTGCAGGAAAGCACCTTCTCCATCACCAACCCGGGCGTCTTTGGCGGCCTGTTCGGGCTGCCGGTGATCAGCCAGCCCAATGTGGGCATCCTCGGTCTCGGCGCCATCGAAAAGCGCCCGGTCGTGATAAACGACTCCATCGCCATCCGCTCCATGTGCTACGTCACCTTGAGCTACGACCACCGAGTGGTGGACGGCGCCATCGCTCACCAGTTCCTCCACAAGGTGAAGGAAACGCTCGAAAACTGGAACGAGCCGGTGCTCTAGGAAACGGGGACCGCCATGCGAGCCGGATTAGCGGAGACTGACACTCCGAGGCTCTGTCCCTGCTTGTAGCACCTCCCGGAACACTTTACGGGTTCAAGGGTGGAGATCTTCTCCACCACATGCGGAGGCCCGTGGACTTCATCCGGGCTCTGCCCGAAATTGGGACGAGCGTTCCCATGAGTGACCATTCTTGAATTTTTCCGTCTCTCACCTCATCTGGAAGTACAATAAAACAAAAGGTTTACTGCTGGTCCGGGCTGGAAGCCGGGCTGCGCTAAGAACTCCCGGAACCGGTGCAAGGGCGCGCCTACGACGCCCAAACTGTTTTGAACGTATTCGAAACAGAATCAGCCGCAAACTACACTGCAATGCAATTTAGCTTGCGTTGCAAACGCATGGCGCTGGCAAGTTCAAGGAAACGCGAATTGATGCAGCCCCGAATCCTCATCGCCGACGACCAGCAGGACGTTCTGGACGCCTTGCGACTGCTGCTCAAGGGGCACGGGTACAGCATCGAAACCGTGAATTCCCCGGCCGATCTGCTGGCCTCCGTTGTGCGCCAGGAGTTCGATATTCTCCTTATGGATCTCAACTATGCGCGCGACACCACCTCCGGGCGCGAAGGCTTGGATGTGCTCAGCCGGCTCAGGGAAATGGAAGATGCTCCGCCCGTGGTGGCCATGACCGGATGGGCCACCGTGGGTCTGGCCGTGGAAGCCATGCAATTCGGCGTGAGCGACTTTGTCGAGAAGCCCTGGACCAATTCGCGGCTGCTGGAAATACTTCAGAAGCAGATCGGCCTGGGACGCGAACGCCGCGAGTTGCGCGCCCGTGAAGCCGAAGAGAAGAAGGCGCAACAGGAGGCCATCCTTCATCAGCAGGAGCAGGAGCGGGAGATCGCCGAAGCCAAAGCCATCCAGGAAAAGCTGCTCCCTCGCGAGATTCCGCAAATGCCGGGATACGAAATCGCCAGTGCGTGGCAGTCGGCCCGGCTGGTAGGAGGCGATTATTTCGACATTCTTCCGCTCGACGAGAAAACGCTTGGCCTCTGTATCGCCGACGTGGCGGGAAAAGGCATGCCCGCCGCGCTACTGATGTCCAACCTGCAAGCGGCCGTGCGCGGACTAGCTTCGCTCTCCGTCGCTCCGGATCTTCTCTGCCGCCGTCTGAATTCCCTGATCTACAGGAACACCGCGAACGACCGCTTCATCACTTTTTTCTACGCGCAACTGGACGGCCCCGCGCGCCGCCTGGCTTACGTCAACGCGGGTCACAATGCGCCGTTCGTATTGCGCTCTAACGGCTCGCACGAGCGCCTCCGGGATGGCGGCACAGTGTTGGGAGTCTTCGCCAGCCCGGATTATGAATTGGGCTCGGCGCAGTTGTGCCCGGGCGACCGCGTAGTTCTGTTTACCGACGGGGTCACCGAGGCGCGCAACGCGGCGGGCGAGGAGTTCGGCGAAGCGCGCCTGCTGCGTTTGCTCGAAGATCACCGCGCGCTGTCCGCCGATGATTTGCAGGCGAAAATTCTGGCGGCGGCGGGCGAGTTCAGCGGAGGCCGCTGGCAGGATGATGCCACGCTGCTGGTTCTAGCCGTTTGCGAATAGAACTTGCCCTAAAATGCCGGCGTGGTCAGGCATTTTCTGCCCTGATGGGAATCATCAGTCACTGGATTGTGGGCTTCAGCTTTGGCACCCAGGTCGCAAAGTGGTCCATCCCAACGGGTTCGATCCCCGCGTCACGCAGGGTGTCGCGAACGAAGCAATGGCGCTCATTCTCCGCCAGCAGCGGAACGTCCGTCACCGCCGCAAACTCTGAGGCGAAGGGCGCCCGAGCCGCAATGCGCGCCGCAGTGTATGCGAGAAGCTTGCAATCCGCGGGAGCACGGGAAACGCTGAGAGTTTGCACATAGCCTCGCGTGCCATTTCGGCGGTAACTATAGTCGATGCGCATGGGGTCGCCCGGAAAGGTAAACTCCGCTACGCGCACCGACTTCTGGATGCGATCCCAGAGTCCAGCCGCCTTCCAAACTTGCGAGCAGTAGCTGCGAATCATCGCACGACTGCCTGGAGCACCGACACGGATGACCTTGCGCGGCGGAGCAACGTGCTCCGTGTAGAGCCGCTCAAGCTCGGCATCCAGGTCATCCGCGTGGACTCCTTTTTGCGGCGCTAACTGCAGTCCGTTTGAGAGGGTATTGTTCCAATTCTCAATGAGCTTCTGGAGTTCCTCTCCCACATCCGGCGTCCCGCCTTGCTCCACCCGCCGATTTCGCAGATAGGTGGCAAACTGGTCCTCGAGATGGTCGCGGAAACCGCGCAGTACGTCTTCATCGGCGGTGGGCTGGAGCCGCCGAATACGCGCGTATTCGTCCTGCTCCTCAACCAGCCGGAGGCGCAGTGCCCCGGTCAGGGGATCAAAAACGATCACTCCAATATTGACCCATTCATCGCGAACCAGGTCCGACGTGTACCGTAAAACACGGTAAACAAACTTGCTGTCGACGAGAGGAGAGATGAGATCAGCCATAGGTCACATCCAGTTGGGAAATGGGTGCCGGGTTGTATTTTTCGCCGACAGAAGCAATTCCGGCACCACGGTTCGGCGCCTATAAAGCTGTTCGACTAACCGCAGCAGGGCGTCAAAGTCGTCGGCATACCATTCTGGCGGAATCTCGCGAATCAAATCGTCAAAGACTCGTTCAGTTATCCGTTTTTCAATCCGCTCGATCCAGGGACCGAACGATTCGCGTCCTGTTACACCTTCATAGACGCGGTTGCGGGCGTACAGGCCTCGCAACGGAGCATCGGGAAAATTCCACTCCCCGGCATTGAAGCAAAAACCCTGGTCGATCATTACCGCGCGGTATCGCAACTCCGCTGTTTCGAGTCCGTTGCGCTGTGCTCTGAAAAAGAGGGTCTGCCGGCCATTCGTGTTGCACGTCCATTTGTCGAAGACCAGCATCCCCGAAAAATCATGCAGGTTTTCGACCTCCATCAATTGCTTGTCAGGCAGAAAATCAAACAACGTCAGACGATGGGGATCCCCCGGATAGCGGGACCCAAATTGCAGCCCCGGCTGGCACGGGGTGATCGTTCGAGGCATCTCCATGGACAGGTCCGGAGTGAGCCTAATCAGGTCTTCGCTGACGGAAATAATTGCCACCGGCGTCGTGGGGAGCCCCAGTCGAGCCGCCAACCTGGTTCCTAGCAGTTCATTGACCAGCACGCGCGTATGCTGAGGGTTATTTTGGAACTTCACGACGTAGTAGTAGCCGTCGTCGCATCGCATCAGGTGTGATTGCGCTCCACCCCGCATCCGCCGTATCTGTTCCAACGCCCGCAACATGCGACGTAATGCTAATGGTACTTGTCGCGTACGGCAAGCACCATGCTCCGCCCGAAAGCTCAATTCCTGAATTGAGAAGCGCGTTGTTCAAGTTGGGAAACGGACAAGGCATATGGAATCCCACTCTGGGGGCAGATTCCGCAAAAGGAAAAAGCCGGAACGATGGTCCCGGCTTCTTCCTCGTGTCAATCTCCAGTCTCCGAAAAAGACTTACCGCCTCTTCTTTCTCTTCGCCGATTTTTTCACTTTCTTCCTGGCCGCCTTCTTTTTCGGTCTCGATTTTTTTGACTTCTTCTTCGGCGCGGCTTTTTTCTTAGCCGCTTTCTTGGCCGGTTTCTTTGCCGCCGGCTTGGGCGCAGGCTTTGGCGCAGGCGCCTCTTCCTCGGGCTCCTCGCCGACGATCACCAGCTCCTCTTCCACGGTTTCGGCGATCTCTTCCGCTTCGCCCGCCAGTTCCTCGTCGTCTTCCAGCCGTGACAGCTCGTTGTCGTCTTCGAAATTGTCCTTCTCGATGTCCATTCCATCCTCCCCTGGGGGAATCTCTGGCCCCCATTTGCAAAGGGGGTCCACGGGTCGCTGTTCTGGCCGGAGTTACCTGATATTCCACCCCGTCCTTGAGCCGTTGTTACCGTACTCGCCGGGCGTTGTCAAGCATTCTGCGGTATTCCCTGCGAGAGAGCGCGAGTGTTGGGGGGAGTGAGGCGAGGGCAAACCGCGGCACGAGACCGTTCGAAATGCTTCCGCGCTCGTAAGTTACATATACAAAAAGACTTAATTGTGACTTGGGGCGGCTGCCCCGCCTGCCGTGCCACCCGCCGCGGGTTGCGCAGGTTTCTTCTTTGACTTGGATCGCGCCCGCGACGGCGAAGTCTCCGGCGCACCGCCAAGGGTGTAAACGCGCAGCACCATGCCGCGGCTCACCTTATTGGATTTCAAGCGATTCCACTTGCGCAAGTCGTCCGCACTCACGCTGAAGCGGTCGGCGATTCCCAGGAACGTGTCGCCGCGCCGCACGCGATAACTCACCAGCCGGCGTTTCGTTTCCGATTGCAACTGCGTCGCGGGAATGATCAGCTTCTCGCCCGCATCCAGCGCGGCATTGCGCTCCAGGCTGTTCGCATCGGCGATGGCCGCCGCCGTAACGCGATATTTCTTGGCGATGGACGCAAGTGTTTCTCCGCTTTCCACGCGATGGCGCCGCCAGCTGACCCACTTGTCTGGAGGAATATCCGCGATCTCCGCGGAGAATTTTTGCGCCGTGCCCAGCGGCAGACGCAATTCGAACGAAGGATCGTCGGGAGTCGCGAGACGCAGGAGCGAAGGATTGAGCGAGCGCAGCGTTTCCATGTCCACGTCGATGGTTTCCGCGACCAGCCGCAAATCGATGGCGCGGCCCGGTTTCACGACGTCGGTCGCGACCGGCGCCTCCGGTTCGACCTGTATGTTGTAGTGCGCCGCATCTTTAGCGATAAGCGTCAGCGCAATAATGATGGGCACATAGTTTTTCGTTTCGCGCGGAAGCACGTTGCGTTTGTACAGCTCCCAGAAATCGGCGTAACCGGTGCGTTCGATGCCCTTCTGCACGTTGCCGGGGCCGCAGTTGTAAGCGGCCATCGCCAGATACCAGTCGCCGTAGAGCTTGTAGAGATCGCGAAGATGTTGCGCAGCGGCGTGCGTGGCCTTTTCGGGATCCTGGCGTTCGTCAATCCACCAGGTGTGGCGGAGCCCATATTCATGGCCGCGGTAGGCCACGAATTGCCAGATCCCTCGCGCCCCGGCGCGCGAAAGAGCCAGCGGCTGGAAGGCGCTTTCGGCTTGCGCCAGGTAGATCAGATCCTGCGGCAGGCCCTCTTCCTGCAGAACGCGGGAAATCATCTCGCGATAACGTCCGGCGCGGCGCAGTCCGGTTTCCACGATGGCGCGTCCGCGCGGCGTTTGAAAAAAATTGAGAAAGGAGAGTACCTGGTCGTTGACGGTCAGAGGCAGGTCGTGGGAAATGTTTTTGGCCGCCTCCTCCGCCCGTTCTTTCAGCCGTGGATCAACGGGAAAAGTCATCTCCGCCACTTCGTCAATCGCCGCGGGAACCGCGGGAGCCTCGCTGAAGCCCTCTCCGGCCCGGAGGGCCTGCAGTTCGTACGCATACACCGTATCCACCACACGGTGAAACAGCTCGCTCAGTTTGGGGTCGCTATTCGGGTCGTAGCCGCTTTCCAGCAGCCAGTCGACGGCGTCGTCAAAATCCTTCCGCGCCGCTTCCAGATGCCCGGCTTTGAAATTCTGTTCGCCGGAGGCGAATTTTTCCTGCACCTTCTGGATCAAGTAATCCTTGCCTCCCGGAATCGGGGGCAACATCCAGACGTAGTAGCGCCGCGGCGGATTCTGAATCGGCAAGATCGCAAGTTCTACCGGAGACTGCGGAGCGGCCGCTGGCGTATGTGCCAGCGCCGGAACACGTGCCTGCACGGGCTTCTTTCCCGCGTCCTCGCACCCCAGAAGGCAGGCCGCAAGCAGCAGGGTACCTGTGGCAATGTGCAGCCGTTGCATCATCTCTTCATGGTAAGGAGCGGCTCCCCAAAAGGTCAACGCATTCCGATAGGCCGGGGGTGACGTTATCACTACACACCATGGCCGTCCGCGGCCCAGTTCCCGGGCATGCAGACTGGAGGAGTCTTGCCCGCGCCTAGACCTCTGCACGTTTGAGAAGATATTGCGCGGCCAGCGGAAACGCTGCCGCCAGGAAAACGGCGCGCCAGAAAGATCCCCAGGGAAATGCGACCGCATAAGGCTGATGGTTGTTCATCAGCCACACTACGGGTCCCGCAAACAGAGTTGGCAACTGCAGATGCAACGGTCCAATGGCAATTTGGCGAACGATCACGTACACGCTCACAACCCCAGCCGTGTAGAGCAGTCCGCCGCTCGCGCTGCGCCGCAGCGCGGTCATCAGCGTCGTAAGCCCCAGCATCGGCAGCCCGACGATGACCATCATCCACGGAGCCACCAGGAGCAACGGCACGTTCCAATTCCGTGTCAGTGTGCCCAGTAAGGCCGCCGCAAGGTATGCGGGAACGATTGCCACGATGAGGATTTCCATCAAGCAGACGCCCCAGTGTGTCCACGTCATCGAAGTCCTCGTCCGAGGTCGCGTCCACAGGTACTCAATCGTTCCCGGCTCGATCTCGCTGCCGGAAGAAGTCGCGCCCAGAAACACCGCCGAAAGTAAACCGCTCCCCCACAATCCGCTGAGCACCATGAGACTCACCAGGCGCGCCATCAGCGCCGGGTCGTGCGTGAATTCACTGCGATCGAAATACCACCATCCGTTTCGTTCCTTGAGCCCCGGTATGAGAGTGACCAGCAGGGCGATCGCCACAAACAGCGTCAAGAGAAAGATGAAACGGCCTCGGGTTTCGCGCCAGCATTTCCAGGCGTACATGGATCCTCCTTGCGAACCAGGTGCAGAAACAGTTCCCGCAAGCCGAGCGGGGTAATTTCCAATATCGTCGCGCCTTGATTGCGCAGTTCCGCCGCAAACCGCTCCGCCTCCCGCGCCACAACATAGCGCCGGAACCGGCCATCGCTTGTGGCTGAGACGACATCCGAAGATTGCGCCACCGGCAGTCCTTCACCGGAAGCAATCACCAGCCGAAATTCTTGGCGAATCTCTTCCAGTCGCGACTCGAGAAGCAGTCGGCCCTCTTCCAGGATCCCGACCCAGTCGCAAATCTGTTCCACTTCTCCCAGGTGGTGACTCGACACAAAAATCGTCCGTCCCTGGCTGACGTGATCTTCAATCAGCGTGCGCAGGATTTCGTCCACCATCACCGGATCAAGCCCCGCAGTTGGCTCGTCCAGTATCAAAACTTCCGCTTCCTGCGCCAGCGCCAGGAGCAACGCCACCTTGCTCTGATTCCCAATCGAGAGTTTCTTGAACGCCGTCTTCATCGGAATTTCCAGCCGCTGCGCCAGCCGTGCCGCCGCATTATCCGACCAGCGTGGAAAAAATCCTCTGTTTATGCGCACCAGTTCCGCCGGCGTCGCCCAGCCATAAAGCTGCTTGCGCTGCGGCACAAACCCCACACGCTCCAGGATGCGCATCAACTCCGTCTCTCGCGCCGGATCGAGCCCCAGCACCCGCGCGCTTCCCTTCGTCGGCCGCACCAGCCCCAGCAGCATCCGCATCGTCGTCGTTTTCCCCGCGCCGTTGCGCCCCAGGAATCCATACACCGCGCCCGGTTGGATCTTCAGGCTCAGCTCCGACACGGCCACTTGCGCCCCAAACGACTTGCTCAAGCCCTCCGTGAATATGGCCGCTTCGCTCATGCTTGGCCTCCCAATTTGTCGAGCTCCTCTTCCAGCAATTTCAGCGTCTCTTCCCGTGTCAACCGCAATTGCCGCCCTTCCACCGCCAACTGCCGCGCGTGCGGGCGCAGCCGCTTCACCTTCTCGCTTTTCAGCAGCCCCGGCAAACCATCCGCGACAAACGTCCCGCCACCCGGAACGCTCCGCGTCACGCCATCGCGTTCCAGGTCCTGATAAGCCCGCGCCACCGTGTTCGGATTGATGCGCAGCTCCGCCGCCAGCTTTCGCGTGGAAGGCAGCGCCTCGCCGGTGCGCAGCGCCCCCGCGGCCACCGCCTGCTTCACCTGCGCTTCCAGTTGCAGGTAAACCGGCACGCCCGACGACGGGTTGAGGTGCAAGAGCATGCTGTACTAATACACTAGTACAGTTTCCGTGTCAAGCCCTTTTCGCAAATGTGCTCTCCGGCCACCCCCCGCCCCTGACCGATTGACCCCACAGGGCTAAAAATTTCTCTTGCCTAAGTCCCCATCTTGTGGTACTCTGTCTTTGCGTTTGTTGCTCTTGTATCGCCTTTGGGTAGTAAAGCGGTCGCAAGGTCACACTTGCGGCCATTTTTTTGTTCGCTG
>Ga0209488_10004442_pt1 | contig 10964 bp, 10 predicted proteins | sample Rivendell_Oct201_8_FD_188349 | JGI IMG/M metagenome (GOLD analysis project Ga0209488, IMG submission 188349) | Vadose zone soil microbial communities from the Eel River Critical Zone Observatory, Northern California, USA -... | ecosystem: Environmental > Terrestrial > Soil > Vadose zone >... | reverse complement strand
GGCTCGCGATGATGGCGCAGGACGGCCTCGCGCAGGCGATCCGCCCAGCGCACACGCCGTTCGACGGTGACACGGTCTTCGCGCTCTCGATGGGGAGCGGCTCCCTTGCCAGCCCCGATCAGCTCACTCGGCTTGGCGCGGCCGCCGCGTCCTGTCTTGCGCGCGCGATCATGCGCGCGATCACGGAGGCGGAACCGCTCGGTGGCTTCCCGAGCTGGCGGCAGCGCTGGGGGTCGGCGGCGGTTTGAGCCGGCTTAAGCCGCGGCTCGTCTCTCCGAGCCGATCCGCTCCAGCGCCGATCGTTGCGGCGCCGGACGTTCAGGCAATGCCTCGGCGGCGAGCGGCAGGCACACGCGGACGCGGGTCCCGTGCCCGGGTTCGCTGTCGACGCGGATGATCCCGCCATGCTGATCGACGATCTGCTTCACGATCGAGAGGCCGAGCCCTGTGCCATAGCTTTTCGTGCTGAACAGCGGCTCGAAAATATGCTCCTGGTTTTCGGGCGCGATGCCGGGGCCCGTGTCGATGACCGTCAGCACGACAAGGCCCGGAGCGATGCCGGTCCGCACCGTGATGCCCTTTTCGGATTCCGCCGGCATATCGTCCATCGCCTGGCAGGCATTCTCGATCAGATCCAGCAACAGGCGTTGGATGCGATCGGGATCGATCGCGGCGATCGCGTTCCCGGCGCGCAGTTCGGCACTCAATTTGAACGGTACCCAACTTTTCTGCTCGGCGACGATATCGGTGAGCCACTGGTCGAAGTTGATCGTCTCGGCCTGTATATCGCGCGTTTTTGTGTACTCGACGAGATCCGAGCTCATGCGGTCGCAGCGCTCCAGGCTGTGCTCCATCCGGGTGAGCGGCCGCTCGAGCTCGCTGCCGCTGTCGGCAAGCACGCCCTTCAGGGTATCGAGCGCTTCGCGCAGGCCATTGAGCGGGACGCGCAGCTCGCGCGCGACCGCGCCGGTGACATGTCCCAGCACAGCGAGCCGTTCGACCTTCAGCAGTTTGGTTTCCGCTTCGAGGCGGGCGCGCTCGGCTTCGAGCTTGTCGCCGCGTATGGCGACGAGTTCGTCATGCGCGTGGATCTGGCGAGAGGTCAGATACATCATGAGCCCGATCGCCAGCGCGCCGCCGATCGCGAAGAGTCCGACGATCCACATCTGGCGCCGCCAGTCCGCCAGCGCCGCCGACGCGCCTCGGCTGACCGCAACCGCCAGCGGATAACCGGTGAGTGGGCGGATGGCCTCGATACGCCATCCCTGCTCCGAACTGCTCTCGCGCAATGTCGTTTTCCCGGCGGCGGCGAAGACCGCGCGCAGCTCGCCCTCACCGATCACGATATCTGCTTGTTCGGACAATGCGGGGTATCGCGCCAGCACGCGCCCATCCGCACCGATCACCGCAACCCGCGTGTCATCTGCGAGGGGCGCGGTCTCGAAATTCGCGGTGAGCTTGGCGAGCGGCACCAGCGCGGCGATACCGCCGGTCGCGGCGCCTTGTTCTCCGAAGACGGGCTGCGCCACCGGCAGTCGGAAGGTCCCACTTTGCCGATCTTCGATCGGCGTACCGACAAACCGCGCGCGGCTCGATGGGGCGGCGCGCGCCGCGAAATAATTTTTATCTGCAATCTCGGCCAAATCCGCCGGCCAGGCGCCGGCCGTCCCGAGCACCTTGCCGTCAGGCGCGATCAGCGCAATCGCGTCGATTTGTCCGGAATGCTCGATGACCTGCTGCAACAACCCCGTATTCTCCAGCGCCGCCGCGTCGGTGCGGGAGGCTGCTGCCGCGATGTCTCCGGAGCCACGCAAGCGGTCGGCGAGGCGCCCCAGGATCGGGTCGACCCCTTGCAGCGAGCGGATCGTTGCCTCGGCAAGCACAGTGTCGAGCCGGCGCAGCTCGTCGGCGGTCGTGTTGAGCACCTGATGCCGCAGATAGCCGCCCGCCAAGCAGCAGGCGACGAGGAGACCGGTGATCCAGACGACCCCCGTGGCGAGCAATGTCGCGACCGGCCGCACGCTCGGCAGGAGTCTGCGGCTGCGGGGCGCCTCTACGACTTCTTCTTCTGCCGGAACGGAAGCCATGCTGCCGCTCAATCCTTTGGTAACCGAGCGACTGAACGCCTGCTTGATTGACAAACGGTTAAGCGGCGGCGATGCGCCTTAGTCGGCCCTGCCCGGCGGGCCGGCTCGCTTACCCGACCACCCGCGCGCGGCACTCGCCAAAGCCGATCGGCACATAGCCGTCGCGCCGGCAATGGGCGCGGAAGATGACCTCGTCGCCGTCTTGCAGATATGTGCGGCTCTCGCCGGTGTGCAGCGTAATCGTGCGTTGCCCGGCATGGCTGAGCTCATTGAGGCTTCCCCAGCCTTCCTCGGTCGGTCCCGAGATCGTGCCGCTTCCGAAAATGTCACCGGGCAGCAGATTACAGCCGCCGCAAGTGTGATGCGCGACGAGCTGCGCCACGGTCCAATACAGGTCCAGCGTGTTGCTGCGCGACATGCGGTGCGGTGCGAGCGCCTTCTGGCGCATCTGCGGCGTCAACAGCAGCGCTTCGAGCTCGATGTCGAAGGCGCCCGAGCGCTGGTCGTTATCGTCCCAGAGATAGCTTAGCGGGCGCGGGTCGCCGGCGGGCCGCTCCGGCTGTGCGACGTGGAAGGGTTCGAGCGCCTCGGCGGTGACGATCCAGGGCGAGACCGTGCTGCCGAAATTCTTGCCGAGGAACGGACCGAGCGGCGGCATCTCCCAGAACTGGATGTCGCGCGCCGACCAGTCGTTGACCAGGCCGAGGCCAAAGATGTGTTTGCTTGCTTCGCCGATCGGGATTGGTTCCCCCTGCCGGTTGCCCGGCCCGATCCACACCGCCAGTTCGAGCTCGTAATCGAGATTGCGGCAGGGCCCGTAACTCGGCGTCGTCTCGTTCGGCACCATGTATTGCCCGGCAGGGCGCCGCACCGCGATCCCCGACTCGCGCAGCGAGGAGGCCCGGCTGTGATAGGCGACTGGCACATATTTGTAATTCGAGCTCAGCGGATTGTTAGGATCGCGGCGGCGGCCGCCGTTCCGGGCATGGTGAATGCCGGCAAAAAAATCGGTGAAGTTGCCAATCGCCGCCGGCAAATGCAGCCAGCAATCGCTGGCGCGATGCAGCAGCTTGTCCGCGAGCGGTTCAAGTTTGGCACGTCCGGCTCCGTCCGCCGCAAGCAACGCGAAGACCTGCTGCCGCAACGCCCGTCGCGGCCCGGCTCCCAATGCCATGAGCGAGTTGAGCATGCCGCCGGAGGCGGCTTCAGCCCCGGTCGCCGCTTCTCCCGAAAACAGCCCGGCATCATTCGCGGCGCGCAGATCGAAAATCATGTCACCGATCGCGACGCCGCCGCGGCGTGCCGCATCGGGCGCGGTGCGCCCCGGCGGGCTGAACACGCCGAAGGGCAGGTTCTGCAGCGGGAATTCGCTATGGCCATTCGCCGAGGCGACCCAGCTCTGGCGGGCTTTGTCATGCGTTTCGTCGGTCATTTTTGCGAATCCTCCCGTCTAGTTTCCGTCGCTCGCGGCCGCGACCGCCGGCAACACCATTCTTTCCGCGCGCACCACACGACGCACAGCGTAAATTGCCGAACCGAGCGCCACCGCGACAAACCCCGAGAACACGAGGATCATGCCGAGCGGGCTGTCATGCGGCAGCAGCGCGACGGCAAAGCTCCCAACAGCGGCCATTGTCATTTGCAGAAAGCCCATGAGCCCTGACGCGGTCCCGGCAATCCGGGGATGAATACTGAGCGCCGCGGCCATCACTGAAGGCTGGCTCAAGCCGTCGCCGATCTCGGCGAAAGCGATCGGCAGAAACAAGGCCCAGACGCTGAACCCGCCCGAGAGGTAACAGAGTGTCACCACCCCGGCGCCGCCCAGCGCCAGGGCGCGGCCGGCGATCAGCAGCCGCAAGCTGCCGACGCGCAGTGCGAACTTCGCCGCCGCGGCATTGCCGAGCATATAGGTCGCCATCGGGAACAGGATCATGAGCCCGTAGGTGCTGGGCGGCTCGCCAAGCGCGTCGGTGACGAGATAGGGCGCGCTTGCGATAAACGTAAACCATGACGCGCTGGTGCAGGCGCTGCACAGCGCAAATCCGCCAAACCCCGGCGAGCGCAGCAGAAGCGCGTAAGAGCGCGCCATGCCGGCAAAATCGAGCGACGCCGGGTGCCGGTTGGTCTCGGCGAGCCGTATGACGGTCGCGGCGAACACGACCGCGCCGAGCGCGCCGAGCAGGACGAAAATGGCGCGCCAGTCGAACCACTCGGCGAGGTAGGCGCCGAGAGCCGGCGAGATCGCCGGCGCCAGCGTCATTGCCATCATGACGAGCGCGAGGCCGCGCGCCGCCATCTCCCGGTCATAGACGTCGCGGATGATCGCCCGGCTCAGGACGATGCCGGCGCAAGCGCCGAGCGCCTGCAGCAGCCGCCCGACGATCAGGGCCGCGAGCGACCATGCGCTGGCGCACAACACCGTCCCGGCGAGAAACAGTCCCAGTCCGGCGATCAGGACCGGCCGGCGGCCGAAGCGGTCCGACACCGGCCCATAGATCAGCTGCCCCGCGGCGATGCCCCCGAGATACAGGCTCAGCACGAGCTGCACGTGCGCCGGGCTGTCGCCGAACACCTGGACGAGGACCGGCAATGCCGGCACGACCATGTGCAAGGCGCAGAACGCCAAGGCCGTAATCGCCGACAGCAGCGCCAGTGACGGCGCGGGATTACGCTTCATCCAGACGCGGCGCGGAAGCTGGCCAGGCTGCGGCGCTGCCGGCCGTCGGCGTCGAAATTGCCCGGGTCGAGCCAGGCCTCGAAGGCAGCGCGCAAGGCGGCCCATTCCCGATCCACAATCGAAAACCACGCCGTGTCACGGTTGTGGCCGCGGGTGATCATCGCCTGTCGGAACAGCCCCTCATAGGTGAAGCCGAGCCGCGTTGCGGCGGCCCGGCTCGGCAGGTTGCACGAATCGCATTTCCATTCGTAGCGGCGGTAGCCAAGCTCGTCGAAGACGCGCCGCATCATCAGATACATGGCTTCGGTTGCCGCCGGCCGGCGCTGCAGGCGCGGGCTGAAATTGAGCCCAGCGACCTCGATCGTGCCGTGCACCGGTTGGATGTTTGCATAGGCAGCGACGCCGACCGCCTTGCCGCTCACGAGGTCGATGATCGCATGAAGTATCCGCGCCTTGTCGGCGCGGGAATCCTCGACCCATTTTCGGTAATCCGCCAGGGTCGCGAACGGGCCATAATTGTAATAGGTCCAGTTGCGCCCTTCGCGATCTTCCGAATTGGCCTCGAACAATTCGGCGGCGTGGCGGTCCGGATCGAGCGGCTCGACTCGCGCGAGGCGGCCGATCATCGGCATGCGCGGCGGCGCCAGACGCGGCGTCCAGCCCGGCACCGGAAACCCGACCGCCTGCCCCAGATGATTGCGTCGCGTGTCGCTGTCGTTCATGGCATCCCCACCGAAAGCCACCACAGGCCGAGGAGGATCGTCAACAAGCTCAGCGGCATGCCGACCTGGAAATATTCCCAGAAGCCGATCGTCACACCCTCGGCGCGCGCCAGCTGCACGACGATCAAATTGGCGACCGAGCCGAGCACGGTCAGATTGCCGGCCAGTGTCGAGGCCATCGCGACGACGAGCCAGGCGTGCTGCGGATCGCCGGTCTGCCCGACAAACGGACGCAATACGAGCACCGCCGGCACATTGCTGACGAGGTTCGACAATACCGCCGTGACGGCGCTTAGCACGCCCGTATCGCCGAGCCCCGCGCGTCCGATACCGTCGATGACCTCCGGCGTCAGCAACGCCTTTTCGAACCCGGCCACGACGACGAAGAGCCCAGCGAACATCAGCAGCAGCGGCCAGTCGATCTCGCGGTAGATCCGCTCGCTGCGCACGATGCGGGTCAGCAGCATGAAGCCGCCCGCGATCAACGCGACTTTCGCGGGCGGCTGCCCGGCAAAAAACGCTGCCATCATCACTACGACGACCAGCACCGATTTGATCGCGAGAGGGCGGTGCACATGCGGCGGGCGCGCCGATACCAGCCGCAAGGTCGTAGAGTTGAAGAACTCGCTCGGATAGCAAACCGCAATCAGCCCCATTGTCGCCAGCAGCCCGGCCGCGGCCACCGGCGCCAGGGCCGCCGCGAACGCGCTGTAAGGAATATGCGAGAAGCCGCCGATCAGAATGTTTTGCGGATTCCCCGTGATCGTCGCAACGCTGCCGATATTGGCGGCCATTGCGACGGCTAACAGATACGGGATCGGATTGCGCTCGAGCCGCAGCGCGATATCGGCGACGAGCGGCGTCATGACGAGGCAAATCGCGTCGTTCAGCAGAAAAGCGGAAAACAAGCCGGAGGTCAGCGTAATGGTTGCGAGCAGTGCCAACGGGTGCCGGGCACGCGCTACGGTCCAGCCGGTGACGAGGCGAAAGAATCCCGACAGCCGCAGATTGCCGACGACGATCATCATGCCGAGGAGAAGCGCGACTGTGTCGAAATCGATGACCCGGGAGATATCGTCGATACCCACCCCGCCGACCGCCAGCATGAGACTTGCGCCGACCAACGCCGCGCCGGCGCGGTCGAGGCGGAAGCCGGGCAGGCGGCCGATCGCGATAACGAGGTAGGTGACCGCAAAGATCTCGAAGATCGCGGCGCGCGGCGGTGTCCCGGAGGGGGCCTCGTACCAAGCGAGCGCCGCCGCCGCGACCAGCGCCGTCATGGCGATGATGCCGCCCATCTCGCCGCTTCGGCTTCTCCGGCTGCTGGTTCCGCGGCGGCCAATCATGCGAGGCGGGCTAAACCAGCGGAGCGCCGGTCGCGGCGCCGTTTGGACATGGCTAACCGGAATCCTTCCTTGTCAGGACGGCCCTTGTCAGGACGGCGACGATCCGAACCTACCTCGCTTCGGTCAAGCCGGCGTAAGCCTGTTCGCCCGAGGGCTAGGCATGCGACCTTATTCGCGGCATGGGGGTTGACGAAAGGTCGGGAGACCTTATTCTCATCTCTAGCATAATAGCTGCTGCCGGCCGGCGCCCCGCCGTCCGGCTTTTCCGGACCCCAATAATGCTCATTATGAGCATTAATCAGGAGTTGTCCCAGTGTTGTACACCCCGACCCCCCGCGCGGCGCCGAACCCGCCCGTCCCGCCGTTGCCGCTGCCCGAGCTCTACAGCCGCGTCGAGCGGCATGTGCCACCCTTCGAGTGGCGCATCCTGGCGGACGACATCGCTGCGATCTTGAAGCTCAAGCGCGAGAAAAACGCGGTCATCCTGGCGCATAACTATCAGACGCCGGACATCTACCACACCGTTGCCGACATCGTCGGCGACAGCCTGGCGCTGGCGCGCGAGGCGGTGCGCACCGATGCCGAGGTTATCGTGCTCGCCGGCGTCCATTTCATGGCCGAAACGGCGAAGCTCCTGAACCCGGAAAAGACCGTGCTGATCCCCGATCTGGAAGCGGGCTGCTCGCTGGCATCATCGATCACGGCCGAGGATGTGCGCCTCATGCGCGCGCGCCATCCCGGCGTGCCGATCGTCACCTATGTCAACACCTCGGCCGCAGTGAAGGCGGAGAGCGATATCTGCTGCACCTCGGGCAACGCCAAGAAGATCGTCGAGGGGCTCGGCGTGCCCAAAGTCATCATGCTCCCGGACGAGTACCTCGCCCGCAACATCGCCGCCCAGACCGAGGTCGAGATCATCGCCTGGATGGGCCATTGCGAGGTGCATGAGCGCTTCACGGCCGACGACATCCGCGACCTCCGCGCGACGCACCCTGGGGTCACCGTGCTGGCGCATCCGGAATGCCCGCCCGAGGTCGTCGCCGAATGCGACTTCACCGGCTCGACCGCGGCGATGGCCGATTATGTCGGGCAACGCCGGCCGAGCCGTGTCGTGCTGCTGACCGAATGCTCTATGAGCGACAATGTCGCGCTGCAATATCCCGATCTCGATTTCGTGCGGCCCTGCAATCTGTGCCCGCACATGAAGCGCATCACCTTGCCGAAGATCCGCCGCGCCCTCGAAACGATGAGCCACGAGGTGACCGTGCCGCCGGAGATCGCCGAGGGGGCGCGCCGCTCGGTCGAGCGCATGCTGGCTTTCGGCTGAACCGAGCTCTCCCCGATGCTGCGTCTCCTCATCGAGCCGATCGTCCGTGCCGCATTGACCGAGGATCTCGGCCGCGCCGGCGACATCACGACCGATGCCGTCGTGCCGGCCAATGCCGAGGTCACCGCGCTCATGGTCGCGCGCCAGCCCGGCGTGCTGGCCGGGCTCGAGGCCGGGCTCCTCGCCTTCGAGCTGCTCGACCCGAGCCTCCGCCTCGAACGCCTCTGCGCCGACGGGAGCCGGCTCGAGCAGGGCCAGGCGGTGGCACGCATCAGCGGCCGCGCGCGGCCGGTGCTGGCGGCCGAGCGGACTGCGCTGAACCTCGTCTGCAGGCTCTCGGGCGTCGCGACGGCGACGCGCTCGTTGGTCGATGCGATCGAGGGGCACAAGGCCAAGATCGTCTGCACCCGCAAGACAACCCCCGGGCTGCGCATCCTCGAAAAGGAGGCGGTGCGCTTGGGCGGCGGCGCCAATCACCGCTTTGGTCTCGACGACGCGATGCTGATCAAGGACAACCACGTCGCGCTGGCCGGCGGCGTCGGGCCGGCGCTCGAACGCGCCCGCGCCCAGGCCGGCCATCTCGTCAAGATCGAACTCGAAGTCGATACGCTCGACCAGCTCGCCGAGGCCTTGGAGTACGGCGTCGACGCGGTCTTGCTCGACAATATGGACCCGCCGACCTTGCGCCGCGCCGTCGAGATGGTGGCCGGCCGCGCCGTGACCGAGGCGTCGGGCCGCATCACCCGCGAGACCGCGCCCGAGATCGCCGCCGCCGGAGTCGACCTGATCTCCTCGGGTTGGATCACCCACAGCGCCCCAATCCTCGATCTTGGCCTCGATATCGACTAGTGCGGTGGATTTGAGGTCCCGCTGATCTGAGTGGCGGGCGCGAATTTCGGATTCGGCACACTAGCGCCGGCCTGCTCTGGGATTAATATCCGGAGAGGAAATCGTGAGGGTCTGATGGAGAGGCGCCAGAGCGAGGAGCCCCGCGCGGCGCGCTTCGCTCGTTATATCGAGGCTCGCCGCTTCGACCCGCCGCGGCCGCTCCTGATCAAGGCCGTCGCGCTTGCCGATCAGAAAGAGCACGCGCTCGATGGCGGTGCGGGCGCGCTGAACGCCACCAAATACCTGTTGTCGGCCGGTTTTGCGCAGGTCACCGCGCTGGACGCCGCGCCGCGCGCGCGAGAAGTCGCCAGTGAACTGGCAGACGACCGTGTGACATTCGTGCTGTCACGCTTCGAAGCGTTCGACTTTCCGGCAAACCGCTACGATCTCGTCAATGCGGAATTTTCACTGCCGTTTATAGCCCCGAGCGAGTTCGCGCCGACTTTCGCGCGATTGCTGCACTCGGTGAAGCCGGGCGGGATGTTCACTGGGCAATTGTTCGGACCGAATGACAGCTGGAATGTCGAGAACAGCGGCATGTCATTCCACACGCGGGCCGAGACCGAAGCCTTCTTCCGGGATTTCGAAATCGTGCACTTCGAGGAAGAAGATCATCCCGGCACGACCAAACTCGGTGAGCCGAAGCACTGGCACATTTTCCACATCATCGCGCAGCGGGCGGCGTCTTAGCGCCGACGCGAGCGCCTCGTGCCGAGCCGCGGGAAAGCGCTCGCAGCGATGCGATCGGCATCGCGGAAATCCAATTCGTGCGCCGCGGCGACGCGACTCGGCTCGCGCATCTCTACCAGCGTGATCCGCTGCGGGTGTTGTTTCCCGCGCCCGAGGCCAATGACATCCCGCTCGCGATATTGTTGACGACCTCCGGGGGCCTCGTCGCCGGTGACCGGCTTGCGATCGACATTAAGGTGGGGGAGGGCGCCGCCGCGCACGTCACCGCCGCGGCCGCCGAGAAGGTTTATCGTTCGACCGGCGCAACGACGGTGATCACGCAGCAGCTGCGCGTCGCAGAGGGCGCCTGGCTCGAATATCTGCCGCCCGAGACGATCCTGTTCGAGGCCGCGAGGCTGCGGCGCGAGACCCGTATCGAGCTCGCTGCGGGCGCGGGCGTTCTCGGTGGCGGCATTCTCGTTTTCGGGCGGCAGGCCCGCGGCGAGCGGCTGACCCATGGTCTCATCAATGAGCGCTGGGAGGTCTGGCATAACGGTGCGCTTGTCTGGGGCGACGCGCTGCATCTCGACGGCGATATCCGAGCGATCATCGCCGATGCAGCCTGCTTTGCCGGCGCTGCGGCGTGCGCGACACTGATCCTGGGCCCACCGAAGGGCGATCCCGCCGCCTTCCTCAACGCTGCTCGTACCATCCAGGCGCGCTCTGCTGCACCTGGCTTGCACGCCGGCGCGACCGTGGTCAATGGGCTCCTCATCGCCCGCTGGCTTGCCGCCGATGCACTCGCTGTACGGAATGCCTATGCCGAACTCGCTTGCCATTTGCGCGAGGCCGCGATGGGATTGCCGCCGTGCCTGCCGCGGCTTTGGCACGTCTGATGCTTAAGGAATGGGCATGAACCTGACCCCGCGCGAGAAGGACAAACTGCTTGTAGCGATGGCCGCGATCGTCGCGTCGCGGCGCCTCGAACGCGGCGTCAAGCTCAACTACCCCGAGGCGGTCGCGCTGATCACCGATTACGTGCTGGAAGGCGCGCGCGATGGCAAAACGGTCGCCGAATTGATGCGCGACGGCGCCACCGTGCTCAGCCGCGAGCAGGTCATGGAGGGGGTGCCTGAGATGGTCCACGACATCCAGGTCGAGGCGACCTTTCCCGACGGCACCAAGCTCGTCACCGTCCACCAGCCGATAAGGTGACGTGACGATGAACCCCGGCGAGCTGTTTCCGGC
>Ga0209488_10004439_pt1 | contig 10968 bp, 9 predicted proteins | sample Rivendell_Oct201_8_FD_188349 | JGI IMG/M metagenome (GOLD analysis project Ga0209488, IMG submission 188349) | Vadose zone soil microbial communities from the Eel River Critical Zone Observatory, Northern California, USA -... | ecosystem: Environmental > Terrestrial > Soil > Vadose zone >... | reverse complement strand
TTCATGCATGAGATGGTGAAGGCCGTCCGAGACTTGATGAAGGACGCTTATCCCGAACTCGTGGAAAATGCTGAGCGCATTGCGAAGATTGTTTTTGAAGAAGAGCGCCGCTTCGCTCACACTCTCGACGCCGGGCTGGCCCGCCTTGAGGCGGATCTCGCAACATTGCGCAAGGAAAAAGCTGACAGCCAGCGTGCCGCCCTCTCACGCGATCCACTGGGTGAACAGGGCATGTCGCGGGCAGAACTGGCGCAGCATCAGTACCAAAGCACACGCGAATTACGTTATCGCGGTGAAGACGCTTTTAAGTTGTATGACACGTTCGGTCTGCCCTTTGATTTCATCATGGACACTTGTCGTGACGCCGGCATCAGCGTGGACGTGGAAGGTTTTGAGCGCGCCATGCAAGCCCAGCGCGAACGTGCTCGCGCGTCGTGGAAGGGCGGCTCGAAGCAAACAGCGTCGCCGGTCTATCGTGATCTGAAGAAGACGGAGTTTGAAGGCTATCGCAATACGCGGTCAAAAGGCAGCGAAGTTCTCGCTCTCGTTAAAGATGGACAAGGCGTAAAAGCGTTGAATCCAGATGAGGAAGGCGAGGTTGTGCTGGACCATACGCCGTTCTATGCCGATTCCGGCGGGCAGGTCGGCGACATTGGAATCCTTTACGACGAATCGCACTCAAGCATTGTGGCCGAAGTGAATGGCTGTTACATGCCGGTGCAGGGTGTCCGCGCTCACAAGGTCAAAGCGCGCCAACCAATCCTGGTCGGTATGAAAGTTGATCCCGTGGTCCACGTGGACGTGCGCGAATCGACCATGCGCAACCACACCGCAACGCACCTGCTGCATGCCGCCTTGCGTGAAACTCTGGGCGAGCATGTGAAGCAGGCGGGCTCGCTGGTTGATCCCGGCCATCTGCGTTTTGATTTCTCGCACTTCGCCGCCGTGGCTGATGAAGAATTGCAGGACATTGAAGACCTGATGAACAAACACGTCTTGCGCAACACGCCCGTGGATACCATTGAAAATGTTCCCATCGACGTGGCCATCAATGAATACAAAGCCATGGCGCTGTTCGGCGAAAAATATGGCGACCGCGTACGCGTGGTAAAGATCGGCGAGTTCTCCACCGAACTCTGCGGCGGCACGCACACGCACGCCACAGGCGAGATTGGCCTGATCAAGATCCTGAGTGAAGGCAGCGTTTCTTCCGGGGTGCGGCGCGTGGAGGCCATCAGCGGCGAAGGGTCTTTGAAACATTTCCGGCTGGACCACAAACTGGAAAACCTGGTGTCATCCTTGATCCCGCAGACCAAATCTCACTCTCCGGCCGAGGCCCTGCGCGGCGAACTCGACAAGAAAGACGCGGAGATCAAGAAGCTGCAAAAAGAACTGGAACAGCTGCGCATGAAGTCAGCGGGGTCGCAGGTGGCTTCCGTGGGCGAGAAAGCGCGCGACATCAAAGGCGTGAAAGTTGTTGCCCAGCGCGTGGACAATCTTGATCGCGGCCAGATGCGCACGCTCGTCGATAACATGCGCAACAAGCTCGGCTCGGGCGTGGTCGTGCTGGGTTCTGTTCAGGATGGAAAAGTCGCACTGATCGTCGGCGTCACCGCCGACTTAACTTCGCGGGTGCAGGCAGGCAAAGTAATCAAAGTCGTTGCGGAGAAAGTTGGTGGCTCCGGCGGCGGACGCCCGGACATGGCCGAAGCCGGCGGCAAAGATCCCGCGCAACTCGACGCTGCGTTGAATGAAGCTTATGCTGCGGTGGAAGGGTTGCTTTCCTAACATCCCGAGCGTCGCGAGGGATCTCTATAGCAACGAAAATACATGCGCCCAGGTACTTTCCCTTTTTCTACCAATAATGCAACCTCATCAGCTTTGGGAAAAAAGAGATCTCTACGTTGACCTCTTGTTCGAAAAAGAGTCATGCGGTCGATCCAAATCGATTGGTTCCGAAATCAATCTTATGGAATGAGGATCGAACAGCTAGGCTCCGTTGCGTGGCAGCACGTTTTCGATACGCCGGTCCGGAATCAGCCAGATCAGCGCCGCAGCCACGTAGACCGCCTGGGCGATCCACGGCGAACGCAGCGTCGCAACGATCGCAACGAGGTAAAGCACCGGCGACAGCTTGCCCTTCCAATCGCGACCGATCGCCTTTTTCAGGATTGAATCCCGGCCTTGCCCGTGGATGATCGTCTGCTGGAGCAAGTAGTATGCGATGGCGGCCATCAACAGCACCACACCGTAGAGCACAGTGGGCGCCACGGTGAAATGGGTTTCGCCCATCCATCCCGTGGCGAACGGAAACAACGATAGCCAGAACAAGAGGTGCAGGTTGGCCCATAGCATCGCGCCGCTCACCCCGGTGCTGGCATGCAGCATGTGATGGTGGTTGTTCCAGTAGATGCCAACGTAAAGGAAGCTCAGGACATAGCTGAGGAACACCGGCAGCAGCGGCACCAAATCCTGCAGACGGTCGCCATGCGGTACCTTCATCTCCAGCACCATGATCGTGATGATGATCGCGATCACGCCGTCGCTGAACGCCTCCAACCGCCCTTTGGCCATCTTCCCTCCGCAACAGTTCCCCGGGCAGAGAACGCGATTGTCTCCGGTTCAGATCGCGTCGAGTTTGCCTTGCTTAGTGGACTCTGCCTTGGGCTGCATTCTATCCTGTGTAGCACAGAAGTTCCGGTGACACGGGCCCAAAATGGCTGGCGACCTTCCATGCTAGCTGTCGCTCTTGGCTTGTACCTTTGGTTCCTGTAGATTTCTTAGGTCGGACGTAACTCATTCACAGCTCATTCACTCTTTATTAGTCCAAGGAGAAACAACTTGAAGAAATTTGTTCTCGGTCTGATTGTTGGCTTGTTGATTCCGGTGATTGGCGGCTATTTATACATAAAAATGGGCATGATGCCGGTGGCCACGGCGTCAGCCCCGCTGCCGATGGAAGAAAAGATCGCAAAGATGGCCCTACGGGTGCGGATGGCGAAAGATCCGATACAGCAATCGCCCGTCCCCGCGGACGAAACCAACATGACCCAGGGTGCGCATATTTACCTTGAGAATTGCGCTTTCTGCCACGGCTTTGCCGGCGAAAAAGCCAGCTTTGCCGCCAAGGGCATGTTCCCCCTGCCGCCACAGCTGCTCTCCGGCGACGACATGGTCACCGACGATCCACCAGGCAAGATTTACTGGAAAGTGGAGAACGGAATCCGTCTGACGGGAATGCCGGGATTCAAAGACATGCTCACGCCCACGCAAATGTGGCAGGTATCACTCATGCTGCAGCATGCTGACAAACTGCCGGACCAGACAAAAGCGGCCTTGGGCAAGCAGGCAGCGCTTCCCGTTGCGCCACCTAGCCCGACGCCGGCGGCAATGCAGGGCAAAAAGCCAATAAAAATCGGTGGCCAGAAGTAAGAGAGATAAATACGATAAGAACCGGGGCCGCCGCAGGTTAGCGCGGCAGCCCATGGGAGTGGTTAGAGTTTCTCGTGGAATTCGCAACCGGAGCAGGAAATGAAGATGCCGCCGGGAGTGTTGCGTTCGCGGTCTTTCACCCGTTTTACGATCCGGGTCGGCTTGCCGCATTTGGGGCAATCAGTGCTCTTGGTGGTGTCCATTATTTTCTTGCGGTCCGCCGTTTTGGCGATCTTAGCCATGATTCAATCTTCTCCTGGGATGTCGGTTTTCCGCGGCCATTCGGCGGCGGCAATGCGGTAGTGGAAATTTTGGGGACGGCACGCCAAAAGCGGTGCGTCGCAATGACCGCAACAATATGATTTTACACTGAGTGTGCAGCTTTCGTCTCTGATACCCCCGGACCGCGGCGGAAGACGCAAAAAACAAGCTTTACTTGTAACCCGCACTTCGGTTATCAATCAATACACTTGCAACATTCATTCCAGGGGAGAAGATGAAGAAACTAGCGCTGATATTGCTTACGGCTGCGGCCTTAAACGTGTTCGCCGCGGAAACCAAGGTGCAGGGTTATCTGGTAGACCTGGCCTGCTCAAGCGAAGAAGGACAGAAACCCGGCTTTGGGGCCAAGCATTCCAAAGAATGCCTGCAAATGCCGGAATGCGTGAAAAGCGGCTATGGCGTGCTTACAGACGACAAGAAAGTGATCAAATTTGATGCGGCGAGCAATGCCAGGGCCAAGCGGTTCATTGCTGGTCTGAAGAAAACAAAGGACATCAAAGTCAACGTGACAGGAACCGTGAAAGACGAGAGGATCGCCGTAAGCAAGATTGAATTGCAATAAACACTAACGCTTTGATCGATAAAATTAGGAAGGCCGCGCACGACGCGGCCTTTTCCTTTGCGCGCCACCCCGTGCGCCATGATCCCACGTTACCTTCGTACATTGTCCGCAAGTGTTTGATTCTGTGTGGCTTATTGCTACACCAATAAAGCCAAACACCCCATCCCACCCATGACGGTACTGTCCCGCCCGTTGCAAAGACAGCACTTAGCCGGTTTGGCAAACTTGGCCCGCCAAGTGCATTTATCCACGGCGAGTACTTCCCCACTCACTGAAACTTGGAGGCCCCTATGAAGCGGTACTTACTTTTAACAGTCGTAACTGTTGCTTTGATTCTGGCGACAGGCTGCGGCGGGACCAGCAATCTCACCGCCGGACCGACAAACGCCACCATCAACACTACCGACGGTCTGAATGACCAGATCGTGAAGTTTGAGCTTTCTGTCAGCTCGCTGACACTTACCGGAAGCGGAACCACAACCAACACGGGCAACCTACTTTCCAAAACGTCTGAGGTTGAGTTTGTCCATCAGGCGGGATCGTTTGAACCCTTGGCACTGGTAAACATTCCGCCGGGAACGTACTCCGGAGCATCCCTTACCGTTGCCAATCCGGAAGTGGTGGTTATGAACAATGCTGTACCGCCAGCGCCGGTAAAAATTCCGGCAACTCTTTCCAGCGCCAGCGTAACGGTGACTTTTACCGCCCCGATTACCGTGACCAGCAGCAATTCCTCGGTCATTAACTTTGACCTGGACTTGGCCAGCTCAGTGGTGCTCAGCGGTACGCCGCCGACTTCGGCTGCCGTCACGCCAAAATTCAACGTGACCACGGCCACTGCGAACAACTCTGACGAAGACAGCGGCGAAATGGACGACGTTCACGGCAGCGTGACGGCCATAGCAGCGCCGAACTTTACCATCCAGACCAAGACCAGCAGCATCGTTTTTGCCACCGACGCCAGCACGCAGTTCAAGGATGGCATTACGTCGCTTTCACAGCTGAAGGTGGGTGACATTGTTGAAGTGGATGGAACCACCAAGCCCGACGGCAGCAAGCTTGCCACCAAGGTCGGTGTGGAAGAAGGCCAGAGCGGCGAAGAAGCCGAAGGCGTAATTACCGCAGTGACCGGCACGCCGGCCACGCAGATCACGATTGCACACCAGGTTGATTCGTCCGGCACGGCCACGGCGCCGGTAACGGTGGACATTGCGATCGGCGCGGGGACTGCATTCTCCGTGCGCACAGACAAACTGAACCTGGGCGGCGCCACGCCGGCCTTCGATGCCAGCCACATCGGTAAAGGTCAGCGCGTTGAAGCCGATACCGGCAGCAGCACCGCCACGCCGATGCTCGCAGACAAACTGAAGCTGCGCGAACAGGCTCTGGTGGGAACGGTTTCCGCTGCAAGCGCGTCAGGCTTTACGCTGACGCTGAACGCCAGCTCCGCTTTTGCCACCCTGACCGGTCAATCGACCGTCGCGGTTTCAATCGTGAGCGGCACCAACCTGAAGGTCACACCCGCGAACACTAACACTGTGCGCGTGCGTGGTCTTATCTTCTTCAACGCCGGCGCGTACAGCATGATCGCGGCCCGCGTTGACGATAACAAATAGCTCGATCATTAACCGAACCTTCCAAAACTGGGTCCGCTTCGGCGGACCCTTTTTTATACCCATCTAGTACGGCGGTTTTTGGCAGCATCTACTCACTTTAATGTTGACAATGATAATTACGTTGCTATGCTTGCCTCCTATAATTGCAACAACGAGGCTATAGCTTATGCTTGCACGGGGTCTCATTGTCACTTCCACTCTGGTAATTTCTATAGCTTATGCATCGGCGCAGACTGCTAAGTTTTCTGATCACTGTTCAGACGGCACAGCATTGCCCTTTGCCCCTATTGAATTAAAGCATCCCATTGACGCAACCTGCGGGACCAAAGGGAAGCCTACGTCTTCCGCTCCCAGCCAATTGCAAAATGAAGCAAAGAATAATTTCTGCGGAGCCGCTACGGGCGCTTCGCCGGAAAGTTTCACCCCTCAGATGTTTTTTGACCTGGAACATAACACGCATATCAATTCCGGAACCGGCAAAGAGCCGGCGGACCGGACGGAGTTGCAGCACCTTGGCGAAGGAAAGATCGTCAGGATGAAAGCAAATTTGATTGAAGCTCATCATGCCGACGTCGGCAGCGGAGAGAGCGTAAACTGTGGCGGGCTGAAGGAAGAAGATAACGATATTCACATCGCGTTTGGCCCCACCGCCAACACCTTGGAATGCAAGAGCGTATCCGGGGAAATCAGTCCCCATTTCCGTCCCGCCTCCTGGAATGAAATAGGACATTTCGAAAAATTCGACCCGGCAACGAAAAAGAATATCGTGAACGCCATGCTGGCATCCCGGCTCCAGGCACATCCGTATCGAATCACAGGACAACTGTTCTTCGATGCTTCGCACACGCTGTGCGCCTGTGGCACCAAATGTAACCCTTCACGAAGTGCACGTTGGGAAATCCATCCCATCTATAACATTGAAGTCTGTAAGGCCGGTACTCCCTGCAACACCGACACTGACTCTGACTGGATCGCATTTGACACGTGGTGGAATACTCTGGTGCCACCGCAGCCGATAAAGCCTCCGCATAGCCATCAGCCGCATGAAACTAAAAAGAAAGGGACGCCAAAAGCAAAAAAGTAAGCAGCGTTAGCTGTTTACAAAGTTTAGTGGGCCGCCGCTACGCCGCAACAGTTACGCTTACTTCCCTCGATAACCACAGTCCGCGTCTGGCCCAGCGCGCGATTGAGCGACTGTTTGGGAATCGAAGTTACGAGCGGTTTAAGAAGCCATCCCAGCCCTGTGGGTATGTCGCGCGTGAGGGACAGGGCTTCACATTGCAGGTAAACGCCGCCGTCTTTTTCTTCAAAACGCCAATAGGTATTTAGCCGCCAGAGATAGCCATGGCCTGTGCCAACCGGCAGCTCTTCGCCGTCCGGCTTGTTGGGGTCTTTTACCTCAGCAATGCGGGTGCTGATGGAGTTGGAATAAACCTTGCTTGCGTCCACGCTGCCCCAGTGGACGTCATATGTCGTATTGAAATCGACTGTGGTGAATCGCTTCTGATGCAGGCGCAGGAACATTTTGAAATCGTCGCCATTATGAGCGATGGTGCGTGACGCACTCACGTCGGGCTTGTAGAGGTCGGCTCGGCGGTCATAGTCTTTGACGATAGGGAGCGTTCTGGCCAGCGTGGCGCCGGGAATGAAGATGAGCCCTACCCAGTGATGCAACATTCCGTCCGGGATATCAGAGCTAACGCCGGAGGCCTTGGTTTCCAGTTTTTCCACCAATATCTCGCCTTGCCTGAGCTGGTCATAAGCCTGCCGTCTGGCGTCAGGATTCATGCCGTCGATATAGAGAAACGTCCCATCCGGACGCAACTCAGTGGTGAAACGCGCTTCAGTGGCCGTGACGTAACGGTCAAAGGCGGTGGTGGTCTTCTGCTTGAGTTCGGCCGCCGGGGCGACGTGACACAAAGCAATGGAGATGAAGAGCGAAGCAAGGAACCGGGTAATATAAGTTCGTCTCATGGAATGTTGGGAACCGTCTCTCAAATAAGATGCACGGTTCCGGGCGCTGTATCAAGGCGTTTCAAGCCAGATTATCGATAATTGAGGCGGTTGACTTGAAATTTACCCGCATTTTCAGAGTTCTCCAATGCGAAACCTTCGGGAGAATCGTTTATCTTTAGGCCTTTCCTAAAGTTTTAGTACCTCTGGAAGCAGGTTTCGCGGGCAATCTGAGTTAAACTCTTCTCAACCCTCCCCCTATTTGGTTCGAATTGAGTATGGCGAATAACCACCGGTCAGACATTTTGTTCTTTTTCGGCGTGATCCTCGCTTTGTGGGTCGCGTACAGCGTTCGTGACGTGCTGATGCTCATTTATGTGAGCGCGCTGTTCGCCGTGGTACTGTCGCCGGCCATCGGCATGATTCAAAAAATGCGGATCGGCGGCTGGCGCGCCGGACGCGGCTTCGCCATCGTCTTTCTTATTCTGATGCTGGCGCTGGCAGGCACTCTGTTTGCGGCGTTTGCCCTGCCTCCGGTTTATCGCGACGGCCGCAATTTCTCCGCTGACTGGCCCCGGCACATGTCTGAACTCACCGACGGAATCAAGCGTCTTCCCTTTGCCGCCAAGGTCGATCCGGCCGGATTACAGAAATATGCTACCGAAATTGCCGGGGGCGCGGGTGGACTCTTCTTAAACCTGGCGGGGGGAATTTTTGGATTCTTTACCGCTATCATCCTGACCGCTTACTTCATCATCGACGGTGATCGCACTTTCCACTGGGCAGTGTCCATGTTCCCACTGGGGCAGCAGTCGCGGCTGAACACAACACTGCTGCGCGCCAAAGCCCGCATGCGCAACTGGCTGATTGGCCAGTCGATGCTGATGCTAAGCCTTGGGGTCTGCAGCCTGATCGTCTATTGGGCGCTTGGCCTGAAATACTTTTACCTTCTGGCGATGTTTGCCGGCATCGCCAATATTCTGCCCATTGCCGGCCCCATCAGCGCGGTGGTGCTGGCGTCGGCGGTGGCCATACTGGACTCACCGCAGAAACTTGTGGGCGTGGTCATTTTTTTTGCCGTCTATTTCCAGATTGAAAGCGTCTTCCTCTCCCCGCGCATTATGCGCCATACCTTGAACCTGTCACCGCTCACGGTGATCATCGCGCTCTCACTGGGAGGAGCATTGGCCGGGGTCGTGGGCGCATTGGTTTCCGTTCCCACCGCCGCTCTGGTAATGGTCCTGGCGGATGAGTACCTGGTGAAACGCAAGCCGGTCGAAGCTGCGAAGGCAGCGGCGGCAGATTGAACGACTCCTCTCACCGCAATGGACGCGAAGGTCGCAAAGTAAGCTGCTCAATCCCTAGGCAACGCAGAACCAACAATTTATGTGAAATCACCCTCATTCCTTTGCGTCCTTGGCGACCTTTGCGGTAAATCTTCCCTCTCTTCTCCGTGCCTGCGTGTCTCCGTGGTGAGATTCTCGCCTGATGCTAAAATCTAATTTTCAACATCCATGACCAGCAAAATTCCAGTCGGCATTCTCGGCGCTACCGGGACCGTTGGGCAGAGATTCATCCAACTGCTCCACCAACACCCGTGGTTTGAAATCACGTGGCTCGCTGCGTCAGACCGGTCAGCCGGCAAGCTCTACCCGGAAGCCGCCAAGTGGAACCTGGCCACGCCGATCCCCGCCAACATCGCCGGGATGAAAGTTTCTGCCGCGGCGCCGGACAGCGGCACTCCCAGGCTCGTCTTTGCCGCGCTGGACGCCACCGCCGCACAGCAGATTGAGCCGGCCTTCGCCGAAGCTGGCCACGCCGTGGTCTCCAACTCCAGCGCCTTCCGAATGGCGGAAGATGTTCCTCTGATCATTCCCGAAGTCAATGGCGATCACGTTTCGCTCATCAAGACGCAGAAGTGGTACAAGAAAAACGGCGGCTTCATGGTAACCAACCCCAACTGCTCCGCCATTGGATTGGTGCTGGCGCTGGCGCCGCTACACCGCCGCTTCGGCATTGACAAGATTTTCGTTGCCACCATGCAAGCCATCAGCGGCGCGGGCTATCCCGGCGTGCCTTCGATGGACATTCTGGGCAACGTGATTCCCTACATCGCCAAGGAAGAGGACAAGATGGAGGCTGAGTCGCGCAAACTGTTGGGATCGCTTGACGGCTCGCGGATCATCGACGCCGACCTTACTCTGAGTGCGCACTGCAACCGTGTGGCCGTGGAAGATGGGCATACCGAGTCAATCTCACTCAAGCTGCGCAAGCCCTCCACGGCGGAAGAGATCATCGCGGCCTGGAATGAGTTCCGCTGCCTGCCGCAGAAGCTCAAGCTGCCGACCGCTCCGGAACAGCCCATCTTTTATGAGACCGCGCCGGACCGCCCGCAGCCTCGTCTGGATCGTGACCGTGGGCGCGGCATGTCGGCCGTTGTGGGACGGCTGCGTCCCTGCAATATCTTCGACTGGAAATTTACCGTGCTCTCACACAATACGATCCGTGGCGCCGCCGGTGCGGCCGTTCTGAACGGCGAACTGCTCAAAGCACAGGGATACCTGGGTTGAACACGAACTTTGCTAGGCACGCTCATAGGAACGGTCGAGCGCAGATGTGTGACTCGGTACCGTCAGCTTGCTTGAAATTGTCATTTCTCTTGGAATTGTCATTCCGAGCGCCCGCTTTTGGCGCGAGGAATCTGCTGCTTCTCAGCCTTGCCAAAGAGCAGATTCCTCGTTTCACTCGGAATGACAACTCACTACGGTTTCGCAACCGTATAAGCCCTTCAATTGAGGACCATAAGTTTTCGCTCCGTGTCTCCGTGCCTCCGTGGTGGGTGTTCTCAGGAGTGCCCTCATGATCGTGATGAAATTTGGCGGCACCTCGGTGCAGGACGCTCAAGCCATTGACCGCGTTGCGGCCATCGTGCGCGAGCGCCTGCACGAGCGCCCGGTAGTCGTGGTAAGCGCGCTGGCTAAAATCACGGATCAGCTTCTGTCCATGTCTTCGGCAGCCGGTGCGGGCAACCGTGAAAAAGCTCTCGAACTTTCCCGTGCCGCCCGCGCGCGCCATTACAACTGCGCCTGTGATCTGCTGGGAACACATGCGTTCGAACAGATC
>Ga0209488_10004438_pt1 | contig 10969 bp, 10 predicted proteins | sample Rivendell_Oct201_8_FD_188349 | JGI IMG/M metagenome (GOLD analysis project Ga0209488, IMG submission 188349) | Vadose zone soil microbial communities from the Eel River Critical Zone Observatory, Northern California, USA -... | ecosystem: Environmental > Terrestrial > Soil > Vadose zone >... | reverse complement strand
TCGCGGCTTTGCCGTGGGCCATGCTGACGGGTTTTTGCTGCGTCCAGAGGGTGGCCGACTGGAAGCCAGCAAGTAACCCAAGCGCCACTCCCCCATCCTTGCGCTTCAACTTCAGTACATGTACTCTGCTAAGTAATGGGCTTGGGCTGAGGTTCATGATACTTTCAGGTCGCGCGCTCTATTTTTTGCTTACAATACGCACATTCACGCCACGGTCTTGGAAGGAGTTTTGATGAAAGCAGGCGCATCGAAGAGAACGATTCGCATAGCTGTGGTAGAGAGCGATCCTCTGCGGTTTATTGGACTGAAGTCGCTGTTCGATACCGAGACAGATCTTGAATTGGTTTCCTGCAGTCTGGCGGAATTGGGTCCGCGCAAAGATATCGATCTTGTCCTGTTGGGAACAAGGGCGGGACAAAACCTGTTTGACGTGATGGCCGGCCTCAAAGCCGCCAGGCCTGATCTGCGTATCATCGTTACCGGAAGCGGCGCCGACGATGAAACGATTTTGAAAGCCCTGGCCGCAGGCGCAAAAGGCTATGTCGACGAAGCCGCATCCCCCGCGGAGTTTATCCAGGCCATGCGGATCGTGCACGCAGGTTCGGTATGGGCCCCGCGTCGCGTACTCTCCATTTTTATCGAACGCGTGACTTCTTCACCGGGGCGCATCTTTCCCGCAGGCAGGGTCACATTTACTGATCGTGAAAAAGAAGTTCTTGAGTTGCTGGTGGTAGGACGCTCCAATAAGGAGATCGGATCGGTGCTTGGCATAGAAGAGCGCACTGTGAAAGCACACGTCGCCAAGCTCATGCGGAAAGTCGGAGTGCAGAACCGCATCGCGCTTTCGGTGCATGCGATCACACATTCCCTGGTGACTTCCTCCAAATAATCGCCGCAAAGAATCAGGCCCTGCAGATAGTCTGCCGGGCCTTTTGTTTTGCGTGAGGCGGAACTTTGGGGGTTACTATCTTGGTATCTCCGTGAGTACATGTCCGAACTGACACGGCAGAAGGAACCCCGGTTACTTGCCGGGAAAATGGTGTGGATGGATACTCTATCCACCTACCACAGAACCTGGGAGACGGGGTTGGACACGGTCACGAGGGTCACCGTATCCAACCCTTTATTATTTTTCCGCATCTTCTTACCTGCTTCCAGCGACTAAAATCATTTTGAGGAAATTATGAGAACACTGCTTCGTGTTGTGTTGTTTGCCGTCACGCTTTCAAGCGCAGCCTTTGCTTCAGAAGCCGCGTCCAGCCGGTTGGAGTCGGCCGCTACCGTGTTAAACGAAATCATGGCCACGCCTGATAAAGGCATCCCTTCCGATATTCTTGGCTCAGCAAAGTGTGTAGCGGTCGTGCCTAATCTACTCAAGGGCGGTTTCATAGTAGGGGGAGCGCATGGACGGGGAATGGCCACCTGTCGCACCGCGACGGGCTGGAGCGCTCCAGCGCCTCTGACCACAACCGGCGGCAGCATTGGTTTGCAGATTGGCGGACAAGCCGTCGATTTGGTGATGGTGGTAATGAATGACCGCGGCATGCAGGCGCTGCTTACCAACAAGTTTAAGCTCGGGGCGGACGCATCAGTCGCCGCGGGGCCAGTAGGGCGCCACACCGAGGGTGCAACAGACTGGAAGCTGCGCGCTGAAGTCCTCACATACTCGCGAGCCCGCGGTCTGTTTGCCGGAATAAGCTTCAACGGCGCGGTGATCAAACAGGACGAGGACGCTACGGGCGAACTTTATGGTCGTCAGATCGATTTCAAGACCATTCTGACCGGCTCGGTGCAGCCACCCCAGTCGGCTGAAAAATTTCTCGCTGCGGTACGGCAAGCGGCCGGGACAGACGTCGCTCCATCGAATACTCCGGCACGCCCGACTACTCCCGCTAGCTCGTCGCCGGTAAATCCACCGCCGACTGCCACGCCAACGCCAACCCCAGCGCCAACTCCGGCAACGGAGCCGGCCCCGGATACTACGCCGAGTCCAACTCCCTCGCCAACCCCGCCGATATCGATGTAACCGGCAACTTGTTTTTTCGCAAAGCAAAAGGGAGCCAGACCACGGCTCCCTTTTTTGCGCAATCAGTGCGCTCAGTGCTTGTGCGTATGCGGCTTTGCGTCGTGGTGGCCGTGAGCCGCCGTGCCCTTCATGTGTTCATGTTCTTCGGCTTCTTCTTTGAAAATGTCAGGAGCGCCCAGGCTGCCCTTTGGGGGAAGATGGCGGATATAGTGGACGATGTTCCACATCTCCTCGTCTTCCAAAATCCCTTTCCATCCCGGCATGCCGGAAGGCTTGATGCCGTTTTCAATGATCCACTTCAATTGGCCGTCAGTGTAGTCCTGCACGTCTTTCACTGAGAGATCTGCCACCGGCGGGTCCATCTTTGTCGCAAATGGAACGCCCGTATTCTGGCCATCCAATCCATGACAGATCTGGCAATGATGCTGGAAGTGTTCGCCGCCTTCCTTGGCAGCATCGGGCGTGTAGGCGATTGGGTTCTTTACGTCTTTGCCACCGATCGTTGCCTCATGCTTTACCTCACTTGTCACGGCATTCTCCGGCTTGCTGGGCGTGCCCGCCTTGCAGCCGCACATTGCGACTATGGCAAGAGCGGCTAGCGCGTGAAACTTCATCATTTTCTTCCTCCAGTGTTCGGAACTATCTTAATGGCTGCCGTGCTTCTGGAGAAACCTGCAAGGGTGCTGAAACTCCAAAGACACACCACACTTATTGAGTCCGTGATCGCCTGCTCGGTTACGCCGGTTTGAAATATTTTTCCTGCGATGATACCGTCGCCAGTTGCCCACATTCCGCCACAAGGTTGAGTACTTTCCCGTCTGGCTCATGGCGACTGCCATCGGCGTGCTGCCGCGATCCATGGCGCGCGCGTTTTGCCAGGGCATCGGCATGCTGATGTATACCGCGCACCGCCGCCTGCGCAAGGTCGGCCTGCGCAACCTTGACCTGGCATTCCCGGAGAAGACGCGAAAAGAAAAGCTGCAAATCCTGCGCGCTCTATTTAAAGGACTGGGTCGCCAACTGGCTGAATTTGCGCTGTTCCCGCGATACCGCAAAGAAAGCGCTTCAGAGATTGCGATTTACGATGGCTTCCAGAACTTTGCCGAGGCCCGCGCGCGTGGCAAGGGTGTACTGTTTCTGACCGCACATTTCGGGGGATGGGAGATTGGTTCCTTTGTTCACTCGCTCAATGGCAATCCCATGAACATCGTGGTGCGCCCGCTCGACAATCCCTATGTGGATGCATTCGTGGACCGCTACCGCACGCTGCATGGCAACCGCACTTTGGGCAAGCAGGATTTTGCCCGCGGACTCCTCACTTCGATGAAACGCGGCGAGGTCGTGGGCATTCTTATGGACACCAACATGACCCCGCCGCAAGGCGCGTTTGTGGATTTCTTCGGCTTGCCGGCTTGCACAGCCACGGGCGTGGCACGCGTGGCGTTGCACACCGGCGCTGCCGTACTACCGGCTTTTACCATATGGGACAAAGCGCTGGGTAAGTACAAGATTTGCTTTGACCCTGCGTTGCAGCTCACGAAGACCGGAGACGATGAAGCTGATGCTCTCGCGAACACTGCACTGTTTACCAAGGTGATTGAGAGTTATGCCCGGCGTTATCCGGAGCAGTGGTTATGGGTCCACCGGCGGTGGAAGACGCGCCCATCCGGTGAGCCTTCAGTCTATTAGGGAACAAATCAACGTAAAAAACGCACAGCCGTAGCTGTGCGCCCAGGGAAGGGAATTACCGCGCGTCAGTCGCCAATTGCCTGGCTTGCAGCTCCTTCAGGCTTGTCCTTTTCAAAGAAATCAGCAAAGTCGCCAACGAAAGCCATGATTGCCACCACCATTGATCCTGCCAGACCAACAAAGAATAAAGCCTCGAGAAAAAGTATAAGAAAATGCAGCATGATTGCCTCCCGCTATTTCCACGGTAATCGGCAATCGCGTTAAGAACTTATAAAGAGTCCGGAAAGAAATCGCTGGTGAGTGTGGCGGCTGAGTGTCTGCTGCTCTGCGTCGGAGCTCTGGAAAACGCTAAAGCTTAACTAACAAAGCCAGATTGAAGCGGTTCTCGCGTTTGCGCAGGTCGGGAAAGAACCCGGGTACCAGCGAGCCAGGCGCGCCGATGTTGCCACCCGGTGGGGTGACGCCCCCAGGGCCGGCGAAGTATGGAACATTGGCAGCGCGATGGTTATATTCAAAGCGAAAAGTTATGAACTGGCTCGGCATGTAATCGAAGGTGGTTGAGGCGTCCCAGGCCTTGAACTGGTCTCCGGGATTGAGCGTGAAGTAAGGCGTGCCGGAGAATGCTGTGGCGCCGTTGATAGGCGGAAGGAGAACAAGGTAACGACCCGGATTGGTCATGGCTCCGGCACCCAGCGTGACGGCATAAAGGTCTTTGTGGAACCAAATGCGGTTGTAAAGCATGGCGCCGAGAAAGTCCTGCTTCGGTCCCTGTTTCGAATCGCCGAAGCAACTTACGCCGCTGCCGCTTTCGCATCCGGCATCCAGGGTGAGTGAGAACGCTGCCTTGTCCACAAATTTTGCAGGATTGTCATAGTATTTCACTTGAATGCTGTTGTCACTGTGATATCGCGTGCGATGCGGTGCTCCCAGCGTGTCCTGTCCCAATAGATACGAATTAGAAAGGATTGAGACCGCACCGTTCGGCCGCCACAAAACTTGAAGGCCTCCACCTGGTCTCCCATTGAACACTCCGTAAGATTGCCAGCCGTTAACCAGCCAGGGTTCGATCTTTAGTTTTTTCGTGGGAAAAATCTGGACCCGCAATCCGTTGAAGAACCATGGTGTGTTGGATGACACATAAGACGGCTGATACGCCCAGTTGTCAAAGTTGTAGTAGCTGAACAAGCCCACGTATGACATGAAGATGCCTGCGTCAACGTTGATCCCCTGCAATACATTGAAGTGGTAGCCTCCGTAGGCTTCCGAAAGATAGCGGTAAGCGTCGGCCAGGTTCCACTGGCCTCGTCCGGTACTGGCGTCATTGCGAGGCGTCATGGTGGAATACAGGCCGAACTGCGTCATCAGGCGTCCACGCACATTGGCGTAGTGAAAATCTCCGCCCACGCCCAGCTGTTGCACCTGGAACTCGCCAGTACGCCCACTCTCGCTGGTGCCGCTAAGCGTGTGGTCCTGGGGATGGTTGAAGTCGTAGATGTAGCTAACGTCAGCACGAAATTCGCCGGTGAAGACCTTGGAATCCAAAGGAGACTCTTTCGTGCGACTGTTGCCGTTCAGCCAGCTAAAGTCGGCGAAAGCGAAAGGAGCTTCGGCTTCCGCTGGCGAAGCAGAAGAATTCTTTGCTGGAGCTTCTGCCGCGGCTCGAGGGTCAGCCTGACTTATATTGCTGTTCGCTATGGCAGCAGGATCTGTTTGCTTCGTCGCAGAATCGATTCCTGCCCGCGCCTCCAATTCGGCAATGCGCCGTTCCAGGCGATCAATCTTCTCAAGCAATTGGCGGTCACGATCAGACACGGCGCTGGCGGTGCCGCTCTCCGGCAATGACTGGCCGCCGGAAGACGTGGGAAAGAGTGCCAGAAACAAGAAGATAGAAATAATTGGCAGAAATCGCATGCCGGCTCCATCATTGAACATACGTCCGCAGGACATTAAGAAGGCATTAAGATTTCAGCAAAAAGGAAGCAAGAAAGGCTATTCGGGATCGAACCGGTAGCCAATCCACGGTTCGGTCTTGATGTACTTGGGTGTGCCCGGTTTAGGCTCCAGCTTTTTGCGGATGTTGGCAATGAAGACACGCAGATACTCCGGCTGCTCCGTGCTGTTGCTGCCCCAGATCGCGGTAAGGATTGCCCGATGGGTGAGAACTTTCCCGCGATTCGCGAGAAAGTACTGAATCATGTCGTACTCTTTTGGCGTGAGGTGGATTGCCTTGCCGCTCACTTCGACCAGGCGCTGTTGTGGATCGATTTTGAAATCGCCAGCTTCGTAGGCAGCATCGGATTGTGGCGGCGAGGCCGAGCGGCGCAGCAAAGCACGAACACGCGCCGTGAGTTCCGCCATGCCGAATGGCTTGGAAACGTAGTCGTCGGCGCCGAGATCAAACGCCTTTACCTTGGTCGGCTCATCCTCCTTGACCGATAGCACGAGCATAGGCACTTCAGATAACTGCCGGATGCGTTCGCACAACTCCAGGCCGGTATAGCCAGGCATAGAGAGATCGGTGATAACCAGGTCAGGCAGCCATGTGCGGAAGGTCTCCAGCCCGGCGCGACCGTCATTGGCGACACGCACCTGATATCCGGCCGATTCAAGGCCGCGCAGCAATACGCGCGTGATCTGGGCTTCGTCATCGACTACCAGTATTTTCTTGGGATCGTCAGTCATGAACGGTCACCAGGTGTTTCCTCACGAAGAGAAACTTCTTTATGTAAAATCTCGTCGCGTGAGCTCCCGTTCTGTGGAACGCCGTCTAAAGGTGCGTCAGTTAGTGGAATCATGAACTGCACGCTGGTTCCTTTTCCGTCGGGCCCATCTTCAATCCATATCTTTCCGCCGTGGGCGTGCACGATGCCCCAGGCGATGGCCAGTCCCATGCCGAGACCGGGCTGGAATCCGGCACGAAAGAATTTTTCAAATACCCGCCCGCGCAGTTCGGGGGGAATTCCGGGACCTTCGTCATTGACGGCGAAGCAGATGTTACTTTCTTTTTGTCGCACTGACACGGTGATTTTGGCGGAAGGTCCCGAATATTTGGCCGCATTTTCCAGAAGAGTGAAGATCACCTGTGAAATCAAGCGAGGATCAACCTTTGGAGAAGGCAGGCCGCTGGCAATAGCGACTTCCACGGGGTGACCGTCAAGCAGTGATCCAGCGCGGAGAAGGGCGTCCTCCACCATTTCTTCTGGCGCAACATTTCTACTGGCCAGCGTAATCTCTCCAGCCTGGAGTTTGGCCAGGTCCATCATCCCCTGTATGAAGTGGTTCAGCCGGTCAGCCTCCTCTTCAATCACTTCAAATAGTTCGCGCTGCACCTCCTGCGTGACGGACTCCGCTCGGATGGTGGAGATGGCTGCCTTGATTGAGGTCAGAGGCGTACGCAGGTCGTGTGTGACGGCATCAAGTAGCGCGGTCTTGAGTTGCTCGCTTTTGCGCAAGGCGTCAGCTTCAGCAGCCTGGGCGGCGGCCCGCTCAAATTTGCCGCGAACGTGCACCAGTTCTTTGCTTTGTTTTTCTGTCAGCAATACACGCTTTTCCAGACGCGATGAGAGTTGGCCCACCAGCACCGCTGTGGTGACGAAAACAATAAACGCGACGACATCTTCCGGACGGGTAATCAATAATGAATAGTACGGGCCGATAAAGAAAAAATTAAATGACAGGCCGACAAGCATGGAGGCATAAAGCGCGGGTCCGCGCCCTTGCGTGACCGCCACCAGAATTACCGGAAGGACCAGAATAAGGGCAATGCTCGTCTGGCTCAATTCGGGACGCAGCTTTTCCAGCACGGCGATTGGCAGCGCCACAGCGATTGTCGCAATAAGGTAACGGACGGGCCAGCGCCCGCTCCAGGAAATCACAACTTAATTGTAGGCCATCGGGTCAAAACGGAATTATTGGCGGTGACATCCAATTTTGGGTTCTTAAAGCGCACGAAACCTGCGAAAATAGCAGCATGGCCATTGTGGTGATTGGCGGACATTCGCGTAGCGTGGGCAAAACCAGTGTGGTTGCGGGTTTGATTGCCGCGCTGCCGGAGTTCAATTGGACTGCCTTGAAGATCACGCAGTTCGGCCATGGCATCTGCTCCGCAGACGGCAAGCCTTGCGATTGCGATACGGGCGATGACCATTTCCGCGCCCTCAGTGACGAAAAAGACCTGAGCGGCGAAAGCGATACGTCGCGTTTTCTTGTGGCCGGCGCGAAAAGGTCACTCTGGGTGCGCACACGGCAAGGCCGCTTGGCCGACGCTATGCCTGACATCGAACGCAAGATCGCCGGTGCCGAGAACGTAATCATGGAATCCAACAGTGTGATCAGGTTTCTGCGGCCAGATCTCTATCTAACGGTGTTGGACGCTGATACGGAAGATTTCAAGGATTCTGCGCGCGAATTTCTGGACCGCGCTGATGCGGTGATCCTGCATCAATCTGACGGTCGAGCGAAATGGAAGACCGTCTCCATGGACGCGCTGGCAGGGAAGCCAATCTTTAAAATCCAGCCGCCTCCCTACGTTACAGAAGAGATTGCAGGCTTTGTGCGCGAGAAGTTGCTCGCCGGAAACGCCGGCAAGAGCCACGCAGCCGACGGAATCCCGAACAGAGTTTAAGACTCCATTTTCTAAATCAGAGCAGCTACTTGGGCCCGGTGACAGGAGGCATGGGCTGTTCGCGACGTGGAGCTTCTGTTCTTTTTTGCGAACTGCCATCTGCATCGGGTTCACGGATGAAACTGGTGGTTGCAGGCGGAGCGCCACGCACTCCCTTCTTCAAGTTCTTGAGGACGTCGTCTTTGTCAACATTGTAGTCGCGCGAAAGACGGGTCAATGCCAGGGTAACAATGTCAGAATGGTGAATATCCTCAGTCCCCTGGAGTTTCTTAATATCCAGCCAGATCTTATGCACCAGATGAACGTCTTCCGTCTTCATGGTTGGTGTATGGGGGCCAATGCGGTAACTCTCAACCGTGGAGTCGGCGCGTACCACCATAAAGACGAACTGCCTCTTCGGCTCCGGCATGGCCTCCCAGGCTTGGCCCAGGCGGAAGGCCTGTTCTTCACCGGTCATTTTGCTGGAAATCCCGGATACCACGGCGGAAGATTCCAGAGCGTTGGCTGTTTGAACAATGGCGGACCATACGTCGCGCGCCGGCACTACCAGCAAAGAAATAGTTTTGCCGTAGCCTTCAGCAATCGATACCGCCTTGGTGAAGAGAGTCTGTTCGTAGTCGCTGAAGATCTGCTCCATCGCCAGGTCTCGATCAGCGCTGCCGTAACCCGTAAGGCGCGCCTCCATTACCACGATGTCAGCTTCACTGGTGTTGGTGGTTTCAAGTGTCCAGCGGAGATGGTTCAGAGTATTGTAATCGCGCACCGTTACCAGGACGTTCCCGGGACGCACCTGGACCGCTTCCCGCTCGATGGTTTCCTGGTGAAGGAGGTGGAAGTGCTCCTGCATCGCCTGCTCAACGTGGGCAAACTTGCGCTTGTTGATCTTTTCCGAAATGGTGAAGATCGCAAAAAATACGAGTGAGAAGCCAAGTCCCCATTTGGTGGCATTTTCCTTGGTAAACAGATTCACCACGGCCACGGAAAACAGGACCAGAAAGACTGATACCAACCCTATGGGAATTTCGACCTTCCCGATTTTGATATTGGGAGGCACGCGCCAGCCACGTTCGCCTTTGTACTTGAAACGCAGCACAAGCATGGCGACACTGTTGAGCGTAAAGCTCCAGATTACGCCGAAGGCGTAAGCATCGCCCAACAGGATAACGTCGCCACCGCTGGCGACGATGGTGAACAACTGCAAGCCCACAATTAGATTGACGATCCTGTAACTGGTGCCAAACCTCTTGTGCGGGCGGCGGAACCAATCCGTTAAAACGCCATCTTCAGAGACGCGGTTGAGTACGCCGTTGGAGCCGATGATGGAAGTGTTGATGGCGCCGGAAAGAATCAGAAAGCCTACAACCACCACAAAGACCCTGAAAACCACTTTCAAAACATGCGGCCCGATCATGTACATGGCCATGCCGCTGATCAGGTTGTCACGATAAACCGAAACGCGAACCTCGTCCGGGATGATCATGACGGCCAGCATGGTACCAAGGCCGGTGAACACGAAGCTGAAGATCGCGATGATCAGGGCGGCGCGCTTCAGGTTGCGCAGCTTGGGACTGGCAATTTCGCGGTTTACCTGGGCCAGGGATTCTTCACCGCTCATGGCCAGAACGGAATGGCCGAAGGCTATCAGGATTCCAAACAGGCCAAACGTTTTGGCGATGTCAGTGTTCTTAAGGAAGCCCAGGGCTTCAGGAGAAAACTTGAGGTTTTCAGGAATCGGAAGCGGCGGCAGATGCGCGCCAGTATGCAGAACGGTGTAAATCGCCCACGTCAGCAGAATGACGACCATGACGGTGGTGATCTGCATTACACGCAGAGCTTTGTCACTGGATTCTTCAATGCCTTTAAGGTTCTGCCACCAGTAATACAAGGTGACGAGCACAGCAAACGCGGCTGCGGCGTGATTTACGTCGATACGCGGCGTGCCGTGAAACATCATGTGCATGGCGCGGGGAATCCAGCCATGAGCATCGGCGGCGGCAAAGGATTCATTGATCAACCCGGCAATGTACTGTCCCGCGGAAACGCCGGAGATCGGGCCGGTAAGGATGTAATCGAACATCAGCGCGGAGACGCTGAACTTGGCAAGCGTCCCGCCCATCGCTTCCTTGACGACGCGATAGACGCCCCCGCGCACGAACATGCTGCAGCTCTCGACGTAGATGGCGCGCACGGAATACGAAAACAGCATGATGCCCAGGATGAACCAGGGCGCGGCCTTGCCGATGTAGCCTTCGGCTTCGCCGCCGGCGTAATACGCGGAAGAGGCGAGATCGTTGAGCACGATCGCCGCGGCGCGCCAGAAGGAAATGAAGCTTAGGAGCGCCGTCGTGGCAACAAGAACACGCGGAATACCGTTGCCGCGGCTGCCCGCGGCAGCAGGGCTATTGGGAGTGCTGCTCATGTATGGGTTTCGTTAAATTGCAGATTGAAATGCTCGCATTTTTGAGGCACTAAGTCTAGCTGGTCATCCTGGCGAATGGCCAAAAATGCTCTAGCCCGCAGAAGCGCGGAAGGCTTTAGCGCATTCGGCGCAGGGGCAGATGTTGCGGAGATGGTCGTAGCTGTAGATGCCCGTAGAGTGGCCATCGGTAAAGCTGATCTGAATGGCGTAG
>Ga0209488_10004437_pt1 | contig 10970 bp, 10 predicted proteins | sample Rivendell_Oct201_8_FD_188349 | JGI IMG/M metagenome (GOLD analysis project Ga0209488, IMG submission 188349) | Vadose zone soil microbial communities from the Eel River Critical Zone Observatory, Northern California, USA -... | ecosystem: Environmental > Terrestrial > Soil > Vadose zone >... | reverse complement strand
AAAGCGCAACCAGGACAGCTATGAGGCGATCTGGGAGCACGTCAACAAGCGCAAGCTCGTCTATCCGAAGCCGCGCTATGGCGAGCCCATTCTGCTCAAGCCTGAGAACTTCGACTGGGAGCCGTCAAGCGAGCAGCCGGGCTTTGCGAAAAAGAACCTGTGCGTGTTCTCCGAGCGACACCTGCAATTCGCGATCCTCAAGCTCGAGCCGGGGGCACAGGCCCTGCAGCCGTCGCGCGGGGGCATTCAGATCGGTTTCGTGCTGCAGGGCGAGGGCGCGGTCAATGGCGAAGCGCTGCGCAAATACTCGGCGTTCTCCGGTCGCGAGGAATTCGCGCTGAGCTCCGACACCGGCATGGAGCTCTTGCTCGTGGGGCTGCCGATCTTTGCGGAGCAGGAAGCCGCGCCGATGCTCGCGGCCGAGTAGGGCGGCGCGGGGCCTCGCTGTGTTCTCATGAGCCCAGAGTCGCGGTCATGGGACGGTATGAATCGGGCGTCGTACAGCAAGAAAGGAAGACATGATCGAAATACTCTCCATTGATCTTCGCCGCCTTGGGCAATCTGCCTGAAATTGAAAAGCCAAATTCCAGCAGCAAGTCGGTGCTTCGTTGATTGCATTCCAAAATCATTGCGACAATCAAACGAAATCCCAAATGCCCGGCATGTTCAATCGCATGGCCGACGAGCTCCTTGCCAAAGCCAAGGCCTCGCTGCTGGCTCGCAAGGTAGTAGCTAATTTCGCAAGTCTCGTTGAAGGCGTTTCGGCCGTTCCGGTAGGGAGAGAGCGAAGCGTAGCCAACCAGGGAATTCCCTACGGATTTTACAAAGATCGAATATCGGTCCTGATGATCGAAGAACCATGCACGTCGGCTCTCAGTCGACAGCGGCTGCAGATCGCCAGTAAATCCACCTTCCAGGATCACCTCATTGTAGATGACGGTGATACTCTCAAGGTCAGCCAGCGTCGCACGCCGTATCATGATCTATCATCAGCTATCTGCGTTTCGGGCAGCTCCGACCATTCTGTGGTCGAGCGAATTTCGATCTTATAGCCCTAGTTCTTCAGCGAGCGATAGACCACGCGAATGAAATTGCCGATCGCCCGCTCGTCCAGGCGGAGTTTCGCATCATGGTCTGCGTTCGGCTTGGCGGCGACGACCTCATCCTCGCTCTTGCCGGCGGCCTTCAGCTTCTGGATCCGCTCGCGCACGTCGACAAGCATCTGCCGATACTCGCGGATCATCGCCTTGGTTCCGAGCGGGCCGTGGCCCGGCACGATCTTGGTGTCATCCTTGGCGAACGCAATCACCTCGTCGACGCCGCGGATCATGCCGTCGATGCTGCCGCCATAAGCGAAATCGATATTCGGATAGCGCCCGAACACCACGATGTCGCCGGTGGCCAGCACGTTGGCGTCGGCAAAATAGATGGTGGCGTCGCCGTCGGTGTGAACGTCTGCGGGATGCCGGAGCTCGGCCGCGCGCCCTTGCAGTCGCACCGTCATGGTGTCCTTGAAGGTCTCCTTCGGCAGCGCAATCGGCGGCGCCGGCGGCACGACGTTGCCGGTGAGGCCATTGCGCGTTCCGCTGGCGAGATGAGCCTTGACGCTCTCGTGCGCCACGATGGTGGCGCCGTCCTTGCCGAACGCCTCGTTGCCGCCGGTGTGGTCGCGGTGAAAATGGGTGATGAGGAGATAACGGATCGGCAGGTTGGTGATCGCCGTAATCGCGGCCTTGATCTTGTCGTGCAGCGGCGCGAACTGGCTGTCCACCATGATGACGCCGTCGTTTGCCACCGCGACCGTGATGTTGCCGCCCTCGCCTTCGAGCATGTAGGTCCTGTTGCCGAGATCGGTGGTCTTGATCACGACCTTGTCGAAATCGGGCGCGGCCGCCAGCGGCTGAGGCTGCTGAGCATACGCCTGCGGGCCCAGCAGGCCGATGACCGCGGCGGCCACTGCCGATGTGAGCGTCTTGCGCATTTGATCTCCTCCCTGTGTTGTGAGCGGCTTTGTCTCAGTGCAATCTTGTCTCTCAAGGCCGATACTATCCAATAGTCAGGACCTTTCGCAGGGCCTGCTTTCGTAACAAGCCGGCGGGGAGGCAGGTGACCGATGCGCAGCGTGTCTCGTTGGATGGCTGCGGCGCTGTTGCTCGCGCTGACCGCTGGCGCGGCCTCGGCCCAGGCGCCGTTCTTCCAGGGCAAGCAGATCAAGGTGCTGGTCGGCTTTCCGCCCGGCGGCGGCAGCGACCTCTACGGCCGCGTCATCGCCGACGGGCTGGCGCGCCATGTCGAGGGCAAGCCGACCATCATTGTGCAGAACATGCCGGGCGCCGCCAGCGTCGTCGCCATGAACAACTATGTGAACCGCGTTCCGCGCGACGGCACCACCGTGCTGGTCGGGACTGGCCAGCTGCTGGTGCGCCTGCTGCTGGGCCTCGATGGCGCGCGCGCGAAGGTTTCCGATCTCGTGGCCTTGGTGGCTACCCCGATGGGGCGCATCACCTACGCGTCGCCGGCGAGCGGCATCAAAACAGCGAAGGACGTGCTCGATCCGCGCGAGCCCCTGATCCTCGGCGTGCCCGAGATGATCTCGACCATCGACGCCGTGCTCGGGCTCACGGTGCTGAAGGTGAAGTTCAAGTCGGTGACCGGCTATCCGGGCAAGAGCGACGTGCGGCTCGCGCTGTTGCGCAACGAGGTCAATCTCGATTCGCAGGCGACGCCGATCTTCGAGCAGAGCGTACGGCCGTCGGTGAAGGAAGGCCAGGCGCTGCCGCTGTTCGCGCAGGGCTTCATGGATGGCGATGAGCTCGTGCGCGATCCCGCCGCGCGTGATGTGCCGTCGGTGGGCGAGGTCTATCGCGCCATTCATGGCGTCGAGCCGTCGGGTCCGGCCTGGGAATCCTACAAGGGGGTGGCGCGCGCGATCGGTAACGGCGGCAAGATTCTCATGCTGCACAGCGATGCGCCGCCGGCCGCCCGCATGGCGCTGCGGCAGGCGATCGACGCCATGGTCAAGGACCCCGAATACCTCAAGGTGGCCGAGAGCGTGCTGGAGGGCTATGGCTTCAGCACCGGCGAAAGGCTCGAGGCCAACATCGCCGCTATCGGCCGGATGGATGCGGCCTCCATCAGCTGGTTGCAGGATCTGCTGAGCCGCGAATTCCGCATGAAATTCCACTAGCTTTTGAGCATGCAGTTGTGTGGCGCTTGCGGTGCGACCCGGCTGCGGGTTGATCCGGGAGCAGCGGCGCACGATATTGAGGGGGCCATCAAATCCTCACAAAAGCAGCGTCGGTCTCCCGCACTCCGTTCGTCGTATCACCGCTCGCTCCAACTCATTGATCGGGTCATGTCCACATCATCTCCCAAGCGCACTGCTGCCAAGAAATCCGCCATCCCGAAGGAGCTCGGCGATCTGCCCGAATGGAACCTCAACGACCTCTATGCCGGCGTTGACGACCCGAAGGTGAAGCGCGATCTCGATCGCGCCGACGAGTACAGCAAGGCGTTCGAAGACGACTTCAAGGGCAAGCTGGCCGCGCTGCTTGATCAGCCCGACGGCGCGATTGCGCTCGCGCAGGCGATCGTACGCTATGAGCAACTCGACGATCTGCTTGGCCGGCTCGGCTCGTTCGCGGGTCTCATGCATGCCGGCGACACGGTCGATCCCGCCCGCGCCAAGTTCTATGGCGATGTGCAGGACCGCCTCACGACGGCGACCACGCATCTCCTGTTCTTCATGCTCGAGCTCAATCGCATTGACGATGCCAAGCTCGAAGCCGCTATGCGCGAGCCCAAGCTCGCCTACTATCGGCCCTGGCTCGAGGATATTCGCAAGGAGAAGCCCTATCAGCTCGAGGATCGCGTCGAGCAGCTCTTCCACGAGAAGTCGGTGACCGGCTATGGGGCCTGGAACCGGCTGTTCGATGAGACCATTGCGCGCTTGCGCTTCAAGGTCGGGCGGCAGTCGCTCGCCATCGAGCCGACGCTCTCGCTCTTGCAGGGCCCTGATGCGGACCGCCGCAAGTCGGCCGCGGAGGCGCTGGCCAAAACCTTCCAAGCCAACCTTCCACAGTTTGCGCTGATCACCAACACGCTCGCCAAGGACAGAGAGATCTCCGACCGGTGGCGTGGGTTCAAGGACATCGCGGATTTCCGCCATCTCTCCAACCGGGTCGAGCCGGAGGTGGTGGAGGCGCTGGTGTCGGCGGTGCGCGCCGCCTATCCGCGACTCTCGCATCGCTACTATGCTCTCAAGGCCAGCTGGTTCGGCAAGACGCGGCTTGCGCACTGGGATCGCAACGCGCCGTTGCCCGAGGTCGAAACCCGCACCATCGCGTGGAACGAGGCGCAGGAGACCGTGCTCACCGCCTACCGCGCGTTCTCACCCGACATGGCAGAAATCGCCGAGCGCTTCTTTGCGCGGCGGTGGATCGATGCGCCGGTCCGTCCCGGCAAGTCGCCGGGCGCCTTCGCGCATCCGACCGTGCCGTCGGCGCATCCGTTCGTGCTGCTCAACTATCAGGGCAAGCCGCGCGACGTGATGACGCTCGCGCATGAGCTCGGCCACGGCGTGCATCAGGTGCTGGCTGCGCCCAACGGCGCCCTGATGGCGCCGACGCCGCTCACCTTGGCGGAGACCGCAAGCGTGTTCGGCGAGATGCTCACCTTCAAGCGGCTGCTGGCCAGCACGACCGACACCAAGCAGCGCAAGGCCATGCTCGCCGCCAAGGTCGAGGACATGATCAACACGGTGGTGCGGCAGATCGCGTTCTACACCTTCGAGCGCAAGGTCCACGGCGAGCGCCGCAACGGCGAGTTGACCGCGGATCAGATCAGCGCGTTCTGGATGGAGGTGCAGAACGAGAGCCTCGGCCCCGCGATCGACCTGCGGCCCGGCTACGAAAGCTTCTGGGCGTATATCCCGCACTTCGTGCACTCGCCGTTTTACGTTTACGCCTATGCGTTCGGCGACTGCCTGGTGAACTCGCTCTATGCGGTCTATGAGCGCGCCGCCGAGGGCTTCGCTGAGCGCTACCTGGCGATGCTGGCGGCCGGCGGCACCAAGCACCATGGCGAGCTGCTCAAGCCATTCGGGCTCGATGCCCGCGACCCGGCCTTCTGGCAAGGCGGCCTGCGCGTGATCGAGGGCATGATCACCGAGCTTGAGGGGCTGGGATAGGTGGCCATCAAGATATTGATAAGACGTGCAGTTTTCTTGTTGTGCAGGTCGTGCCTATGAAAATCCAGATCAAGAAGATTGGCAATTCTCACGGGCTCATCCTGCCCAAGGAGCTGATGCAGCGGCTTGATTTGAAGCGTGGTCAGGAGTTGCACATCGTCGAACTCGCCGGAGGCGGCTTTCAGGTGCTGCCCTGCGATCCAGATTTCGAGAAGACGATGGATGTCGCCGACGAGATTATCGACGAATACCGGGACACGCTCACAGCGCTCGCCACCAAATGAGCGAGCCCGGACGAAGCGATACGCGCTTCGCTGCTCGAGCTCATGCGCCCCCAACGCGCCGTCAGCCCGCGACCTGCTCCTGGATGGCCTGCAGGAACGCCGCCATCATAATAGTCGGAACACCGATGAGCCCGATGGCGGCCATGGTGGTGATCATGTCGGGCGTGGTGGCCGACTGCGCGATGAAGTGTCCCACGCCATGCTCGCCTGACATGAACTCGACGATGATGAGCGCGGTGACGCCGATCACCACGCCCACCCGCAGGCCGCCGATGATGGCGGCTGCCACCGCTGCCGTATTCGCCGTGTTCACTTCCACGATCGGAGCATGACGCCGCGACTCGCTCGTGTTTGTCACAATCAGCCGCTTCGTGCCCGTCGCCACCATCACCATGTTCATGATCGGGAATCCGACCATGACGAAGACCGCAACCGCGCGGGTGGCGATCGACACGCCCCACCAGGCAAAAAACACCGGCACCAGCAGGATGAGCGGGGTTGCACCGAGCGTGACGGCGAATGGCCCGAACAGCCAGCGCGTTCCCTTCGACATGCCGGCAATCATCCCAAAGAACACACCAGCCAGGAGCGCCGGCAGAATACCGATCAGAAGGGCCGTCATGCTGTCGCCGAAATCGCGCAGAAACTCGTCGCTGGGTGCGAGCTCGATCGCTCTCTGCAGAACCGAGGCCAAGCTCGGAAGCTTGGCCGCGTTGTCGATCATTGGGGCAGCGACGACCCAGGCGGCTGCGACGAGGACGAGCCCGATGATGGCCTCCAGCAGCGTTCTGACAAAAGGCGGCATCCAATACTCCCGATTCAAAAACGGTGCGGGAACCTATCACGCGGTCTTCTCGGAAGCATACGCAGAATTCGCGACTACGCGCAGAACACATCCTGCGCGCGATGAGTTACCATCACGCGGGCATTGAGAAGCTATTCCACCTGCTTGAAAAGCTTGCAGAAGTCACGCGCGCCTGCGACCGAACGCAGCCGCCGCTTCAATCCCCAACCTGGGCTTCGATCGCCTGCAGCAGCGCCGCCACCGCGATGGTCGGGACCGTCACCAGCACGATCCCCGCCAAAGTGGTGGTGGTGTCGAACATGCTGGCGGAGCTCATGATGACATAGCCGACGCCGCGGCTGCCGGCGACGAACTCGGCGACGATCAGCGCGCTCACGCCCAGCACCACGCCGAGCCGCAAGCCGTGCAGGATCGCGACCGTGCGGCTTTTCTCGCCCGCTGCGACCATGACCGCGTTCATCACTGGAAAGCCAGCCACGACCCCGACCAGGCCGGCCTTCATGACGATGGTCAGCCCCCACCAGGCAACGAACATGGGCAGCAGCGCGACCAGGGGCGCGGCGCCAAGCGTGATCGCGAGCGGTCCCACCAGCAATCGAATTCCCGCCGAGGCATCGGCCATCATGCCGAGCAAAATGCCGCCGATCACGGCGGGCAGCAGGCCGTAGAGCAGGGCCGTGCCGCTGTCGGTCGCGTGGCGTATATAGTCGGCGCTCTGCGCGAGCGTGATCGCCTTGTTGACGACCACGATCATGGCTGGAAGCCTTACCGGGTTGTCCATCAGACGCGCAGCGACCTCCCAACCCGCGGCAATCAGGGCGAGGCCCACCAGGGTGTAAAACAATATTCGGAAAAACGGCGGCACCGGAACCTCCAGCATTCCCATCAAGCGGTTGATTGTGACCTCGGCATATCCAGCCGGACCGCAGCAGGATCAAGGCAGACACTCGTGCCCGCTTCCGAAGTTCGTGAATTTTCGCGGCATCCTCTGACACGAACTTCGGAAGCAAAGGGGCACGAGCAACTCTATGATTCTAGTGCCGCTTTTCGATTTGAAGTTCCTAACCGAGTTTGCCGCGACCGTTATAGGAACTTCAAATCGGCGGCACTAGCTAGTCTGCCACAATTCCATCGTGGTGCGTGGCAGGATGAGACCGATCGATTGCTATGCGGCAATATGCGGCTGTCGCACTGTCGCGGCAACGCGTTGATGGGACCCAACTATAACCCGATTGGATGATAGCTGACTGAACGATGGCTGATCAGGAACAGAACCGCTTCTCCGCCCGCGCCGCGCGCTATGCCCGGGTCGGCGCCAATATCGGGGGCATAGCCGCCCGGTTCGCGGGCGCGCGCCTGTTCGGGCTCGACCTCGACCGCGATCGCAACGCCGCGGAGCTTGCGGTGGCGCTCGGTGGCCTCAAAGGGCCGATCATGAAGGTCGCGCAGCTCCTCTCCACTATCCCGGATGCGCTGCCGCCCGAATACGCAGCCGAGCTCGCCCAGCTGCAGAGCCAGGCCCCGCCGATGGGCTGGGCCTTCGTCAAGCGCCGCATGAGCGCCGAGCTGGGGCCCGACTGGCAGGGAAAGTTTGCGCAGTTCGAACACCATCCTGCCGCGGCCGCCTCGCTCGGCCAAGTCCACCGCGCGCGTGCTCACGATGGCCCGGACGGCGGCTCGGAACTGGCCTGCAAGCTGCAATATCCCGACATGCAGTCAGCGGTGGAAGCCGATCTGCAGCAGCTCGGCCTGCTGTTTGCCATTCAGCGGCGCATGGACCCTGTCATCGACACCAGCGAGATCGCACAGGAGATCGGCGCGCGCATCCGTGAGGAGCTCGACTACCGGCGCGAGGCCAAGCATGTCGCGCTCTACCGTGCCATGCTGGCGGGCAACGATCTTGTCCGGGTTCCGCGACCCTGGCCCGAGCTTTCGACCGGACGGCTGCTGACGCTCGATTGGCTCGAGGGCCGCCGCATGCTCGACCACAAGGATGACGAGCTTGCCGTGCGCAACCGGCTCGCCACCGCGATGTTCTCGGCCTGGTGGTTCCCGTTCAGCCGCTTTGGGGTGATCCATGGCGATCCGCATCTTGGCAACTATTCGGTGTTCGAGCAGGGCGGGGAGGGCGGCGGCATCAACCTCCTCGACTATGGCTGCATCCGCATCTTCCCCCCTAAATTCGTGGGCGGCGTGGTCGACCTCTATAACGGGCTGCGCACCGGCAATGACGCATTGGTGGTGCACGCCTATGAGACCTGGGGCTTCAAGCGCCTGACCCGCGAGCTGATCGATACGCTCAATATCTGGGCGCGGTTCATCTACGGGCCGCTGCTCGAGGATCGCGTGCGCAGCCTCGCCGACGGGGTGAAGCCTGCCGAATATGGGCGCCGCGAGGCGTTCCGGGTGCACCAGGCGCTCAAGCAGAGAGGGCCGGTCACGGTGCCACGCGAGTTCGTGTTCATGGACCGCGCCGCCATCGGGCTTGGCGGCGTGTTCCTGCATCTGCGGGCGGAGCTCAATTTCTACAGGCTGTTCAACGAGGCGATCGAGGACTTCTCGATCGAGCGCGTGCGCGAGCGGCAGGAACAGGCTCTGGCCGCTGCCGGCTTGTCAGGCTCGGACGCCTGACGGGCCCTCAGCTCGGCGACCCACGCACGGCCGGCGGGCAGGTCCGATTGGCGGGGGTTTATGCGCTGCTGCCGTTGCCCTCCTGCGCCATTTGCGCTAAGCCCCGGCCGCTGGGACAAATCTCTTTCCGGAGGCTTCGATGGCGGACCACGGCAAGGTCGAATATGCGACCGCGACCGGCAATGACCTCAGCGCACATGAGGCGACCTACAAGGGTTTCGTGCAGTTGGCCTATGTGGGCAGCGCGCTGTGCGTCTGCATCGCCATCGGGCTTGCGATCGGTGGAACGACCGGCCGCTGGGGGATTGCGCTGCCGATCATCTTCCTGCTCGCGCCGATCGTAGCCGCGCATGGGCTGGCCAGTGGGGCGCGCGCCCCGAGCGCCGTCATGGTGGTGGTCGCGCTGCTCGGTCTCGCCGTTGCGGCACATTGAGAGGCTTGATTGAGAGCCTTGGTTTAAAGCCTTGCACGCCGCGACAGCGTCAAGTTTCTGAGGAGACGGGGAGATGCGCATAGCAGTCGCGCGTGAGACCGATTCCGCTGAAGACCGGGTCGCCGCGACGCCGGAAACTGTCCGGAAGATGAAGTCTCTCGGCGCCGAGGTCGTGGTCGAGCCGGGTGCCGGCGTGAAATCGGGCTTCCCTGACACCGAATACACGGCTGCCGGCGCCACCATCGTCAAGGATGCTGCCAAGGACGCCGACGTGGTGTTGAAGGTGCGCCGGCCTGGCGCGCTTGAAGTCGGTCTCTACAAGCCGGGCGCGCTCGTCATCGCAATCATGGATCCGTTCGGCAACGAGAGCGCCCTGAAGGTGCTGGCGGGCGCCGGCATCGTGACCTTCGCGATGGAGCTGATGCCGCGCATCACCCGGGCGCAGTCGATGGACGTGCTGTCGAGCCAGGCCAATCTCGCCGGCTATCGGGCGGTGATCGATGGCGCCGCTGAATATGGCCGCGCGCTGCCGATGATGATGACAGCCGCCGGCACGGTGCCGGCCGCCAGGGTGTTCATCATGGGCGCCGGTGTCGCCGGCCTGCAGGCGATCGCGACCGCGCGCCGGCTCGGCGCCGTCGTCACGGCGACCGACGTGCGGCCTGCCGCCAAGGAGCAGGTGGAAAGCCTCGGCGCCAAGTTCATCGCGGTCGAGGACGAGGAGTTCAAGCAGGCCGAGACCGCCGCCGGCTATGCCAAGGAGATGTCGAAGGAGTACCAGGCCAAGCAGGCTGCGCTCGTTGCCGAGCACATCAAGAAGCAAGACATCATCGTCACCACTGCGCTCATTCCGGGCCGGCCGGCCCCGCGGCTCATATCCAAGGAGATGGTGACCTCGATGCGGCCGGGCTCGGTGATCGTCGATCTCGCGGTCGAGCGTGGCGGCAATTGCGAGCTCGCCAAGCCCGGCGAGGTCGCGGACGTCAACGGCGTCAAGATCATCGGCCACCTCAACATGGCGGGCCGTATCGCCGCCTCGGCGTCGAGCCTCTATGCCAAGAACCTCTACAATTTCCTCGAGACCCTGATCGACAAGAAGGAAAAGACGCTCGCCGTCAAATGGGACGACGAGATCGTCAAGGCCACCATGCTCACGCGCGAGGGTGCCGTCGTGCATCCGAGCTTCGCGCCGAAAAATGCAGCGTAGAGCCTGTTCCGATGAATCTCATCCGCTCCATCCTCGCCGTTCGTCCCCGCGCAAGCGGGGACCCAGGGCTGCCTGCTCAAGCTCATCGGTCTGCCGCCCTGGGTCCCCGCTTGCGCGGGGACGAACGGGGGATGTGAAGCACGCGACCTGAGGAGACTTCGATCATGCTCATCGTTCCGCTCGCAGGCCTCGCGCCAACAGGCGAACTCGTGTTCGAGCAGCTCGACCTCTTCTCGACGGCCGCCGCCGCCACCGCGGAGGCCGCGAGCGGCGGGACCGTCGATCCGTTCGTGTTCCGGCTTTCCATCTTCGTGCTGGCGGTGTTCGTCGGCTACTACGTGGTCTGGTCGGTGACGCCGGCGCTGCATACGCCGCTGATGTCGGTGACCAACGCGATCTCCTCGGTGATCGTGGTCGGCGCG
>Ga0209488_10004436_pt1 | contig 10973 bp, 16 predicted proteins | sample Rivendell_Oct201_8_FD_188349 | JGI IMG/M metagenome (GOLD analysis project Ga0209488, IMG submission 188349) | Vadose zone soil microbial communities from the Eel River Critical Zone Observatory, Northern California, USA -... | ecosystem: Environmental > Terrestrial > Soil > Vadose zone >... | reverse complement strand
GCGCAGCGCGTCTATCCTGCGAAACAGCGCCGAGATGCGCGCGAGCAGGTGCGGCAGGCTCACGTCCTTGGTGAGATAGTCGTCCGCGCCCAGGCGCAGGCCCGAGACCGCGTCGAAATCCGAGTCGCGCGCGGTGAGAAAGAGGATCGGCAGGCTGGGAGCGAGTGCGCGGAGCTCGCGGCACAGCGTGAAGCCGCCGTCGGGCTCTTCGCCCAGTCCGATGTCGATCACTGCGAGATCGGGGAGCCGCGTCCTGAAGGCGCCCATCGCCTCGCCGCGCGCCGCGTGCGCGCTCACCTCGTAGCCGTGCTTCCTGAGCGCGTCCGCGTAGTTGGCGCGGATTGCGGCGTCGTCTTCGACGATGGCGATGCGGCGGGGCATGGTTGAGTTGGCTTATCCCCTCCTCTCTTGAGGAGGGGTGCCGCCGCAGGCGGCGGGGTGGTGATACGCGCCCAAACCACCCCGGCGCTTCGCGCCACCCCTCCTTAAGAAAGGAGGGGAAATTTAGTGCGCGCTGAATATAGCGCATTCCTTCTCGGCGCGGCCCGAACCCGGGCGCGCTGCCATCTTCCTGCCACAATTCTTCGGCAGCTTTCCCTTTTGCCCGCCCGGCGGAGCCCTTTTCCGGCGCTTCAATACCAGGCAAGGCCCGAAGCGGGCACTGCCAGAAGGGGATCGCGATGGAAGCTTCAAGCAGCAGGTCCAGGGTACGTCCGATCGTCGTCGATTTTCTCGCGACGCTGCTCGTTACGTTCTGCATCGGCATCGCCGCGGCCGTGGTTCTCGGCGCGTGCGCGATGCTCATGGCCGGCGAGGCGCGCGGCGCGGAGCCGGGCGAACGCTCGCCCGTGAAGATGGGCGCCGTGCGCGAAGGAGCGGGCGCCGCGGACACGCGCGCGAAGGCGATCGAGCTCGCGCTCACACATCACCTCGTCACCAAGTACACCGGCCTCGTCGCCATCGAGCGCACGCCCGCGCGCTCGGCTCTTGCGCCCGCGCCGACGCCGCGGCCGGAGAAGATCGACTAGGCGCGATTTGGCCGAAACCTCGAGCGATGCACGGGCGTTACTCCCTGGAAGGCGCGCCGGTTTTCATGTGCGGGACGCTGGCAAGCGCCCGACGCCGGCGTCGATTTTACGGAGGCTTGAGCTTGCTCGCTGCAACACGGCAACTCGCTGTAAACACACTTGGTTCCGGGTTTTCCGGCCCAGGGCATGCTTCTTGCGAGGTTTCTCGTAACGAGTTCGATATGGCAACGCAGACCGCAAACAGGAGAGAGTCCGACCGGGTCCCGATGGGCGTGGAGAGCGCGCTGCCCTGGGTCCCCGTTCCTCCGTCGGATTCGCCGCAGCCGCCCAAGGCGAAGAGCGGAATGCTGGGCAAGCTCGTCCTCGCGCTCCTGGTGGTGATTCTCCTCTTCGGCGTCTGGCAAATCGGCAAGAAACTGTACGTCCAGGCCCAGGCGCCGATCGTGCAGGCGATCGACAAGAAGGGATAGTCGAGAACCGAGGCGCCGGCACGCAGGCCGCAAGGGTTTACCTTCCTCCCCTCGTCCCTGGGTGTCCGGCTGCTTCGGCAAGCCGGGATGTTTCCGCAACCTCGGGCGCGTCTCCTACGGCTCGAGCGAGCCGAGATATGCGGCGATCGCCACCATGTCTTCGATGCCGAGCTTGGCGACCACTGCCTTCATCAGCTCGGCCATGGAGCCGGTGCGGTTGCCGGTCTGCATGTCGTTCAGCTGGCGAACGGCGTAGATCGGCGGGCGCCCGGCGATTCCCGGCACCTCGCCCAGTCCTTTCAGCGTCGCGCCGTGGCAGATCGCGCAGGGAACGGTCTGCCCTGAGCCTCCGCTCGTCACCAGTGCTTTGCCTCGCGCGATGCTCCCCACCGGCACATAGTCGATAAAGCCCGAATGCGGGTCGCGGCTCTGGGCTCTTGCCGCGTCCTGCGGCAGCACGATGATGCGGTTGCCGAGCGGCTCGGTGCCGCCTTCGGGTGAGGCGAAGCGCATCGCTCCCGCGCCGACGTAGCTCTTCGGCACGGTGTGGGTCTCGACCACCTTGGTCCACACACCCGGCTTCAAGGCCGCAAAATATTCGCTCGCGGCGCGCACGTCGGCCTCCGAGAGCGCCTTCGCGATGTCGATCATCGCGTTCGCCCTGACGCCTTTTCTGCCTCCGTTCCTGAACTCGGCCATCTGGCGCACGAGGTACGCGGCGGGCAGACCCGCGAGGCTGGAGGATTCGGGGTGGCCGTCTCCGGTCGGAAGATGGCAGAGGGCGCAGGCGCGGGCCGGCTTCTTGCCGGCGGAGACGATCTCCGGCATCGGCGGATGCTCCTCGGGAAACCAGTCGGGCGGATTGAAGCCGTCGTCGATCTGCGCCTGAGTGTATTTCTTCGCGCTCCCGGGCATCTGCTTCTGCACGACGTTGTCGAGGGGCGCGGGCTTGGGCGTGCCCGGGTAGGCCCAATCGGGATTGTCCGCCGCGATCGCAAGACCGGGGAGCAAAGCCATCGCAAGGACACGAGCGAGATTTTTCATGAATGCCTCCGTTCGCGGCATTGTAGCGGGCGCGCTGCTTCCGGGCGATAATCCCGCCCGGACTCTTCCGACCGCTTCACCCCCGCCGTCCCCGATTCACCGGAGCCGCCCATGCATTCGCTCGGGATTCACTACTATCCGCTGACGCTCCCGTTCCTGCTCCTGCTGCTGGGCGGGCTCGTCGCCCTGACTTTCCTCGCCCTCTTGAGGGTGCTGCAGTTCGCCTACTCGCAGCTCGGCATCGCGCCGGGATATTTCTTCACCTGGCTTTTTCTTTCGCTCGCCGGGAGCTACGTCAACCTGCCCATCATGCGCTTTGCCCCCGAACAGATGACGCGCCTCGAGGAAATCCCGTTCTACGGCGTTCCCTACGTGATTCCCAGCGTGGAGGCCTGGCCGGGGACCATCCTCGCGGTCAACGTCGGCGGAGCGGTCATTCCGATCCTCCTGTCCCTCGTCCTGATCGCGAAGAACAATCTCTACAAGAACGCGGTCTGGGGCGTGCTGGTCGTCTCCCTCGCCTGCTATCTGCTCGCCGAGCCGGTCCCGGGCCTGGGCATCGCGATTCCCGTCTTCTACCCGCCCGTCATCGCGGCGATCGTCGCGCTCCTCCTCTCGCGCCGCTTCGCCGCGCCTCTCGCCTACATCTGCGGAAGCCTGGGAACCCTGATCGGCGCGGACCTGATGAATCTCGGCAACATCCGGGGCCTCGGCGCGCCGGTCATGTCGATCGGCGGCGCGGGGACCTTCGACGGGATATTCGTCAGCGCGCTGATCGCGGTCGCGCTCGCCGGCGTCCTGACCCGGCGCAAGCTCGCTCGTTCCGCAAGGCAGCGCCCGTGACAGGCCCCGCTTCGCTCGATGCGCGCGTCAACGCGCTTTCGCCCGCGCTCCTGAAGGGGCTCAAGCGCGGGATCGAGAAGGAGAGCCTGCGCGTGCGGCCCGACGGCGCGCTCGCCTTGACGCCGCATCCGCGCGCGCTCGGCTCGGCGCTCAAGCACCCGCACATCACCACCGACTTCAGCGAAGCGCTGATCGAGCTGATCACCGGCGTGCACACGGACGTCCACGCGTGCCTGGAGGAGATGAAGCGCATCCACCAGTTCGTCGTCCGCAGGATCGGCGACGAGGTGCTATGGGGCGCGAGCATGCCCTGCAGCCTGCCCGACGAGAACGCGATCCCGATCGCGCGCTACGGAACATCGAACGTCGGCCGCGCGAAGACCGTCTACCGCATCGGCCTCGCGCACCGCTACGGGCGGCGCATGCAGATGATCGCCGGCCTGCACTACAACTTCTCGCTCCCCGATTCCGCCTGGCCGCTCCTCAAGCTGGGCGGCTCCAACGAGGCTTATTTCGCGCTTATCCGCAATTTCCGGCGGCACGCCTGGCTGCTGCTCACCCTCTTCGGCGCCTCGCCCGCGGTGTGCGCGAGCTTCGTCGAAGGCCGCAAGCACGCGCTGGAAGAGCTCGCGCCCGGCACGCTCTACCTGCCGCACGCCACCTCGCTCCGCATGGGGCGCCTCGGCTACCTCTCCGAAGCGCAGGACTCGCTCGCGGTGAGCTACAACAGCATCGAGAGCTACACGGCCTGTCTCCACGATGTGCTCACGAAACCCTACGCGCCGTACGAAGCGATCGGCGTCCGCGACGCCGAAGGCAACTACCGCCAGCTCGCGACGAGCCTGCTGCAGATCGAGAACGAGTTCTACAGCACCATCCGGCCGAAGCGCGTCATCCGCCCGGGCGAGCGGCCGCTGCACGCGCTGCGCGAGCGCGGGGTCGAGTACGTCGAGGTGCGCGCGATGGACCTCGATCCCTTCTCGCCCATCGGCATCACCGCGGACACGATCCGCTTCCTCGACGTCTTTCTCCTGCATTGCCTCTTCACCGAGAGCCCGCCCGACTCGCGCCCTGAGATCGAGGCGATCGGGCGCAACAAGCTGCGCGCCGCGGCGCGCGGCCGCGAGCCCGGCTTGAAGCTGGACCGCGACGGTACGATGGTGGAGCTGCGCGAGTGGGGGTCGGAAGTGCTCGCCGAATGCGCGCCGATCGCCGCAGCCCTGGATTCAGCGCACGGAGGCTCGGCGTACCGCGGCGCGCTCGCGGCCGCAGCGAAGGCCGTGGAGCATCCGGAATCCCTGCCCTCGGCGCGCGTCCTCGCCGAGATGCGCGAGCGCTACGACAACTCCTACGCGCGCTTCGCGCTGGCCCGGTCCCTGGAGCACGCGAAGGCGCTGCGAAGCGAGCCGCTGCCCGCCGAAACCGAGGCGCGCTTCGCGCGACTCGCGGAGGAATCGATCAGGAAGCAGCAGGAGATCGAGGCGGCCGACCGCGTCGACTTCGAGACCTACAGGCAGAAATACCTGTCGCACGAATCGCTGCGGGTCTAGCGACGCGAGGTGGTGCCGCTGCCGAGGTGCTGCCACCGCGCTTTCCCCTCCTCTCTTGAGGAGGGGTGGCGCGAAGCGCCGGGGTGGTTTTCCCCTCCTCTCTTGAGGAGGGGTGCCGCCGAAGGCGGCGGGGTGGTGCGCCGGGGTGGTGCCGCCGCGCTTTCCCCTCCTCTCTTGAGGAGGGGTGCCGCCGAAGGCGGCGGGGTGGTGCGGCGGGGTGGTGCTCAGCCCATCCCCTCCACCACGCGCAGGTCGCGCTTGACCGCGTCGCCGGCGAGGTGCTTGAGCGCCTCCTGGTAGCCGGCGGCGTCGTGCGCCGCGAGCGCCTGCTGCACGCTGGCGAACTCGATCAGGACGACGCGCTGATTCATCCCGGATTCGTACACCTTCGCCGGATTGCCGCGCACCAGATACTTGCCGCCCGCGGCTTGGATCGCCGGCGCCGCAAGCTTCGCGTAGGCCTGAAACGCGTCCTGGTTCTTGATCGAGTGGTAACAGACAACCCAATAGGCTTTGGCCATCGTTCCTTCCTTTCGTGGGCGGATCCGAGCTCCGGAAGTCCCGATCATAACCGGGCCGCGGGCATCGGCGGAGAATCCCGAAACGCCGCGAGGGAAGGGACGCTTGAATCTACGCCTGCTGCGAGGGGCGATTCAGTACGGCGAGGAGGTTGAGGCAGATGAGGTGCACGATGCGCTTCTTCTCCGGGAGCGCGCGTTTGCGCCTGAGCTGATTGCAGAGAACGCGGGCCGCGGTCAGCTCCGGCGCGAGCCTTCGCTTCGCCGCCGGGCTGCGCTTCAGGACGGGTTTCCCGGCAAAGAGGTCGCCGGATTCGATGGGAGTATCTATCGAGGCCGCCTCCGGCGCGGCGCGCCCGCCCGACACGCTATTTGTCGGCGCCAGCGGTCTCACACGTGCTCCGCCGCAGACACACTTCCATGAACTTGCTGAACTGATCGACGAACTCGATATAGCCTTCGTCGATCGCCATGAATGCGATCTCTTCGAACGGATCCTGCCGGTCGATCGCCTGCGCAGTCTTGCACTGCGCGGGCAACATCGTGCGAAACTCCGCGATGAACTCTTCCAAACCGTTCTGTCCCATGTCGGCCTCCCTGCCGTGGACATCACGAGCAAACCTCGTACCAGGAAAGAATGCTTCAAGGATGTTTCGGTTGTATTAAGGAGCCGACTGCTCCGAACGGCTCATGGCGGCGGTGCCGCCTTGCCCGGGAGATCGTTGCGGTCGCCGCCGATACTTGTAGCCAATCCGGGCCCTTTCGCGTACATTGCGGCTTCCCCGCTGCGCTGCACACCGTTTCGACCCCTGCACGGCCGGTCCTTGGGCGGAAACCGTTTTTCCGCCCCGCAAGAGTCTCCACCACGAGGGAATTTCCATGTCCGCCATCACCACGGCAAGCGGCCTGACCATCGAAGACACCGTCATCGGCGAGGGCGCGGCAGCCGCGGCCGGCCGGGACGTCATCGTGCACTACGCCGGCTGGCTCGCTGACGGGACCCAATTCGATTCGAGCAAGGAAAAGCAGGATCCGTTTCAGTTCACGCTCGGGAAGAAGGAAGTCATGGCCGGCTGGGAAGAAGGCCTCTCCGGCATGAAAGTCGGCGGCACGCGCAAGCTCACCGTCCCGCCGCAGCTCGCCTACGGCGAAGAGGGCGCGGGCGACACCATCCCGCCGAACGCCACTCTCACCTTCGAAGTGGAGCTGCTCGCGGTTTCCTGAGGAGCTGGGCTGTCATCCTGGCCGCAGCGATGGATCTGACAGGGCTGTCATCCTGAACGCAGCGAAGGATCTGCTTTTTCGAACGCTTCGGGCGCCACGATGCGAAAGTGCGTGACGCGCCGAGCGAGATCCAATAGCGCCCGGTCCTTGGTGACGAGGAAGCCCGCGCGCGAGGCGAGCGCGGCTTCCAGGAACTTCTGATCGTCCGGGTCGCGGCACGCGGGCAGCTGCGCCCGCTCCGCCTCCGTCACGGCTGAATCGATCCGGCGCGCCACGCGCCGGCAGAGGGCGAGGCAGCTGTCCCGGCCCGCGGCATCGAGCGTGCGCTTCTTGCCGAGGTCGTACCCGAGCGCCCGCTCGAGCTCCGCCTCGCACGCCGCGTCGATGAAGACTTCCGCGCGCTTCGCGGCGACCGCTGCCTTGATGGGCGCGATCCCCGGATCGTCGAAGACCAGCCAGTCGAGCCAGACGTTGGTGTCGAGGACAAGGCGCCGCGGAGGACCCCCGCTCAAGTCAGAACCCCCGCTCAACTCTCGAGCACAACCAGCTCGGGCGCGCGGCCGCGCTCGACGAACACGATCGCGTTCTGCCCGAACGCCCGCCCAAGGCCTTCCGCATCCGCTCGCGGGATCCCGATCACCAGCGCGCTGCGCTCAGGTCGCCAGTGCCCCTGCGGATCGCGCCCTTCGCCCTCGAAGCAGCGGTAACCCGCCTTCGTTTGCGTCTCGACCAGAGCCGCGTTGGCGATCTCGTTCTTCCAGGCACTGGTCGCCACGCCGCGCGGGTTGGCGGCGGTGATATAGGCGGCGGTCGCCGCGTCCTCGGCTTCGAGCAGCTCGTCCAAGTCCGGATTCGGCTCGCCGATGCGGATCACCAGCTCAGGCTTGCCGAAGACGACGTAGAGCGCCCGCTCGTAGGCGGCGATCAGCTCGGGCGTTGCGGGAGGCATGCAGCGCAGTTTCCTGGTTTTATCCCCTCCTCTCTTGAGGAGGGGTGCCCGCGAAGCGGGCGGGGTGGTTTCACTTCTTGCACTACCGCTTCTTCCCCACCTCTCCCTTCTCGATCAGCCGCGCCACATCCTCCGCGCCGCCGACCAGCACGCCCTTCACGAACACCATGGGAAAGGTCGGCCAGCCGGTCCACAGCTTGAGGACGAGGCGGCGGCGCCATTCGCCGAGGTAGCTGCCGTACTCGAGATACTTGTACGCGAGACCGGCGGCGTCGAGCGCCTTTCTCGCCTTCTTCGGGAACGGGTTCATGCGCATGCCGACGACGACGATGTCGTTCGCCGCCACCGCCGCCTGGACTTCCTTCAGGACGTCGCTGCGGTAGTTCGCGATCTTCTCGCGCACGGCGGGATGGATCTGCGCTTCTGGAAGAACAGGGCGGGGCATATGGAGTTCCTTTTCGTTTGCTCTCTTCGCCCAGCATACGCGAGGACCGCGATTGCTTGCCTGCCGGAAATTGGTCTTATAATGCAGCGCTCACAAGGGGCGCGAAATGCCGACCGACCGCGAACGCCTGCACCGCCTGATCGAAAAGCTCTGCATCATCGAGGGCGATTTCGTCCTGAGCACCGGCGCCAAGTCGCGCTACTACTTCGACTGCAAGACCGTCGCGCTCGACGGCGAGGGACTCACGCTCATCGCGGGCGAGTTCCTCAGGGAAATCGAAAAGCTTCCCGTGAAACCCACGGCGATCGGCGGCCTGACGATGGGAGCCGACTTCATCACCGCGGCGGTCATCATGATGTCGCACCAGACCGGCGGAAAATTGCTCAAGGGCTCCATCGCCCGCAAGGAGCCGAAGAAGCACGGGACCCGCCGGAAAATCGAGAACGAGCTCCCGCGCGGGACGAAGATCGTCGCGATCGACGACGTGATCACCACCGGCTCGTCGACTCTCATGGCGTGCAAGGAATTCGAGGAAGCCGGCTACGAGATCGTCGGCATCCTCGCCGTGGTCGACAGGGAGCAGGGCGGGAAGAAGACGCTCGAAGAGAAGTACAAGCACGTGAGGACCCTCTTCAAGACCTCGGATTTTCCCAAGCTCGCGTCGCTCGCGCAAAAGGGAAGCGCGCGGGCGGCCGCCTAGCACTCTCACCGGGCCGTTTTCCTGCCCCACCTAGACCGCGGTCTCCGGAATATCCCGTCAGCGCTTCGACCGGCCGCAATCAGCGCGCCGTTTTCTTTCTTCGGGGCAGGATCTTCTCCACATCGGTCTCGGCTTCGTCGAACTCGCCGATCCGCCCCTCGCCGTAGACCTCGACCGGGAACGTCAAGTGTTTCTTCTCGTAGGCTCCGACGAGCTTCGAGAGGATGTCCAGACGCGCGCCTTCCGGTGTATCGGCGCGCGCGGACATCAGAGTCTCGATCTCTTTCAACGCTGCGCGGTAGTCCGTTTTTGTCCTGATCGGTTTGATTTCCATGGTGCCAAGGTGAAGGTGAATCTGCTCATTTGTCTTTGAGTATCTTCTCCAGCGCGGAGATCAGCTTGGGAACGCCCTTGGTTGCGATACTGTAGATCCGCTCATAGTCGATTTCGCCGTATTCGTGCGCAATCGCATTGCGCAAGCCGATGATGCCCTGCCATGGTATCGCGTGACGACTCCGGCGGCGCGGCGAAACGTTGCGCGCCGCTTCACCCGTGATCTCCAGCACGCGTTCGAGCGCGAGTCGAACAACTTTTCTTGACATGAGATCGTCGTAGCTAAGCCCGCTGATCAACTCGCGGGCCTCGCGTGCGGCATCGAGCATGTCCCACAAGTACGCGTCGTCCCGCTTTTCACGCTTCATAAATGATTTTGAGATCCGGCTCGATCGTTTTCCTACGGTACGGATTTCTCATGATTTCGGGCGGCACCAGATCGACACGGCGGCCGTTGAACAGGGTGGAAAATTCCTTCTGCATGTCGGGCCCATCCCACAGAGAAGGCGCCTGCCCCGGCTTGAACTCGACCATGAGATCGACGTCGCTCTTCGAGGTCATTTCCCCGCGCGCGGCCGAGCCGAAGAGGCTCAGCTTCCTGACACCGTACTTTCGGCACAGCGCGGCGATCTTCTTCCTGGGAATGTGGAGCTTGGCCGGCCGTGCGCCGACGGCGTATTGCGCCTGGGGCTGTTTCAGCACCGCCGCCGGGCGAGCAGCCACCAGGACCTTGGCGACGATACTGCGCAACTCCTCGAAGATCGGCGAGCTGCGGTTGGCCTGGTAGTGCTTCTGATTGCCGAGCCGGCTCACCGTCACCAAGCCCGCCGCGGCAAGGCTCTCGAGCTCGCGCTGGACCGCGCCCACGCCCGCGCGCGCGGCGCGCACGATTTCATTCGCGTAGAAGCTGCGGTCGGAATTGCCGAACAGGAGGCCTAGTACCCGGCGCTGCGTTTTCGAGAAAAGCGCGTCGGACAGCCCGGATTCCTTCGTTCCCATATTGGGAATGATAGCTCCCACTCTGGGTTCTCGCAAGTGCCGGCAAGTGCCCTCCCGACGATACCTAAGAAATGCGCTACCCTGCCCGCTCCATGGACCCCTTGCCTCCCGCCGGACTGCAAAACGAAATCGCCCGCTCGATTTCGCGGGAAGACATGGCGAAGCTGCCCATCCGCCGCTACGAGGGCAGGGTGTGCCTGGTGGCGACGCCCGGGGACTTGGAAGAAGCTCTAATCGACCTCCGGCAGGAAAGCATCGTCGGACTCGATACCGAAACGCGGCCGGCTTTCAAAAAAGGCGAGAGCCATCTGCCCGCGCTCGTCCAGGTCGCAACCGCGCACGCGGTATACCTCTTCCAGCTGCGCCGCACCGAGGTCTTCCCCGTTCTCGCCGGGCTCCTCTCCGAACCGCGCACCATCAAGGCCGGCGTGTCGCTCGCGGACGATCTGCGCGCGCTGAAGAAAGTTTTTCCGTTCGAGGAGAAGAACATGCTCGACCTCGGTCTCGTCGCGCGTCGCGCGGGCTTCGGCCAAACCGGCGTGCGCAACCTCGCCGGAATCCTCCTGGGATTGCGGATCCCCAAAGGCACCAAGACCTCGAACTGGGCCGCGCGCGAACTTTCGCCCGCGCAGATCGCCTACGCCGCCACGGACGCCTGGGCCTGCCGCGAACTCTACCTGCGATTCCAGAGCCTGGGACTGCTTCGGGCAAAGGCGCCGGCGGAAAGCGGCGCTGCTTCACGGGCCTAGACCGCGAGATTTGATATACTATTGATATCAAGTATCGGACCTTGGCTTCGAACCATGACCGCAAAGCGACCCGCCACCCAACGCAAGCCCGCCGGCATCCTGCTGCGCTACCGCGACCAGG